>ERZ1370068.4165-contig-3252_pt1 | contig 18572 bp, 30 predicted proteins | sample MGYA00561227_ERZ1370068 | MGnify/ENA primary metagenome ERZ1370068 (study PRJEB38410, sample SAMEA6850437) | metagenome | study: Metagenomic assessment of the ecological functions of the soil: analysis of the soil microbiota associated with the...
TGTCCGCATCTGGCTCGGCGTCTTTCCAGTCCAGCGCTTGAACGCATGGGTGAATGAGCTCACCTCCATGAAAGCCGAGCAGCCACGCAATCTTGGATACATGCAGCTTGCGGTCGTCGAGGTAACGAACCGCCAGATCGCGCCGCAGCTGCTCAAGGATTTCGGTGAAGTTCAGCCCTTCGTCCGAAAGCTTTCGTGCAAGTGTCCGCTCGCTCATTCCCAGACTGCGAGCGATGTCTCCCAGGATCACTCTTCCATGTGGAAGCAGCGACGAAATCGCATTCTCAACTCTGGTGCGCAACTGGCTCAGATCACTTTTTCTATCGGCCAGCGCCGCTTCGCAATTTTTCAAGAGGAGGTCATTGAGATAACTGTCAGAGTGAATGAGCGGCAACTCACGTGCGCCGACGTTCAAGGCAAACTCGTCTGTGTCACCACCGAACTGTACGTTCGTTCCGACAAATCGGGCCATTTCGGAGGTGGCTCCCGATCGATGGTGAGCAAATCGAGAAGTGTTGCGGCGCGAGGTTCTGCCCCGGTCAGCACGCGGCAAATTCGTAATACAGCAAACATGCAGAACTCAATTTGATGCATGTCTGAGTGCCGTGGAACGCCAGAGTAACCCAGACTGATTATGAGCCTGTTCCCCTCTTGATATCGGACCACCAGGGCCTCGTTGGTAGTCTGGCTGTACCGAGCAACCCGCTTCAGTGCATCACCTAGGGTCTGCGAAGACGCCATGACGTAGTAAAGCAGCCCGAGCGCGCGCGGATCGAAATCGCGAGCCAGCGTGAAGCCAAGACAGTCATCCTGCAAAGCAATCGCCGCCTCGTCCAAAAGCGCGATTTGGCTTCGCACACTCAGTCGCTCTTCCGGGTCGGCGATCACCTCGGGCGTCAGTCTGACACGCTTAAGAAGAGGCGCGACTGGTATCCCAGCGCTCGTGAGGCGCGCGATAGCCAGGCGGGAAAGGCCCCCTTGCGCAGTCGGGATTGAAGCCAAGTCCTGTTCGGAATTCAGGGCTTGAGAGGTCTCATTGCTCATTGCTGACCCCGGCAGGGGCAAAACTGCCATTATGGCTCCGACGAGCAAACATTTGGCTCAAAGTAACAAGTCCCGGAGACGAGGCCAAGCGACAAGAAATCAGAGAAGCGCATACCGGCAGCACGGCGCCATTTCGTGCGCTGGCCAAGTTAGCCAACGGCAAGACCGATTTCGGGTCAGCGCTGCCGACTACTTCATGACGGAGTAATCATGCGCAGTCAAGTTCGAGGCCACCGATGCCACCGGCAAGGTGCACAAGCGCAGCAGCATGAGCCACGTCTATTCGCACTGCGTCGTGATCCACTTCGCCGCGCACCCGCCGAGCAAGCTCTGGCCCAAGGGCATCGCGGCCTGCAGCCACGCCGAATGGGTGGGAAGCTGTGCGCTGGCCGAGCGCAAAGCCAGCCGCTGGCGCAAGGAACCGTGTGTCGAGGCCATCGAGATCCTTGAGGCGAGGCAAGTGTGATGCCATTCCCGAAGGTCAAGAGCCACGAGCTGGCAAGCCGGTTCAACTGCGAGGCTTAGCTGGCAATTCGACAGCGACTGCTTTCCGATGACAATTCAGAAACCAACCACGCTCCAGGAAGCGAAATCGATCGCGCGACATCTTCGGCTTACTCTACGCAAGGTGCGGTCTGGCCACTATCGCGTGAACTTCCGCGATGGAAACGAAACCACAGCTTACTACACGGACAATCTTGAAGATGCCGTGAGAACCGCGATTGAGATGGCCCGTAAGCGAGAGTTGTGAGCTGCACCGTTTGCAGAGATGGGACCGGATCGATCTATCATCGCCGGCTGCCGGACGGTTGCGGACCGGGCTGCAGCGCCTCGGCGTGCGCCTCGAAGTCACCGAGGCGGTGGTGAACCATCTGAGCGGAAGCGGAGCTGGCGTAGTCGGGATTCTATCAAAGGCATGATTGAGCAGAGGAAAAGCGCTCCGCACTCGACGAATGGTCTGCTCACCTTCTTGCCGCGGCGGAAGTCAGGCGGCCTGTAGGAAAGGTGTTGCCATTCAGCCTGAGCGGGCTCAGGCGAGATGTAGCCAAGGCCGTCCGGTGTTGCGCGAGCGGGTTCAGCCATTTCTCTTGCCCGCTCCCGAACGCGGGTCGCGCCCCATCGTACCGAGCAATCGGCTTTTACCGCTCCGGCCGCTCGCTCTGACTGGCTCTGGGTTCACAGACCCCGCCGCGCCGGCGGTGAAGCGTGAGGCGGAGGAGGATTGGGCAAGGGATAAGCGCTGAGAAACCGGATTAGCTCAGCCGCCGATCCAATCACCCGGACAAGAATTGTAGGAGATCGAGCGCGTTCCGCAGCCTTCTCCTTTGATGTTTCGCCAGGGCGTCCAGGGGCGGCCAGAGCGTCACGGATGGCTTGGCCGTCGTGGATTTTCCAGTCGATGCGTGAGCTGCCTCACATCGAGACAGCGCGCGATATGCGAACGCCCCGGCAGGCTCAACAGCGCTGCAAAGGGGACGCACAATGCGCAAGACCACGTGGGCCGAATCGCCGTCGCGGCTGCTATCGCAGTGGCCTGGTCGATGGTCACGCTTTGCCAGATCGAAAGTCGTGAACAACGCAGGTGTGGCCAGCGTCGGCACCAATCATGCCCCATGAGCTTACGGTGAGGCACGGTAGGGATCTTCCGAGCGAATATTGGCACCATCCTTTTCTGAGCAGGGCCGGGCAGATAAGGGTTGACCTTGACGGCTGGTCGGTGCTGGCCGCGCTACGGCAGGGATGCCCGGCCCGCCGAACTGGTCAAGCCGTATCCGCCGGCTCGTGCAATCACCCGCCCAGGGGCCGACAACAAAATGGAAGCAGCATCGTGATCAAGATCTCTTAGCGTCGAAGACAACGACGACAACGTCTATATGCTTAAAATGCGGCTCGAGCTGCTGGGCGATTTCGAGGTTCTGGCAGCGGAGGACGGCGAGAAGGGATGCGAGATTGCCCTTCGCGAGCGGCCCGATATTATCCTGATGGACCTGGAAATGCCTGTCATTGACGGATGGGAAGCCGCGCGGCGACTGAAGGGCGATCCACAAACCCACGACATCCCGGTCATCGCTCTGTCTGCGCACGCGCTGGCCGGCGAACGCGAAAAGGCGATTGCCGCTGGGTGCGATGAGTCTCGACACCAAGCCGATCGAGTTTGAGCGCCTTGTCGCAACCGTTCGGCGCCTCTCGCGCACCCATAGTGGCGCTGGTCCCAGCGGAAGCGCCACTTGTCCCGCCTCGATTCAGAACGATTCAGGGCTGTCCTAGTGACCCAACGTCGGCTCGGTGGTAGGCTGACGGCGCGGTCGACCGACTGCGGCGAGGAAGCCGCCATGTTCGACATGGGACGGCGCGATTTCATCACGCTGCTCTGCGCGCGGCGGCGTGGCCGCTCGTGGCGCGCGCGCAAAGCCCGAGCCGCAGTGGCGGCACGGTCTGTCGCTGTTCGGCGACCTCAAATATCCGCCCGAGTTCAGGCATTTTGACTACGTCAATCCGCAGGCGCCGAAGGGTGGGAGGCTACGCTTCGTGGCGCTCGGCACTTTCGACAACTTCAACCAGGCAATAGCCGGGGTCAGGGGCTTGTTCGCCGCGGCTGCGGGCACGATTTGCGACACGTTGATGGTGCCATCGCTCGACGAAGCATCCGCGCTATTACGGGCTGATCGCGGAAGCGATCAGTCATCCTCCGAACTTTGCGTCCACCTCCTTCGCTTGCGCGCCGCGCGCCCGCCACCACGACGGCAAGCCGATTACGGTCGAGGACGTGATCTATTCCTTCGAGGCCTACAAGAAAATCAACCCCTTCATCGGCGCCTTTATCGCGACGTCGTGCGGCTCGAGCAGAGCGGCGAACGCGAGGTCACTTTCACTTTCGATTCACCCGGCAATCGAGAAATGCCGGTGATCCTCGGGCAGCTCAGGGTACTGCCCAAGCACTGGTGGGAAGGCACCGACGCCGCGGGCAAGAAGCGCGATATCGGCGCAACCACGCTCGAGCCGCCGCTCGGCAATGGCGCATACCGCATCAAGGAGTTCGTCGCCGGCCGCACGGTGACTTACGAGCGGGTGAAGGATTATTGGGCCAAGGATCTCAACGTCAATATCGGGCGTGATAACTTCGATGAGATTCGCTACGAGTATTTTCGTGACCCGACTGTCGCACTGGAAACCTTCAAGGCCGGCCATGCGGACTGGCGCATCGAGAACAGTGCCAAGAACTGGGCTACGGCGTACGATTTTAATGCGGTCAAGGACAAGCGGGTCGTCCTCGAAGAATTCGCCCAGCGCGACCGCGGGATGATGCGGGCCTTCGCCTTCAACATGCGCGCGACAAGTTCAAGGACACGGGGGTGCGGCGCGCGTTCGATTTCGCCTTCGACTTCGAGAAGATGAACAAACAGTTCTTCTTCGGTCAATACAGGCGGGTCAACAGCTACTTCGAGGGCACCGAACTGGCCTGTTCCGGGCTGCCGCAGGGGGAGGAGCTCAACATCCTGGAACCGCTGCGCGACAAGGTGCCGCCCGAGGTTTTCACCACCCCGTATACCAACCCTGTCGGCGGCACATCTGAGAACGTGCGCGCTAATCTGCGCGAGGGGATGCGACTCTGCGGGAAGCAGGCTACGAGGTGCGCGATCAAGAGCAGGTCAACGTCCGGACCGGCGAGGTGCTGAGCGTCGAGATTCTCAGTGTAACGAGCGATCCGTTAGGAGCGGAACGCTTGATCCTCTTCTACAAGCCTTACCTTGTTCGTCTCGGTATCGACGTCAGCGTGCGAAGCGTAGATGATGTTCAATATGAGAATCGATTACGCAACTTTGACTTCGATATCATCATAGCCACGTGGCCGCAGTCCCTGTCGCCCGGCAACGAGCAGCGCGACCTGTGGAGCTCTCAGGCCGCCGATACGCCTGGCTCGCGCAACTACGTCGGCATCAAGAATCCCGGCGGTCGATGCCCTGATCGAGCGCGTGATCTTCGCCAAGAGCCGTAGCGAGCTGGTGGCGGCCACCAGGGCGCTCGACCGTGTCCTGTTGTGGAACCACTATGTCGTACCGCAATTTACCGATGACAAGGTGCGCGCGGCGCGCTGGGACCGCTTCGGCCGGCCCACTCTGCTGCCCGAGTATGGTGCCTCAGCCTTTCCAACCGTCTGGTGGTGGGATGCCAAAAGGGCCGGCGAGATAGGAGTTCTTCGGCAAGGCCAAGAGGCCAAAAGTACGTTCTCGGTAAGGCGCATGGGATCCCGCTACCGACATCGATTGCTGCACTGCATGTCTGCAATTGGCACTTTTGAGACGTCCACCGATGTCCGTTATTTGGGCGCTTTCGGGGCAAAGATGGGGTAATCGGCCGGCAGCTTGTGGATAGCTGAAGATTTTGGGTGCTGCGCTTCAGGCTGATGGTGAAACGAGGTCCGTGATCACGGCCTCAAGCATCAGAAGGAGAAGCGCAGCATGGACCATTTTGCTGGACTGGACGTTTCGGTCAAGGAGACGAGCATCTGCATTGTGGATGACGCAGGCAAGATCGTTCGGGAAGTAAAGGTGGCGAGCGAACCTGAAGCGTTGTTGGCGGTGCTGAAGAACCCCGCCTACCACTTCAAGCGAATTGGGTGGCACGGTGTTTGCGCTGTCGCCGGCCGGCTTCGGCAAATTCATCGCCGACGAAACCGATAAGTGGGCCAAGGTGATCCGGGCGGCCAACATCAAACCAGCGTGAGCCCAGCCCCATAGGAAAATGAGCTAGTCTCGCGCATTCAGCGCGAGACCGACGTGCACTGCGCTCACTTGGGAACTAGCGCATGAAGATTGCAATCCTCGACGATTATTTCGATACGCTACGCACTCTTCCGTGCTTCCAGAAGCTCAAGGGTCACGAGGTTACGGTCTGGAACGACCACGTGCAGGATACCGACGCGCTCGCGGCGCGCCTGAAAGATACCGAATGCTTGGTGCTCATTCGCGAACGCACGACAATCCAAGCCGCCCTGCTCGATCGCCTGCCCAGGCTCAAACTCATCAGCCAACGCAGCGTCTATCCGCACATCGACATCGAGGCTTGTACGCGCCTTGGCGTCATCGTGTCGTCAAGCCAACACATCGGCACTCCAGTCCTACGCTGCGGCCGAGCTGACATGGGCGCTCATTCTAGCGGCGGCTCGCCAGCTTCCGCAGCAGATGGCCGCGCTCAAGGCCGGCAAGTGGCAGATCGGCGTTGGCGTGACGTTGCGCGAAAAGACGCTCGGCGTCTTCGGCTATGGCCGCATCGGCGCGACGGTCGCGGGCTATGGCAAAGCGTTCGGCATGAGTGTCGTGGCATGGGCGCGCGAAGAATCGCTCGCGCGGGCGCGTGCGGACGGGTACGCGACTGCGCGCAGCAAGACGGAATTCTTCGAGGCTTGTGACATCATCTCGCTGCACATGCGGTTGGTGCCGGCGACGCGCCACATCGTCAAAGCCGAGGATCTGGCGCGCATGAGACCGCAAGCCATGCTGGTCAATACCAGCCGCGCGCAGCTGATTGAACCCGGCGCGCTCGTGGCCGCCCTCCGCGCGGGCCGTCCCGGCTATGCCGCGGTTGACGTGTTCGAGGACGAGCCGATGCGCGACCCGAATTTTCCGCTGTTGCAGTTCGACCAGGTCGTCGCAACGCCGCACATCGGATATGTGACGCGCGAGGAATACGAGACGCAGTTCGCCGACATTTTCGACCAGATCATCGCCTTTGCGGCTGGCCAGCCTATCAACGTCGTCAATCCAGACGTGCTGGCAGGGACGACACGCCAACGGGCGGGGAAGTAATGTCAGATTTTCGGGGTGTTGCTGTCGTAGCGATGGCGTCGAGGCGGTAGGGTCGGTTCCGAATGACCGGACCGGACATCGGCCACGCAGGCGGCACTCCCGGCAGCCGTGCTGATTCAGAACGATTCAGGTCTGCCCCAAGGACCGGCTGACCCTTCCCCGGCAGGCTCCTGATGCGTCAGACCGCCTGCGCCCGGCGGTCCCTAGCTGGTATGATCGGCGGCGGCACCCGTGGGAGGGAGCCCCATGTTCGGCATGAGGCGGCGGGACTTCGTAGCGCTGCTCGGCGGTGTGGCGGCGACGTGGTCGCTCGCCGCGCGGGCGCAGCAGAGCGGTGCCGGTCATAGGCTTTCTCGGCAGCCAGTCGCCTGGCCCGATCGCGCGCTCGTTGTCGGCGCTGCAGGAAGGTCTGAAGGAAACCGGGTATATCGTCGGCCAAAATGTGACGATCGAATATCGCTGGGCGGACGATCAATATGATCGCCTTCCGGCAATGGCGGCCGACCTGGTCCGCCGGCCGGTCGCAGTGATCGTGGCGGGCGGGGCAATGCTTCGGCACGGGCGGCGAAGGCTGCGACCTCGACAATCCCGATTGTGTTCCTGATCGTCACGGACCCGGTGAAGGACGGCCTGGTCGCCAGTCTCAACCGGCCGGGCGGCAACGTGACCGGGATTGCCGCATTGACAATCGAGCTTGATCCTAAGCGGCTGGAGCTGCTGTGCGAGCTGGTGCCTGCGGCCCACGTGATTGGCGTGCTGATCGATAGTAATCGTCCCGAGGCCGACGACCAGACGCGTGCCTTGCAAGCCGCAGCGCAAACAGTCGGCCGGCAACTCAGTGGTCGCCAGGGTCGCCGCCGAACGTGAATTCGACGCCGCCATCGCGGCGCTCATTGAGAAGAACGGCGGACGCGCTTGTGGTCGGCGCATCGCCATTTTTTTCAGCCGCCGTGAACAGCTCGTCGCGCTGGCCGCGCGCCGTGCACTTCCGACAATTTACCAATTTCCCGAATTCGCGTCTTCCGGCGGTCTGATTGGCTATGGCGCCAGCGCAACCGACTCTTACCGGCAGGCCGGCGTCTACGTCGGCCGAATTTTGAAGGGCGATAAGGCGGCGGATTTGCCGGTGTTGCAGCCGGTGAAATTCGAGCTCGCGATCAACCTCAGGACCGCCAAAGCACTTGGCCTCGAGGTGCCGGACAAGCTGCTCGCACTGCGCCAACCAGGTGATCGAATGAAGCGGCGCGAGTTCATCACGCTTCTCAGCGGCGCGGCGGCGGCGTGGCCGCTCGCGGCGCAAGCGCAGCAACGGCCCGCAGGCCGACCGGAAATGCCATGAAAGGCATCGCCGAGTGGCTCGCATCGATCGGCTTGAGTGAGTACGCCCAACGCTTCGCCGAGAACGCCATTGACCTCTCGGTCGTCCGCGATCTGACGGAGCAAGACCTTAAAGACCTCGGCGTTCTGCTGGGGCATCGCCGCAAAATTCTGCGCGCGATCGCGGAGCTTGATGGGGTGGCTCCTGCACCGACTGAAACAGCGACCGAACCGGTGCTCGCGTGACGAGGCTGAGCGCCGTCACCTCACCGTGATGATCTGCGATCTGGTGGGCTCGACTGCCCTATCGGCCCGACTCGATCCGGAGGACATGCGCGCCGTGACCGATGCCTATCACGCCGCCTGCGCCCGTATCACGCGAACCTATGACGGCTTTCTCGCCGAGTTCCGGGGCGACGGGATATTGGCCTATTTCGGCTATCCAATCGCGCACGAAGACGATGCCGAGCGAACCGTGCGGGCGGGGCTCGATATCATTGCCGCGGTTGCCCGACTCGAGACGCGCGCCGCGGAACCGCTCGCGGTCCGCATTGGCATCGCGACCGGCGTGGTGGTGATCGGCGACCTCAGTCGCGAGGGTGCGTTGCGCGAGCACGCCGTGGTCGGGGAGACGCCGAACGTTGCAGCCCGCCTTCAGGCCTTGGCCGAGCCCGGGACGATCGTCGTCGCCGCCTCCACGCGCCGGCTGCTCGGCGATCTGTTTCATCTGCGCGACCTCGGCCGGCACGAGGTCAAGGGGTATTGCCGAGCCGGTCGCGGCGTGGGCGGTCGGAGGGCGTGTCCGATTCCGAGAGCCGCTTCGAGGCGGTCCGCGCGACGGGTCTGACCGATCTCATCGGCCGCGAGGACGAGCTCTACTTCCTGCTGGAACGCCAACGCCTCGCCTGGAAGGGCGAAGGGCAGGTCGTGCTGATCTCGGGCGAGCCGGGGATCGGCAAGTCCCGCCTTGTGGCGGCTCTCGCCGAGCGCATCGCCGGCGAGCCGCACACGCGCTTGCGTTATCAATGCTCGCCCTACCACACCAACAGCGCGCTCCGTCCGTTCATCGCCCAGTTGGAGCGAGCGGCGGGGTTCAAGGCCGACGATACCTCCGAGCAACGCCTCGACAAGCTGGAAGCGGTCCTCGCCATGGGCGGATCGCGGGTTCAAGCGCGTAGCGCCGCTTTTTGCTGCGCTGCTGTCGATCCCGTTCGGCGAGCGGTATCCGCCGCTGGCGCTCAGCCCTACGCAGCAGCGCCGCCGGACGCTCGCGGCACTGCTCGATCAATTCGAGGGTCTCGCCCGCCGGCAGCCGATCCTGCTCTTGTTCGAGGACGCGAACTGGGCGGATGCCACCTCCCTCGAGCTACTCGATCTGACTGGTCGAGCGGGTGCGCCAACTACCGGTCCTTGCACTGTTCACCTTCCGACCGGAGTTCGAGCCGCCCTGGGTTGGTCTCCCCAACGTCGGCACCTTGCCGCTCGGTCGCCTCGACCAGCAACGACGTTGAAAGCATGGTCGCGCAGGTGACCGGCGGTCGCGTGCCGCCCGCCGAAGTGATGAAACAGATCGTCGCCAAGACCGACGGCAACCCGCTGTTCGTCGAGGAACTCACCAAGGCGGTGCTGGAAGCGGGCATCCTAGTCGAGGACGCCGAGGGCTATCGGCTCGATGGACCACTGCCGCCGCTCGCCATCCCGGCAACCCTTCAAGACTCTTTGATGTCGCGGCTCGACCGCCTGGCGCCGGTGAGGGAGATCGGCCAAATCGGCGCCGCCATCGGGCGCGACTTCTCCTATTCGTTGCTGCGCGCGGTGGTTGGACGCGACGAGACCGCATTGAAGCATGCGCTCGCCCAACTCGAGCAGGCGGAGCTCGTGTTCCGCCGTGGCGAGCCGCCGGAAGCCGTCTACAGCTTCAAGCACGCGCTGGTGCGGGATGCGGCCTATGAGAGCCTGCTCAAGAGCCGCCGGCAGCAATTGCACGGCCAGATCGCGCGCGCACTCGAGGAGAGGTTTGCCGACATCGTGGCGAGCCAGCCGGAAATCGTGGCACACCACTTCACGGCAGCCGGCCTTGTTGAACCCGCCATCGATTACTGGCTCAAGGCTGGACAGCAGGCGGCCCGACGCTCGGCCAATGCCGAGGCATTAAACCATCTTGCTCGTGGTTTGGAGCTCCTTCCCAAAATTGACGATCCGATGCTACGCAACAAGTCGGAGTTGCTGCTTCAAACGTCGCTCGGCCACTCCCTCCGGGCGATTAAGGGCTGGAGCATTGATAGTGTGAAGCATGCGTATACGCGAGCACTCCAGCTGTGCAAAGAAAGTGGGTTCGACGAGCATACCTTGCCTGCGGTGTTTGGTCTGTGGACCTGGAATTTCCTTCGTGCAGCGCTTGGTGAAGCTCAAGCCGTTGCCGAACATTTGGTGAATACAGCCGAGAATGCAGATGACTCGGTTTTCAAGGTTCTTGCCCACGAAGCTTTAGGTTTACCCTATTTGCGCGCGGGAATTTGCCGCTGCCCACGCGGCGTTAGAACACAGCATTAGCATGTGTGAAGACAGCAGGGCCGCGGCGTATCTTGACCTGTCAGCGCAAGACCCGCGTGTTCATGTAAGGTTATACGATGGCATGGCCCTGTGGTTGCTCGGCTATCCCGATCAGGCGTTGCGGATTTGCGCCGAGGCCCGTCGTTATGCAGATACAGCTCAACATCCGTTTAGCGAGGCAATGGCACGAACGATAAGCCTCCGGGTGCATCAGTTTCGCGGTGAGGCTGACATTGTTGCACGCCAGGCTGACGCGGCCATCGCACTCTGCGAAGAGCATGAATTTGTGCACTATCTGGCCATGGCTTTGATTTTGCGCGGATGGGCAACTGCCCGGCAAGGCGAGTTTGAGCAAGGCATTGCCGGGATTCAGGCAGGTTTGGAAAAAGAACGGGCCACGGACGCCTTATTGTTTGAGTCGTATACTCTGGGGTTACTGGCGGATGTATGCATAAAGAATGAACAGTTACGAACAAGCGTTCGGCTTCTTGGACCAGGCAAAATTGAGGCTCAACGATGGAAACTCCGAACGCTTTTACGAGGCTGAAATATACCGCTTGCTCGGAGAAACATATCTGCGATCACGTCGAGATCTGGATCAGGCAGAGCGTTGTTTGTCTAAGGGACTTAAGGTTGCGCGCGAACAGAAAGCCAAATCCCTTGAACTTAAACTTTGCGTGAGTATTTATGATCTGTACGAGCTGAGACAAAACGCCGACAAGTATCGCTCGCAACTCGGCGAGATTTACGGATATTTTAGCGAGGGGTTTGACACCACGGATCTAGTCAGAGCCAAGGCAAGGTTGAAAATGCTTGATAACTCCGCCAAGACACTGGACCTCACTTTCCCCATCACGCTGCTCGACCGCGCCGACGAGGTGATCGAGAGGCTCAGTCTCCTTTGGCACAAAGGGGACATCCTGACCGCACTGACCAATGTCCGGTTTCAGGGGGTGAGTTCAATCGGTCAGTGCAACACCAGTTGCAGTCTATTGGCAGGGGTTTCGAAGGCCAAGGTCTTTCGCGGGCGTTGATTGAGCCTCAGAGCAATGCCATTGAGGTAGGCCTGGGAGAAGCGCGAGAGATCGGTTCCTCTCGGGAAGTACTGTCGCAGCAGGCCGTTGGTGTTCTCGTTGCTGCCACGCTGCCATGGACTGCGCGGATCACAGAAGTAAACCTGCACGTTGGTGGCAACCGTGAAGCGTTTGTGGCCAGACATCTCCTTGCCTTGGTCCCACGTCAGGGAGCGTCGTAGCTGCTCGGGCAATTTGCGGATGTGCTTAGCGAGCGCGGCAACCACAGTCGTCGTGTCCTTCCTTGGAAGCTTGACGAGCATCGTAAAGCGGCTGTGGCGTTCGACGAGCGTCACGATGTGCGTGTCGCTTGCTCCGGTAAGAAGATCTCCTTCCCAATGGCCAGGAACTGCGCGATCCTCGGCCTCGGCGGGTCTGCTCGCGGATAGAGACCATATCGAGTATGTGCCCCTGTCCATTCTTGGCCTTGCCGCCTTTGGCGTGACGCATCTGCCGCCTTGTACGCAACTGTGCCGTCAGCTCCTTCTTCAGCACGCCGCGCGTCTGAACAAAGAGACTGCGATAGATCGCTTCGTGAGATATCCGCATGTCTCGGTCGGTCGGGAACTGCTGCTTCAGCCAACCGGAGATCTGCTCTGGCGACCATTGCAGCGCAAGCTTCTGCGCCACGCGCCATCGTAACTCCCCATGGAGCGCCAGGCGACAAGGCTTAGGGCGCAGCGCCCGCTCCCAGGCGCTCCTCTCGGCCCGGTTTGCACGGTAAGTCTGCGAACCGCCGTTGCGTCGAATCTCCCGGCTTATCGTCGATGGCGATCGTTTGAGACCTCGTGCGATCCGACGGACCGACCGGCCGGCCGCAATCCCACGGGAAATCTCTTCGCGCTCCTCAAGCTTCAATGCCGCCACAGCTCTGCAACGCGGCGCCGGAGCGATCCCTCCATTGAGAGCCACGATCCGCTGGACGCCGGTCTTGTTCCTCCTTTCCAGCGCCCGGGAGATGGCTAACACACTTTGTCCGTTCTTCCAGCGCTCCCAAAGTTCATCCTTCTGCTTCGCCGTGAACAATATCCGTGACGTCACCATCTGCCACCTCCTTATCCAGCAAGATTAGAAGGTGTTGCGTCGATCGGTTGAGATCACCGGGGAACAGTGGACATGGCGTGGTTGGACTGCGACAGTCCGTTTCTGACCCAATCCAGACCGCAGCCAGCCCCCATTCGATTAACTCGTCGGCTAGCGCGAGGAGCGAGGGTGGGATTGGGAGGCCGAGCGTCTTTGGCGGTCTTGAGGTTGATGAACTGCTCGCGCGCTCCGACCATTCTTGCGCATTATCCGACCGGTCGGATAGCCTGATACCACAAAGAACGACGGACGGAGAACGTCGCACGACCTGAAACAGGGAGGATCATCATGCGCAAGTGGTGGGCTTGGCTTGGCATCATGCTTGGCGGCGGGAACGGGCGCGGGCGCCGTCCATGCGGACTATCGCGGCGGCCCGATCAGGATCGGCGTGCTCAACGATCAATCGGGCCTCTATGCCGATATCGCGGGTACCGCCTCGGTCTGGATCGCGCGCAAAGCGGTCGAGGATTTCGGCGCCGCCGCCAAGGGCATGAAGGTCGAGATCCTCGCCGGCGATCACCAGAACAAGCCCGACATCGGCTTGAGCATCGCGCGCCAGTGGTTCGACGTCGACAAGGTCGATGCCATCGCCGACGTGCCGACCTCGTCCGTCGCGCTTGCCGTCAACGAGCTCATCCGCGACAAGAACAAGGTGTTCCTGGCGGTCGGTCCGGCGACCTCCGATCTCACCGGCAAGGCGTGCTCGCCCAACACCGTACACTGGATCTACGACACCTGGGCGCTGGCGAACGGCACCGGCAACGCGATCGTCAAGCGCGGCGGCGACACCTGGTTCTTCCTCACCGCCGACTACGCCTTCGGCTATGCGCTCGAGCGCGACACCGAAGCGGTCGTGCTCAAGAGCGGCGGCAAGGTGCTCGGCAAGGTCCGTCATCCGTTCCCCGGCACCGACTTCTCCTCGTTCCTGCTGCAGGCGAAGGCATCGGAGGCCAAGATCATCGGGCTCGCGAACGCCGGCGGCGACACCATCAACTCCATCAAGCAGGCCTCCGAGTTCGGCATCGTGCAGGGCGGCCAGAAGCTCGCCGGCCTCTTGATCTTCATCACCGATATCCACGCGCTCGGGCTCAAGACCGCGCAGGGTCTCATTTTCACCGACCCCCTGGTATTGGGATCAGAACGACACCAACCGCGCATTCGCCAAGGAGTATTTCGCGGCGCACGGCCGCATGCCGAGCTATACCGTGGTCGGGGTCTACTCGGCCGTGTTCCACTATCTGCGCGCCGTCGAGGCGCTCGGCAGCCATGCGGACGGCAAGGCGGTGGTGGCAAAGATGAAGGAGCTGCCGACCGAGGACAAGCTCATGGGCAAAGGCAGCGTGCGCATCGACGGGCGCAAGATCCACCCGATGTACCTGTTCGAGGTGAAGAGGCCCGAGGAGAGCAAGGCGTCCCTGGGATTACTACAAGCAGCTCGCAACCATTCCGGCGGAAGAAGCTTCGGCGGCCGCTCGACCAAGGCGAATGTCCGCTGGTGCGGAAGTAATACTACGCTTCAAAATCCCGGTTCGTCATGCCGAGTACCCCAGTCCGGTCTTCGGGCTCGAAAACATAGGCGACGATAACATCACTGCAAGAAGAAATCGCGAATGAGGGTATCGCAACGGCCCCAAGCCCAGGAACGGGCGAAACGGGTCATGGATGATCCTTCTTCGCCGCGGCTTCGCTCGGTTGCTCCACCATGCGGCGGAGATTGTCGAAGCTGAGCCCGGTGGATCGCCCTCGGGAACGGGCTTGTTCTGCCGTTGATAGACTTCCGCGCGCCCGCTCTGGGCATAGGCATCGCCGGGCGCGAGCTTGAGCGCCTTATCGAAGTCGGCTTCGGCGTTGGCGAGTTCATCCAGGCAGAAGGAAGGCCCAGCCTCGCCGCGCATAGGCTTGGGAGTAGTCCGGATCGACCTCGATCGCGCGGTTGTAATCGGCGATCGCGCTCCGATAGTCGCCCATCACGTAGCGTGTATTGCCGCGATCTGAGAAATACATCGGGATATCAGAGTCTATCGAGATTGCGGCGTTGTAATCGGCGATCGCTTTGCCGAACTCGCGCCGGTCAAAGCAGGCCGTGCCCCGGCTTGCGTAGGCTTCATGCAGACGCGGCTCGAACGTGATGGCCTGTGTGTAGTCGGCAATCGCGCGGTCAAGGTCGCGCTTGTAGTACCAGGCACGGGCCCGATTGAGATAACCGCAGCCGGCCTGCGGGTTGATCGCAATCAGCGCATCGGAGTCCGTGATGACACGATCGTACTCGCCCAGTTCGGTCAGCGCATAACCGCGATTGCAGTACGCGACTTTCAGCGGCCAGCCGGTCAGCGTTCCCGACTCGATACTCGCGGTGCAGCCCGCAATTCTTTGCTCATGCGTGATGTCGTTTGCGCTGCAGAGACCAGACGGCAGTTGCACCGCTTTGGGGATTTCACCACCCAAATGGACGAGATGTCTGCGCAACACGTCGTTGTCTGGATCGAGCACCAGTGAGGCCTGAAAGTCAGCAATCGCTTTGTCGCGCTGGCCGATATCCTCATACGCGGCACCGCGCAGGAAATATTCCCTCGTCGGCTTCTTTGCGAGGCCGATCGCAGTGGTCAGGTCCGCGATCGCGCGCGGATAGTCCTTCCGCTTGGCGTACAACGAGCTGCGCTCGCGGAAATAGTCGGGGTCCTTCGGATTGAGCGAGATTGCCTTGTTGATATCGGCGAGCGCACGCTTCGGATCGCGCCCCATCTGGATGGCTGCCCCGATAGTAGTAGGCGGCGGCGAGCTTCGGGTTGTTCCGGATCGCGGCGTCGAAGTCGGCGAGCGCGCGGTCGAAATCCTTCTGGAAGACGTACCCGAATCCGCGCGCCATCAGCGCCTGCGCGCGGGCCACGGGCTTGGCCCGGCCCGACTCGATGATCGTGGTGCAATGGGCGATGCGGTCGGCCGAGGAGAGCTGCGGCGCGTTGCAGGCCCTCCAGGCATCATCGAGGGACGTGGCCAGGGCTGCGGCGCCCGAAGTAACGGTTGCTGCTGCGGGCACCGCGAAGGCCAAGAGGCCGATGGCGACACCGCCAAGCACGGAAAGGCGAAAATCGTAACACCGGGCACGCATGGCTGCTCCGTTGCGGGTCTGACTGGCTCCACCCCGCGCCCGATTGGTCGCGGCCCGGTCACCAAAAGTTCACACGGAAACGGAAGAAATCGCGTGACCGGATCAAAGGAGCCAGAAAATGAAGGGTAGGACATCTTGGATCGGCCTGCTCATTGCCTGCAGTATCGGCGTCTGCAGTGGGGCCGCCGCGCGCAACCGGCGGCTCCGCCCGCTCGTTACAAGATCGACGAGAAATACACCCAGAAATCGCCGGACGGCGCGATAACGATCGAGCAATACCTGAACAAGGATACGGACGACTGGAAATGGCAGTTCTGGGTGCGCCGGCAGGGCACATTCACGCTGCTTGATCCGGAGCCGGCCGGCTATCCCGCGGATTTTATCTTCACCAACGACCTGAAATGGATCGTTCGCGTGCAAAAGATCGGCTCGGGCACGTCGACGCTCCATCTGTACCGCCTGAAGCCGCAGGGCTATTTGCGCGCGAGCAAGAAGCCGCTCGGCGACCTGGCGTGGGACTATCTGAAGACCCGTCCCGACTGGCGAAAGATCGTGAAGGCGCCGGAGTATCACAGCTCGGCGTATCTGCTGGAGGGGCTTGAAGAGAACTATCGCGGGCTCGGCGTCGATTGGCCGCGCGAACCGCTATCTTCTGATCACCCTGTCGGGGGATGCCGACGTCAAGGGTCGTAAACCCATGCAGACCGGCGTGGTGAACGGCTGGCGCTGCAGATATGACCTGCAGACCGGCAAGTTCGACGTGCCGGCACTTTTTTCAGGTGACAATGCCAAGGCCGTCGTGCCCGAGTGAGTGGGGGCTTTTGATTGTCGCAACATCCGATTGGGAGCGGATACACGCTAAGGACGCCGAGGCTCTGCTCGGCCGGTCAGGTTGATGGCGCTACTGCGGACCCGCACGGTCGGGGCCGCAGCCCTTTGAGACACGAATGAGGCTAACCAGGCTCTTTCCGGGTCAGCTGTTGCCTGCTGACTTGGTCTTGCTGCTGAAACCCTACCCAGCGCCAGTAGAGGTACAGCGATGCGCGGCAGTCAAAGCAGGGGTGTCGTGGAAACGCTAGATCATTCCCTGCGCTCGAGCCCACTGGCGCGTCTCTACCGCTCGCAACGCCTCTGCGCCTTCAGCCACTCGCGCGCTAGCTTGAGCAGCATCTCGCGCCGCTTGGGGTCATTGTTCCGCCCAGCGGCTTGCATGCATTCTCTACCGTGGTTCTCAAACAACTCGATCTTCTTGGTCAGCAGCGGCATCGGCGTGTTCCCATGAGTGAATTAGTCTTGCTGCCTCTGGTGTCGCTCAAGGTGTCTTCCGGGTTCATTAGGCGCTGCACACCTGCCGTTGACGCCAACAGCCCCACGCCGTGGCCGGTTTGTGCACCCGACAGGCGTTGGTGGCCCATCCTGCCGGCCTTGGCGAGCCCGGATCGGGTCGCGACGAGTTCGTTCTAGGGCTGGATAACCGCGGCCGACCTCATTTCCGCGCTGGCCAGGGGGACCCACTTGGACATCACGGCGACCGACCAGAGCAGGCCAATCGCGACCACGACGGCGATACCGACGATCCCTGTGCGTTGAGCTTTGATCAACATGATCGCCTCCATCCACGGTGATGCGATATCTCAGGCTCGGACGTTAGGCTTGTGGCGGCACTGCGAATGTGAAGTGCCTCACTCAGAGGACGGAATCCCGAAGCATGCGGTGCCGGTATGCATCTCGTGAATGGCAAATGCGTGAGAACTCACGCCCGCTGTGCCGCCAGCAGGTGCGTCCGCGGAGTGAGAGGGCTGCAGCCGTCGCGGCCTTCCGGGAGCCAGTCCGAAGAGCTTCAACGGGCTCTCTACCCCAGGAGAACCGCCCGATCCATTCGCAGCGGCTGCGTCGCTATGCGCTCGTCCGCCCTGCTCCCTTTCGCCCCGTTGGTCCGCCGTCCCATGTCTGCTGGGTGACGCCGCGTTCACGCAGCTTGTACTTTTGCACCTTGCCGTTCTCGGCGGTCGGCAGCTCACTCATGAATTCGAGATGCCGCGGCACGGCAAAATAGGGCAGGCGCGGCACGCAGTAGGCGATCAAATCCGCGGGCATGAGCGCGCGGCCGGGGGTGGAGAACCAGGGGCGAGCCATGAGCTCATCTTCCGCCAGCGACGACGTCGAGATCGGAGAAAGACCGCGCGCCCGCCACGGTAATGGTATTGATCGAGAAAAGACTCCAGCCTGACCTGAGCGACGAGTGGCCTCGCCAGCGCCAATGACCGGTCCGAGACGACTGACGAAGCGGACGCGGTAGCCGTCGGTTTGGCACCACATCCCATGCCGATATGGTCTTGGTTTATCCGCGCCTTGGCGTAAAGCCGTCCTAGCGCTGCCCATGGGCGTTAATGAGCTTCGTGGTCGTCAGACGTTCCGTAGAGAGCGATACATCTTTCGTCACATCCATCTCCTCGTAAAGCAGCAGGAACGACTCAGAAGCAGTCAATCCGACGCTTGGCGGACCCAGCTTAAATAGTGCGAAGGTCAATTTGCAGGTTTAATTTAATGTGTTACAGGAGCATGGCGGCCCGAACAGTTTTAAAC
>ERZ1370068.4388-contig-3463_pt1 | contig 18570 bp, 21 predicted proteins | sample MGYA00561227_ERZ1370068 | MGnify/ENA primary metagenome ERZ1370068 (study PRJEB38410, sample SAMEA6850437) | metagenome | study: Metagenomic assessment of the ecological functions of the soil: analysis of the soil microbiota associated with the...
CCAGTTACGCATTGCTTCCGTTCAAGTCTTCGATCTGCGGAGCCAGCTCTGAAGCTGTTTCGACCTTTGCTGAACATCGCGAAGCTTTGATCTTAAGCGTCCTAATCTTTGCTTCGATACCGGCAACACGAGCCTTTTCCGATACCGGGCTTTTTTCAGATGGCTGGCCTTTTGTCCCCCACTTCTTTGCCTTGCTCTCACCGATCTGATTAGCAACGGCTTTTGCTCGGCGAGTTCCGCCTCAGCCGTATTAAGCGCCTCCTGCGTTCTTGCTACCTCACTGGTAAGGGCCGCTGAACCTTCTTTGAGCGACGCAATTCCTGTTTTCTCTCTCAGCGACTTCAGAGCGTCTTCAGTCTGATTCAAGCGCGCACGGACCTGATCGGTTTGTTGAGCCACAAAATCGAAAGCGCCGGCGGAGCGGTGCACTTCAAGATGCTTGACGAAATAACGACTCAACAGTTCCTGCAAAACGAGCGTCGCGATCTCCGGATCACGGTTCTTGTAGGATATCGAAAATGATGTTGCTTCCTTTGTTAGAAATCACCTTCAAGCCCGAACTGATGCGCTAGCCGCTTCGCTTTCCGTTGCTGCCGCAGAGGGCATTGTTTATGACCGATTGCCTGGACGACTTCGGTGCAGCAGGTCCTAGCGGTGGCAGCAATCGCTGGGGACCGAGTGCCTGGGCAACTTGCACGGCTAGATCCCAGCTGGTCAGAATCTCGATTTCAGTGCCGATAACTCTATCCGCTGAGCTGCTCGCCGCGGCCGCGGCTTTCTCTGCCTCGATCGGGTCAACGGCGCTCCTTTCCAGAACATAGCGCACCAACAACTTAGCCTGTGACTCGTAAGACAGGCGGGTACAAAAAGTAAAACGCCGCCGCTGCGATAATGCCCACCGCCGCGCAAAGCATGATTGTCCGCTTGCGCTTGAACAGAGCAAAGAGGATGTCGCTCTAGGTGTACGCCGGAGTGATGTTGCGTTTCTCGTCGGATTTCAGCCATAGTTTTAACCTTCTAGTCGAGATGCGGGTAGATCATCGAGCCGACCAGCCGATTGAAGCCTCAGCGGTAGCCTGCCAAAGATCCTCTTGTGGAAGCCGGAGTCATGTGGCGGGCGGGAGCTAAACACTGACGACCCGATGGATCAATCCGGACAGTAATCAATTGTTTCCTCCTGCGTGTTCCAAGAAAGTTTGAATCGTCGCAGACCTTCGTTTTCCTGCTCGGTGCGTCCGAAATGTAATTTTTCTGCGCCGTTGCGCAGCCAAAACTGGATGCCGTGCCACATGACAAGATTATTCGCGCGGAATTCCTGAAATCGTTTGTCAGAAGCACCGTATTTATAAAGAGCGTTCTTTCCGAAGCGGAAGAAGATCGCGGCGGCAATTGGGCGTGACTCGCGTTGCGCGAGAACGGTGAAGCCTAGGCCCGGTTTAATGATGTGCTCGTAGATGTTCAGGAAGAAGGAGGCCGGTTGCGGCGGGAGACCGTGTCGCCGGCGCGTTTGAACATGGAGTCGGTAAAAATCGTCGATGACCTGGCGATTGCGGCCGACGACCACGCTTACATCGCTGCGCTCCGCTTTGCGAATCGCCCGGCGAACTGAACTGTCAAAGCAATCGGCCAGATCCTTCACGCGGCGGCGCAAATCGAGTGTATGCCCGTAGAATTTTGCGACTGAGCTCGAAGCGGGTTGAAACCACTTGCCCCCGCGTATTTCGAGGTGTTTCCAGCGGCGTTCTCGCGCGAAGCGAACGAGCCGATCTCTTACCAAATCGACCGCTTCCGGATCAAAAATGAGCGGTTCGCAGGCATCGCTAAATGGAAGGCAAACGCCACGGCGGCCGGTGAACGGACTGCGAACTTCCATCAGCGGTATCAGCGCAGCTAACCTGCGTCCGCGGGAAAACTGAAGGTAAAAAGGGCTGATGGTTATAAGTCTGACGAAGCACCTTTGCCCAGGCACTGGTGTGGAAGCAACCTGCATCGCGATGCAAGGCAACCACATACGTCCCAACCTGGATTGTGGACAGGATCGAGAATCCGCATTTGCAGCGATTTGCTCGCTGGTCTTCGGTTCCACAAAGAATCGTCGCCAGCGAGCGGCGTCGTTTCCACTGCTTCCGATTGTTCGAGAGTCTTCAAAAACTTTTCCCTAGACGAGTGCTTCCACGCCAACCGCTTCGCTGACGCAGCGAGCGACATATTCGATTTGCTCTTCCGGTTAATTCAGGAAACATCGGCAAGGAAAGAAATTCTTCGGCCAGATCTCTCCGCGATTGGAAACGCGCCCTCTGTGTAGCCGAGACCTCGACACGCTTCCTGAAGGTGAATCGGAATGGGATAGTGCACGCCACAGCCAACTCCTTTCTCCTCCAAATATCGCCGAACTTTGTCGCGTTCCTGCACTCGAATCGCATAGACGTGATAAACGTGCCGCGCATAATCCGCCTCGAACGGCGTAGCAACGCCATCGATTCCCGCGAAAGCCTGATTGTATTGCAAGGCGCGTTTGCGCCGCAGCAGATTTGCTTCTTCGAGATGTCGTAATTTGATGGACAGGACTGCCGCCTGGATGCCGTCCATCCGGCAATTCCAACCCATCGACGTATGATAATATTTTTGCGACTGACCGTGGTCTCGCAGCACCTGGATTTGCTTCCGTAATTCAGGGTCGTTCGTCACGACTGCGCCAGCCTCGCCGAAAGCGCCAAGATTCTTTCCGGGATAAAAGCTGAAGCAACCGGCGTCGCCCATTGTGCCTGCCTTTCGACCCTTACTCAGCGCCGTGAGCTTGAGCTGCATCTTCGATGACAAAGAGCCCGTTTGCCCGCGCGAATTCCAAAATCGGATCCATGTCCGCAGGTTGCCCGAAAAGGTGAACCGGAATGATTGCCTTGGTTCTCTCCGTCAGGCTGCTTCTCCAGTTCCGCGGGATTCATCGTGAATGTGTCTTCGTCCACATCCACAAACACTGGCCGAGCTTTGCAATAGGTAATGGCCTCGACCGTGGCGATAGAATGTGTTCGGAACAGTGATTACTTCATCGCCCTCTCCAATCCCAAGCGCCAGGAGAGCGAGCCAAAGCGCGTCTGTGCCATTGCCCACACCGATGGCGTACTCGGAGCCACAGTAGGCCGCGAACTCTTCTTCAAATCTTTCCACGAACGGTCCGCCCGCAAACGCGCTGCTCTCGATTACTTCGCGAATGGCGCGATCGAACTTGTCAGATCAAGGGCGCGTGATGCGCCTTCAGATCAAGAAAGGAACTTTCATTTGCGCGCTTGGCTGATGCGCTGATCAAGTCTCGGGCCGAGCTCCTTTCGAGCCAAGAGCTTCAACGCCGTTGCCGCTAGTGCGCCATGCTCGGTGCCGCACTGACTCTGGCGCGCCACTCATCCGGCGAATGCTTCAACCTCAAGAACCTCTTCTGTTTTGGCGGGGGCGAAAGCTGGCGCCGGGCGAGTCGAAGCAGGAGAATGTCACCGGTGCGCCGTTCATTTTGAGGGAAGCACTAGCCGCTTCGAGGATCCTGACCAACTCCAGTCCCCGACGGCCATTCGTTAGCGGTTCAGAATTCGTTTTGATGCAGTCAATAAAATGCTGGCAGGCCAGCTTTAGAGGTTCCTCCTGCTGGAGGTATGGGATGTAGCTGTCGCCGTAATGATACGAGAGTATTGAAATTCAGCGAACGTGTCGTAGTGCGGCGGACGTTCTACCCGTGCATCGTAGATGCGGATCTTTTCGCGTGTCCGCAAATCGTCATATACGATCATGCGTCGCGTGCCGACGATAGTCATTTCGCGAATCTTCCGCGGCTCGAGCCAGCTGCTCTGAATGGTCGCAAAGCGCTTGCGCGAGAAGGAGAGCGACATGTTTGTCACGTCCTCTATCCCCGGCGTAATATGAGCGTTTCCCTGGCAGTTAATCGCGGTGGGAAATTCGTCAAGAATATGGAGAATGATCGAGATGTCGTGCGGCGCCAGGTCCCAGGCGACATTAATGTCCTTTTGGAATAGTCCCAGGTTGAGACGCCGACAATTAATATAGCGGATCTCGCCCAGATCTCCGGCTTGAACAATTTGGGCAATCTTTTGCACCGGCGACGAGTAGAGAAACGTGTGATCGAGCATCAAGACCAGACCGTTGCGCTCGGCGATTTCGATTAGTTCCTCGCACTCGGCGGAAGACGAGGCCATCGGCTTCTCAATGAACGTGTGCTTGCCTGCCAGGAGCAGGCTTGCCTTGGCCAAGGAATAATGCTGCTGCACTGGGGTGGCAATGACGACGGCGTCCAAGTTTAAGCCATTGAGCAAGCTGCTGCGGGTCGCTCATGCCCTCAACATCCGGATACAACGTGCCAAGATGTTTTAAGCGTGCTGCATTGACGTCGCAGACCGCTTTGAGCTGGCTATCCGGAAGACTTTTGAAGTTGCGAACCAAAAGAGGTCCCCAATAACCGCATCCGAGTACGCCGACGGCGATTTTTCTCTTTCATATTTTTGGAGCTGATTCCGTCAGGGTTTGTAAAATCGTCGTCCGTGAGCGAGGGCTTCCATCCTCCTGCCGGCTGCGTTGCGGCGCCTGGCGGGACTCGAAGAGTTGCCCGGCGATAGCGGTGCCGGTCTTAAGCATGATTTTCAGATCGAGCAAGATCGACATGTTCTCGAGATAGAATAGATCCATCGCAATCATCTCGCGGAACGTCGTTTTGTTTTTCCCGTTTACCTGCCAGTATCCGGTCAGGCCCGGCAGACAGTTCACGCGTTGCCGTTGCCACGGTTCATAGTGGGCAAATTCATTTGGGGTGCACGGCCGCGGACCCACCAGACTCATCTCACCGTGGAGCACGTTGAAAATTTGAGGCAACTCATCCAAACCGCTCGCACGCAGAACCCGACCGAAAGGGGCCAGGCGGGGGTCGCCATAAGCATCCAGCTTCGTCATCGGGCAATCGACCCGCATCAAATTTTCGAAATAGCGCTCGTGAGTTTGTGTCTCCAGCGCTCAACTTCATGGTCCGGAACTTCCAGATGAAAAAATGTCTCCCGCCCAAGCCAACGCGTTTCTGACGGTAGAAGATCGGACCAGGCGAGGCGATTCGCGTCACCAGCATCAGCAAAATCATTAGCGGCAGCCAGAGCGGCAGCGAAAGCAGAATGCACGTAATATCGAGACCGGCTTTCCAGCCAGGCACCCTGCACAGAGACGTTGCCGAGAGTTCGCTCGCAACATGAGGAGCGTTTCCGTTCGAGCCGCTGTAGGACAGGCTGCCGCCCTTGGTCGCGCGCCCCGCGTCCGGGAGGTGACCTTCTGCCCTCATCTGGTGAGTTCCTTTAACTGCTGTTATCCCGCTAACTGGCGAGGGCTACTAGAACGAGGAGGGAACCACATTTAGTTTCCGGCTATCAAGGAAATGTGACAACGGAGTAAATTCTGGGAAAACTCCTCTCGAAAGTGCGAAAACCGGCTGCCAAAACCGGGAACCGAAATCAAGTTGGGGCCAGGTTTGTGCTGCTGCCGCCGGAGAGTAAGGCAGGCGATATGTCGGGATAGGCTGCTGCTGAGTTCGTTTAATCTCCCGCATGCTTACTTCTACGGAGACTGGAGGGCGAAGGTCCCAAATATTTGCAGGATGAGAGAATTTACGGGCAGTCGGGAGGCGATCGCCGTGAGGTCTGGCTGGCCGCGGTGAGCCGCGGCCTTCTACAGGAATAGGCGGCGAAGTTCCAATCACGTGCGCAAAAGGTTCGGATACTTCTGCGACAAGGGTGTCGCGCCTACTTCCCGCGGCGCCCGAGGCGCCAAGTTGGCCTGCCTGCCGAAGCCTCGGCGGAGGATCGCGCCTTTATTCGATTTCGGAGAGGAGTGTGTCGAGACTCTCGCTTCTGGAGTCTTCAGCTTCGGTCAGCCCGGTCTGGAGCAAACACAGAAGACAAAGTCCGTTGTTCACACGCAACGCCGTGTCACACCGCGGACACTCGTCCGGCTCCATGCGTGATCGCTGGAGCAGCATCAGTGAAGCCATAGAGTATCATTGGGGAAGGCAAATCGTAGGAGCGCAGAGTGAATCATTTATCTGGCTTGCTCCGAACTGGCCGCGAGCACACCGCAGAGGTGGCGGAGTTCATCCTCAATGTCAGCAGGATTCTCCACTGTCTGGGCCACTTCATCGCGCAACAACCAGCGATAGCGCTGCCGCATGTGATAAAGTAACTTTTTCACCGTATCTGGGGAACCGCCAAAGTCGTCGACAGACTCGCGGACGAGACATCGTCCCGCTCCACCGTGAGGTAGGCGCTTAAGACGTCGAAAACTCGCCACCGCCCCTTGCGCTCGCATTCCTCGCGGAGCCGTCGAAGCGCGCGTTCCACGACCGTCGCCGCCCAGCGGACATCGAAGAGTCGCTCCGGGGGCAAGGAATGAAGCGCTCTGCGTTGACATCGACAATTGCGACGGCGCCTCAGCCATCCAGGTCGTCCCACGAAATGAAGCTTCACGTCCCCTCCGCGTTTGCGGGCATGAATTTTGTCGGCGGCGTCATTGAGAAAGTTCTTGAGCGACTTGAGCAGCAGCGAACGGAAACGGCCGCGGCTGGGGTCTGCATTCTGAAGCCAATCACCTTCAGTATCATCACAAAGAAATCCTGCGTGAGGTCCTCGGCGTCCTGAGTCGAATGACCACGTCGGCAGATGAAAGCAAAAATCGGCCGCCAAGTAGATGCGGCAAAGCTCGGCGAGTGCCGCACTGGTTTCCTGCTCTTTGTCTCTTGGCGTCGCCACCGGAAAGAATGAGACTCCAGCGCGTGGTGACGAACGCGCCCGGCCTGACGGTTCCTTCGTTCGGGCTGGCTGAGCTCAAGACCGAAAATTTTAGTGAGATTCGCCTTGTTGAGCAAGGCCAAATCACGGCGATGTCCCGGTCCCTCAACGCGCTCGGTTTGTTCATTATCACAAGGCGATCCGCGCGGAAATCTGGTCTGCCAAATCACCAGCGGGAGCGGAGCCTCGCGACTGCAAGGCGTCCGCTACCGCATGGATTGTCGCTTGCTCGTGAGCAAGCGGCCCCGCCGTTAACGCGGACTGGGCGGCTTTGCCGGGGCCTCCGCTGAGGGCAGGGTTGTCTCGTTGATTTCGGGCGAAACGTCCGAAATTCTGTACTACTAAGCCACTTTCAAATTCCAGAGACCGTGCCTCCGGCAAAATCCACGGAGTTCCACGCGGAAGGAGCGCCGGCGCGACATCACGGCGGCCAAGGAGATCAAGTGTGAAGTCGAGAGTTTCAAAGCTGAGGACTGATTCTTGTCAAGAACTTCTACGGAAACCGGCGGGCGAAGCTCCCAAAACCTCGCTGCCGAAAAAGAAAAATCTGGCTCCTGTGCTGTTGCTCCAGTTACGATTTGGTCGAGCTAGCCAATGGGCCATGCGCAATTCTTCTAAAATTTTAAAAAGAGGGCAATCGTTGCGGCGAAGAACCGTAAACGCTAAGTCAACTCGCTTTTCGATCTCGACGCGCAGGTGGCGAAGCGCTGCGTGAGCTGATCGAGGAATCTTTGCGCGCTGGAAACAAATTGCTCGTCTGCGGCAACGGCGGCAGCGCCGCTGATGCGTCCCATTTTGGCAACAGAGTCCGTGGTGCGCTTTACGAAAGATCGCCCGGCCTTCCCGGCGATCTGTCGTTCTTCCGGCGATGGCGGGCTACTCACCGCTGCGGGCAACGTGATTATGGTTTCGATGAGGTGCTCGCTCGCCAGGTAGCGGCATTTAGGGGCTGGAGCGGGTGACGTGCCAGATTTGCCTCAACGATCTCCTGGTAAATCGAGAAATGTCGAGCGCGCGCTCGGCAGAAGCGAAAGCCCGCAAGCTGGAAAACGATTGCCTTCCCTTCGCGTCGCGACGGCGTGGTTCAACCATTGGCATGGCTGATGTCGACTCGGTTCGCAGCGATTCCACTGCCAGAATTCGTAGAAGCGCACCAGCTTTACCCACGTGCTATGCGAAACGATCGAATCCCGTTTAGCAAAAAACCGTGTGTAAAGGCGGGCGTGTCGCCTGCAATTGCAAGAGAAGGCAGTAGCCGACCCGGCTGACCCACAGCGTTACCCGGATTTCTTCAGCAGCCGCTCGCGTTCGCGATTGAGTTGCCGTCGCTCGCTAGGGTTAAACTCCCAATCTCGACTTTGCAGATTTTATCGAGAATCGGATGGGACGCTGGGCTGGATACTGGATGCTTGATGATGCCAGCGACGGCAAAACGCGTCGTCATCCGTATCTCTACAACGTAGATCTCGCCTCTTTATGTCGCGTCAATCGGCGTCATTCGCGTCGCACCGAAAACGTTTTGTTCCGGATTTCGAGTTTTCCTAGCATATTCCGCGGCAGTCAATGCCGCGGATAAATAACGGAGTTCGTCGTCGATCTCATCGGCTTCTCAACGGTCCGACCGACTTCTTCACGGAGCAGCGCCCGGTAACGAACCCGCAGCTGATGGACAAGGCGTTTCACTGAGGCCTCGGGAATGCGGAGGGCTTCTGAGAACTTCGGAATAAGAAACATCGTCCCGCTCTGCCGCTAGACAAGGACTTAGCATATCGAAGACGCGCCGGCGTCCGCGCGCCTCTCGCATTCCTCGCCCAGTCGGCTTAAAGCGCGCTCGACCATCGTCGCCGCCCAGCGCACATCGGAAAATCCGCTCCGCCGGCCATCCCTCCGATTCCTGCTGGGAGATCGAGAAATGCGATGGCGCTTCGGCCATCCAATCATCCCAGGGAACAAACCGCATCTCGCTACCGCGTTTCGACGCGCAACGCTTTGTTTCCGCATCGCGCAAAAAGTCCGGGAGCGCTTTGAGCATTAGCGAACGGAAGCGTCCGCGAGCCGGATTAGCGCGCGCTGCAGAAGCTGACCTTTAAGCACCGTGACAAAAATCTTGCGTCAGGTCCTGGGCATCGGGGAGGCGAATGTCCCTGGCGACGAATGAAAGCAAAGACCGGTCGCCAGTATATTTTGCAAAGTTCCGCCAGCGCCTTGTGCATCTTCTGGTCGTCGCCGTGCGCATCGGCACAAGAAAGCACAACGCTCCAGCGTGTCGTAACGAAACGACCGGACGAGGGCCGATTGGCAGCAGCATCAGCTGGATTCACGAGCGCTAATCATCTTATTTGCGTAATTTTTAGCAAGCAGTAATTGGTTAGCTCAATGTCTCTCCAAGCAAGCCGCTTGAACTGCTAATCGCCCTAAGCGCTCCTGTTAATAACTCAACTGCTTCCCTAGGGAAGTTCGCACCGTAGCCTTAGGTCACAAACAGGCGCCCAATCAGATAGCAGCCTGATAGACAGAATAGCGCGATGTTCTACCATTAAAGCCAATGTTTTTAGCTTTCCCCCAATGCCGCTTCGTGCAAAACGCGCGGGAGACGTTTGCTCTGTTTTTCGGGCAGCAGTGCGGGACTATTTGTTCTTGACATGCGCTATAAATGCGTATCGAAGACGCATACATAAGCGGGCCCGGAAATTGAGTGCGCGCGTGTGCTCGGGGCGCTTTTTGTATTTTAAGCTTCGCGCCCGTAACTGCTGTGAATATCCGTGTTAATAAGTTGGTGGAAAATTTTCGCTTTTTTATTGCAACGTTTGCAACCTTCTCTAATCTGACCGTCCCCCATGAGCTCCTGCCTGCATTCCCGCTTTCAGGGCATCAGCAAAAGGAACCAGTCGCCTGTCCGCAGTGCGGATCGGAATCGCGCGTCAAACGGGGACTTTGCCTGAGCTGTCTGCTCTCTCAAGGCCTGCCTGAGGAAACTTCGACGGAGGCAAGTCAAAACGGCGAGGGCCAGAACGGAGAGACGCTGGAGGATGTACTCAGTGAAATCGAGGTGCGCGACGCCGATTGGCGAGCTGGGCAATTACCAAATTCTGGAAGAGATCGGGCGCGGCGGGATGGGCGTGATTTATCGCGCGCGGCAACGGCACTCGCGCCGCATCGTTGCGCTAAAACGCATCCTTGCCTATCACGCGGATTCGCAGGAGACGCTGGCGCGTTTCCGGCGCGAAGCGGAGGCAGCGGCGCACCTCGATCATCCAAACATTCTGCCCATTTATGAAGTGGGCCAGTGCGAAGACGAGCTGCCGTTCTTCAGCATGAAGTTTGCCGCTGGCGGCAGCCTGGTCGAAGACCGGGCCGGCTCTGCGTCGCGAGCCGCGCCGTGCCGCGAGCGTTGATGGCGACGGTCGCGCGCGCTGTTCAATACGCGCACGATCAGAGGCATCCTGCATCGCGATCTGAAACCGGCGAACATTCTGCTCGATGGACACGGCGAACCGTTGGTGAGCGATTTCGGTCTGGCCAAATGGCTCGATAGCGTCAGCGATCTTACGCGCAGACCTGACCATTTTCGGCACACCTGGTTACATTGCGCCTGAGCAGGCGAATCCGGCACTGGCTGAAGCGGCGAAGCTTACGCCTGCGGCTGATGTCTACAGTCTGGGCGCGATCTTGTTCGATCTTTTGACCGGGCGTCCGCCATTTCTGGGCGAGCACGCGCTGGCGGTGATCCAGCAAGCGAGTCGAAAAGCCCGCGCCGAAATTGCGTTCGCTTGTCCCAACGCTGGACAGGGATCTGGAAACAATCTGCGCAAAGTGTTTGGAGCGCGATCCGAGCGCGCGTTATCGCTCCGCTGGCGCTCTGGCCGAAGACCTCGAACGCTGGCTTGAGGGCCGATCGATTATCGCGCGTCCTGTCTCGTTGCCCGTTCGCCTCTGGCGCTGGTCAAAGCGTAATCGGATGACTGCGGCAATGACCGCGCTGTCGGTGGCGCTCGCAACCGTAGTGGGCACTACTGATTTGGAAGGTCAATTTGCCAGCGCTCCGCCAACAACTGGCATTGCCGTGCTGCCCTTTGAAAGTCTCAGCGCAGATAACGGACAACACGCTTCTTCGCTGATGGCGTCTATGACGGCGTTTCGAGCAAGCTGGCGAAGTTAGCCAATCTGAAGGTGATCAGCCACCAGAGCGTGGCACGATATCGTGGCGCACATAACACACAGGAAATCGGGCGCGCATTAAACGTCCCATATGTGCTCGAAGGCAGCGTGCGCCGGGAAGCTGGCCAGAATCCATTTAAACGCCAAATTGATTGACACCCGCACCGATACTCAGGTTTGGGCGGAGGAATACGACCGGGATTTGACCCGACGTGTTTGCCCTCCAAAGCGAGATCGCGCAAAAAGTCGCAGATGAGTTTGATACCAAAGTCTCGTCTATCGAGAAAGCCGCCATCCAAAAGGCGCCAACGACGGACCTCGTTGCGTACGATCGCTACCTGCGAGGCAAACAACTGGTCGATGGCATTTCGTTTAGCACGCGGGCAAAAGAAGATTTACTCCAAGCCGTGCGAGCTGCTTGACCAGGCTGTGGCGCGCGACCCATCGTTCGCTGATTGCCTATGATCTAGCTGGCTGGAGCGCATGACCGGATTTACTTCCTCGGTTTCGATCACACCGAAGCGCGCCTTCAATTGGCCGAAACAGCCATCCAATCCATTCGCCGCCTGAGTGCTGAATCTGGAGAGACGCATTTGGCTTTCGCTCAACATCTTTACTGGGCGTATGGGGATTACGATCGAGCCCAGGAGGAACTGGCTGCCGCCCGGCGCACGCTGCCGAACGAATCGCGAATTCCCCTTATGTCTGGCTACATTTACCGGCGGCAGGGTCGCTGGGAGAAATCCCTCGAGGAAATGAACAAGGCATTGGAGTTGGACCCGCACAATTTTTCCATACTCCAGCAAATCTCTCTTACTTACCAAGCTTTGCGGCGCTATAAGGAGATGGCTGCCACTCTGGATCAGCGCGCTTGCCATAGCTCCGAAGGACATTCCCAGCCGGGTACGACGCGCGTGGGTTGATCTGGAATGGCGCGCAGATCCTAAAACCGCTGCATACAACGAATTGAGACGATCCTGGCCGAGGACCCGAGCGCGGCGCCTGTTCTCGTTAACTACTGGCTCGTCCTCGCCTTGCGCGAGCGCGATCCGGCTGCGGCCGACGCGCGCTTGCCGCCATGCCTGAGCCGGCGGATGCAATGACGAGGAAAACATTCCATTCCCTAACAGTTGGTGTGAAGGGTCTTGTCGCCCGGATCCGCGGCGATGAGCCGGCAGCCCGCGATGCGTTTACTAACGCGCGAAATGAACTCGAGCAAACCGTTGCGTCAATCAACCCGACTACGCACCAAGCTCTCTGCGCGCTCGGTGTGGTTGATGCCGCCTTGGGAAACAAAGAGGACGCAATTCGCGAAGGCGAGCGCGCGGTCGAGCTGATGCCAGTCAGCAAGAGCGCCATCGAGGGTCCGATGTTGATCGCAATATCTGGCCGTCATTTATGCGTGGACGGGCGACAAGGACCGCGCAATTGAACGATTGGCGGAAGCAGTGAAGCTGCCGGGCAGCCATTTGAGCTACGGCCATTTGCGTCTCAATCCGCTTTGGGATCCGCTGCGGGCGACCCGCGCTTTGAAGCAATCGTCGCTTCGCTCGCGCCAAAATGATTGAGCAACCACTCCGTTTTGATGCAAAGCGATTTTGTTGTTGACTACACGCGCAAGTATGCGCACTGTATGCGCACCATACCAACTTATGAAAAAGACTTAGCTGGAATCACTAAACGTCTTGTCGCGGGAATGCTCGTGGCTGTGGCCGTTGCCGGGGTTAGCGCCCTTACAATCCACACCCCGAGTCAAAACTCTGCCGGCTCGCTCGTTGAACAGCATTCAAACCGATAAAGCCACGCTGTTTTATGCCGGACTGACGGCCGAACGCAATGTGGTTCGTGGAGCAAGTCCTGCCGGAGACCAGCGAGAGTAAGGCCGCGACTGAGAACTTGAAATTAGTTGCAGCGGCGCTTTAAGCTGCTGGTTTAGCTAACGAATCGATGCGCCAGTCCCGAAAAGTCTCGGGACTGGCGGTGTTGTGTACTGGGGCATTGACTCTCCAGCCAATGTCCCATTCGCAGCCGCTTTCGCCCAGGCTACGGCATGCCGGGGAGATGCCGATGCCGGCATGCGCCACCGCCGAACGCGCCGTTTTTCCTGCATCGTATCAGAACAAAGAAACTGACCAGAAGAAAACAAAGACAGCGAAGAGGTTTTTACGATAATTGGTAAGAAATCTTCGTTTCCTTCATTATCTTCTGTAAAAATATTCTGAGGTGACTTCAAAGAGCATTTACGCGGCCTGGTTCGGCGTACATTTCTTCCTCATAGCAGCTGTTTGTTTTGCTGGATTGTTCTCGCTTGTCGCGGAAGGCGCGTACCATTTTGCCGTCAGCGCTAAACAGCTACGCGCGCAACGCTGAACTGCTTGCAGCATGGCTGCTGGGGAAGCAGGCGGCTGCGAGCTAGTCCGGTTCGGCGGAGTATAGCGACTTATCTGCACGCTGCCGGTATCCAATCGGGATACACTTTTTTCGCGCCTAACATTCCCAGGTTACCACAAGTTAACCTTGGAATTACTATTATCAGGACGGGCGCGTAGAATATCGAGTCGCCGCGAGGTGACTGGGAAAGCAGCCGGTCTGCGTTTGGACAGTTTATTAGACCGGTTGGCAGACAACTCGTTACGAGCCGTTGCGGGAAGTGGTGGTAAAGATGCTCGCCTTGTCCGTCTGGCGCGAGCGCCCTGACGTGAAAAAAATTCGGGCCACTTTCGGATCGGTTAGCCCACAGAGCATCAACGATTTTGAGCATGGGAAAGGCGAATCGTTCCAGCCCATGTTCAGCTACGATTTCAGCCTGCGTGATGAGAAACAGTAGAAAAGCAATGCGAAGCCCTTGCGCGCCATAGCAGCTTCGGCAGCAGCGCGACGCATCGCACTCCAAAAGCACTTCGTGCGAAATCTATGGGAACGCGTCTAACTCGGTTTCGCGAGGCTTCGGAACGCGTGCAGTCCTCGCCGCGCGTCCTTGCCTGACTTTAGTCCGCTGTCGCACTATTGGTAGCCCGCGATGACGCTGCTACGAAGACGGTGGCAAGAATTATTCGAATTTCTGTTTCCGCCAGAAACAGACATGTGGCTTGCCGTTTTCGCGTACTCGGCATGGGTCTGCAAGTGCTTGTTTATGCGCTGTTCTTAAGGAGTGATTGGCACTCCTTGTTCTCCGACGACCGGCAAGGGTCTTGTCAGCCGCGAATTGGGAGAGGCAATCGCCTCGTTCGACAGATCCGCTCATTCCGAAACTTGGGTGGCTGGTTTTCTCGGCCGCGCACATCGGCCTCGGCGGAAGAAACAGTCCTTTCCGTTGCCTGGGCCTGCTTGCTTTGCATGGGATGCTGTCTGCTGCTGGGACTTTTCTGCCGCCCGGCGGCGATCATTGCACTGGTTTCTTCACCTCTGCGCCGCTGAGAGCGGGGATTGCTCGCATACGGCGCGGACAATTTCATGACCAATGGCACTCTTTTTATTTGATGTTGTCGCCGCTGCCAGACCGATACTCGCGTGGATCGCTGGCTGGTAAAAACAAAACTGAGGGATCCACGGCTCCTGGGCTTTTGGCGGCGCGTATTACAGATCCACCTGTGCTTTGTCTATTTTTCGGAGGCCTGGCAAAATTTCTCGGCAGCGGTTGGTGGAACGGGTCCAACCTCTGGCGATCGCTGATACGGCCACCGTTTAATCTCATTTCCCCCGACATTCTGGTTCGATTCAAATACGCGCTGCCCGTCCTCGGAATTTCAATCTGCCTGATCGAAGCTCGGTTATCCAGTTTTCATTTGGATCAAGAAGACCCGATTCTTTTGGCTGGTTTGCATTTTGGCAATGCACGCCGCAATCGGACTGACGATGGGAATGTATCTGTTTGCTCTTGTTATGATTGTACTGAATCTGGCCGCGTTCGGCGTCGGTATTAGAGTTCCTTTCATCAGGCATCCCGCTGGCGGTACGCGGCATTCCACGCAGTTTCTTCCGAAGAAACAGCAACTCTCCCCGTAACGGCCCGGGCCGCTCAAAAGACTGACAGTGGCAAATTTCTGGAGAAGAACCAAAGAAGAAACAAATGAGAGCTTTTAATGGTTCTTATGTCCGCTATGTTCGCAGCCTCATCCAGTTCCTCGAAAAAGAACTCTACTTCTGTTCTACGGCGAGCGTCGCTTTCAGTTCTGCCTAGCCCAAGATTTTTGTTGACAAGCAGGTCGAGATTTTTGCAGAAGGCAGGAATTCTTATGCAGATGACAATTGCATAATTTCGATGAAGCTGGGCGCATTTGTAATCCGCCCTCCCATAGCTTAGCCCCAGAACTAATAAATAAACTCCACAGTTAGTGGCCGTTATTCCATGAGTTGGATCACCATTGTCTGGTCGATGAATGCCGCCGCCGTGTTTGACGCTGGCGGGGATATCTCTGCTTGTCTGGTGCAAACAGCGGGAGAACTGGGTGCATTTGGTGTTTTCGGCCAGCGCTGTCGCGGCGGCGGCCATCGCCGCGTTCGAGTTAGCGATGATGCACTGCGAGACAGTCGGGCAATACGAAGCGCTCGTGCGCTGGATACATGTGCCTACGTGGGTGCTCATTGTCTCGTTCGTGAGCTTTCGTGCGACTCTATCTCCGCGCCGGACGACCATGGCTAGCGTGGACCATCTGCGGTCTGCGGACACTGGTGTTAATTCTCAATTTCATTTTCACGCCGAATCTTAACTTCCGGCAAATTACGGGACTCCACCAGTTCTCGTGGGGCGGTGAGATCATCTCGGTGCCGATCGGCGTGGCGAATCCGTGGGGCCTGCTTAGTTCGGTGAGTTTACTGTTGCTGCTTATCTTTTTCGTCGATGCCACGATTACCGTCTGGCGGCGGGGCGACCGGCGGCGCGCTTTATTTGTCGGCGGCAGCATGATCTTCGGCGCGATTCTGGCATGGCACGTCCCGCTCGTGATCTGGGGAATCATCGAGGTCCCGTTTTTCCTCTGCTTCGCATATTCGGGAATCGTCGCGGCGATGGCCTATGAGCTGAGCTAACGACATGGCTCAAGCGGCGCAACGTCGCGCGGCAGTTGCAGGCGAGCGAAGCTGACTTGCGCGAGACGCAGGAGCGCATGGAGCTCGCAGCCAGCGCTGCCGAACTCGGCATGTGGATGTGGGACATTGTGCGTAATGAAATTTGGATTACGGACAAAGGGCGCGCCCTCTTTGGCTTCGCAGCGTCAGAGAAGCTCGACTTCGATCGCTTCCGAAGCGTGCTACATCCTGAGGATCGTGAATCGGTGCTCAAGGCTGTAGAGAACTCTCTGCGCACCGGCGCAGAATATCGAATCTGAGTACCGAGTGATGCTACCGGATGGACAACTGCGCTGGATCGCCGGGCGCGGCCACGTCGAGTTCAACGGCAACGGTCAGCCGGTCCGGATGCGCGGCGCTTCAACTCGACATCACTAAGCGCAAGCAGGCCGAAGAACAGTTCCGTCTGGTGGTCGAGGCGGCACCCAATGCCATGATCATGGCTAACACGGAAGGCCGGGCATTACGTTGGTCAACACGCAGGCACGAGACCGTCTTCGGTTATACCTGCGAGGAACTCATTGGGCATCCTATCGGAGATGCTTGTTCCAGAGCGATTCAGGTCTCATCACATCGGACTATCGTCACGGTTACTTTGGCGACGCGCGGGCTCGGCCGGATCGGCGCCGGGCGGGAACTCCTCGGGCGACGCAAAGACGGCAGCGAGAGTTCGCGGTCGAAATCGGTCTCGACCCAATTCGACGTCTGAAGGATTGCTCGTGCTGGCCGTCGATTATTGATATCAGCGAGCGAAAGCAGGCAGAGCTCCAAGCCCAACAGCAGCGCGATGAACTTGAACAGTTGAGACAACAGAGGACCGCATCGCTCGAGAGGGAGGTCGCCGAACGCACGCGCCTTGAGCGTGAGGTGATCGACATCTGCGCACGCGAGCAACGGCGCATCGCTTATGATTTACATGACAGCGTCGGGCAGCAATTGGTGGGGATCGCGTTATGCGCAAAACTGCTCGAGGAACAATTGCGCGGCGAACGCCCCAGCGAAGCGGACAAAGCGGGTATGATTGTCAAGCTTGTTAATGATGCAGCCAGACAGGCGCGGCTTACTGCGCGCACTCTCGAAGGGGCCGACGGCGTCGGAGATTTGAAGACGGCGCTGCAATCGCTAGCCATAAGCGTGAGTCGGAATTGCTCTGTTAAGGCCACGGTTACGGCGGAAGGTTCATCGTTACCGATCAGCCCGCCGGTGGCGGCTCAACTTTATCGGATTGCTCAGGAAGCAGTGCACAACGCGGTGGAGCACGGTGCGGCTCGCGAGGTGCAAATCAATCTCGCTTTCAATCATGAGGTCATGGTGCTGACGATACGAGATAACGGAAAAGGTTTCGACTCCAACGCGAACGGCAATGGGATGGGTCTTCGCATCATGCGCTACCGCGCGCAGTGCATCGGCGGCTCATGCGACGTGCAATCAAGCAGCGAAGGCACAGTTGTCAGGTGCCGCGTGCCGCTGGAACCGCAGCTGGCTGCTTTTGGGTTGCCATGAGTCCGAAAGGAGAAAGCCAAATGAAGTCGCGCGTCATCGTAGTCGAGGATCATCCGCTGCTGAGCGATGGCCTCAGGCAGTTGATCGACAAGCAACCGGACCTCGCCTGCGTTGGAGTCGCGGATAACACGTCGGACGCGAAACGGCTCGTCGAGCAATGCAAGCCCAATCTCATGCTTCTTGATCTGCGATTGAAAGGCGGCGACTCGCTTGACTTGATCAAAACATTGCGGGTCGAGCATCCCGAAACGAAGGTGCTCGTCCTTTCGCAATACGATGAGTTGATTTTCGCCGAGCGCGCGCTGCGTGCCGGCGCCTTTGGTTACATCATGAAGGAAAACGCCACCGATGACGTGCTCCGGGCAGTGCGCAAGGTCCTCGCTGGAGAACTGTATTTTAGTGAACGAGTCGCCGCAGCTGTAGTGCAGCGAACCTTGCGCGAAAAACCGAGCCTCTCCCGTGCGGGCGTCGAGCTGCTGTCCGATCGCGAGATGCAGGTGTTTCAACTTCTCGGTGCTTCATACAGCGCACGCGAGATTGCTGACCAATTTCACCTTAGCAAAAAGACCATCGAGACCCACTGTGAAAAAATTAAGCACAAGCTAAGCCTGCACAACGCAGCCGAACTCAAGCAATTTGCCCGGAAATGGGCCGGTGAGAACTTGGGGCTTCCCGAACCGTCGGTGCCGCCCCCAACACAAAACGGTCGGTCCAAGAAGTAGAGCGCTGGGCCGAAGCGCTCCTGCTAATAACTCAACTACTTTCTTAGGGTCGGTTCGCACCGTAGCCTAGGTCAATCATAGAGGCCGCACCGGGTCATTCCAAAGGGGATTTTACCGCGATTAAACGCGTGGTACAGGCGCGATTTGTAGACAATCGCTCTTTGTCCACTTCTTTTTCCACCGACGACATTTTTTGAGCATATTTGAGAACAGTTGGGACACGGCCCGCCTGAGCATTTTACCTATGAAAGAGCACTCAAGAGCAAGTGAGGAAAAGTGAGCGTAATCAGCAAAAG
>ERZ1370068.11046-contig-9695_pt1 | contig 18563 bp, 35 predicted proteins | sample MGYA00561227_ERZ1370068 | MGnify/ENA primary metagenome ERZ1370068 (study PRJEB38410, sample SAMEA6850437) | metagenome | study: Metagenomic assessment of the ecological functions of the soil: analysis of the soil microbiota associated with the...
AGGCAGCAACTGAGACAAGCAGGTAGCCGGCACTGCCCTGCGTCGCGGAAAAGCCGATTGGGGCATCATGGTCTGCGGCAGCGGCCAAATTCAATAATAGTTCAGAGCGAAGTAACCTGATCCGCCGTTATCGTTGTCTCAGGATCGGTAGCCTGTCAGCTTCCGACTGAAACTCTTGTGAGGCGTCCCCTATGAATCAATCCGATGCGCCTGGCTCAAAAGCAGGCGATCTCGTCAGTCTCAGTGACGAAAAGAAAGTGATCGAGGTGGTGTCTGCGTCCATCTTGAACTTGTGGGAGGCAGTCAGCAACCTCACGAGCGTTGAGGCCCATCGTGCGCGAGCGGTATCGTGTGACCATGCTTCGGGTCCCGCTCGGGTTCCCAAAGACCACTGGGTCTATCTGGCGGTGCGTGATCTTTCGGCCGAACTTACCCGGCTGGGGTGCGACATCGTCACGGGTGGCGGGCCAGGATTGATGAGGCGGCCAACGAGGAGCCCACCTTGCCGATCCTGAAAGCAACACACGTTCGACGGGGATCCGGGTGGAGCTTCCCTTCGAGCAGGACGTGAATGCATTTGTGTCTCAAGGGTATGAGCACCGCACGTTCTTTACGCGCCTGCACCATTTCGTGTTGGTGTCCGATGCATTTGTGGTGGTCCCCGGCGGGATCGGCACGGTATTGGAAGCCATGATGATCTGGCAATTGCTCCAAGTGCAGAAGCTACACAACACCCCGCTGATTCTGGCGGGAAAGATGGCTGCAGACCTCGTCACCTGGAGCCGGACCTATATGCTGCGACCGGACTTCCCTTGTGCGCTCGGAGTGACCTCGCCATACCTCTGTGCGTCGAAGACGGTCCTGCGATCTTGCGGATCATCCGGGAACATCACGCTGAATGGAAGCAGAGGCAGGGACAAGGTGCTAAGACGGTGTGAGCCGCTATCCGAGCACGGCTCCACAGGCCATCGATAGCGCCAGTCAACCATCAAAGACCTCCGACTCATTTTCTGCCAGAGTTTCAACCCTGAGATCGTGCTCAACACGAACGTGTCATGGGGACCACCTATCGGTTCTGAGATCGTAGCCTCTCGGACTCCTGCTGATCCAGAGGAGCCGCTGGTGGCTCCTCCGGATTCAGGACTTTCCGATCATACTTGTGCTAGATATTGCCTAATCGAACTGGAGGAGCTTCATGGGTCAAGACGCCTCTGAGCCTGCCGATTCTGCAGCACGTATTTCATCCTTCCGACTTTAGCGCAGCCAGCGACACCGCCTTCGCCCACGCGCTGAAGGTCGCGCTGACCGCCAAAGGCCACGCTCACCATTTTCCACGTGTCGCCTGACCGGGAGGAGAATTGGACGGAGTTTCCCGGCGTGAGGCGGACACTCGAGCGGTGGGGAATCCTGCCGAAGAATAGCCCCAAGTCTGCCGTGCCGCAGCTAGGCATTGCAGGTCAAGAAAGTCATTGCTCAGGGCAAGGATCCGGTGAAATCGGTGCTGGGATTTCTTGAGCTTCACCCGTGCGACCTGATTGTCCTCGCTACGCAACAGGACAAAGGGCAAGTCCTATGGCTGGAGAACTCCGTCGCCAAACCTGTGGCCAGGGAATCGCATCAGATGACCCTCTTCATTCCTGCGGGCGTAGAGGGGTTTGTGTCGTTGAAGGACGGCTCCGTGTCGCTCAAGAACATCTTGATCCCTGTCGCGCCGGTTCCAAAGGCACAGCCCGCGATCCAGGCCGCTGTCCGCATCGCGCAGCGGCTCGACTGTTCCACCGGTCAGTTCACCCTCCTTTATGTGGGTGACGATAGCGAGATGCCCGAGGTCAGCTGTCCCGAGTTGCCAGGATGGGAGTGGACGAAGCTATCGCAGAAGGGCGACATCACGCAGGTCATTCTGCAGACCGCTCGCGGGATGGAGGCCGATCTCATCGTCATGTCCACCGAGGGGCGACAAGGCTTTCTCGACGCTCTACGAGGCAGCACTAGCGAACAAGTGCTCCGGCAGTGTGCCTGTCCGTTACTGGCAATTCCGACTAATAGCTGGGTCTCATCTGTGCTGTAGAAGAGATGGTGTCATTGTTGATGTTGTACCTCGTCGGACCAGGGCAATGAACAGATGCGCTGAACCATTTGGTGGCGTGTGCGGGATCTGGTCCATCTAGCCCGCATTATTCATGACGGTTTGCCGCCTCCTCCCATCCCCTCCCCATACTATGGGGGAGGGATGGGCGCGACGAGCGGGAAAGGCGGACGGGCGAGAGGGGATGCACGATGCGAGTCGCTCTTTTCCCGCCCGTCTCGATTGAGTCAGGCATCCGCTATTGCAGCATCCTGCTAAGAAAATGGCATACGGCAGGAGAGCCCAGACTGATTCGTGCAGAGGCCGAACGGGAAGGATTAAGTGTCATGCCGAACGCAACGCTAACCCGCGCCTGGCGCAAATGCTGAGCAGCGCTGCTTCTTCCTGTTCCTGGCGCTGCTCGCTCTGCTTGTCGCGGTGCCGTTCCTGAGCGAGATCCCCTATGGCCGTGCAATACTGGCTATCGTCAACGTCATTGTTCTCTTGACCGCGGTTGCGGCGGTCGGGCGCTCGCGGTTATCGTTCGTCATTGCTGTGATCCCTGGTTCTGCCGGCGCTTGTCTTTCGATTCCTGGCGCTGGAGTCGAGCCTTGCCAGGATACCTCGCCTTGTCCTGGGGCTTCGCCGCCATTTTCTACGTATTCATCCTTGCCGATCTTCTGCATTATGTGCTCAGGCGGGACTCTATGACCTCAGACAAGCTGTACGGAGCCGTGGCCGCATACATCCTGATTGGCCGTCGTTGTGGGCACAATTGCACGGCGTGACACAGTACTTCCACCCTGGCGCGTATGCGTTCGGGGAACGCCAAAGGCTCTCGACATGCCGGATCTGATCTTTTTCAGCTTCACGGCGCTCGACTACTGCTGGATTCGGCGACATTACTCCTGCGTTGGTCCAATCCCGCTTCCTGACAGTCCTGGAGATGGTCACAGGCGTGATGTATGTCGCTATTCTGATCGCGCGCCTGACCGGCGTCTATCGGTCCTGCCAAAGAAGTCATGATGAAAGTGACCCCTATCAATGACGGCGCCTCATGAAGATTGACGTGCTGCCAGACGCGATTCGTCGCCCGGGAGGCAGCTGCGATCATCGCCCGAGAGGCTCGAGCATCCGGCCGCGCGCGGACGCTTTATCATGGCCAGCGGCGGCCGCACGCCCTGGATGATGTTGCGCGCACTCTCAAATCAGGACATGCCCTGGAAGAAGGTGCATGTGGTGCAAGTGGACGAACGAGCGGCTCCTCCCGGGCATCCGGATCGCAACTTACGCATCTGTACGACAGTTTGCTCAAACAGGAGCTGCCCGGGGATCGAATTCATGCGATGCCGGTCGAATCCTCTGACTTAGAGGCTTCGGCAACACATATGCCGTGACGCTCAAGGCTGCCGGTTCGCCGTCCGTTGCCGGTCTGGTCCATCTGGGGCTTGGGACTGACGGCCACACCGCGTCGCTGGTCCGGAGATCCGGTGCTCGACGTGACCGACACTGATGTAGCACTGACCGGGATCTACCAGGGAGGCGCCGGATGACATTGACCTATCCCATTCTCAATCGGTCACAATGCATTCTATGGTTGGTAACCGGGAGCGAGAAGGCTGACATGCCCGCCCGCCTACGCGACGAAGACCGATCGATTCCGGCGGGACTGGTTCACCGCGAGCAAGCCATCGTGCTCGCCGACCCGCGCGGCGGCAGGGTCGGGTCAAGCCATGCGCACCTAGGAAGCTATGTAAAAACCCCGTTCGTTTGTCTGGTTCATCTGGTCTCTCTGGTTCTCATCTGGTTACTTTCGTTTAACCAAAAAACCAGACAAACTAAACAACGATCTTCTTTCCTGACGGACTTTTTCAGCATCCTGCTAGCGGCCGTCGCATGACTGAAGAATCGCTTGTTATTAAGACGGTACGCGCTGATCGTCGGGCTGTAATCAACGCATGAAATAGAAGAGGGCCAGCACGTAGAGGGCGGATACAGCGAGCTGGCAAGCCGTGATCAGGAGGCTGTAGCGCAGCCACCTGATGAACGTCACTCGTTTTCCGTTTGCGCGCAAATGCCCACGCTCACAACGTTAGCGGACGCACCGATCAGCGTCGTTGCCACCCAGGGTAGCGCCGAACATCATGGCGACAAACACCGGAATTATTGCAGCAGGCCAGTCCGGTGAAGTGAGCGCCGAGGGCCGCCTCAGGCACAGCCTCGACCGCCACCAGGTATCCCTGACCATCAAGATCGACGCCGCAACGACCGGGATATTCGCCAGGAGGCTGGACAGCAGGCCGATCCCGCAATCAGCGTCATCGCTGCGAGTGTGAACTCCGTTCCGAACCATTCGCGCAGCGTGATCGATGAGTTCCGCAACAGCCCGGTCTTCGTCACTGATTGCATCAAGAAGAAGATGCAGCCGAGGAACACCAGCGTCTTCCAGTCGATATCACGGAGGACGTTGTCGACCGGTTCAATTCTGACACCATAAATGACGAGCAATGCCAATGAGGCAGCGATGATGGCCACTGCCGGCGGACCGATGGGGACGGGCAGATCCTCGCCGAACAAAACAACCCGATCATGATGGCCAGCACCGCAAGAGCCAGCAAGGCGAACCATGGCCGCTGGAACGGCTACTGAGACTCGCGCTGCGGCAAGGGCCTCCGCAAGCGCCACAGGTCCGCCATTAGGAGCGGCAGCAGGAATGATCACCAACAGCGAAAGAAGCCCGCCGAGGCTAACCTTGCGAAAGGTACTGGCCGAAACTCATGCCGATCGAACTGCCGACGAGGAACGTGGCCGGATCTCCGACGATGGTCAAGAGTCCCGCCGAATTGCTGATGATGGCGGTGAGTACCATTGGCCCAACGAAATCCACTTCGAGCGCCGTCGCAGCGCGGATGATGATCGGCGCAAGGGAGAATGACGGTCGTGGCGTTCGGAAGCGAATGCACACAAGGGCGCAACGAGGCGCGATCAGCAACAGCAGAAAGCGCTTGCCGCTTCCTTGCGTGGCACGGAGGTAGACCGAGCCTATACGGTCGAAGATGCCGGTGCTGGCGAGGGTACGCGCGACCACCATGCCGCCGAAGAGCAGGGCCAACGGCCCTCCGGCTGTCCTTACGGCCGCGATGGACGTCATCCTCGTCGAGGATATTGAACGCGAACAGCACGCTCACGCCAAGCAAGGCGGCGACTGCCATGATCGATCACGTCGAAGGCGATCACCAGAATCACAGCGCCGAACGTCGCCAGCGTCACGTACATCTGCAGCTCGCTCATGAATACGCCCCGTTGATTACCGGAGAGGAGGTGCGTAACATCAGGCCGCCTTGTGTCCAAGAGCCGATTCAGGCCGCGTTCAGAGTTGAATGGACTTTGGGCCCGAGATTCCGTTCGAAGAGTTCGCCATAGTTGCCCACGCTTTTCGACGGCTCGCAGCGCCCACTCGGGATCGTCCCGAGTTCTTGACTTAACCCGCCGTCCACTCCCAGCGCTCGACGTAGAGCGGGGTGCTTCCGTAGTCTCCCGGATGGCGCGCACGTTGTCGCGCGTGATGCCGTGTTCTTCGGCGGCGATGAGCGCAAATAGAACCCAGCGAACCAGCGTCAGCCAGTCGTCGTCGCCGCTACGCACAGCGGGCCTCGAGCGGTTCTTTCGAGATGCGTTCCGGGAGGATGTCGTGAGGTCTGCCCGGCCGGCGCACGCAAACGCGCGACGCCGAGTTGCGAGATGTCCGACGTATAGGCCTTGCAGCGGCCGGAGAAGAAGGCGTTCGCAACCTCGGAAACTGAATCGATGACGAGTGGTGTGATGCTCATGCCATGCGCTATGAAGTGATCGGCCATATTGCGCTCATGCGTGGTGCCTCTCTCAACGCAAATGGTCGCGCCACTGAGTTGGGCCACGGTCTTGACACCGCTCCCAGCCGGAACCATGAAGCCTTGTCCGTCGTAGAACAGAATTCCGGCGAACTGCACCTGAGGTCTGCCTCGCGGCTCAGCGTCCATGTGCTGAGCCGTGCGAGCAGATCTATCACGTTGGACTTGAGTGCGGAAATCTTTCCGAGGCTCGAAGGGGAACGAACGTCACCTTCTCGGCATCGCGGAGTACGGCGGCAGCCACCGCGCGGCAGAAATCTACCTCCAGGCCAGACCAGTCTCCCGATGCGTCCTTAATCGAGAAGCCGGCGATAACCGTTGCTGACTCCGCAACGTAACGTCCCTCTGGATTTGACCTGTGCAAGCGTGTCGCCTGCCGTTGCGGGCGGTGCAATCCAAGCGAGAATGAAAAATCCAAGGGCGGCGGGAACTAGGCTCTTTCTAAACTCCTCTACAATTCCCATTAGGCTGGTCAGGAGTCTCGGTGCAATAGGAGCCGACTACACGCGCGCAGTGTAGCACAAGCGAGAAAAAAGTCATCTGCAAGATTGAGCACTCGGGAGCGCAATATCGAGCCTGATCTTCAAAACGATTTGAACATGTAGCGAGTGCCGACCTCCACATTCCAATCATAGGCTCCGACGACAGTCGTTTCCCCAAATCCCAACACCGGGGCGTAGCATACACTCCCCATCGTCCCACGATATTCCGACCGAGTTCGACCTCGAACGTCATGCTGGTCTTCGCTTTCTGTTCCCAGTTGACCTGCCACACTCCCTGCACGATGCGTCCACCAACGGTCGGCCCAGATCGTATTGATCTGTACGTGACGCATTGGTGAGAGAGATGTCCTGATCGGGATGGGTCGCCGCCGGCTGAGACTGGAATGTTTGGAAGACCCCGAACAGGAAGGACTCCCATCGAGGGAGGAAACGGCCTGTGGCGATGAATCGGGCCGACCGTATACTTTCCACTGCCCAGCGAATCGTCGGAGGCGGTGGGAAATGAGGAGGCGGCGCCGATCAAGAAGGCGTATTCGGGCGTGTTATAGGCGCGCCACCCGAGTATGGCCGAGAGGTTGCCCAAGCCCTGGGCGCTGCTCGACGCCGGGAATGATTGGGATCGAGCCAGCCGGTGGAACGGAGTATCTACTCGGAGCAACCAGTTACCTCGGAACGGGACATCCACTCGAGCTACGCTATCGGAGAGCTGAGCGCCATGAGGCAGGATTCGCGTATTGAGAGGAGAGCTGCACGCGGCCAACAATCGCAGTCGGATCGGTCCCATACTTGGCGGCCAGCGTCCTGAGTCTCTCGGCTTCCTCCTTTTTCCTCCTGAGTCAGTTGTTTGGGCCTCAGTATTGGCGGGAGAAACCGGGGTTCGCGACGCGGACCTTCAGGCGGCCTGTTCCGGAAGCAGATTCGCGGTTCGGTTGTGGCAGGAATATCCGCGCCCTGATCGACTGGCCGGTCCCTCTTGCTGTCTTGGGGCCCCTGCGACGATTCCTCCGCCCAAGCAACGTACAGGCTTCCATATCCCAAGCCATAGGCCCAACGCTGAGGCAGAGGCCCGCCGAGACCAATCCGGCACCACGAGTCTCGGCTGCAATGTCTTGATTGAGTGCGCCTGGTCGGTATCGCGTCCATTTCGCTGATCGCGAGAAAAGGAGATATCCCAATGTGCCTGTGCTTTGCACACTGAAGCCCATTCCGTCAACCGATTTGCCACAGGGTGCGGATGAACTGAGACCCGGTCAGGGGCGCATAGGCGATAGTGAGCCGATCCGTGTACTGGCCCTAGGCGCCGAGATTGAAGAAATTGCTGGTTGGCCCTGAGGGGAAGACAGTCCCGTTGGCTTGGACGGTGCTGACCAATTGGTAGCCGGTTACGATCTGGCCGACGTCGACGAAAATCGGAGTGTCCCCATAGCGGAACTTTACGATATTGAGCAAGGTCTGTTGCTTCCAGGCATTGGCCAGAGGCCTGTGTGAAATCCGAGCGATCACGGTCGAGCGTCAGGGCGCCGAAACTCATGCAGCCACTCAAGCTAAGCAGGGCAGCCGCTGCAGCCAATTGCCGTAACCATCCGGATCGGCACGTATTGTCGAGATACGCTACCATTATTTGTTCACTTTCCAACAGGAGACAGAGGCTCGTGCATGTCAACGCTCGCGGCGGGCGTAATAGAAATAGGCGCCCACGCTGAAAAATTCGTCGCCAACCGCGATGATATTCCAAAGGACGACGGGCCGTGAAACGATCAACAATCCGTAGTAGACCCAGAGAATTTGGAAAACGCCCATAATGGCGGCCATCCGCGGATTCATGCCTTTGCTGCGACCTCCGCTTGAGCATCCCGATCAGATCCGGCAGCGCGGCAAAGGTCGTTCCTAATCCCGCCACAAAACCGAGCGACTTCAGACTTTCGGAAGCTGGGGAAAAATAGACTCGACGTATCTTGTATCGCTAATTCCCCACAGCCCGCAAGGATGATCACGCTGAAAAAGGGGAAAAAGTATCTGAAGTGCTTTTGGGAGAAAACATAGATTGCCTCCGCTCGTTGTATATGCCGCCATCCAGATCCAACTCGATCAACTGGGATCTAATCCACATCTCCCCATAGACCTGACCCCGATTCTGCATGGGGTGAGCGGCTCTCCGGCATGATTCTATTTGGCGCCACCCTTCATCTTCTCGACAGCTTCTTTCGTGGAAGCCCTGCCTCTCCAGAACCAGGCGGTAGGCAATGTAGTACTTGTAGATGTTGCTGACGTAGGTCACCGTTTCCTGACCGATCTTCTCGGCCGCCACATACTCCACGTTCTGAAACCAGACGTTGGGGTCGAGTCCGCGCTTGGCGGCTTCCTTGCGCAGTTGCGAAATCCGGCCCGCGCCGGCATTGTAGGACGCGAACGCGAACAGGGCCTTGTCCAGCTTAGTCATGCGGCTCCTTGCCGTAGTAGTGGTCGATCATCCAACGCATGTACTTGATGCCGGCGTGGATGTTCGCCTCGGTCTCCGTGATGTCTCCCACCTTCATATCCTTGCCGGTGGCGGGCATCACCTGCATGACCCCGATCGCGCCCACCGAGCTTTTGGCATTCTGGTTGAGCTGCGATTCCTGGTAGCCCTGCGCGCCCATCAGCACGCCAGTCCACGTCGTACTGGTCGCCGTATTTCTGGAAATACTGGACGAGCGCCAGGAGCTTCTTGCGCTCCTCCTCGGAGGCCGCATTCTTCACGTATTTGACGTTCTTCAGGTAGCGCGTCAGGAGTTGGTTGCCGGTCGAGGTCCCGACCTTGTGTCGCGTGGCGAAATCGTCCAGCATCGCCTTGAGCTGCGGACTGCTCTTTGCGAATCGCCCACGCGTTCTCGCCGCCGGTGCGAACCGCGACGTTGTCGTGCACGGTGAGCTTCGGGAAGATCTGCTTCCAGAAGTCCGCCAGGTATTTGTCAACGATGGCGAGCGAAACCAGGCCGGCGTTGAGCATCTCGAGCAGATCCTCGTCCTCCAGCGTCTCGGGGCTTCCTTGAGTATCACCGGTGGTTTCTTTTCGGTCGCAAACTTCTCGTTGAGCGCCACGAGGCTCTCGTAATAGCTCGACGATTTGCGCACGAAGACGTCCTTGCCGGAGAGATCGTCCAGGCTGGCGACGGTCGGTGAAGCGGGCCCCGACACCACGACCTCGCTCACGTTGCTCAGAGCGGCCTCGCGGTGAAGTCCACCAGTTTCTGCGTGCTCCGGCGTGATCGTGAGACTGGCGGCGGCGATATCGCCCTTGCCGGCGACAAGCCCCGGCAGCAGTTGGTCGCGCTGGACCGGAATGAATACCGCCCGCACTTTCAGGTTCTTGTGTCTTGAGTTTCTTGTCGGCGGCGAGCTTCTTGTTGAGCTCTTCCTCGAACAGCCGGACGTACTCAACGGCGGTGCCGCGCAGGACGCCCTTATCGAGGAAATGGATGGTCTTGCTGTTGACGGTCAGCACGCGGATGACCCGCCGCTCGATCATCCCGTCCAGATCACCGGTCCACGGTTCTTCCACTTCGCGAGATCGATGGTGAGAGTCCCGCCAGCCGCCTTCTGTGGCGCCGGCTCTTTGGGCGAGCGCGGCGTTCCCGGCCAGCAAACAACAGCAGGTCAGGCTTAGGACGCTGAGCCATGAGGGTTGGCTATGTGCGTGGTTTTCATAATCGTGTCGCCTATGCGTTCGAATACTATTGCTGCTTTCCTACTTGCACCGCTGATCGTCAGGATAGCTCGAAGACGTGATAGCCCCAGGCAGGCAGGTCGAGATAAAGGCCTCGTGACAGAAGCTCACCTCCGTCACGCTCATAGCAGGCTGAACCCACGAGATCCTTCAATCGCACCGTGCGGCCATCCAGATCTGGAAAGGGGAGAGGGACATAACACTGGCTCTGGGTGGCTGCGTAGTTCACCGTCACAAGCAGCCGGCCATCACCTGGGCCCTGCCAGCCAGGCCAGAGGTAATCAGATGTCCAGTTGCCTTCCCACGCCGGCGCACAGTCGAGCAGCCGCCACCGACCGTCTCGAACCGTCCGTTGCCGGAGCACTGCGAGCAGGCGCTCGTAGAACTGGTGGAGCCTCGTCGGTCGGCTCCTTCGGCGCACGGACCAGGTGCAGGTGAGATGCGCTCTGCGGCCTTCGAACTGTCCTTGATGGAAAAGCTACATGCCCGTGGACAAGAACGTGATGACTGCTGCGGCATCGTGCATGCTGAGCGGGAATGTCGTGGCCGCCCTTGGCTCGTCGTGGTTTTCCAGGAACCGGGCCACTTTTGCCCTGGTAGCCAAGGTCGGCGCGCAAGTGGTCTCGCACCGGCCTGGCATGGCTCTCGCGCAGCCGGTCGTACAACCGCTTGTCGTAGGTGTAATCGAAACCCTGCTGCTGCAGCGTCCATTCCATGTCCCAGTAGACCTCGGCCATGAAACAGAAGCCGGGAGACTTTTCGCGCACTCGCGCTGAGTGGCTTTGGGCCAGAACAGCCGCGTCTGGAGCGCCCCAAGTCCGCTCGAAGACATCGGGCAGGACAAGCATGGCCATGTCGCAGCGAACTCCGTCACACTGTCCTGAGATCGTCAGCAACTCTCCGATCATCGGTCCTGCGAGGCGGATTGCCGTAGTTGAGCTGCAGCGTATCCGGCCAGCCGGAGAAATAGGGATCTCGTCCATGGATGCGAGCAGTAGGTCCCTCCCTTGCGCTTGACCCACGGTATGATTCTGCGGCGCACGGGCCAGGTCGAGTTCGGTTCCGGAGATGTAAGTACTCCGGATGGTCTTCGACCCAAGGGTGATCAGGCCCGTGTGGTTGGGAACGAAGTCGAGCAGGAGCTTGCAGGCCACGCTTGCGGAGCCGTTCGCGTAGCCGAGCCAGCGCTGCATCGCCTCCGAAGTGCTGTGCACGCTGTAGCCGGTGATCGCAAACCGGAACCGGCGATGTCTTCCTCACGCAGATCCGCCGCGTCGAGTCTCCCGAAATTCTCTACGCCATTCACGCGATTGGCGCGCGACGCGCGCTGTCCGGCCACGCCCCAGTTTGCCACACGACTCAAAAGACCAGATCCAATCGAAGCCCATCGCCTCGCCGAGGACGGTCCAGCTCCGGTATCCGGAACGTCAATCAGCGCAAGCAGGCCGGCTGAGAGACGCTTGAGAGCTCCGATCGGCCACACACGAGTGTTGATCTGGAAGAGGGGAAGGGATAGCGGAGCTGGCAGCGCCTGGTTCGGCGGCATCAACCGACGCTGCTCTGATTGGGGAATGTACTCTGCTTAACGTTGTCGGATTCCTGGCGGCAGCAGCGCAGCGATGGGACGAGCATCCGCGTCGGCTCGGCGTCTCGATTGTATTGGGGAGGCATGGCTCCATCGCCGCAGCGCAAATTCACCGGAGATTTTGGAATCCCGGTCCAGGCGCGTCATCACCGCAAGCGGTGCACCGGACGATGCACACGTGGCGAAGATCATGGCATCAACTGACTGGGTTGGCGATTCTCGGTGTGGTGCGATGATGGCGGGATGCCGGCCGGCGAAGACCCGGAAGCACTTCGTCCGCCAAATCCTTGTCCCACCGATGCGACGCCGCGGAAGTCCAGGACGATCTTCGGCTGAACTTTTCCAGATTCGCGAGGCGCCGTTGCGGCCTCGGGCGGGACACATAGTCCCGCTCCAGCAGCTTGACGAGCACCTTAGTCCGTTGGAACTGGAAATCGTATTCGGCCGGCGCGAACTCTCCGGAAGACCCTCCCTCGAGGCTGGCGCCTGGTGCTGGGGCTGGACCGCAAAGCGTACATCGGTGCCAGCACAGCATCCGCCGCGTCGAGACAAATACATCGTCCCGGTCATCCCATCTGAGCTGAACTGCGGATCGCAGGATGAACCGATCCGCCGCCTTTGAGGTGAAGAAGACGCCTTCGCCTGCGGCAGCCTCGCGCATGGTCGTCGTCCGACCTCAGCAACTCGATGAGGGCCGTCTCTTCATCCGCCAGGTAGAGCTGATGCGATGGAGTAGAACACACCCCGATCCCGGAGTCTCGGATTTCGAAGGCGATCATCCCCGAGCCAGTGGGCGGATCACGCAGTACTGGACTCGAGTGCTCGACGGGCATTGTTGAGCATCTCGGTGAACGCGTAGCGGACAATGGCCTCCACGCAGGGACAAGCGCGCTGAGGTTAAGCCGGGCGGCCAGATCCTCCCAGACCCGGCCTTCGTCGAGGCCGCGAATGGGTAGGCGGCGCGACACGACCGCCGGAGCCGGCGCCCGGCCCGGCACGCATAGCGAGCGCCTCGGGTAACGCCGGTTCGAACGACCTGTCCGTCTTCGACCAGACGGCGAAGATAGATGTTCAATGCCTGACGGCTGAACCTGAGGTGCGCGTCCGCAACTCGCCGCCCGCCGGACGCGGACTTGCGCCTGAGATAGGCCAGATCTTGCGCTTCAAGGTCCACGCCGGACCCTGGCACATTGTCAATGCATTGTCAATATTCGCATATTTGTATTGTCAACTCCCGTGGTGGGGGCACGGCGCGGCGCGCTGGCCAGGTCGAACTCGGTTCCGGAGATAATACTCCGGTGTTTCACCCGACGGATGATCCAGCCTGTGTCGCCACTCGTGGTTGGTGCGCGACACCTGTTGCCCCGCCGGACTGGTCTGCCAGACGCTCAGGAACCGACCCAGTCGAACTAACCTTCACCAGCGGTCCAACTCGGCGTCTGGAATGTCGTCCAGCGTGGCAGGCCGACCGAGAGACTTGGAGAACTCCAGTCAGCCACACCCGGCAAGTTGATCTGATAGAGCAGGATGACCCGGCTCACCGTCACGCTTTCACGCTCTTCGCTCGAGTCCCTCGGACCAGACCCTTCAGGAGATCGCCTTACCAGCTTCGAGAAGTTGCCGGTGGTCAACCGTACCGAGCATCCGGATGAGCTCGGCCACCAGCCCGGTCCAGCCGGTCTTGGTGGCTCGTAGCCCCCGAGGCCGGCGCCGTTGTCGCCGCGGAAAGTATTCGTAAAAGAGCGACATGGCTCGCGCCAGTGCGGATCCTCCTTGGAACTTTTGGCACCGCCGCACACGGCCGACGCCCACTGCCCGATCGCGCAGGAAGATACGCTGAGCCGTCCGGCGATCTCCTAGGCGACCTCGAGCAGAGGCTCATCATCCGGCCGGAGCCCGTCGGCATCTGATTTTGAAGTCGTCGCCGTAGTAGAGGTAGAAGCTGCAGCAGCGCGCGGATGAGCAGCGCGTTCACCGGCATCCAGATCGGCCCACGCCAGTTGGAGTTGCCGCCGAACATGCCGGTGTCCGACTCCGCCGGCAGATAACTCGACCCGGTACTCCTGTCCGCGGACGTGAACGACGTACGGATGCTCGCTCATGATAACGTGAGAGCGCGACGGATGCCGTAAGGGCTGAGGAATTCGTCCTCGTCGAGCATCCGCGATGAGGATCCGGCGCAGCCTGCTCCGGGGTCACGAGGCGCGAAGATGCCGCGCTCTGCCCACGCCGCGATGGCCAGGGCCGGTGGGATGGATGACGTCGAGCAGCTCGCGGCATCTGTCGCAGACGCTCCTGGAACATCGGCAGCGACACGCGGGATGCTGCTCCCGCTGCCAGGGCTCGATCACCGTGGTGGCACAGAGCGGCAGCAAGCCCACCATGGAGCGCACTTTGAGCCGCGTGGCGCTGGCCGTCGGGAATGCCGCAGGACGTCGTAGTAGAACCCGTCCTCCTCATCCCACATGCCGTCGGTTCGCCGACCCGGTTCATGCCGCGCGGCGATCCAGAGGAAATGGTCGACGAACTTCGTCGACCAGCTCCTCGTAGTCGGGATCGTGGCCGGCAAGCTCCATCGCCGAGCTCGCAGCATGTTCTGGCAGAACAAGGCCATCCAGGCAGTGCCGTCGGCCTGCTCCAGGTGGCCGCCGGTGGGCAGCGGCGCGCTGCGGTCGAAGACGCCGATGTTGTCGAGCCCGAGGAAGCCGCCCTCGAACACGTTCTTGCCGAAGCGGTCCTTGCGGTTCACCCACCAGGTGAAGTTCAGCGAGCAGCTTTGGAAGGCCGACTTGAGGAACGTCCAGGTCGCCCTCACCGCGACGGCAGCCTCTCCGTGCGGTAGTAGAAACAGCGTCGGCCGCAGGCATGCACCGGCGGGTTCACGTCGCTGAAGTTCCATTCGTAGGCCGGGATCTGACCGTTGGGATGGAGGTAGTGCCGCTGCAGCATCAGGTCGAGCTGCTGCTTGGCGAAGTCCGGATCGACGATCGCGAGCGGCGATGGTGTGAAACGCCAGGTCCCAGGCGGCGTACCAGGGTACTCCCACTTGTCCGGCATCGAGATGATGTCGCTCGTTGACCATGTGGAACCAGTCGCGGTTGCGCATTGACGGTCACGGCTCGGGCGGTGGCGGATGCGGCGCGGTGCTCTCCGAGCCACGTGTCGACGTCGAAGTAGTAGTACTGCTTGGTCCAGAGCATCCCGGCCAGCGCCTGGCGCATGACGTCGGCGCTCAGCATCCGCCGACACCGAGCGGGTGTCAGATCGCTCGATAGAACTCATCGGCCTCAGCCTGTCGCGTCTGGACGATGGTGTCGAACGTTGCCAAAGGGATCGCCAGACCGCCGCCGGCGCCGAGCGCGTTAAGCGCAGCCGGATCACCTGCGTAGCACCGCCGCACCGCACGCTGATGCTGGTAGTGGGCGGCGGCTTTCGTGCCCGTCTGCGCCAGGGTTCACCGCGTCCTGTTCGCCGTGGACGACGTAGCGTTGTTGATGCCGTCCTTCACGTACGGGAGCTCGCATTCGGCGTGCCGAAGATGCGCTGCGTTGTTGGTTTCGTTCTCGGTGAACAGCAGCGGGACGCGCCCTCGCAGTAGAGGTAGTAGTCTGCCAGAGACTCCTGGAACAGCGGGTCGGTATGGTGCGCTGGATCACCGCCATGTCGCCTGGCGCCGCTTGCAGCGACCGGCTTCGAGCCGCCGTCAGGCCAGGACCAGGTGTTGCGGAACCACAGGGTCGGCAGCACGTGGAGACGCGCGGCTTCAGGCCCGCGATTGTGGACGCTGATGCTGGATCAGCATGTCCTCCGGCGCCGCCTTGGCATACTCGACGACGACGTCGAAGTAGCGGTCGTCGTTGAAGACGCCCGTGTCGAGCAGCTCGTACTCGAGCTCGCTGCGCGCGAGCGCCGGCGATTGGTCATCGACCAGGTCAGCTGTAGGGATAAGCCGCCTGCGGGGTACTTGTACAGGTACTTCATGTAGGAGTGAGTCGGCGTGCTGTCGAGGTAGAAGTAGTACTCCTTGACGTCCTCGCCGTGATTGCCCTCGCTGTTGGTCAGGCCGAACAGCCGCTCCTTGAGGATCGGATCCTGCCGTTCCAGAGCGCCAGCGCAAAGCACAGCACCTGGTGGTCGTCGCAGATTCCGGCCAGTCCATCCTCGCCCCAGCGATACGCGCGGGACCGGGCCTGATCATGGGTGAAGTAGTCCCAGGCGTCGCCGTTGTCGCTGTAATCCTCCCGCACCGTGCCCCACTGCCGCTCGCTCCAGATAGGGACCCCAGTGCTTCCAGTTGAAGGCCACCCTTTTTGAGGACACCGCTGACAATCAGATCGTGCTCAGGGGTTTGTGGCATCATGTCCTCCGTCAGCTGTTTCGGAGGCTGGATGCGCTGTTCAGCCTGGTCAGCTCGATCACTCGGGCATAGGACACAGCCGACCCTTCCCAACAGCGACTTTGCGGGGATGGTATCCGTAATGATGTCGGGAAGGAAGCAGCGTTTGCGAAAGGGGTGAGATGCATTTCGTTACTCAAGGCTCCAAAACAGAGCGGCAGTGTAGCGAATCCCAAAGTGAAAATCATCAGCGAAGAGGACCCGGCACGACCCTTGGATCTTGACCTCTTGCAAGCGCTGTACGTCCCGCTGCAGCGGGCGACAGGGCCTATGTGACAGCGAATAGGGGCCGCGGCAGGAAAGCCAGGATTTTTAGCAGCCATGTTAACGGGCATGATAAGGAGTTCCACCGTGGTTGTTGCATTTAGTCGCCTGATTATGCGGAAAAGTTTTGCCCTTGAAACGCACTCCGATATCCGTGAGATATTCATGGCTGTGAGGTCAGCTCCATGTCGGATGTGAAAACTGGCGGTGTTTTCTCATGTGTTATGTGATGGTTCTTTTTTGGCGGTGTGACGGCATAGGACTAGCCCCCGCCGACAAATCAAATATCCTTTGGCAAGCACCCGGGCGCGGTTCGCCAGCGTGCACTGCTGTCATGACCTAGGTTGAGCGGCTGAAGGAGTGGCGACGGGCAGACGCTCGGTAACTTCCTTTTTCTTACCTCTCTTAGCGACCGTCACGGCCATGGCGGCGTTAATTTTAGCCTGTTCTCCCGTAGCGCCACAGGCGTGGAGTTACTGCTCTTTGACCGGGAAGACGACGCCCGGCCCGGCGCGCGTGATCACGCCTCGATCCTGTCGCCAACCGTACCTACCACTACTGGCACGTGTTCGTGCCGGGCGTACGGCCGGGGCAGCTCTACGGCTATCGCGTGGCAGGGACCGTTCGATCCTGCCGACGGCATGCGGTTTGACCCCGCCAAAGTCCTCCTCGACCCGTATGGCCGCGGCGTCGTTGTGCCGCAAAACTACAGTCGCGACGCTGCCCGGCAGGCCAGGCGACAATGCCGCGACGGCGATGAAGAGCGTGGTGGTGGATGTGCACGCGTACGATTGGGAAGGTGATACACCGCTGCAACGGCCCTCCGCTCGCGACCATCGTGTACGAGATGCACGTGCGCGGCTTCACGCGCCATCCCAGTTCTGGCGTCGCGGAGCAGAGCCGCGGCACGTTTGCCGGGCTGATCGAGAAGATTCCGTATCTCCAGCAACTCGGCATCACCGCCGGTCGAACTGCTGCCCGTGTTCCAGTTCGATGCCCAGGATGCCCCGCCGGGACAGAGTCAACTACTGGGGCTACGCGCCGGTGTCGTTCTTTGCGCCGCACCAGGCCTACAGCTCACGTCAGGATGCCGCTCGGCCCGGTGGACGAGTTTCGCGACATGGTCAAGGCGCTGCACCGGGCTGGCATCGAGGTCATTCTCGACGTGGTGTTCAACCACACCGCCGAAGGCGACCATCGAGGGCCGACGCTGAGCTTCCGCGGTCTGGACAACAGCACGTACTACATCCTCGAACCGGACCGCTCGCGCTACGCCAACTACACCGGCACCGGGAACACGCTCAACGCCAACCATCCCATCGTCCGCCGTATGATCGTGGACAGTCTCCGCTATTGGGTCGAGGAGATGCACGTGGACGGGTTCCGGTTCGATCTCGCCTCGATCCTCGCGCGCGCGATGCCTCGGGCCAGCGTGATGCCGAACCCGCCGGTGCTGTGGGATATCGAGTCGGACCCGGTGCTGGCGGGCACGAAGCTCATCGCCGAGGCCTGGGATGCGGCCGGCCTCTACCAGGTGGGCAGCTTCATCGGGGACAGTTGGAAGGAGTGGAACGGGCGGTTCCGCGACGATGTCCGCAGCTTCTTCCGCGGCGAGGAGGGTTCCGTGGCGCGCCTGGCCGACCGCTTGGTCGGCAGCCCGGAGATCTACGGTCACGAGGAACGGGAGGCCGGAGCAGAGCGTCAACTTCGTGACCTGTCACGACGGCTTCACGCTCAACGACCTCGTCTCCTACAACCAGAAGCACAACGAGGCGAACGGCGAAGACAACCGCGACGGCGCCGAACGACAACCGGAGCTGGAACTGCGGCGTGGAGGGCCCAACCGATGATCCGGCTGTAGAGAAGCTGCGAAACCGGCAGGTGAAGAACTTCCTGACGGTGACGATGCTTTCGCTGGGTGTGCCCATGATCCTGATGGGCGACGAAGTGCGACGCACGCAGCGCGGCAACAACAACGCCTACTGCCAGGACAACGAAACCAGCTGGTTCGACTGGACGCTGGTGGCGCAAACACGCAGATGTGCATCGGTTCGTGACGTTGCTCAACGCCCGGCGGCTGTTGCGCGACGTGGAGCACGAGCGCCAGCGCATAAGCCTGACTCTTAAGCAATACGTAACTGAACGAAGTACTAA
>ERZ1370068.11211-contig-9845_pt1 | contig 18563 bp, 16 predicted proteins | sample MGYA00561227_ERZ1370068 | MGnify/ENA primary metagenome ERZ1370068 (study PRJEB38410, sample SAMEA6850437) | metagenome | study: Metagenomic assessment of the ecological functions of the soil: analysis of the soil microbiota associated with the...
TTACGTATTGCTGTGCCGAGGACATCACCGTTCGGGAGATCGCCACGGTGGGACCGCCTGCGGCTGCTCTTCAGCGACGGGCACTCCACGCCGCAGCATCTTTCCCTGGGATCGCGCCTGCGCGGCATCACCGAGCGCGCGCCGGCCCCGAGCACGAGGCATGGGCGAGCCGGGCGACGCGGCGACGCGATCAGATCTTCTCCGGCCCGGCGCTGGGGGAGGACCGGTGCGCTGCGCCTCAGGGACACCCAGCCGATGTTCCCGAAGCTCCCCCGCATCGCCCGGCGGAGAGAATCCGCCGTCACCCGGCAGGAGGTTCCCGCCCGGCGGAGAGATCCCCCGCCGACGGGGGCCCGGCCGCCGGCCCCAGCCTCCTCCCCGATGCTGGAGCCGCTTCTTCGACACCGCGCTGGTCCCCGAATCCCACTTCGCCGAGGCGCCGCCGATCCAGCGCTGGCCTCGGTGGAGCTGGCCGAGCGGCACCGCCTCGTCCGCCTGGAATGCTCGAGCTTCACGCCGATGCCGGTTCCGGACCGTCCGGTTCGGCCGCCAACCTCGCGCCGGACATTCGCTGGGTTCCCGCTGGTTCCTCGTCCTCGCGCTGCTTCGGCCACCAGCTGCCGGGGCGTGTTCATCGTCACCACCGCCCGCTTCGGCCGACTGGACCGTTTGCTCGCCCCCGGCGTGCCGGACCGGCCGCTGCTTCCGGCAACGCGCGCCTGGCGCGGCCGTGGCAAGCCCGAGGAGCGCGGGCCGGCGGGGACAGGAGAAGCGACGGTGGGCGCGCCTGCGCCGTCGCTGCCGCTGGTGCTATCGGCGCAGGCCTCGGGAGCGACGGTGCTGGTGGGGGCACCGAGGTGGGCAAGACGCCCTGGGCGGGCGACTAGCGTCTGGCCCAAGGGCCCGCTCCGCATCGAGGTCCGCAAGCAGGGTTACGCAGCAGCTTCGAGACGACGGTGGAGGGTGGTGCCGAGCGGACGGTGGACGCGACGCTTCGCCGGCGCTGGCATCGGCATCCGCCGCGCTTTTCCCGCGGCGGTCCGCGGCGTCCCCCCTGACGCGGGGGCTGAGACGGCATCCGCCGCAGCGCTCCTCCCGCGGCGGTCCACGGCGTCCCCCTGAAACGCGGGGGCTGAGATTGCAGATCCGCCGCGCGCTTTTCCCGCGGCGGTCCACGGCGTCCCCCGACGCGGGGACTGAGAATCCCCGCCTACTTGATCAGCCGGAGTGATCGCGGCAGCGCGGGACGTCGTCCTCGGACGACTCGCCGTTCCCCGCGCCATTGACGCCGCGGAGGGCCACCGCACGCGCGGAGGCACGCCGGCGGATGGGGGCACGGGGAGCGGCATGCTGGCCAGCTCCGCCGGGCAAGTCCTGGGAAGGAGCCACCTCGCGGGAGACGTGGCTGCAGATCCCGAAACAGGGCCGACCAGGGAATGGACACCCGGAAGGCGCGCGGTCGAAGCATCGAGGGTGCTGCGGATGCCCCAGCCATCCACGGTCAGGTCCCGCCCGGGGAAGTGGTAGCTGAGGTTCAGTGGTCAGAATGGGCCATCCGGGCCAGCGTCTCCGGGACAACTGCGCCGGGACGCCGGGCGTCGAGGTGGACCATGACCATCCCTCGGTCGAGTGCGGCCAGCAGCCGTTCCTTCTTCTCCGAGGCGCGGTCTTCCATTCAGGGTCCGGTGGCTGCCTCGCTCTAACGGCGGCGCAGGGCTCGGTCCATCTCCCGGCGCGTCTCACGTTCCTCTGATGTCTTCTCGCCGATCCTCGGTGGGTCTTGCCCGGACCAGCGCCAGCTGGACCAGCTGGCCTGCCACCCTTGAAGTAAAGCAACGAGCGGGACGATGGAATAACCCCGTTCGCGCACCCGCGCCGTCCAGCGGTCCAGCTTCGGCGCGGTGCAGCTAGGAGCTTCCGGGGCGGACCGGGTCGTGTGGGAAGGCCACCGCTGCCCCGTAGGGTGCGATGCGGAGCGACTCAAGAATAGCTCGCCGCCCCGGGGGAACGCATAAGCATCAGCCATCTGAACATTGCCCGCCCGGAGGCTCTTGACCTCGCTGCCCACGAGCGCCAGCCCTGCCTCCAGGGTGTCCTCCACCGTGCAGGCGGCCCGCGCCTTGCGGTTGGTGGCGACCACGAGCTCGCCGGGCGCTGTCCTCTCACTGCCGGGCCATCTAGCGCCGCGACCGGGGTGTACTGACTGCTGATGGCCGATCCCTCTCGGCCGGCGCAGACTCGGCCCTGCGCTGCTCGACGTGCCACGAGGCGCGCCTCCGCTGCTCGTCCCTCGGTGCGCCGTCTCGCCTCGGTCTCTGCCATCTCGCCTTGGTCACACGCCCGGCCGCAGCACTGGGGCGCTCCGTACAGCCCATGGCGCGTTGTCGATGAGGCGGGTCTGCCACGAAGCCCGCCACGAGGAGCCGACGCGTCGGGCTGGTCGGAGCGGCGGCCAGCGGCACTGCAGGGTCTGGGGTCGACCAGCTCCACGTAGTCCTCTCGTACCTCCGCCGCGGCGAGCTCGGCCCGGACCGTTTCCCGGAGGAGAGCAGCGTCCCGCGTCCCCGAAGCCCAGGCCGCCCGCGCCGCCCGGAGGCCGCGGGAGAGGCCCAGCGCCCGGAGCCGCTCTGCCGGGGAGAGGTAGGCATCAGGGAGCTGAGCGCCAGGCCGTCGGGCTTCGCGCACGATCGGCATCCCCACCACCTCCACGCCGAGGTGGAGATCGCAGGGCCAGGCGGCGGATGACTCTGCAGTTGCTGCCAGTCCTTCTCCCCGAACACCGCCACCGCCGGGTCGCACCAGGGCGAAGAGCTGGCGTCACCACCGTGGCCACCCCGCGCGAAAGTGCCCCGGCCGCCGGGCGCCGCACGAGCCCTTCGGAGAGCTCGGTCACCTCCACGAAGGTCTGGTGGCCGGGCGGGTACATCCCCCGGCGGTGGGGGTGAAGACCGCGTCCACCCCGACACGCGCGCATCGGCAGCGAGGTCACCCTCCAGGTCGCGCGGATAGCGGCCGAGGTCCTCGTTGGGCCCGAACTGGGTGGGGTTGACGAAGATGCTCACCACGGTGCGGTCGGCGCGCTCCCGGCAAGCCTCATCAGGCTCGAGGTGGCCCCGGTGGAGGAACCCCATCGTCGGCACCAGCCCCACCCGCGCTCCTCGCGCCGGGCCGCCTCGGCCCAGGCGCTCACCGCCGCGGGCTCGCGGAGGATGGTCGGAACCACTGGGGCATCTAGACCGGGACGCCGTACACCGGCCCGATCTTTCTCCTCACCGCTGGGAGGCGTTGCTCGGAGCCGGCCTCGAGCCACCTCCGGGGAGGATGCGCAGGGTCTTGACTGGTGAAGGAGTGCTCGAGGTCGGGAAGGCGCTCGGCGCGGACGTCGGCGAAGAACGTCTCGGCGGCGCCTCGCAGCGTGCCGTACACCGTCGGCGTAGCGCTTGACGAACTTCGGCTTGAAGTCGGGGTTGAGGCCGAGCAGGTCGTAACAGACCAGCACCTGGCCGTCGCAGTGCACGCCCGGCGCCGATGCCGATGGTGGGGATGTGCAGGGCGCTCGGTGATCTGCTCGCGCCAGCTCCAGCGGCACGCCCTCCAGCACCAGCGCGTAGCAGCCCGCGCTGCTCCAGCGCCTGCGCGTCTCGGAGGATCTTCCGCGCCTGCTCGCTCGTCGCTGGCCCTGCACCACGTAGCCGCCCATCTTGTGCACCGACTGCGGGGTGAGCCCGAGGTGCCCCATCACCGGGATGCGACGCGCGGACGATGCGCCGCGACGGTGTCGGCGAACTCCTCGCCGCCCTCGAGCTTCACGCTGCCCACGCCGCCCTCGGCCACCAGCCGGCCCGGCGTTGCTGCACCGCCTCCGCACCGAGCGCCTGGTAGCTCAGGAACGGGCATGTCGCCCACCACGTGCGCCCGCTTCGCGCCGCGCGTCACCGCGCGCGCAGTGGTAGACCATCTGGTCCATGGTGACCGGGCAGCGTGGAGTCGTTCCCCTGCACCACCATCCCCAGACGAGTCGCCCACCAGGAGCACGTCGGCGCCGGCGTCGTCGAGGATGCGGCGCGAAGCGTGGCGTCGTAGGCCGTGACCATGGCAGATCTTCTGGCCGGCCTGCTTCAGGCTTGCTTCAGCGTGTGGATGGTGACCTTGTCCATCACGGTTCACCTCCATGAGACTGCGGGTGGCGACGACTGTTTCCGGCACGCCCGGGTTCGCCGTGCCCTGGCGGCTCGACGACCCGCCGGTGCCCCAGTCTAACGTCGACGGACCCTCCCGTGCCACTGGAATTGACTGGGCCAGGGGAAGGTAGTGGTGGACGCCCTTCCGCATCTTGCGGACCACCTGAGACCAGGTTGTCCAGGTCGGCCGCGTTGTGCACGAAGTCGATGTCGCTAGGTGTTGATCACCAGCAGCGGCGTGTCCGAGTAGTGGAAGAAGAAGTCGTTGTACGCGCGGGACAGAGCCCTCGAGGTAGTCGGCGTCGAAGTGCCGCTCGTACTCGCGCGCCCGGCGCTTGATGCGCTGGAGGAGCACCTCCAGCCGCGCACTGGAGGAAGATGACCAGATCCGGCTGGGGCACCCGCGGCCCCAGCGCCTCGTAGACCCGGTCGTAGAGCGCCAGCTCGGCGGGCTGCAGGGTGAGGCTGGCGAAGATGCGGTCCTTGGCGAAGACGTAGTCGCGTGACGGTGGCCGCGCTGAAGAGGTCGGTCTGCAGCAGCTCCTGCTGCTGCTTCCAGCGGCTGAGCAGGAAGAAGACCTGGGTCTGGAAGGCCCAGCTGCCGCGGTCCTGGTAGAAGCGGGAGAGGAACGGGTTGTCCTCCACCTGCCTCGAGGACGGCGCGACCGCCCAGCCGCTCGGCGAGGAGCTTCGCCAGGCTCGTCTTGCCCACACCAATCGGCCCCTCGACGGCGATGTAGCGTTGGTCCATGGGCGGCGGGCCGCGGAGTCAATCACGCCGGGCCGCCCTCAACGCCTCGGCGAGCCGGGCGAACTCGGCGACGGTGAGCGTCTCCGCGCGCCGGATGGGGTCGATGCCCGCCGAAGCGAGCGCCGCTCGCACCGCCCCGGCGGGTCCCATCACCGGGTCGGACTGGAGCGAGTTCGTGCAGCGTCTTCCGCCTTTGGGCGAAGGCCGCTTCACCACCCGGCGGAAGTGTGCCCCATCCGCCACCTCGGCGCGGGGCTCTGGCGCGCCACCAGCCGGAGCACGGCGGAGTCCACCGCCGGAGGTGGGTGGAAGGAATGGGGCGAGAGGGTGAAGAGCAGCTCGGCGTCGAACCACAGCCCCGAGGAGGACGGTGAGCGAGGCCCGAGGCCCGGGTGCCCTCCGAGGCCGCCACCCGCTCCGCCACCTCCTTCTGGACGGTGAAGACGGCGCGAGCGACGTCCCGGTGCTGGTCCAGCATCTGGAAGAGGATGGGCGAGGTCAGCTGGTAGGGCAGATTGCCCACCACCGCCACCGGCCGGGTCCCGGCCAGCTCGGCGAAGCGCACCTCGGCGGCGTTGGCAGCGACGACCCGGAGCCGCTCGCCCCCAGCCGAGGAGAGCGGCTCGATGAGGTCGCGGTCGCGCTCCACCGCCACCACCCTGGCTCCACTGTCGAGCAGCGCGCGGGTGAGGTGGCCCAGGCCCGCCCCAGCTCCACCGCCGTCTCTCCGGGAGAGAGCGAGCCGCGGCGGCGATGGCCGCCACCGCCTCCTCGTCGGCGAGGAAGTTCTGCCCCCAGCTGTGCTTCGGTCGAAGGCCGCGCTGACTGGAGGATGCGTCGGGGAGAGTCCACCGGGGTCGACCTCACTCAGGGCGCCAGGCCGCGTCCACCACCGGGGAGGACTCGCCGCGCTCGCCGCGCCGCCAGGCCTCGGTCCCGGCCACGGCGATCATCGCGCCATTGTCGGTGCAGAGCGCCGGGGGAGGCAGGTGGACCTCGATGTCCCGCTCGGCGGCACGCTCCCGGGTGAGGGAGCGGAGCCGGGAGTTGGCCGCCACTCCACCGCAGAGGACGACGTGCCTGCGGTCGAGCGCCCGGGCAGCGGCGACCACCTTGCGCGAGAGCGAGTCGGCCACCGCCTCCTGGAACGAGGCGCAGAGGTCCGCCAGGGGCTGCCCCTCCGGCACGCCGTGGGTGCGGAGATGGTTGCGCACCGCGGTCTTCAGGCCGCTGAAGCTCCAGTCGTAGATGCCGGGGGCGTTGAGCGCCCGGGGAAGCGGATGGCGCGGGGATCGCCGCTCTGGGCCAGCCGGTCGATGGGAATGCCGCCCGGGTACGGCAGCCCCAGGAGGCGGGCCACCTTGTCGTGACGCCTCACCAGCGGCATCGTCGCGGGTGCTGCCCACCCGCCGGTAGCGGCCCGGCGCCTCGACGTCGTACAGGCTGGTGTGCCCGCCGGAGACGACGAGCGAGAGGGAAGGGCGGCTCGGGCGCGCCGGGGACGAGCTGGATGGCGAGGAGATGTCCCTCGAGGTGGTTCACCCCCACCAGCGGGCAGTCCGGTGGCCGCCGCCAGCGACTTGCCGACCTGGACGCCCACCAGGAGCGCACCCAGCAGTCCCGGCCCCGGGTGACCGCGATGAGGTCGAGGTCGTCGAGCCCGACACCGGCGCGGCGGAGGGCCTCAGTCCACCACCGGGAGGATCTGGACCACGTGGTTCCGGCTGGCGAGCTCGGGCACCACCCCACCCCAGCGCCGATGGATGTCCACCTGGGTGGAGACCGACGTCGGACAGCGCACGACGGCCATCCTCCACCACGGCAGCCGCCGTCTCGTCGCACGAGGTCTCGATGCCCAGCACCCGCATGGCTAGCTGAGTCGCCTTATCGCGGCGGGGCGTGGGCGCCACGTCGCGGCGCTCGAGCGCACGGATGACCGAGCGGACGTCGCGGACGTTCGACCCGCGCGGCACCAGCTCGAGATACCGGCGGTAGGCGTCCACCGCCGGGCCCGGCCGCGCCCCGAGCTGGCGCGGGCCATCCCCAGCACCAGCCAGGCGTGCGGGCGCTGGGGTCGGCGGCCACCACGTCCGTCAGCAGCCGCTCGGCCTCGAGGTAGCTGCCGGAGCTTCCGGTGCTGTTCACGATGGCCGTCCCGAGACCTTCCTTCGCCTCGAGCGAGGTCGGCCGGGCGGCGAGTGCCTTGCGGTACTCCTCCGACTCCACGTCCCAGCGCGACTCGGCGCTGGCCTGCTGCGCCGCCGCCAGTGCCGTGCGGTACGGGTCCTCGTCCGGATGCTCTGCGGGCGCGGGCGGCGTGGGGGCCTCCGGGGCGGGAGCGGGGAGCGGCGGGGCGACGGAAGCGATGGTCGTGGAAGCCGGCGTGACCGAGGCGGTCGGGGCCTCGGCCGAACGGGGCGGGTCAGCAGGCTCCGTCGCAGGCACCTGCCCGGGCCGGAACCACGCCGCTGCAGCGACGACCACCACCCCGGCACCGACGAGCAGCGCCCAGGGATAGCGGCGCCGCGGGCGGAGCTCGCTGCTGAAGCATCCCCAGCCCCAGCTCCGCGGAGTCCTGAGGTCCACCGCCCGCCGCCTCGTCCAGGCCCGACTCGAAGGCCATCGACGTGGCGTCACCCGTTTCCGGCATGGGCGGCTCGAGCTCGGGTTGGGATCGATGGCCGCACCACCGAACACCGGCTCGCGCAGTGGCGGGCACGACCGCCGGCTCCGCCCGCGCCGGCAGGCGAGGTTGCGTCCAGTCGGTGAGCGCCTTGACTGGAAGTGTTCCAGCACCCGGGCCGCCGGCGCGGGCGCCACCAGGAACGCCGACCCTCCAGCCGGTTGGGCATGGCGTCGGAGCGGGGCGGGAAGAGCAGCACGTCCGCGGAGCCCGGGCCGATCGAGGGGCGGAGCAAGATTCCGTCGATGGGCGGGAGCGGCGGGTGGAGCTCGGCTCGGCGCTGGCCACCTCGGCAGCGAGCGCTGCCGGCAGCGGCGGATCGAGGGGCGCCACCGTGGGGACCGCGCCCGGCGGCGGGTGTGAGCGACGCCGCCGGCGGGGACGGCCACCGGCCCCGACCAGACGGGCGGCGCGTCCGGGCCTGGCGTGCCACGGTCGAGCCAGACACCGAGGGCCCGCGTCTGCGACTCGCCGAAGGGAGGCGTGCTCCCGAACTCGCGGATCAACCCCTCGAAGTAGAGCTTGCTGATGATGCCCAGCGCCGCCAGGTCCTCGAAGTCCGAGTCGTCGACCACCCGCGCCAGGGACCGGCGGCCGTCGAAGAGACGGAGCAGCCCGTTCACCTCGTCGGGGATCTCGCTCAACCGTTCGGCGAGCTGGCGGTAGTCGATCTCGAACACCGTCTCCAGCGAGGGCAGCTGCTCCAGCATCCGGCCCCACTCGTCGAGGCGGCGCATGCCCTCCAGCAGCAACCCCTGGGTGGAGACCTCGATGCGCTCCGCCCGTTCCACCGGGACGAACTGCACGTCGAACTGGCCCTCGAAGGTGTTGAGCATCCGGTAGAAGGCGTTCTCGCCTCCGAGTCGGCCCAGCTCGGCGTCGATGACTCGCCCATCACGGAAGAAGATCGCCCCGCTGCGGTCGCCCTCCAGCCGGATGATTCCCGTCTTCCGGCCCACCTCGAAGGTCTCGCACCAGGTCGACCACGCCCAGGTCGGCGAGGCTGCCGGCGAAGCCGCCCCGCGTCTCCCGTCGCTCGAAGCGCTCCTTCTCCGCCTTCTGGAGGATCATCCGCGCCCGGGTGACGATCTCCTTGATGTAGATCGGCTTGGTCAGATAGTCCTCGCCGCCCATCTCCAGGCCGCGGACCTTGAACTCCACCGCCTTCTGGCTGGTGAGGAACACGAAGGGGATCTGCTTCAGCCGCTCGTCGCCCTTCAGCCGCTTGCAGAGCTCGAATCCGTCCAGCTCGGCCAGCCGGGTGTCGGAGAGCACCAGGTCCGGCGGACTGATCTGGATCTTCTGCAGCGCATCCTTCCCGTCGGTGGCGGTGGTGACGGAGAAGCCGGCCTTCTTGAGGCTGACCTCCATGACGCGCAGACTCTTGGCGTCTCCGTCGACGAGGAGGAGATGCTGCTTGGCCATCAGTGCCCGAAGTGTCGGAGCCTGGATCCAGTGGGTGTCAACGAATCGGCCACTCCCGATCGGGCCGGGACGGCCCCTGACACCCACGCTGGACGACGGCTGGGCTCTCTCTCCGCAACGTGACGACCTCCACAGACAAGCGCCGCCATGCGCGCCGGAGCCTGGCGGTGGAATTTCGACCCGTGACACCGATGGGCGGGGCTCGCTCGAGCTCTCCGGTGCCGATCTCTCCGCCGGAGGGCCTTTCTGGTCTCCGAGGTGCTCCTGAGCCCGGAGACACGCTTTCCTGGAGTTCCTCGTTCCCGGCAGGCCGGTGCCGCTCCGCGCCGAGGCCCGGGTGGCCTGGGTGCGGCGGTTCCCCTCGCCCGAGCAGGCGGCGGGGATGGGGGTGGAGTTCCTCCGCCTGGGCACCGAGGAGCGCCAGGCGCTCGGACGCAGCGGTGCGCGGACCCTGAGACGGAATCCGCCGCGCGCGCGCCTGCGTGGCGTCTTCGGCGTCCCCTGACGCGGGGGCTGACTTCCGGCAGGCCGGCGTTCGCTAACACCAGGGTCTCGGTGTTAGCGCCGCCTCGGCCGCTTCCCGCATCTCCAGCAGGCGAAGCTCCCGTGAGGCCTCGAGGTGCCGGGGATTGGCGCGCACCGCCTCGCGGAAGTGACGCTCGGCGCGGTCGGAATCTCCCTCCACCCGGGCGATGACGCCCAGCTGGTAGTGGGCGCGGTCGCAGTCGGGGTCGGTCTTGAGGCGCATCGACCATCATCGACCGCGCCCGTCCACCCTCGCTCTTCCGCGCCGGGTCCATGTAGATGGCCCAGGCCCGCGCGGCGAGCGTGGTCGGTCGCGGATCCGCCGCGTAGGCGCGCGGTGAAGTGGGCCTCCGCCTCCGGGTAGCGCGCGCTTGCGCAGCGCCAGCTCTCCCGGCCACGCAGCGCCTCGCTGGCCTCGGCCGGATCGTGCACCACGCCCTCCGCGATTCCACCGTGCTTCAAGGCATGCTCGGCGCGCCGGACATCGTCGAGCAGGACCTCCTGCGCCTCGCGAATGGCATCGAAGACCCGCGCCGCCTTGGGGCGGGAGGCAGAGAGCGAGCGGGGCAGCCGGTCGGGGTGGAAGACCTTGGCCAGGTCGATGAACGCGTGCTTCACGTCGTCGCGGGTGGCAGTCGCGCCGAGGCCGAGGACGACGAACCGGTTCGGGTCGCGGCTGAGGGCGGCGTGGCGCGCCTCGATCGCCTCGGCCAGCTCGGCGTCCTCGAGCGAGCGCGGCGGCGGGTGGGCAGCGATGCGGCGGGATCGGTCTCCACCTGGGCCCGGGCCTGCTGGAGCAGCTCGCGGCGACGCTCGGCGGAGAGCTCCGGCGGTCGGGCAGCGGAGGTGGCGGCGAGGCAGCGGGTGCCGCTGAGCCCCGCCAGCGCGATCCGGCCGCTGTCCGGGCCGGAGCCTTCCGCAGGGACGGTGGCTCGGGCTCGAGGGTCCAGGTGTCGGACTCGAACGAGGCGCGCGACCAGCGCATCGAGCTGCCCCGAGTCGATCGGCATGGTGCGCGGGTCCTCGGAGTCGAGGGGCGTTCCCAGTCCGGCGAGAGACTCCAGCCGTCCGTCGACCTGGCGGAGCGCGGCCTCGAAGGACGGCGCGTCGGCCGGAGCGCCTTCCACCAGCTTCCAGAGATCGGCTTCCTCACCGCCCTGAGGACCGAGCCGCAGGGGCGTGCGCTCGGCCTGCTTGCTCCCCACGGCCTCGGTGCTGGGCGTGGACCAGAGATCGGCAGGGGCCTCGGAGCCGGCGCGACGGAGGCCTCGCTCAGCTCCTCCACCAGGCTGGCTGAGGGAGCTGGTGCGTCGGGGATGAGGGAGGGCCTCCGCCTCGAACACCGGCGGCTCGTGGATGAACAACCCGCCCGGAGGCGTCCGGATCTCCTGGTCCCCGCGGGCGGCGTCGGCTCGTCCGGCCCGAGGGCCGCCTTTGGGCAGCGCCTGGGCGTAGGGATCTGGTGACGCTGACCTCGCCCGGGTTGTGGGGATCGGTTCCGGTCCGGGGGTGAGCGCGATCCACCCGTCCCGCGGCCAGGGCGGCGCGTATGGGTCGGTCTGTCCCGCGGCGGCGGACGGCCGCACCAGCGTGTCCTCGTCCCCCTGGGCTCCGCCCACTCCAGTGGCGCGCCCATCCTCCCGGTGACGTCAGGCCCGGCAACGCGAGCGGCTCGTCTTCATCGAAGGCGGAGGCCGAGCCCGGCAGCGGCGTGGTGAGGGGAATCGGAATGCGCGCCGGGGTCTGGCTGGAGAGGACGGGGAACTCGGGATCGGTGGGAGATCCCGACGCCGGCCCTCGATTCGCGGCGGTGGCTCGGCGGGCGCGGGGAACTCGGGGTCGGTCACCGGCACGCGGGAGCTGAGCGTGTCGGCCAGCGCGGGGTCGGGCTGGGTGCCCTCCTGCGCGCGGCGCCAGGCGTCCTCGGCGGCGCGGGCGGCCTCGAGCGCACGGCGCGCGGCATCGGCCCGGCGGCGCAGCTCGGCCTGGCGCTGCTCCTCGGCCGCTCGGGCCGACTCCAGCGCCACCCGCGCTGCCTCGCGGCGGGCATCCTCCTCGGAACGGCGGGCGGCCTCTCGCGCTCGGCGCCGGCGCGCCGCTCCCAGGCCTCGGCGTCGAGAATCTCCACCAGCCCGGCGTGCTCCAGCGCCCGGAGGAGCGCCGACTGTCCCGGAGCCACCGTGTCGAGCGGGCGGAACTCGGCGAGCGAGGTGAGGAAGGCGCGCTCCTCGGGTCCGGCGAGGTACGGCTCGGCGGCCTCGAGCTGCCGCAGCGGACCCAGACCCCGCGGGCACGGGCGGCAGGGGCTCGAACGCGGCACGCACCGCGCGGGCCCCACGCACCCTTGGGAAGGTGACCTCCACCAGGGCGGGCATGAAGCTCGCCTCTTCCGCCAGCTGCGACACTCGAGCCGACCGGAGGCCAGGGCGCGGTGGTCGGAGAGGGCGGTGGGATCGACACCGCGCCGCCTCGCAGAGACGGGCCGCGTCGCCCAGCTCGCCGCGCGACCCAGAGGAGGTCGAGGGCCGGCGGCACCAGCTCATCCGGCGGCGAGGCAGGGCCTGGGCCCCAGTCTGGTGGCCGAGCCCGAGGCGGGCGCCGACCAGGTCGCCGTGCTGGAGGTGAGAGCTTGGCCTCCACGTCCACCGCAGACCAGGCGTCAGCCAGCCGGTGCTGCGGTCGTGGTGGGCGCGGAACAGCGCCTCGGCCGCGGGCGGAAGAGGGGTGCGTTCCATGGAACGAGGCCGTCTCAGTCTCACCCGGATCCGGCGGAGGGCTTCGTAGGTCGGGCAATACCGACGGCCGTCGGAGAGGTTCAACGACGCGGTCGTCGGGGAGCATCGGGATGGTGACGGGCGTCCCTTGCCCACCTTCCAGGATGTAGGGCGGCAAGGCCCGTGGCTCCGACCCGAACACCAGGTGGTCGTCCCGGGCTGAACTCCGCGTCCCAGTGGGCGAGCGGGCCTGGCTGGTGAAGAGCCAGCGGCGAGCTCCGGGCGGACGCCAGGTAGGCGTCCCAGTCGGCGTGCAGGGCGAGCGAACACCCTTGTCCCAGTAGTCGAGGCCCGCCCGCGTCAGACCGTCGATCGGCGATGGAGAATCCGAGCGGCTCGACCAGCTCGAGGAGACGACAGCCGGTCACTGCGCACAGAGGCGGGCGACGATTGCCGGTGTCGGGCGGGATCTGTGGCGACACCAGCACCAGGTGGAGTGGCCTGATCGACGGCGCGGAGCGGCACGAGAAGTGCTTTTGATCCATCGCGGACGCCTTTGCTAGCGTCTGACCAGGATGCGCATCGAGGTCGCAGGCAGAGCCACGTCGGCATGAAGCGCAACCACAACGAGGACAGCTTCCTCGTCATGCCCGAAGAACAGCTGTACTGCGTGGCGGACGGCATGGGCGGACACTTCGCCGGCGAGATCGCCAGCAAGATCGCCATCGACGAGCTGGCGGAGTTCTTCCGCCTGACGTCCCGCGGACTCGGACGTCACCCGGCCGTTCAAGATGGAGCAAGACGCGGAACTACGACGAGAACCGGCTGGCCACCGGCATCAAGCCGGCCAACGCCCGCATCTTCGAGACCGCCAGCGGCGATCCCAACTTACCGGGGATGGGCACCACCATCGCCACGGTGCACTTCGCCGAGAGGTCGGTCTACGTACGGTCACGTCGGGGACAGCCGAAGTCTACCTCTACCGCGACGGCAAGCTGTCGCTGATGACCGAGGACCACTCGCTGCTCAACGACTACCTGAAGGCGCAAGAAGCTCTCGGCCGCGGAGATCGAGGCCTTCCCCCACACAAGAACGTACGATCGTCCGCGCCTTGGGGATGAAGGACACGGTGCAGGTGCGACGTCGGCCGGAGCGAGCCTCAGGATGGCGACACGTTCCTGCTCTGCTCCGACGGGCTGTCGGGGATGGTGAGCGACGTGCGAGGATGGAAGCCGATCCTCGGCCGGCACGCTCCGAGCTCGAGGAGGCCTGCGGCAAGCTGATCGAGCTGGCTAACGCCGCGGGCGGCAACGCGACAACGTCACCTGCATCCTGGCGCGCTACCGGCTCGGCCTGAGCGGGAGGGATCCAGCGCCGGCGCGATTGGACATCCCGGCGTGCCCAGTGTCTAAGGAACCGAGGAATGCTTGCTCGGTCTCCGGGGGCGTCGGCGTGGTGGGACGCCGGACGGGCCGTGGCGCGTGCTCCGATCGGCCTCGGCGCGGCGCTGAGGCTCTGGCAGTACCTGGGGAACCCCGGCGCTGTGGCTGGACGAGCTGGCGGTGGCCGACAACGTCGTCATCGGCCGGCCGCTGTGGATCTGCTCGCCCAACCGTCTCGCCGATGGTCAGGTCGCGCCGCCGGGGTTCCTGATCGTCTCCTGTTTGGCGGTGCTGGCCTTCGGCACGCAGCGAGTACGCGCTCCGGCTCTTCGCTCTGTTCGCTGGCGGCGCTGGCGCTCTTCGCGCGGATCGCCACTGCGGATGCTCCGGAGGGCCTGGCCGCGGTCCTGGCGGTGGGCCCTGTTCGCGCTCAGCCCCGGAATCGCGCTCTACGCCGCCGAGGCCGAAGCAGTACTCGAGCGACATCCTCGTCGCCCTGGCGCTGACCGAGCTCAGCTCGCTCCGATGGCTGGCGGAGCGGCCCGACCGCCGGCGCACGTGGGTCCTCGCCGTCGCCGGTCGTGATCGCCCCGTTCTTCTCCCGCAACCGGCGGTGTTCGTCCTTGCCGGGCTGGGGGCGTCTCTTGTTCTCCGTCCCGCGGGCGCGAGCGCCGGCAGCTCTTCGTTCCGCTGGCGGTCTGGGTCGCCGCCATCTGGGGTTGTCCGTTGGCCTACGCCCGGGCTCGGATGTCCGAGCGGGCTGACGGCGTACATGCAGTGGTTCTGGCGGACGCGGCTTCCTGCCCCTTCCGCCGAAGAGCGCCGCCGACGCGCTGTGGCCGTCCGCGCCGTGGCCGACGTGTTCCGGGCAAGGGCTCGGCTATACCTGGGAATGAGGCGTGCCTCCGGCCTCGCGGTCTGGGGACTGGGTCTCGCTCGTGCGCCGTGCCCGGCTCCGGGCCTGGGTGCTGGCCGCTCCGGTGGTGGTCACCCTGGCGGCCGCCGTCGCTCACGCCCTATCCGTTCCGCCTCCGGGTGGTCATCTTCCTCGTCCCGGCACTCCTCATGCTGGTGGCCGAAGCGCGGCGAGCCTGCCGGGCGGGATTCCGCGCCGGGTGCCGGGCCGCTCTGCTCATGCTCGAGGTGGCGGCACCAGGTGGTGTGGCCGTGGTGCGGACACCCACCGGTCTGGCACTTCGACGAGGTCCGTCCGGTCTGCTGGCCGAGCTCCAGCGGCGGCGGGCTGCCGGGGGACGCCGTCTACGTGACCTACCCGACGTGGCAGGCCATCCGCTTACGGGCCGCGGTACGGACTGGGCTTCGACGCTGTGGACGTCACGGTGCCTGCTGCGACCGACCTTCACGACGTACCTGCGCGAGCTGGACCGGTACCGGGGGCGCCGGAAAGTCTGGCTTCGCTCGCCTTCGCCACCCGCTGGGGCGAAAGGGCCGGCGATGCGCGCGTACCTGCGACGCGATCCGGTGTGCGGAAGGGACACGATCGACAGAGGCCGCCAGTCAGACCGGACAGGCGCAATCACCACGCCGGTGCCCGGGCAGGTGGAGGCCCCCGGCCGGGCGCCTACCTTCACGACCTGACGGATCCGGACCGCGCTGGCGTCGACCACCGCCGAGCGGATGGTCGCTCAGCCAGGCCTCCCAGGCTCGGCGGCCCGCCGCCAGGTGCGTCCACGGGACCCGTGGCGGTGCCGCAGGTTCCGACGGTCCGGACAGGTGACCGCCGCCCGGGTCGGGCCGCTACTGACCCTAAGGCAGTGGGGGAGTCCCGTCGGTGAACCTTTTTCTGCGAAACCTCAGGAGGCAGCCTCCCAATGAAAATCTAGGTCTGTCCGGGACGCACATAGATTCCCGGATCTATGTGAGTCCCGAGCGGACTAGTTTTAATATAGGAGAGGGAGGCCTCCGGGGGCCTTCGGGCGGCCCACGAGAATGGACCCCAGCCGGGCTGGTGCGCTTTGTCGCTGCCGGTGGGCGTGCCGGCTCGTCAACTGGTTGACGCAGGGCCCGCCTCCGCAGGCCGTCCCCACTCTCTGGCAGCGAATTTCCCCGGACCTGCCTGCGCCCGGGGCGACGGTTGCGCCTGCAGCGGGGCAACTTCTGCTCGGCGCGTGGACGCCGCGCCGGTGCACGTCGACGCCGGCTGTCCACGTACGTGTCCGCGCTCCAGCGCGGCCGAAGGATGGACCCGGGCACCGCCGCCACGCCCAGTGAACGGCGCTGGAGCGCCCGGCGACTGGGCCCTCCCGCGCGCTGCCCAGGAGCAGGTCCCCGCACCCGTCCCGAGCGAGCACGTCCGCCTGGGCATCGAGGTACGTCCCCGGCGCGTTCCGAGATCCGACCACGCCGCGCGATCGACCTGACGCCCGCGCACCTGCTCCCGGGGCGAGACAGCCGCGGGTGGACCTCGCGCAGTTGATGTCCTCGAGGCCACGCTCCGCGGCCATCGCCTCGAAGACGGCGCGGCGAGAGCCGCAGCGCACGCCGCTTGAAGTGCCAGGGAGCGCCGCTGAGCCTCCTGGGTCGCCGAGCCACCCGTTGCCCGGCGATGCGTCGGACGGCCGCGCCCGCGTCGACCTCACTGGCGCCGCGGTGCCCGGCCCGCTGCGGCATCGGCAGCGCAGCACCATCGCGCCGTCTCAAAGCGGCGCGCCGGCCGTCGATGGCCCTCCAGCAGCGCGCGGCAGGTTCGCGGCGCGTAGCGAGGATGCGTCCCCTGTTCCAGGCGATGACCGGGTCGTCCCGGGAGAGCGGCCGCGCAGTCCCGCGCAGTCCGCCGGCTTTCGCTGCGTTCCTGGATCAACAACGGCCACCGTGCACGCACGCGGCCCGAGTCGCGTGCGCTCCCCTCGTCCCGGTGCGACCTGCGCCATCCTGCTCGGGGAGGTGGTGGGTGTTCAGCTGCACCGATCCACGCCCGCCCGCTGCAGCACGGTGAAGGTCCTGACGCAGCGGCGACGCCGAGAAGGAACGCCGGCTTGGGCCAGCGCTCGGTCAGCGGACGGGCCGGGCGCCCAGCCCGGCGGCCAGGACGACGGCCCGGCCACGCCATCAGCGCAGCTCGGGAACGTAGCGGCAGCCACGTCCCTCAGGGCGGACGACGTCCGGGTCCCCGGCGAGGCAGCTCCATCGCCGCTCGGGCGTAGCGCAGCGAGTGAAGATCGACGGCAGGAAGCTCGGGATTCCGTTTCACCCGGTGAGATGAACTCGAAGCGGGCGGCGTCCTTCAGCTTCCGCTGCACGGTGAGGAGGTGGAAGAAGCGGCTTGAACTCGCGGCGATCGAGCGCGACCGCCGGAGTGCCTGCTGTAGGCCTGGAGCCAGCGGTCGATCATCGCCTCCACGAACGCGAGGCTCCAGCTTCGACGTAGCTGCCGCGGAGGCAGCCGACCAGGTCGTACTGCCGCGGCCCCTGCAGCGCGTCCTGAAGTCGATGACACCAGCTCGCCGCCGGTCACCATGAGGTTGCGGCTCTGGTAGTCGCGGTGGGTGAAGCCCCGGCGGCGGCGCGGCGCGGCGGGCGATCGCGCGGCGAAGGCGCAGCCGTCCAGGCGCTCGCGCTGGCGGCTCGGCACCTGGCTCGCTCCACGCCTCGAGGCCGTACTCCGCGAAGCTGGTGGAACCCCAGGTGTAGAGCTCCTCGTCGAAGGCCCGGGTGAAGGCCAGGCGGGGTCCGGCGGGCCTCGGCGGCGGCGCGCATCCGGGGCGAGGAGGTCCACCGCCCGGCGATGTGCAGGCCGCCCGGGTGTCACCGCATTGAAGCGCCCGCTCGAAGGTCACGTCGCCCAGATCCTCGAGGCACCACCAGCGCCGCTGGCGCGTCGTAGCGCGGAGGATGCAGCGGCACGCGGACGCCGAGGCCCCTCGAGGTAGCGGTGGACGTTGACAGGGAACTGGCGCCGTGAGCCGCCCTTGGAGGCCTCCTCGCTCCTCGGCGGCCCTGGCGGCATCACCATCACCACGTGGCTGTCCGGCCAGCGCTCCACACCCGGGAGGAGCGCTTGCTCGCGTCCCCTCTTCAGCTGGACGATGGGCGCGGCCATCCTGAGGCGACCGGTGGCCCGCGCCACCTGGTCGCGGAGGAGACTGCTCGACGTCATGTCGTCCAGGCTACCAGAGCCCCTTCCGCTAAGGTGGCCCCCATGGCCGCATGACAGCCCGCGCCCAGAACGCGACCCTCGGGAGGCCACGCCCGGCGCTGCGCGTCGGTGGGAAACGTGGCGGTGGGCTTCGACATGCTCGGTCACGCACTGGAGGCCGGCGGACCAGGCCACCGTGCGGCGCATCGGCGCGCCCAGGTGCGCGATCACCGCCATCGCAGGGCGTGGTGCGCGAGACTGCCCGGGAGCACGGAGCGCAACACCGCCGGGACGCGCCCTGCTCGCGCTCCGCGAGGAGCTGGGGCTGGGCCACGGCTTCGAGCTGGCCCTGGAGAAGGGCATCCCGCTCGGCTCGGGGACGGGCGGGTCGGCCGCCTCGCGTCGCGGCGCTGGTGGCTGCCGCAACGCCTGGTCGACGCCGCGGCTCGACCGACGCCCTCTGCCGCTGCGCGCGCATCGGGGAGTCGGTCGGCCAGCGGCAGCGTGAGCACGGGGACAACGTGGGGCGATGCTGCCGGGGGGCCACGGTGCTGGCCACCCGCGAGCATGGCTGCTGTCCATCCCCCGTCCCGCCGGGACTCACCTGCGATGCTGGTGCATCCTCCCCAACAGATTCTCGAGATCCTGCACTGCGCGGCAAAGCCTCCTCCGCCCTGGGTCCTTCTTCTCGAGCTGGCAAGCTCATCAGCAGAGTACCCACCTGGCCTGTCCTCGCTGGTTGCTACCTGGGGGACTCCGGATGACCCGCGCCGGCCTCATGAGCACATGTAACTGAACGAAGTACA
>ERZ1370068.3476-contig-2587_pt1 | contig 18560 bp, 25 predicted proteins | sample MGYA00561227_ERZ1370068 | MGnify/ENA primary metagenome ERZ1370068 (study PRJEB38410, sample SAMEA6850437) | metagenome | study: Metagenomic assessment of the ecological functions of the soil: analysis of the soil microbiota associated with the...
TTTGTACTTCGTTCAGTTACGTATTGCTAGGTTCGCCTGGCTTTGAATGGCAACGAAAGACCGCCGCGAGGATCCCATGAACGTCGTGAACGTCTTGCTGCGCGCGCTCGATCGGCACGGTCATCGGCACCGACACGATCTGCGCGCCGATCACCTCTTCCATCTTCCAGCCGAAGCCGTTCGCGTTGCCGTAGAGGTCGAGCATCGTCTTCGGCGCGGCATCGACGGTGCTGTGGCAGTCGAGGCACGCCTTGTTCTTGATCTGGATCGGCCGCGACAGGTAGAGCGACCGGCCCGCCGGCGTATCGCGCTCGCCGATCACCTCGGCTGGTCGTCGGCGTGTTGCGGAAGATGTTGACGACGTCGGCCTCCCAGTCGGCGGCGCGGTTGCGCGGATTGGTGGGATTGAGCGTCGCCTCCTTGTACGAGTAGTCCGGATGCTTCTTGCGCAGCTCGTTGAACTGCTCGGTCGCCGCGTAGGCGGGCACCGTCTGCGGCAGGAACTCGTATTTCATCTGCGTCTCGAGCAGCGGCTTGACCTGCGTTGATCGTGTAGTTGCGCGACGACAGCGCCGCCTCCATCATGAGCCGCGCGTTCTGCAGGATCTCCTCGCGGGCGTTGGCCTGCAGCGCCCGGTACGAGAGATAGCCGGCGATGACGAATCCCAGCACGAAGATGCCGAGCAGGACGAGATTGAATTTCCAGATGAGTTTCATGGCGTTCCTCATTTCAGGTGCGCGCACGCGGCGATTCACTTGACGGGCGCTTCTTTGGACGATCGTCTTCTTGGGCTCGTACTTCTGCGGATTCAGGATGCGATCCCACGTCGGATAGCGCGCGGCATTCGGCATGCACGGCGCTGCGGAACGCCGGATCGCGCAACCGGCTCGTGAAGCGCCGCTCGAACACCGCGCGGTCACGGCCGACGAGCCACGGCTCGGCCTCGGCGTACGTGATCTCGTGGTCGACGACGAGCACCGGCTGCGATTTGATGCTTCGCGGCAAGCACTGGCAGCGGATCGATGAAATGCCTGGGCATCGCATCGACGAAGGCCTTCGGCGCCCGCGCCACCGTGGTGACCGTTCCCGTCGCGGACTTCGCGCCACGTATTCGCCGCGCGTCACCTCGCGCGACGGCCCGTCGGCGCCGCTCGCGCGCGACCTCGACGAGCTTCACGCTCGCCGGACTCGACGAAGAAATCGACCGCGGTTTTCGTCGCACGCATGACCAGGATGGCGTCGACTGCCGTGACGCCGAACGACACTGTTCGCAGCTTGCAGTCCCGGAGGTTTCGGCTACCGCCTTGAGCCAGCCGGCCGGCACCACGAGCGCGAATGGGCGTGCTCTTTCCCTTTGCCAGGCGCGAGATACAGGGCACCCGTCCCGACCAGATTGACGATCGACCCCGCCGCGAACTCGATTTGCACCTGCGCGCGCTCGGAGAGGTCAGGATGTCGGCTTCCTCCACCCGGGTGCCGGTGACCATCTTGTACCAGGTCGCTCCGCGCAGCACCCGCGCGCTGCCCTCGAGGAGGGTCACCGCGCCGATTTCGACGGCTGCGCCGGCCCCGACGGAAACCAACGTCAGGAGAGCGGCAGCCAGGCGTAGCCAGGGATTTCATTGGATCGGATTCAGGCGGCGCCAATGGGAGCCCGATTTGCGCCGCGCCGGGACCATGGATGAGAGCACCGATACTAGGACGCGGGTCGCGCAGGCGTCAACACGACTATTCGGCAGTTGGCTGGCGCGCGGCGCGGAGGGTCAAATCCGGAACGACACAAGCGTAGAGGGAAGCGTCCTTGCCGGAGCGGGGCCGCTCATCACGTCCACGCGGCAGCATTAACGCGGTTCGGGCACGGCGACCGGGAGACCCGGCGCTCGGGATGATAGCCGCGAGGCGGCCGCTCTGATCAAACACGGTCTCGCCGCTGATTGTGTCCTGCAGCGTCCACGCGCTGATTGGATTGTCCTGAGCGTCGAACAGCTGCACCTGCTCGGAGCACGACGGTATTGAAATAATTGGCGGACAGCGTGAAGTTGCTGTGGGCCGCGACATCGCCGGGGTTGACCTGCGCATAGGCGCTCGACCAGTAGTAAAGGTCGATCTCGTCGCCAAGGTCGGCGATCGGCAGTTGGTAGGTGAAGGTGCCGACACCGAACCTGGTGATCGAATTGATCGGCCCCTGCGGATTGGCGAACAGGTCGACCCAGCTGACGCTCTGGTCCGTGGTCGCACCGACGTCCAGACGGCCGGTGGAAGCAGGAGAGCGGGTCATGTAGTCGATGGCGCCGCAGGTCGGAATACTGGACGGGTTCGAGGTGGTGCCGGTGACACGCCACGTGAACCTGGCATAGGCCGTCATCGCGCTCGGGTCGAAGTACCGCACGCTGGCCGCCGTGAGCCCCGGGCCCGCCACGTCCGGTAGTAGGTGTCGGCGACGTTGGCGTTGGTGACCGAGATGCCGGCATAGTTGTCGCCCCGCGTCACCGCAGACCCGGGATCAGGAGACTCATTTGATTAATCTATTCAGCAGTTTAGGTCATCTTCATAGAAATTGGCATGAATGGGTCAAATGCTTAAAGTCGGCCGACGAATGTCCGCAGAGCCTTGGTAAAAGCCGTACCGGCAACGGGCCCCGTTCCGATTCGAACGCGCGCTTCAGCGCAACGCTCGAGCGGTCGAGGGTCGCGCGCCGAAGCGTCGGCCTCCCGGATCGCGCCGTCCCGGATCCAGCGCCGGCGCGACGCCCAACTTAGCCAGCGCACACCTTCTGCATCCGGAATCGTCCCTGCACTTACGGGTGCGCCTGTACTGACTCGGTCGGCGCCGACGCGCTGGGCAGGATCCTTGTCCACGATCCGGATGCGGACGCCGTCTGTCGTCAGGAGCGATCCCTCCGCAGTCGGTTGACAATCGCTCTCAACACGCGCAAATTCCGTCGTAGGTTCGGTCAAAAGGAGGCGACGATGCGGAAACTGTTGGCAGCAGCCATATTGGCTCTGTTCGGCCCTTACTCCCGCTCTCGGCATTGCGTGTGAGTACGAAGCTGCGACCTCGGCCGCGGCGACCGCGCCCGAGCAACTCGCGTCGGTAGCAGGCTCCCGCAGCCACCAAAATTCCGGCGTCCTCGGTCCTGAAGGCGCCCACCGCCAAAACGCCCCGAAGCAGGCGTCGGACAAGAGCAAAGAGTCCGCCGGCAGCGCGAAGGTCGCGGTGTTGTCGGCCAACTAGGCAACGCACGTTTCAAAAAAGCCCGCCCCGCGCGGGCTTACTGTGGGCCAATTCACGCAACATCTGTAGCATTGGTGCGCACAGTAGTCGCGGCATATTCGGCTGGCTCGCGCGAGGCAAAGGAGTCTGATGAACGATTTCGACCCCGTCGAGATACTGCTCGCCGAGGACAGCGAGAGCGGACGCCGAAATGACGATCCGCGCGCTGTCGGGCAAGCACCTCACCAATCGGCTCGTCCGGGTGAAGGACGGCGCGGAAGCGCTCGACTTCATCTTTCGGCGCGGCGCCTACGCGCAGCGTCCGGCAGGCTGCCCAAGCTCCTGCTGCTCGACCTCAAGATGCCGAAGGTCGACGGCATCGAGGTGTTGCGGCGAGGTCAAGTCCGCCGAGGAAACCAAGGTCGATGCCGGTCGTGATGCTGACCTCCAGCGCCGAGGAACGCGACATCGTCGCGAGCTACTTCGCTCGGCGTGAACAGCTACATCGTCAAGCCGGTCGGACTTCGTCGAAGTTCGTCGACGAGGTCGCCAAGGCCGGCTGCTACTGGGTGCTCGTCAACCGGCTGCCTGGGCGACGCGCAGGGCGAGCGTAGCGCCGATGACGCGCCGCTCAGGATCCTGCTGATCGAGGACAGCCTCGCGGACGCCGAGTTCACGGTGCGCGAGCTGCAAGCGCGGCGGCGCTGGAGTTCGATTGGCGCCGCGTGGAGACCGAGGCCGATCTCGTCGCGCGCGTGCGACGAGTTCGCGCCGACCATCGTTCTGTCCGATTTCGCGATGCCGCAGTTTCGACGGGCTGTCGGCGCTCGAGATCGTGCGTCGAGTTGCGGCCCGACGTTCCGTTCATCTTCGTGTCCGGGAACGATCGGCGAGGAGACCGCGATCCAGTCGCTGCGCAGCGGCGCCAGCGACTACATTCTCAAGACCAACCTGTCCCGGCTGCCCACGGCGGTCGAGCGCGCGCTGAAGGACGCCGACGAGGGCGCGCCAGCGGCTGGAGACCGAGGAGGCGCTGCGCCTGCGCGACCGCGCGGTCGAGGCGAGCGTCAACCCGGTGCTGATCGTCAGCGCCACCGATCCGCAGATGCCGCTCGTGTATGTCAATCGCGCGTTCGAGCAGCGTCACCGGGCTACAGCCGCGACGAGAGTGATCGGACAGCAACTGCCGTCTGCTGCAAGGCACCGATCGCGACCAGCCCGAGCTCGACAAGATCCGCCGCGCCATCGCCGAGCAGACGCGACGGCCAGCGCGTTGCTGCGCAACTACCGCAAGGACGGCAGCCTCTTCTGGAACATGCTGTACGTGACGCCGGTGCGCGATCCGCGGTCCGAGCGCAGGTCACGCATTTCGTCGGCGTGCAGCACGACATCACCGAGATCAAGCGCTACCAGGACGAGCTCGAGCACCAGGCGAATCACGACGCGCTCACCGGGCTCGCCAACCGCAACCTGCTGCAGCGACCGGCTGGAGCAGGCAGCTCGCGCGTCGCGCACCGCTACGAGCGCGCGTGCAGCGTGGCGTTCATCGATCTCGACAACTTCAAGCTGATCAACGACAGCCTCGGCCACGACATCGGCGACCGGCTGCTGAAGATCGCCGGCGAGCGCCTCGCCGCCTGCGTCCGCGAGGGCGACACCGTCGCGCGGCTCGGCGGCGACGAGTTCGTGCTGCTCGTCGCCGAGCACGGACGCGACAGCGGCAGCGCTACCGCGTCGTGCAGCGGGTCATGGCGGCCATCGCGCAGCCGTTCGCGATCGACCAGCGCGAGTTCAAGGTGACCTGCTCGGTCGGCATCGCGAGCTTCCCGCACGACGGCGCAGGACGCCGACACGCTGCTGCGCAACGCCGACACCGCGATGTACCGGGCGAAGGATCTCCGGCCGCAACACGTTCCAGCTCTACTCGTCCGAGATGAACGCGAACCTCGGCGAGCGCCTGACGCTGGAAACGGATCTGTGGAACGCGCTCGAGCGCAGACGAGTTCGCGCCTGCACTACCAGCCCAAGGTCGACCTGCAGACCGGGCGCGATCGTCGGCACTGGAAGCGCTGCTGCGCTGGCAGCATCCGACCGAGGGATGATCCTGCCGGAGCAGTTCATTCCGATCGCCGAGGAAAGCAGCCTGATCGTCGAGATCGGCAACTGGGTGATCCACGAGGCGTGCGCGCAGAACCGGGCCTGGCAGGACGCCGGGCTGCCGCGCGATGCCGATCGCCGTCAACATCTCCGGCGCGGCAGCTCCACGACAGGACCTGGTCGCCGACCGTGCGCGCCGCGCTCGCGACGCGCGACCTCCGGCCGCAGTACCTCGAGATCGAGCTCACCGAAAGCGCCGTGATGTCGAACATCGGAGCACGGCGATCGACGACGCTGTCGCTGCTGCGCGAGATGGGCGTGCAGGATATCGCTCGATGATTTCGGCACCGGGTATTCGAGCTTGAGCTATCTGAAGCGCCTTCCCGTCACCGGGCTCAAGATCGATCAGATCGTTCGTCCGCGATCTCGCCACCGACCCCGACGACGCCGCGATCGTGCGCGCGATCATCGTCGGTTGCGCAGGAGCTGATCGCTCGACGTGACCGCCGAGGGCGTGGAGACCGCGGAGCAGGTCGCGTTCCTCGACAGCGCACGGCTGCGGCGAGGCGCAGGGCTTCTATTTCGCGCGCCCGGTGCCCGCGAACGAGATGCGCACGCTGCTCGAAGCGGCTCCTGCCGGCGAGCGCCGGCACCGGCCGAGGAGAGGATGGCGCGCGACCTGACGGACGAGCGCGCGTTTTTCCTGTCGACGCTGCCGGCGCGACGCCGCGATCGCTGGCTCGCGGCTGGCGGTCGTGGGCGTTTCCGCGGCGATCTTCCTGCGCGGCGGTGCCGTTCGCCAAGGTGCCGCTGACGCCGGTCTGGCGCGTTCATCCCGATCTATCGAATCGGCGCTCGTCGTCAACGACCTGATCACCGCGGTCCTGCTGTTCGGTCAGTTCAGCATCCTGCGATCGCGCGGCGCTGCTGGTGCTCGCCAGCGGCTACCTGTTCACCGCGTTCATCGCCATCGCGCACGCGCTGACGCTTTCCCGGCCTGTTCGCGCCGACCGGCCTGCTCGGCGCGGGACCGCAAAGCACCGCCTGGCTGTACATGTTCTGGCACGGCGGCTTTCCGCTGCTCGTCGATCGCGTACGCGCTCCTCGACCGGGACGGACAGGCGACGCCAGCCGCCGGAGCGGCACTCGGCGCGGCCGATCGCTGCGATGCATCGCCGCGAGCGTTCGTCGCCGCTGTGCGGCTGACGCTGCTCGCCACGGCGGGCCAGCGACCTCTGCCGCGCGATCATGCAGGGCAACCGCTACACGCCGGCGATGATCGGCGTCGTCTCGCAGCGTCTGGGTGTTGAGCCTGGTCGCGCTGCTCGTCGCTGTGGCGGCGCGCGCCCGCATACGCGTGCTCGACCTGTGGCTCATGGTCGTGATGTGCGCGTGGGTCTTCGACATCGCGCTGTCCGCGGTGTTCAACGCCGGCCGCTTCGATCTCGGCTTCTACGTCGGACGGATCTACGGGCTGCTGGCCTCGAGCTTCGTGCTCCTGGTGCTGCTGCTCGAGAACAGCGCGCTCTACGCGCCGGCTCGCCGAGGCGCACGACAAGCGCGTGCAGGCGCTTGGCGATCCTGCACGGGATCGACCGCGCCATCGCGGCCGAGGAGTCGCCCGACGCGATCGCCGCGCGCGGTGATCCAGCCGCTGCGCGAGCTGCTCGGCGTGCCGCGCGCGATCGTCAACATCTTCGACTTCGCGTCGGGCGAAGTGGAGTGGCTCGCCGCGGCCGGGCGCCGCCGGACGCGTATCGGGTCCGGGCGTGCGCTACTCGCTGCGGCTGATGGGCGACGTCGAGGCGCTGCGACGCGGCGAAGCCCAGGTCATCGACACGCACACGCTGCCGCCGGGACCGGAAGTCGACGCGCTGCTCAAGTCCGGCGTCCACGTCTACATGGCGATGCCGATGATCGCCGGCGGCGAGCTGATCGGCGCCGTGAGCTTCGGCGGCGAGCTCCGGCCACTTTCCCGCCGAGCAGGTCAGCATCGCCCGCGAAGTGGCCACGCAGCTCGCGATCGCGATCACCCAGGCGCGACTCTACGAGCGCAGTCAAGCACCATGCCGGAGGAGCTCGAGTTGCGCGTGTACGCGAGCGCACGACGGAGCTGGAGGCCGCCAACAAGGAGCTCGACGCGTTTTCCTATTCGGTGTCGCACGACCTGCGCGCGCCGTTGCGGGCGGTGGACGGCTACGCGCGGATGCTCGAAGAGGACTACGGCGAGCAGGCTCGACGCGGAGGGAGCCGCGGCTGCTTGGCGTGCGTGCGCGCGAGCAGCGCAGCGGATGGGCGCAGCTGATCGACGATCTCCTCGCCTTCTCGCGCCTCGGACGCGAGCCGCTGCGGACGCGGCCGGTGCGAGCTGACGCAGCTCGTCGAGCAGGTCATCGACGAGCTGCGCGCCGGACACGACGGCCGCAGCATCGAGATTCGCCGTCGGCGAGCTCGGGACCGTCGACGCCGATCCCGCGCTGCTCAAGCAGGCGCTGCGCGAACCTGCTCGAGCAACGCGATCAAGTTCACGCGCGAGCAGCGATCCTGCGCGTCATCGAGATCGGCTGCGCAGAGCGACGGCGGCGCGCGGCAGTCGGCGATCTACTACGTCAAGGACAACGGCGCCGGCTTCGACATGAAGTACTACGACAAGCTGTTCGGCGTGTTCCAGCGGCTGCACAGCGCCGCCGAGTTTCCGGGAACCGGCGTCGGGCTCGCGATCGTGCAGCGCGTCGATCAACCGCCACGGCGGCACGGGTCTGGGCCGAAGCGAAGCCCGGCGAAGGCGCGACGTTCTTCTTCACGCTGCGGCGCGGTCACGACGCCTCCGCAGCCAACCATCAAGCTGGGGCGGAGGTTCGAATGGCTGAATCAAGCAAGGCACGTGCCGTGGGATTCAATCATGTCGCGCTCGAAGTCGGCGACATCGAGGCCGCGCTCGCTTTCTACGGCCGCCTGTTCGCGTTCGAGCTGCGGAGCAAGAGCGATACCGATGCCTTCATCGATCTCGGCGACCAGTTCATCGCGCTGCAGAAGGGGCGCAAGCAGCCGCCCGACGACGGCCGTCATTTCGGCCTCGTCGTCGACGACAAGGAGGCCGTCCGCGAAGCGCTGGCCGACGCGGGCGTCACGACGCTGCCCGGCCCGTTTCTCGATTTCATGGACCCGTGGGGCAACCGGATCGAGATCGTCGGCTACGCCAACATCCAGTTCACCAAGGCCCCGCATGTGTTGCGCGGCATGGGCCTCGCGCATCTCGCGAAGAACGCCGCCGCCGATCAAGGAGCTGACGGAGAAGGGAATGGCGCCGGGCTAAACGGACAAGCTCTAGAGCGCGCGCGCGAGCATCGCGTGCAGCAGCACGTTGGCCCCCGCTTCGAGGTGCTCGGGACGGGCGTCCTCGATCTCGTTGTGGCTGATGCCGTCCTTGCAGGGGACGAAGATCATGCGCGGTCGGCGCAACGCGCGCGACGTAGATCGCATCGTGGCCGGCGCCGCTCACCATCTCGCGGTGCGGAATAGCCGAGTGCCTGCGCCGCGGCGCGCACCGCGCCGACGCAGCTCGAGTCGAAGCGCGATGCCGGGAAGTGGTCGACCTGCTGCAGATCGCATTCGAGGCGCAGGTCGCGCGCAATGGCGGCCGCCGCATCGCGAAGCTCGCGATCCATCGTGGCGAGATGCGCATCGTCGGGATGGCGCAGGTCGACGGTCATCTTGACGAGCCCGGGGATGACATTGCGCGAATTCGGGCTCACCTGCATGAACCCGACCGTGGCGCGGCCGTCGGGCGCATGGCGCACCGCCAGCGCATTCACCGCCTCGACCATCCGCGACGCGCCGCGCAGCGCATCGCGGCGCAGCTTCCATCGGCGTCGGCCCGGCGTGCGCGTCCTGACCGGTCAAGACGCAGTCGTACCAGCGCAAGCCCAGCGCACCGGTCACCACGCCGACGATCCTGTCCTCGCGCTCGAGGATCGGTCCCTGCTCGATGTGCGCCTCGAAATACGCATCGAGCGCGCGTCCGCCAACCGGTGCGCTGCCCGCATACCCGATGCGGCGGAGCGCATCGCCGAACGTGATCCCGTCGACGTCGCGCTGAGCTGAGCGAGATGCTCGAGCGTGAACACGCCGGCGAACGCGCCGGATCCGCCCATCACCGGGACGAAGCGGCTGCCCTCCTCGTTGGTCCAGATGGCGACGGCGATCGGCTTCTCCGTCACGATGCCGGCGTCGTTGAGCGTGCGCAGCACCTCGAATCCGGCGAGCACGCCGTAATTCCCGTCGAATTTGCCGCCCGGACGGTTGCGTATCGACATGGCTTCCGGTCAGCACCGCGGGCGCCGCGTTGTCACGGCCGCGGCGCGTCGCGAAGATGTTGCCTGCGCCGTCGATTTCGACGCTCGCGTTCGCCTCGCGCAGCCAGCGCACGACGAGGTCGCGTCCCTGCCCGTCGAGGTCGGTGAGCGCGAGCCGGCGCACGCCTCCTTTCGGCGTGGCGCCGATCTGCGCGAGGTCCATCAGCGATCGCCACAGGCGGGCGCCGTCGACGCGAAGGGCCGTCGGCGCGGCGGTCGAGTGAGATGAGGCATTCCGGATGTCGTGCTCATCGATTGCCTCCCGCTCAATCGACTTGGGGTAGTGCCTGGCCGAGCCGTCGCGTGGATCCAGTCCGCGGCCAGCAGCGTCGGCTCGATCCGCTCCGATCGGGCCTGCGATCGTGACGCCGACCGGCAATCCGCGCGGCCCCTGTCCCAGCGGCAGATGGACGCACGGCGTGTGCAGCAGCGTCCACATCCGGTTGAACAGCGGATCGCCGGTCGCCTCGTATCCCTTCCGGCGCCTCGCCGACGGTGCTCGGCGCGAGCACGACGTCGATGTCCTCGAAAACATTCGCGAGCGCCGCGCGGCAGCTTCGAGCCAAGCGTCCGCGCGGCGTCGTAGCGCTCCGCGCGATACCGCAAGACCGGCTTCGATCATGGCGATCATCTCGCGGCTCAGACTGTCGCGGTGCGCGAGCCATTCGTGCGACAGCGATTGCGCGACCTCGCGCACCATGATCGCGATGCTGCGCGTCGACGAGCCCCGCGAACGGCGGCGGCAGCGCGATGTCGCGAACGCTCGCGCCGGCTTCCCTCAGGCGCCGCGCCGCATCTTCGAACACGGCGCACCGTTTCAGGGCGCGCCCGGTCCCACTCGTAGGTCCGGCAGAGGCCGCACCCGCGGCGCAGCCGGCTTGCGGCTGCTCGATCAGCAGCTCGCGCCGGTCGCTCAACGCCGCGACGAAGAGCGCGGCATCCGGCACGGTGCGCGCGAGCACGCCGACGGTATCGAGCGTATCGGAGATCATCTTCACGCCGACGCGGTTGATCGTGCCGTAGGTCGGCTTGTATCCGACGACGCCGCAATACGCCGCCGGACGGACGATGGAGCCGGCCGTCTGCGTGCCGAAGGCGAGCGGCACCATCCGATCCGCCACGGCGGCCGCCGAGCCGGACGACGATCCGCCCGGCGTGTGCGTCGGGTTGCGAGGATTGCACGTCGGCCCAGGATGGAACGTCGCGAACTCCGTCGTGACCGTCTTGCCGACGACGATGGCGCCTGCGGCTCGCGCCAGCGCAACGCACGCCGCATCCGCGGCCGGCCGATGGCTCGGCATAGATCGGCGAGCCGTAGCAGGTCGGCAGGTCGAACGTGTCGAACAGATCCTTGACCGCGATCGGCAGCCCATGCAGCAACCCCGTCGGCGCCTGCGAGTCCAGTGCGCGTGCGCGCCGCATCGCGCCGTCGGCGTCGACGCACGTCCAGGCGTGAACCGCCGGCTCGCGCTCGGCGATGCGCTCGAGGCAATCGCGCGAGCAGCGCTACCGCCGTGATCTCCCGCGCCGCAAGCTTCCGCGCCGCCTCCGTCGCGCTCAGTTGGTTGAGGCTAGCCATGTTCGGGAACTCCCGTTGGGCGGATCGCTGTCGCGCTGCGCGTCGCTCGCGGCCTGACCGGCGCCTCGCGCGAGATGGCACGCGACCCGATGCGCAGGCAGCGCTTCCTTCAGCACCGGCTCCTCGACTCGGCAGCGATCGAACGCATAGGGGCACCGCGTGTGGAAGCGGCAGCCGGTCGGAAGCTTGATCGGACTGGGCACGTCGCCGGCGAGAATGATGCGCTTGCGCCGGGCGGCGGGGTCAGGCACGCGGAACCGCCGCGAGCAGCGCCTCGGTGTAAGGATGCAGCGGATTGCCGAACAGCTCGCGCGTCGACGCGATCTCGACGATCCTGCCGAGATACATCACGGCGACCCGATGGCTGATGTGCTCGACCACGGCGAGATCGTGCGCGACGAACAGATACGAGAGGCCGAACTCGCGCTGCAGGTCGATCGAGCAGGTTGATGACCTGCGCCTGCACGGAAACATCGAGCGCCGACACCGGCTCGTCGCAGACGATCAGCTTCGGCCGCGGCGCGAGCGCACGCGCGATGCCGAGACGCTGGCGCTGCCCGCCGGAGAACTCGTACGGGTACTTGGGCATCTGGTCGGCGCGCAGGCCGACGCGGTCGAAGAGCGCGAGCACCCGTTCGCGGATCTGCGCCGGCGTGCCGTGCTCGAAGTTGCGGATCGGCTCGGCGACGATGTCCGCGGCGCGCATCCGCGGGTTGAGCGACGCGTAGGGATCCTGGAACACCGCCTGCAGCTCGCGACGGATAGGGCCGCATCGCGCGACCGTTGAGTCCGATCGATGCGCTGCCCGCGCCAGGTGATCGTCCCGCGGTCGGCTCGATCAGCCGCAGCACCGCCTTGCCCAGCGTCGACTTGCCGCAGCCGCTCTCGCCGACAAGGCCGAGCGTCTCGCCCTCGGCGATCGCGAAGCTCACCTCGTCGACCGCGTGCACCTGGCGCGCTCGTGCGGCCGAACACGCCGCTGCGCACGCCGTAATGCTTGGTCAGCGCCGTGACCTCGAGCAGCGGCGCGACGCGGGCGCGGCGCTGCGATCGACTCGCGTCATGCCACCGCCTCGGCGAGCATGCGCTCCGACTCCCAGCAGGCGGCGTGATGACCCGGCACCTTTTCCTCGAGCGGCGGATATTCGCTCTGGCAGCGCGTCGTGGCGTAGGCGCAACGCGGCGCAAACGCGCAGCCGACGATCGGCTCGGCGAGCGAGGGCACGGTGCCGGCGATTTCGCTGAGCCGCGTCGCACCGCCGCCCGTGCTCGCAGCGCCGAGCTTCGGAATCGAATCGAGCAGCCCGCGCGTGTACGGATGGCGCGGACTGCGCGAACAGTTCGGCGACCGGCGCTTCCTCGACCTTGCGTCCTGCGTACATCACGACGACGCGCTGCGCCATCTCCGCGACGACGCCGAGGTCGTGGGTGATCAGCACGATCGCGGCGCCGGTTCGCGCCTTGAGCTCGCGCATCAGGTCGAGGATCTGCGCCTGAATGGTGACGTCGAGCGCGGTGGTCGGCTCGTCGGCGATCAGCAGCCGCGGCTCGCAGGCGAGCGCCATCGCGATCATCACCCGCTGCCGCATGCCGCCGGAAAGCTGGTGCGGGTATTGCGCGACGCGGCGCTCGGGCTCCGGGATGCGCACCAGCCGCAGCATCTCGACCGCGCGCGCGCATCGCGTCCTCGCGCGAGAGCCCGCGATGCAGCACCAGCACTTCGGCGATCTGGCGGCCGATCGTCAGCACCGGGTTGAGCGAGGTCATCGGCTCCTGGAAGATCATCGAGATCGCGTCGCCGCGAATCTTGCGCATCTCCGGCTCGGACAGCTGCAGCAGGTCGCGGCCCTCGAACACCACGCGTCCCGCGACGGTTCGCCCCGGAGGCGACGCGATCAGGCGCAGGATCGACAGCGAGGTCACGCTCTTGCCGCAGCCCGACTCGCCGACGATCGCGAGCGTCTCGCCGCGCGCCGACCGAGAACGACACGCCGTCGACCGCGCGCACGACGCCGTCGCGCGTGAAGAAATAGGTCTTGAGCCCGTCGACTTCGAGCAGCGGCGCGGCGGAGTCGGGCATCCATCGGCGTCACATGCGGCGCGCGAGCCGCGGGTCGAGCGCGTCGCGCATGCCGTCGCCGAGCAGGTTCACCGCGAGCACCGTCAGCGACAGGAAGATGCCGGGAAAGAGGATCGAGGTAGCCGGCGATCTGGATCAGGCTGCGTCCCTCGGCCATGATGTTGCCCCAGCTCGGAATGTTGGGCGGCGTGCCGGCGCCGATGAACGACAGGATCGCCTCGGTGATCATCGCCGAGCCGCAGACGTACGTCCCTGCACGAGCAGCGGCGCGACGATGTTCGGCAGGATGTGGCGCACCAGGATGCGCGGCAGGCGTCGTGCCGGCGGCGATCGCCGCTTCGACGTACGGCTGCTCGCGCAGCGTCAGCACGAGGCTGCGCACGAGGCGCACGACGCGCGGCACTTCGGCGAGCGTGATCGCGACGATCACGTTGCCGATGCTCGCCTTGGTGAGCGCCATCAGCGCGATGGCGAGCAGCACCGAGGGGATCGACATCAGCCCGTCCATGACGCGCATCACGACCGCGTCGAGCGCAGCGCACGTAGCCGGTCACGAGCCCGATCGCCAAGCCCGACGAGCGTCGCAGAACATCGCGACCGCAAGGCCGACGACGAGCGACACGCGCGCGCCGTACACGACGCGGCTGTAGACGTCGCGGCCGAGCATGTCGGTGCCGAACCAGAACTCTGCCGACGGCGGCTTCAGGCGCTTGATCGGCGCGACGGCCTGCGGGTCGATCGTGCCGAGCCACGGCGCGAAGATCGCGACGGCGATCATCGCGATCGAGGATGGCGCCGCCGATGAGCGCCGTCGGATGGCGCCGGAACGCGTCGCGGAAGCGCCGCCAGGTCGGCGATACCGACTTGGCGGCGCGATCGGCGATGCGGCGAGCGTCGTCGATCTCAGGTCAGTAGCGGATGCGCGGATCGAAGAACATGTACGACAGGTCGACCGCGAGATTGACCAGCACGTAGACCGCGGAAAAGATGAGGATCACGCCCTGGATGATCGGATAGTCGCGGCGCAGGATCGCGTCGACCGTCAGCCGCCCGATGCCCGGAAGCGCGAACACGGTTTCGGTGACGATCGCGCCGCTGATCAGGAGCGCGATGCCCATGCCGATGATGGTCATGACCGGAATCGCGGCGTTCTTGAGCGCGTGGCCGATCAGCACCTGATCGCGGCGCGAGCCCTTTGGCCGCCGCCGTGCGGATGTAGTCCTGCGCGAGCACGTCGAGCATGCTGGCGCGCGTCATGCGCGCGATCAGCGCGACGTAGACGGTCCCGAGCGCGATGCTCGGCAGGATCAGATGGCGCAGCCATTCCCACGACGCCGTCGCGGAAGTTGCGATAGCCCTGCACCGGCAGCCAGTCGAGCTCGACCGAAAACGTGAGGATCAGGCCATACGCAACCACGAATACCGGCACCGAGAAGCCCAGCACCGAGAACGCCATCACCGCGCGATCGAGCCAGGTGCCGGCCTTGGCGGCGGCGATCGACGCCCGAGCGGAACCGCGACCGGCGATCGCCACGACGAGCGTGCAGAGCGTCAGCGCGACCGTGGGCTCGACGCGCTGCCCGATCAGCTGCGTCACCGGCAGATTGGTGAAGATCGACGTGCCCAGATCGCCGTGCAGGAGCGCCCACACCCAGCGGCCGAACTGCACCAGGAAGGGCTCGTCGAGGCCGAGTCGCGCGTGAATGCGCCGGATGTCCTCGTCGGTCGCGATGTCGCCGGCGATGACGGCGGCGGGATCGCCCGGCGTCAGGTAGAGCAGCGAAAACACGACGAACGCGACCACCGCCATGACGACGATGGTCGAGAACAGCCGGCGGACGACGTACGCGATCATCCGCCGCGGCTACGCTCGCGTACGGCGAAGCTCGCTATCGCTTCTCGACGTTCCACAAGAGCGTGATCGGCGCGATGATCACGCCGCTCAGGTTCGTGCGATAGGCGGTCGGCAGGATGAACTGCGCCGTCGGCACGATACGGCACGAACTCGAACGCGCGCGCCTGCACCGCGTCCGCCGCCTTTTTCGACGCCGGCGGCATCGGTCGTCGCGAACCACGCGTCGCGCAACTCCTCGATCTTCGCGTCGTCCGCCCAGCCGAACCAGCCCTTCTGACCCGTGCCGCGGATCGCGAAATTGACCGCCGGGTTCGTGAGATCGGGACCGACGAGCCACGTGTGGAAGATCGACCAGCCGCCCTTGTCCGACCGGCTCCTTCGACGTGCGGCGCGTGATCAGCGTGCCCCAGTCGCCCGCCTGCATCTCGACGTTGAGGCCGAGCTTCTTCAGCATGTCCGCGGTCAGCAGCGATCTGCGAATGGACGATCGGCTGATCGGTCGCCGAGATGATGACGATCTTCTCGCCCTTGTAGCCGGCTTCCTTGATCAGCTGCTTTGCCTTGTCGAAGTCGCGCTTGCCCTTCATCGGCTCGGCGCCCACTTCGCTCGACAGCGGCGTGCCGCAGGTGAAATAGGAATAGCACGGGTGGCCGTTCTTCTCGTCGCCGGCGATGCCGATGACGTAGTCGTTCTGGTCGATCGGCGTAGAGCAGCGCCTGGCGCATCTTCGGGTTGTTGAACGGCGGATACATGAAGTTGAAGCGGATCATGCCCATCGAGCCGAGCGGATCGATGTTCTCGACCTTGATGTCCTTGTTCTTCGCCAGCACCGGGATCAGATCGGGCGGCATCTGCTCCCACCAGTCGACTTCCCCGGCGTTGAGCGCCGCCGCGGCGGTGGCCGAATCCGGGATGTAGATCCACTCGACGCGGTCGACCTTCACGACCTTGCCGCCTGCCGCCCACGACGGCGGCTCCTTGCGCGGCACGTAGTCGGTGTTCTTGACGTAGACCACCTTGCTGCCCGGCACCCATTCCTCCTTCACGAACTTGAACGGGCCCGAGCCGATCGGCTCGGTGATGTTCGTCGAACGCATCGGTCTTGGCGATGCGCTCGGGCATGATGAACGGCACGTTCGACGACGGCTTCGCCGAGCGCTTCGAGCGCGAGCGGAAACGGCCGCTTGAGCTTGAGCGTGAACGTCTTGTCGTTGACGGCCTTCCACGAGTCGGTCACTTCCGCGAGCTTCTGGCCCAGCGCGTCGCGCTTCGCCCAGCGCTCGATCGAGGCGATGCAATCGGCCGAGCGCACCGGCTGGCCGTCGTGGAACTTGAGCCCGTCGCGCAGCGTGAACGTGTACGTCAGCTTGATCGCCGCTCAGCTCGTACTTGTCCACCATCTGCGGCTGGACCTGGAACTTGGCGTCGGTCGCGAACAGCGTGTCGTAGATCATGTACCCGTGGTTGCGGGTGATGTACGCGGTGGTGGTGATCGGATCGAGAATCCGCAGGTCGGCCTGCGGAACGAACTTGAGCACCTTCGGCGCTTGCGCCAACGCCAATGGAGCACTCAAGGTCACGGCCACGGCCATGACCGCGACACCGGAGCAAACGCCTGCTTGAAAGTCGTGGTGCGGAATTTCTGTACATTACGGTAGTCTCCCCTGAACAATGGATGGCTCGCGCGCGCGACGCTACGCTAGCGTCGCCGCCGGCACGGATAGCATTCTAGCCCTTACTTGGCAGGCGTATCTGCGCCGAAAAAGCATCTGCACCTGAATTCGAGTTGCGGATAGGTCCGCCAGTGCCAGCGGCGATTCCGTCACTGGCACGCCATCCGGGCCACCCGGCGCTCGGTACCCTTCCGAAAGTGTAAGCAACGCGGCCTTTATCGGTCGCCCGCCGCTAAGACCAGACGCTAGCGTCGACGCATACGAGGGAACATTGAATACCAAGCTTCGTGCGTTTGAATCAGCTTTGCGTTGCTGGCGTACTCACTTACCGCGGGCATGGGGAGCAACCGCAAGCCGGCACTCCACGAAGCCGGAACGCGCGCGTGACCCACTTTTGATCAACGACGCGAGCCGCGGTATCGATCCACTCGCAAAATGTGCCGACAGGTACGAACAAACTTCAAGAGAGGACATCCACTGCTTTCTACTTCGCCACGCCAGTGTGCTCTGGTGGCCTTCCTTGTGCCGTGTCCGTTCAGCGCCGGTGCGTGCGCGGCAGCGCGCGGATGTCGATACATTTGCGACGCTTCCCGCCGGGAACGCAAATCCCGGAAGGCTTGACCGTCGATGCCCAGGGCAGCGTCTCATGTAACGACTTTCGCTCCTGACCGCGCTCCTCCGCCTTAGCTCCGCCTCGGACGCCTTCCTTGTGTTCAACGCGCAGGCCAATTTGCTGCGCCAGCTAAGTATCGCCGGATCGAGCAGTGCCCTTCTCTCGGCCTGGGCTTTCACCCGGCAAACAGGCGACCTTGCCGGTCATCGATTTCGGCAACGCGAAGGTGCTGAAAGTGAACCCGACCAACGGCAACCTCGTCGGTCTTCGCTACTGTCACCGGCTCCGCGTGGGTCTGAACGCTCTGACCTTTGACCAACAGGGCAACGTCTATATCTCCGATTCTTTTTCCAAGGAGTCATCTGGAAAACGGGCTCCGGAGGCGGCTCCCGCGGTCGCGTGGGTCACCAGCGCACTGCTTACCACCGTTCGGGCGTACCGGGGATCCGGCGCCAATCGGCGTCGGATCTGGCCACAAGGCGTTCAGTTCGCCCTTCGTCGCCAACACGGGCAACGACACAATCGTTGAGACGCCCCGTTTCCCGGCGGGCGCCGGGCAACGCCCGCGGTATTGACCAACAGCATCATCACCGGAGCTGACTTTGGGCTGGGCCTGATCCTCGATAGCGACGACAACACCCGGGTCGTGTGGCCAACTGGCGGGCCGACGAGATCGTGGTGATCGACGCTGACGGAAAGGTCATCGCCAAATCCTCGGCGATTTCGACGGCATCGACAAGCACGGGCGCGCCGATCGGGTTGTTGTTCCCGGCGAGCCTCCCGCTCAATTCGGCGGGTGGCTCTACGTTACCAACCTGGCGCTCGGATTCTGCGACATGTAGGTGGCCCGCAGACAGTCGATAGCCAATGGGCGGATAAGGTAACTTCGCACACGATTGCCCGCCTCCGCGCCCGCATCCTGAACGTGCGCGAGTAAGACGAGACAATCCGCCGCGTTCACGTCATGTCGTTGCAGCGCAAAGCGCGCGCAACCTGCGTGGCGTGGCGGGCGGTCGATCAAAGACCCGCGGCAAATCCAGACGGCGACGTTCCGGACCGGCGGCAATGCCGCTGCGGCGCGCGTCAATCGTTT
>ERZ1370068.6714-contig-5681_pt1 | contig 18541 bp, 29 predicted proteins | sample MGYA00561227_ERZ1370068 | MGnify/ENA primary metagenome ERZ1370068 (study PRJEB38410, sample SAMEA6850437) | metagenome | study: Metagenomic assessment of the ecological functions of the soil: analysis of the soil microbiota associated with the...
GAAAGTTTGAGTGATTCTAAAACAGAAGCGGCGAAGCTGAAGCCTCGCCGCCTCACTCGGGTCAGCAGCCAGCCACCATGCGACGGGCTGACTCAAGACAATGATTTCACTGTTTAAGTGGTTTGTCTGTACGGTATGCGCTAGCGCGGCGCCCTAAGTTTCGGTGGCCCGCTCGCGCACGGTGGCGATAAAAATGAAGGTGCCGGCGATGCCAAAAATCCCCGCGATCAGAAAGGGTGTTTGTGGCGAAAACTTCCAGAGCAGTCCACCGGCCGCGGCGGCGGGCGTAATCGCCAGACTCCGCAGCAGGTAATAGAGTCCGACGCTGCGAGCGCGAAGTTTTGGCGCGGCGAAATCGACGATCATCGCCTTGCGAGCCGGTTCCCCAATCTCTCGCAGTCCTCCGATGATGAAGGCCAGTACCAGACCGGTGAAGTCATGCGCGCTGATGACGGCTAGTGGATAAAGCGCAAAGGCACAAAAGGTCGCAATAATGAACGGCCGTCGCCCCACGCGGTCGGCAGCTTTCGCCGCCGGAACATAAATCAAAAGCGTGGTCGTAAACAGGATTGCCAGCAGCGTTCCAAACCTGGCCACCGAAATATGCAGGACGTTCGTCACGTAAAGAATGACCAGAACGTCAGCCATACCTTCACAGGTTCGAATGAATATGTCTGACACGAGCAGCCGTTTGAGATTGCTCCGCAGCGATTTCCAGACGCCAAATATGTTCTCGGGAGCGGCGGCTTCGCGCTTGATGTTGATGAAGCAAATCAATAAGGCGGTGATCATCACGATCGACAGGGTCACGATTAATCCCAGGCGAACTCCGCTGATGATCCCGCGCGAAGTGATGATCACGCCGCCAATCAGCGGCGCAATCACAATTGGCACGCGTTTGAGAATTGATTGGATCGAGAAGCCCATGGCTCGCTTCTCCGGAGGCAAAGCGTCGCCAATGATCGCGAAGATCGCCGGTGAGGCCATGCTCTGCCAGGCCATCGCGAAAGCCAACCCGATAAATACAAACGGCCAGGAAGGTCCGAATAGATAAACCAGATAACCGATGCAGGCCAGGCCAAGAAAAAGGAAAAAGGCGTTGCGTCTTCCGAATCGATCGGCAATCCAACCACCCGGGTACTGGTAAATAGCGTCGAGAAAATCCTCCGCAGTCCCGAACAGTCCAATCACGGGAACGCTGGCCCCCAGCGCTTCCAAATACTTTGGCAAAAACTTCTTCCAAAGCTCTTCGCCGAAACCAAGCAGAAACACCGCGCCCGAAGCGGCCATTACATTCCGCTCCAGACTGAAAAACTCTCGCAGGCGCGTGCCGACCGGCGTGGCGTTCGTGTTTGAGTGCGAGTGCTTCAAGACGTGCTCGTTCAGCGAACAGTAAGGGCCTCTGCGGCACGGGTGTGAAATTCACGACGGACGCTGTTGATATTCGCAAAGGGCAGGGCGCGATTGTGGGTTCGGTTGGTCAACAGAATGAAAACGCGTTCGCGCTCGGCATCGATCCAGCAGCTGGTTCCCGTGAATCCGGTGTGGCCAAAAGCTTTGGGCGGCAGATTGGGTCCCGCGGTTGAGTCCCTGGTGACGGCAAGTTGCCAGGCGAACGATCTGGCTTCGTTCAACCCTTCAGTCATATTCTGACCGAACCATTCGCAACTCTCCGGTTTCAGCAACTGAGATTGCGAGCCGATAAATTGATTGGCCAGGCGCAGTGTCTCGGCTGCCGTCGAGAACAGGCCCGCGTGGCCGGCAACGCCGCCGAGAAAATGAGCATTGCCGTCGTGCACCTCACCCCAAATGGTTTGCTGGCGCCAGCCGGCGTAGGGCCGTCCAGCGAAATCGCGCTCGCACATGTCGCGTTCATACCTGTTGCCATTCTCGCAGGCCGCGACGCCAGTGCGCGCGGCGATGGCTGGATTGAAAAACGTGTGTGCTAAACCCAGGGGCGTGAAGATCTGCTTTTGCGCGAGCAGATCGAGCGTCTGCCCGCTCAATCGCTGTAGCAGGAAGCCGAGCGTGATGAATCCGAGATCGCTGTAGGTGACTCGCTCGCCCGGTTTCGATTGAAGTGGTTCGGCGGCGATGACTGACAGGGCTGCTTCCTTACCTTCGGTGGTCAGCAGATAAAGCGGCCGCCACGCAGGTGAGACCGGAGGTGTGGGTGAGCAGTTCCCGGATAGAGATCGCGTCCTTATCGGGGCGATTGAACTCCGGCAGGTAATTAGCGACTGGACTGTCGAGAATCAATTCGCCTTTCTCGACCAGACGAGCGCAGAGCAAACCCGTAATCAAAGGCTTGGTCAAAGATGCCAGGTCGTAAATTGTTTCCAGAGTTGCCGGATGAGATTCAGGTTGCCGCACGGCATCGCCGAGGGCGTCAGCGAAAATCGCCTGACCCTTTTCAGCAATTAGATAGACAGCGGAAGGGAAGTCGCCGGCTTCAATGTGGCCGGCGAGCATTTCAGTAATCATGGACTGGGGCTTGCTCTTTGCTGCGTTCACGAAGTAGGGAATGACAATAGAAGATTCTATGACAGTCGTGTGTTTCGCCTTTGCATTTCCTCAAGCAGCGCTTTGATCTTTACGTCGGAACGAGCGCCAATCTCTCTGATTTCAGCATGCCGCCTTTCGGTGCTCTCTTTGAATTGATTCCAACGCTCACATTCTTCGAGTTGTCGTTTCGTTTCTTTTGGCGCGTACGCTAATTTCCTGAGGGCTCGCTCCAGGCGATTCATATCGCGGTCGAGTTTTCGGCGTTCTGTGGCCGCGTTCGCAGCGGTGGCCGCCTTTTCAAGATCGATGGCCTCGGCATTCGACTCACGATGCGCCAGTTTTTCGCGCAAGGAATCCTTCAAGCGCTCAAATTCCTCATTAGTCATTCTCGTTTTGTTCCCTTCATGTTGGCTCTTCCCCACTACCGAAGTTTTGGCGAACTATATCGACAAGCGCATCGAGTCGGCTGTCGGTGTGAGTTTGCGAGTCAAGCAATTCTCTTAAACTGCGATTGTAATCTTCCTCCTGCTCGCGCCTAATTCTCCTCTCGCGCCGTCCGGCTCTTACAATCAACTTCATTACCCGTTCACACCTATCCAGCCGACGTTCGGCTGTTTCATCAGAATGAATCAACTTCTCAAGTTGGAGGTCTTTGTCGCTGATCATTTACCGCTAAGCTGGCAAGACTCTCGATAACGAAGTCTATTGCCCGGTCGCGTTCTTCGTCGGCCATCGGGAGGTCCTTTCCATGCGTTGCCAGTTCATCATAACAACCATGGTATTTCCCGGAAAGATGTTGGTTTTTAGCAACCGTCATTTAGCGCTTTGCAATAACGAATTTGCACCGATTCGCACGGTGTGGTCCTCGATCTGTTTTAAAGTCTGCAGCGCCAGATCCAAAGCGCGCCGGCCGTCTTCACCGGACACCAAAGGCCGCTCACGAGTTGTAACAGCATGCAGAAATGATTCGATTTCCGCGCGCAACGGCTCGATGTCTTTCACTTCCATGACCTGTGTGCGCACGCCGGGCCAGGGACTAGTGGTGGGTGCCAGGTTGCTAATGGAAGCGTAGTTTGTCAGGTAGTCAACTACGACGTAGTCGCGCGGCTGAAAGAAGCGCATCTTACGAATCTTCTCAGTGCCGACGCGGGACGCGGTGATGTTGGCCACTGCGCCGGTCGCAAATTCAATGCGCGCGTTTGCCGCGTCGACGCGGTTAGTGAGAATGGGGATACCGACAGCGTGAACACTGGTTGCCGGCACGTCTTCGCCAACCAGCCACTGCACGATATCCAAATCGTGAATCATTAAATCGAGCACGACATCGATATCGAGCGATCGCGTCGTGAATTGGCCGACGCGATGAATTTCAAAATACAACGGGTGCTTAACCTGAGGGCGCAAGGCGACCAGCGCCGGGTTGAATCGTTCGGCGTGGCCCACTTGCAGAAGAGCCTCGCCGTTTCTGGCCGCGGCAATCATTAGATCGGCTTCGGCGAGGGTGCGCGCGATGGGCTTTTCAACCAGGACGTGAATCCCGGCCTCAAGCAAGGCGCAGGCGATCTCGCAATGGGACTCAGTCGGCACGGCCAGGCTGACCGCATCAACTTTGCCGATCAGAGATTGCCACTCGGTCGTTGAGCCAACGCGCCATTCCTCGGCCGCTGCGCGCGAGCGCGGATCGTCAATGTCACAGACACTTACGAATTGCGCCTGGCCTTCGGCGGCCAGCGCGGCGTGGATGCGCGCGTGCTGCCGGCCAAGGTGTCCGACGCCGATGACAGCGGTTCGTAGCATCTGGATAGTCAGTCGTCAGTTGCCGGCTGTAAGTTGAAACCTGCTGGCGATTCGATAATACTTCCCCGGCTCATTGTGATAATCATTCAGTGCGCAGCCCGCATTAGTAATCGACTGCCGACACTGACCACGTCTTTCGGGGACTATACTTGCATCCTTCAATCGTTGCCAAGCGTGCCTGGCTGCTGCTCTTCATTGCAATTTCGGCATTCTATCTTTGGGGCCTGGGTGCTCTTGCCGCTGGTTGGCCCGGACGAGCCACGTTACGCGCAGGTTGCCCGCGAGATGTTCGAGCGGCGCGATTTCATTACTCCCACGCTCGGTGGACTGCCATGGTTCGAAAACCGCCGCTGCTGTATTGGCTGATGATGTTGAGTTACCGCGCTGTTGGGAGTGACTGAATATGCAGCGCGGCTGGGACCGGCGATTTGCGGACTGATCACGGCGGCTCTTTGTCTATTGGATCGCGAGAGTGAACGGATTACCGGCGCAGCCGGACGATGCTGAGTGATAAAGCGCCGGCACGCTGGTCTGCGCCTGGTTTGGCTTTCCAGTCTGGGAGCGATCGGCTTTTCGCGCGCCGCAAGTTTCGACATCGTCCTCACAATGACCGTGGCGGGCGCCTTTGCTTTCTTCGCGAACTATCGAGCGCGATCAACCAGTGACGCTATCTTCAAGTCGCGCGACGACCGGACCTGGCGTTGCTGATCGGCTTCTATTTTTCGCCGGGCTCTCGACGCTGGCTAAGGGCCTGATTGGTTTTGTGATCGTATTTGGCGTTATTGGGCTCTTCTACGCCGTCCGGCGCGAGCTTCCACGCCGCGGGTTGATGATAAGCCTCGCCTGGGGAATTCCCCTGTCGCTGGGGGTCGCCGGCGTTTGGTTTGTGCCGATGATTGCCAGACATGGCTGGATTTTCATCGATCAATTCATCATTCAGCATCACTTCGCCAGGTTCGTCAGCAACAAATATCACCATCCAGGCCCGATCTATTTCTATCTGCCCGTCATTGTCGGCCTCGCCGCTCCCTGGACGCTTGGCCTGGGCGCCGCGCTGATTTCCGCGCGGCGTTGGGTATGGCGTGGGCAGAATGCTTCGGACTGGCTGAGGGTCTTTGCTTTGGTCTGGCTGATCTTGCCATTCGTGTTCTTTTCGTTTTCCGGATCGAAATTGACTGCGTACGTTCTTCCGGTCCTGCCGGCCATAGCCCTGCTGGTCGGCGAGCGCATCGCCCTGTGCTCTGAGCGCTGGGCGCGGTCAGGTACTCATCCGGCTGACCGGGGCCACGCTGATTGGTTTAGCGGCGGGCGGCTATTGGTGCGTGCACGGCCATTTTGAGTGTGACGAATGATTGTTTGATCTTCGCCGCTGCGCCCCTGGCCATCGTTGGTTGGGCCGCGTTGATACGTCCGCAGTTACGAAGTCCGCTGCTGGTTCTGATTGTCGTAGCGATCATTGTTGCGTCAGGGGTCGCGCTGAAATGTGCCGCGCCGGCTTTGGCGAGGACAGAGTCGGTCCGCGATCTCTTGACGGTTGCCGGCGCGCGAGGCTATGCGACAACACCTTTGGTCCAGTTGCATATCATCGAACGCACGGCAGAATTTTATGCGGCCGGTCGCTTGACCTATCAGGTGGACGGCGATCCCGTGAAGTTCGAAGGTGTGATGCAGGTCGTTGAAGCCGCTCAGAGAAATAACGGAGTCGTGCTCTGTCTGGTGCCGCTCCAGTTCGAATCGCAGTTGACCTCTTTGCTCGAGCGCAAACGGAAAGGATTGGTGACAATGGAAGTGTCGCGCTGGTCGCCGGTACGCGTGAGAGGTTAGTCGCCGGCTATCTCAGGGCTTTATCAAAAAACTCAATGACCGGCCGGTCGTAGGATTCTTCCTGCTCGCCGGTGGCGTCGGGAAGGTTGGCGCCGGTTAGGTACAGATCGCGTCTGATTTCCGGCTGGTGGATTAAAGCACGGGGCGATTTCATCAGTTGACCGCCGCCACGGGTCGCTTTCATTGCCGGAGAGCAGCATCACGCGAGCTTCGCGCAGCGAGCGAGCCAGGTCACACGATCGCGTGTCTCTGATACTTTCGCAGTCCATAGAACGTCTGACACCGAGGACGGCCAGTCGCTGAAAAATTGAGCTCTTCATGCCTGACCAGGTGTCGGTCGCATTGCGAATAATGTCGTCCGGCGAGGCCGGCACTGAATCCAAGCACCGAGCGCGCGCAACCTGGGATGTGCGTGTCGCCGCATCCAGCGCGGCGTACGACCCCAACTCATTGCCGTAAATCCCTATCCGCGACACCTGAGGCTGCCCGGCACTCGTTTTTAGAGCCGCGCAGGTATTCTATGGCCGCCGTTGCGTCATCGCCATCGACACCGCCAAAAAGCGTCCAACGCACCGGAGGGTTTTCGCCGTGGCCACGCAGGTCGGGCCACAAGCACAGTGAAGTTCGTGGACTCGTTCAACTTCACCGCCAGGTTCAACAGCCAGGATCGGTCGGCGCCATAACCGGTGAAGCAGAATTACCGCCGGTGCTCCATCGCCCCCTTGATCAGCCAGCCACGCGCTTCGGTCCCATCATGATTCTTCCAGGTCGACGTCATCTCGCCTTCAGCATGGGGCCGGTGACCTTGGCAAAAGTTTGCGGGGTGACCAGGTACGGAGCGCGCGGCGGACGCGTAATGCTGTAAACAATCCACGACTGTGACCGAAACGACTGCCAGAAGAATTACCAGGATGATCGGTAAGAACGCTTTAACAACTTTACGGGCAAAGTCTGTTGCGCGGTGACATATTGAGCGGGATTATGAATCAAGAACAAAGATTTGCAAACCGAAAGAATTCATTTTGCAGTCAGAAAACAGGGCGCGATAGTGACCGAATCATCGAGGACGGATGTCTGATTGCATTGATCGAATGGTAGCTGCAGTTTCGATGTCCGACAGCTTTAACTTGTCCGAGCGCTGCCCAATCGAATGATCTCGTAGCCCAGGCGTTTACGCCTGGGGATCAAAAGAGTTATTTCAAAAGCCCCATTAATGCTTTAGTAGCGCCTCTGATTTCACCCAGGCGTAAACGCCTGGGCTAACGGAAAATCCGACGAGGAGATTAAGTCACAACCCGTATCAAAACTTCGTCGACAGACTGAAGTTTGTCGGACATTGATCCAATCCTGGTGATCAAACGCTCGACGGGCCTCACGCCGCCGAGCAATCTCTTTGGCGCGTTCGTAGTCTTCCGGACGATTTAGATTGAAGAAGAAATCTTCGAGCCTGCGAGATGCGCGAACTCGCTGAAATCGACGTATCGCGTTTTGATCTTTATCGAGCATCGCCCGCGGCGTGTGTTCGCCCAACGCGATGGATTTTTCCGTCGCGATCAAGCACGGACCGCTGCCGGTAAACTGCACAGAGCGGCTGCGGCCGGCCATCGCTCTGCACGGGAACAACCGCCGCGGGAGTCGTACTTTGCGTCGCTCGTCCATCTGCCAGAGTTGCGCTAACAGTTCGCTGGTCAGGAATGGCAAGTCACAGGCGACTATGAAGCAGAATTCAGTTCTCGCAGGCGCGCAAAGCGGCCTGAATTCCTCCCAACGGCCCCCAGCGTTCATTGACGTCTGGAACATTTGGTAAGCGAAGAGTCGAGCTCCGCCGTGAAGAACCAACCAGGCTCACGTTACTGGTCACCGGGCGGAGGGCTTCGGCTATCAGCGACACGGTAGTCTTGCCGTTGAGGACAAGACCAGACTTGTCTGCGCCCATACGGCTTGAGGCTCCGCCAACCAGAATGAATCCCTCGACATCTAACATCGGCGTTCTCATGCTATTCTTTTTCAGTGAATTCGGGCTATAGTGACGCGTGACCCTGGTGCCCGGCTCGGATCGTTTGTGAATCGCGGTAATTGAATTATGAAGCTTCTCAAAACACAAATCCCGGCAGTTATTGGACTGATTCTACTGGTTGGCTCTGCGTTGACAGTGTGCGGGCCAGGCAAAGCTCCAGCCGGTTTCAACCAGGAGCAATGGTACCGCCCTGTTTCCCTCTGGAAGATCTGAAGCCGGGAATGAAAGGCGTGGCCCGCACTGGTCTTTTCGGGCAGTGAGCCTCAGGAGTTTGGCATCGAGATTCTCGGAGTGCTTAACGGCTACACTGGACCGCGACAATCCACCATCATCGCCAAACTTAGCGGGCCGAATGTCGATCGAACCGGAGTTTTTGCGGGCATGTCGGGCTCGCCCGTTTTCATCGATAACAAGCTGGTCGGCGCAATCGCCTACAGCTTTCCGTTTTCAAAGGAACCCATCTGCGGCATCACTCCGATTAAGCAGATGATCGACATCTTTGAGCAGGGCAAAGACAAACCAAAAACGACTGAGAGCCCGTGCTGTTTCCTTCTCGTCTCTGGCGCGTGCCGACTGGAAGCCGTCATTGCCCAGGCAGAGCGTGACCGCGACGTCATCTAATCGCGCCGGTCGCAAGCAATTCCGGCGCTCGCCCCCTTGATGGGCCAGCAGATTCAACCGATTGCGACGCCGGTGGTTTTCAGCGGGATCAAGCAGGAGACACTTTCGCTCTTTACCACCCAGTTGACCGAGAGCGGATTGTTGCCGGTGTCGGGGTTGGAGGCGCGGCCCCGATTACGCCGCTGGAGAGTTTCGACGCCAATACTCTGCTTCCGGGAGCCTCGGTCACGGTGCAACTGGCGCGGGGAGATTATTCGATTGCAGCCGCCGGCACGGTTACGTATCGCGACGGCGAAAGAATTTACGCCTTCGGTCATCCGTTCCTGAGCCTGGGCAGCGCCGACATGCCGATGACGGAGAGTTCGGTCGTGATCGTAATTCCAAACACCTTTAACTCGTTCAAGCTGGCGGTGCCGGGACGGATGGTCGGCTCGATTTCACAGGACCGGGCGACGGGAGTTTTTGGAGAACTCGGACACGCTCCGAAGATGATCCCGGTGAAGCTGAATCTTCACACCAGTCGCGGACAGGACGAGCAGTTTTCCTATCGAGATCGTCAATGACGAGTTTTTGACGCCGTTGCTGCTTAAATCTGACCGTCTTCAATAGCATTGCTGCGCGTGAACGCTCGATTGGCGAGGCCACCATCAGCGTGAATGGCTCGATCGCCGTTACGGGCCAGGCTCCGATCGCTATTCAGCGTCGTTTCTCTTCGGGGAACGCTGCCTTGCTGGCGGCGGGATCAATTGCCACGCCGGCGGCGGCGCTGCTGAGCAGCGGATTCGATAACGTCAACATCAGCGCAATCAATCTGGACATCACTTCGAGCGAGGTTAAGAACGCGGCGACGCTGGAGCGGATTTCACTGGACCGCACCGAAGTCGGCCGCGGCGAGAACGTCGAGATTCAGGCGTACGTGCGGACAGATTCCGGCAAACAGTTCGTCGAGCGAATTCCCGTGCAGATTCCGGCTGACGCCCTTCAGGCCAACTGATGATTATGGTAGGCGATGGGGCGACGTTGCAGGAGTCGTCCGTCGTCGAAAGTATTTGTGCCTCGCGATTTGGGCCAACTGGTGGAGGCGATTAACAAGACCAGGAAAAATGATCGATTGTATTTGAAGTTGTTGCGGCCGGCGCCGGGCGTGGTTATCGGATCGAATGAGTTGCCGAACCTGCCGCCATCCATGGTAGCGACGCTCAACAACGAACGAACATCGGGCGGATACACACCCTTGCTGCTTTCACCGGTTTTCGAGAAGGAATTGCCGCCGGCTGAATTCGTGATCAGCGGTCAGCAAGTGATTGCTGTAACTGTGAAGTAAACCGTTCGAGGTTCTGGGCGTTTTTGGCTCGCCGTCTCTGGCGCAACTTGGCCGCGGCTCCCATCAATCCGATTCCCAACAAAGTAAGCGTGGCAGGTTCCGGCACTGGATTAGAGTTGTCGATAACGTCAAAGCGTGCCTTCAGGTGGCCCTTGAAGACGCCCTCGCCCCAACCCTCAATATCTGCCGGAAGAATACTGACCATAACCGAAAAGGTACTGAAGTTGAATGTGAGTGGCGCGGACGAGAGGATATGAACCGGTGTCCACCAGGTGGTCGAATGTCGATGCTTCCCGCCAGATCCATCACCTGGGTTTGACCATTGATTGTCACTAGTTGCGTGAAAGTGAACGGATGGTTGCCGCCGGAATCAGGTCCGGTAAAGCCCGTGGCGAACGTGAGTGGGTTTAGGAGCGCGATGAAACTGCGGTTGCCGGTTATGTCGCGTGTGGTAATGGTCGGGGCGCCGACCAGCGTGTCCATGCCGGGAGCTCCGCTGCCATTATTCCCCAAGTCGGTTAGGAAGAATCCGCCGCTTCTGATGGTTATCGGATCGGCTTTCACAGCTGGGACGGCCGCCATGCAAAACAGCAAGGCGCCCAGGGCCAGACTAGTTTTGATGAACAAACGCATCTCAGAATTTCTAAATCGCAGGCGCTAACGCCCGCACTTTTCGCGCCTAAGCCGTAGCAACGCTGGCTGCGGCGCTTTTCAGATTAAGAACTGTAAGAGAGAAAAACCGATAATCCAGCGATGCTTCCAGGAGATCGCTGATTTTGAGAGCCGAAATTATCTTGCGACTCGAGCGATGATCAGAAATCGCTGGTTTGATTGAGGAATAAGCTCGACCTGAGCGCCTGAAAGCAGCGATTCGATTCGCTTTCGGACGTTCATTCCCGCGAACAGCAGAAAAGTCGTGTCTGGCGATGCCCATTGGACCAGCCTGGGCAATATTTCGCTGAAACGGTCGAGCGCACGGCAGGTGAGAAAATCAGCCGAGGGTGAGGGCACGTCTTCAAAACGCGCGACCGTTAAATGAGCTCGGCTCGAAGGCCTGACCGCGCGCAGCGCCTCTCACAGAAGACGCCTTTTTCTGTGACGATTCTATTAGCGTGGCAGTGAGGTCGTCGCGCGCCAATAGACAGGGAATCGCCGGGAGGCCCGCCCCGATCCAACATCGACGATCGATGCGTTCAGTGGCAGGTGCTTGAGCAGCAGCAGGGATTCAAGGACATGACGGGTGGCGAATTCCTTCGGCGAACAGGGAGCAATCAGATGCAGCCGGGCGTTCCATTTCATGACCAGCGCGTAATAGTCCGTCAGCCGTTGAATCTGACTCTCGGTAAGTGCCAGGTCAAAGGCCGCTGCTTCGTAACCGACTGCTTTCTCAAATTCAGCAACCGTAGTTTCCATTTCTTCAGATCTTCTGATTACATTACGCTGTGTCAGAACCCGGAGCGGTAGCGACGAGATCTTACTCTGAAGTTGAGCCATAGCGCCCGCGGTTAATGCTTCGAGCACGAAGATAACATGTCCAATGAATCCTTAAGAGACCAGCACGAGAAGTTTGGGCGCGCGGTCACCAAGCTTGATTAGCGAGCACGCAGGCCGATTGGATACCGCGCCGGTTACCTCGCGCGCCACGCCGGACGACCTTAAACTACTGTTGGCCGAGCCGTTGCCACAACCCGGCATGACCGCAGAGGAAATCTTCGATCAATTCGCGCGCGACGTTGCGCCGCACGCGATGCAGGTGCCCAGCCCGCACTACTTCGGACAATTTAATCCCACGCCGCTGGCGATTGGAGTCTGGGCAGATGCGCTGTGTTCTTCGCTCAACCAGAATGCGGGCGCCTGGCGCAACGGCCCAACCTCGGCCATGATCGAGTCTCAGGTGATCCGCTGGCTTTGTGAATTGATAGGTTACGGGGAAGAAGGTTTTGGCGTGCTGGCAAGCGGCGGCTCTGAGGCAAACCTGATCGCGCTGAAGTGCGCGCGCGATCGCGTTTCCCCCGACATGGGCAGGCTGGGCGCGCGAGCGAATGGGCGCGAACTTACGGTCTATACTTCCGAGCAATGCCATTTTTCAGTGGAAAAGAGCCTGGACATTCTGGGCCTGGGCCGTGAGAGCTTACGCAAAATCGAAACCGACGAGCGTTATCACGTCAGAGTCGATCGGTTGCGTGACGCAATCAAAAGCGATCGTCGCCGCAGGCCGGCAGCCGTTCTGTATTGTCGGCGTTGCCGGAACCACTTCCACCGGAGTCATCGACCCGTTGCCGGAACTGGCGGCCATCGCGCGCGAGAATGATTGCTGGTTTCACGTTGACGCGGCCTACGGCGGCACGCTGGCCTTCTCAGAAAAGCACAGATCAAAATTGACTGGAATCGAGTTGGCGAATTCGATTACCTTCGATCCGCATAAGTGGATGTTCGTTCCTTTTTCATGCGGCGCAACTCTGGTACGCGATGGTGGCCAGGTCTTGAGAGACTCTTTCGACATGTCTCCGGAATATCTGAGCGAGGACCGCGGTTTTTCTGACGCTCAGTATGATTTCTTTCGCTACGGCCAGATGGGCACGCGACGCTTCAACTCGCTGAAGCTCTGGATGTGCTTCAAGTTCATGGGTAAGCGTGGCTACGCCGCCACGACCGAGCGGCACATTGAACTGACTGAATATTTCGGCGTCAAGGCTCGACAACTTGTCGGATTTCGAAAGAACGGGTGAGATCGAGACTGCTGTTTGTTGTTTTCGTTATCTGCCGCAGACGGTTCGCGCGTTGCCGGGCGCTGAGCAGGATCGGATCCAACAAGACCTGCAACAGCGAGTTGAAACGGGCGGAAAGGCTTTCTTTCCGTCAACCGTTTTGCGTGGCCGGCGGGCCTTGCGCGTGAATATCAATAGTTATTTGACTGAACGAAGGCACGTTGATGATTTGGTAGAATTGCTGGTGTCTGAAGGAGCCGCGTTAGTTAGATGAGAGTTGCATACAGCGTTAATCACGAAGGTTGCTGGCGGACGGCGATGCTGGTTTGCGTTGGCGGGTTAAGCGTCGCCTGGTCGCAACCGGCTGCAGAGTGAAGTCACTTCTCTGCCAGTTCTTCATTCTCAGGCTGAGTTCGACTCGTTCGCCGTCGTATACGACGCCAACACGTCGTATGCGTTGCCCCACGTCCTGTTCGTGATCGATCGGCAACAGAAGAACCGCATATATTACGTCAACACCAAGCTCTACAAGTTTCACAAAGATTTCGTCAACGGCACTTATCTTTCACTCGAGCGTGGTCAGGTGTTTTTTGAAAACAATTATCTTAAGGCCAACCGGCGCTTCATTCTGGGAACCCTGGCCTATCAAACTCCAGTGCGGCGCTGGACGTTCGAGTTCTGGGAAGGAGATCTGATTCCGGCGGATCAGATCAAGCTGACATCGGAGATCATCAATAAATCGTTCTTTACTCCGGTTGCTTACAAACCAAATTCCTCGCGCCAGGAAGAAGCGTCGGCGAACCTGGGCCTGCCACGCATCCTGCAAACTGAAATCTCGAAGGAACAGGACTATCAGGTCCTGAATGTGGCGAAGAGTCTGGGTCGCATTCATGTAATCCCGAAGCTGGATGACCACGTCGAGATCGGGTTTAACGAAATTCTCGTACTTGACGAAGTGCCGATTCAACTGCCGCCGGTGGCCGGCATCATTACCAGCAAGCCTTCAACTCCGCTTTCACACATCAACCTGCTGGCGAAAGGCTGGGGGTGCCGAACGCTTACATCAAGAACGCGCAGGAACTCTTCAAGCAATATAACGGCTGGTGGGTCGAGTTCGACGCGCGCCGCGACACCTACTCGATCAAAAGGGCGGACAATAGTGCGCTGGATGAATACCAAAAGCGGCTGAAACAGCGGCTCGACATCATGAAGCCGCGCGGCGATTTGTCGGTAAGCGAGGATCGCGAGCCTCAACGAGCAGCGCGCTGCGTCGGTGATTGCATACGGAGCAAAGTCAGCAAACCTGGGAGAGCTTATTCACGCGCGGCTGCCCGGATTTATCGTTCCTCCGGGCTTTACCATTCCATTTTACTACTACGATCAGTTTCTGCGAGAGAACAAACTCGACGACGCCATCTACACGATGATGAACGACCAAAAGTTCGTTCATGATCCGGCCTACCGGCGCGAATATCTGGCGCGTGTGCGCGGCAATTTTCAAAAGGAACGGTTAACGAGAAGTTGCGAAGCGAGGTTCTGCGTCGTTTGCATGCTGAATTTCCCGGCAAGGGGGTTTTTGCTCGCAGCTCAACCAACAGCGAAGACTTGCCCAATTTCAATGGCGCCGGTCTTTATACCTCGATGCCGAATTTGCGTACCGACGATCAACTGATTGAAGGGATCAAGACCGTGTGGGCTTCGGTCTGGAATTTCGAGGCATACGAGGCGCGCGAGCGGGCGGGCATCGAGCACTCAAAGATTTACATGGCCGTCCTGATCAGGAAGGGATAAATTCGGAAAGCTCCGGCGTGATGATTACCGCAGATCCGTTTAATAAGACACGCAAGGTGCCGGCCATCTATATCAGCGCGAAGCGTGGCCTGGGGATGCGAGTAGTTGAGGGACAGAGAATCGCCGAACAGGTTGTCTTTCTCCCGCGAGCTAACGCGGTTCAGGTATTGACGCGCTCCGAGGAGGACAGCCTGCTGACTTTTGATGAACACGGCGGTATCAAAGAGATCCCCATCAGCGGCGAGCGGGCAGTATTGAGCGATGCGGTCGTTCGCCGTCTGGCCGCTGCGGCTGACGGGATTAAACGTATCTTCGGCGGCAAGGATCAGGACATCGAATGGGCCTACATGAAGGGCCAATTGTACATCGTGCAGGCGCGGCCGTTTATTGCCGGCGGGTGACCCAGCGCGCGGAGCGGCGATAGATCTGTAGCCCATGGTGTGAGCCGTGGGTAAAGAGCCATTGATTGATACACGAGCCGCGGAGCGGCGGAACATTACACACAATTGCCAATCGCGTTTCGCCCTCTACGGGGCTGCGGTTTTCCTCTTTGCTCTAATCCCATGGCTTACGCCATGGGCTACAGATCTATCGCCGCTCCGCGGCTGCGCTGATCAAATCCCGCTGATGTTATGCGGTGCGTTTTTGGCGCGATGTGTTCAGAGATTAACTGGAGACTCTCAGGGGCCACGGTCATGAAAATATTCAGCGACGAGAATTTTCAAAGGTCACTAGCCTCGTGACCGGCGGCGGTACCGGCATCACTGGCGGCGTGGCGCGAGCCCTGGCCGCAGCGGGCGCCAACGTAGGGCTCGTCAGTCGCAGCCTGGAACATCTCGAACCTTGGTGAAAGTAATCAACACTCGCGTGCCAGCTCGCCCATTGTGACCTCAAACATAGTATCGTGGTCACGCTGATAACCGAAGCCCATCAGGTTTGAGCAGGCTATTGCCAGTGACCACGGCGTCGGCGTGATCTGATGATCGTGAAGCCACGGCGCGCCGCTGGCACTTCTCAGGTCGTCGAGGAGCGTCTTATTGCTGGTACGCTTGCTCATACGACCCCAGCGGAACCCTAATGTTGCTGGCCGGCGCTCGCGGAATTAAAGCAGCTAACGCAGGCCGAATTGAATATCGCGCGATTGCCATTGTCTGGCATGCCGATGCAACTATTGCCAGCCGGCAGGCGGAAAGCCGAAAAGCTGACGCCCTGACCAAACCTTCGTAGCGCCGAACGGGCTATATGAATCGCGCAATGATCGCAGCAGCCTGACCAGTTTCCCGGAAAGAATAGCAAAGGCGGGCTAAAGCATCATCTGAACCGACCAAAGAGAAGCTCAAAACAAGTGATTCTCTTGGCCATAGTTTGACCGATCGAAATAATATGCAGAATGTGCATGGAAGTTCTGTTTGCCGTGCGAACCGCCAACATCAATGGCGTTGCGGCTATTAAGTGATATAAACAGCTTCAAGTAGCAGCGAACCGATTGCTGCGAGAGTTAACTTCCAGCAGAGCCGTTCTGGCCGAATGACTCTTCCCGTAGCCCGGCGCGCGCTTGCGCCTGGGAATCTGATGAGTTAGGTTGAATGATTAGCAAGCCCCATTAATGGGGCTTCTAGTGGCGCCTCCGTTCCATCGCCCAGGCGTAAACGCCCGGGCCGGAGAAAATCCCTGGACGATGAAATGAGATCACTCACCCGTGAGGAGATCGCCTGGGCAAGCCGGCGGCGGTGATTGGCTTGCCCGCCCGGTTGCTATGAACATTCGGTCCGACAGTGACCGGCCTCCGCTCCGCGTTCCCGCTCCTCCGATCCGTAGCTTCGCCACCATTGATTTCGCCACACCCAACGGCTATCACGTACAGTATCTCGACCTCGTCAAATTCGCATGCTGTAAAGCATCTGGCCCATCAGTCGATGCTTGCGGGGATCTTCACGCCCGTGCCACCTCTCACGAAGAATTTGAACGCGGGTACCGAGCGGCAGGCAATGCGTGCCGTGCCTGGGCGTCGGAAGGCGTACGGTGCTTCGCCTGATTTTGGCAAACGCCGTGGGCGCTTTCCCGCGGATCGGTCACGCAGAAAAGAACCGCGTCGCGGGCTTTTCTGCTCGAGATCGATTGAGAGGCGGCGGCGAGCGGTGGCGCGCCACTCGTCCCTGGGCGCCGATCCTTTGCGTGGTTGCTAAACGCGTGTCCCGTGCGAGCGAAACGATTGTTGGTAGCTGACGGCCAGCGCCACAGAAGTCTCCGATCAAAAGCGGATTCGAATTCCCTGCGCTTACCAGTAAGTATTTTGCTTCGTGAAAACTCGCCCGGCGTCGCGGTCTCCAGCGCCTCTGGCCCGGCGGCGCGGTTGGTTATCTACGCCAGCGCGGAGTGACCCGCTGGTCTGAGCCGGCAGGCCAGAAAAATGAGAGCGAGGCACTAAAACCCGAACCGATGCCGTCTGGATGTTCTTTAAGACCATCCTTGCGTTTGATCGCGTGCAGCAACAGATGGAAATCACCTCGGTAGTCTTTACCGAGGAAGCAGACGGGGACAAAGCCAGGCTGCGAGAGCTCTATGAACAAGCTGTAGCTGAGGACTGCCAGGATCGAAGAGCAGCTCAATCGTGAACCGTCTATCGCGGTTGATGCAGATCAGGTTGAAGGCGACCCGACCATCCACTTTCAATCGAATTGGCCACGCAAAAAGTTCGAGGCGGCGGTCGAGGCCGTTAAGGACCACATTGTGGCCGGCGATTGTTATCAGGTCGTCATCGCGCAACAGTTCACCAAGCCGACCACTGCTTCGCCGCTGGCGATTTACCGGGCCCTGCGCTCGACCAACCCGTCGCCTTACATGTACTTTTGCGCTTTGGTGACGAGACGATTATTGGCGCGTCGCCGGAAATGCTGGTCAGATGTCGCATGACCAGCGTTTGGATTATCGCCCCTGATTGCCGGCACGCGAAAACGAGGCGCGACTGAAGCCGAAGACTGGCTGCTCGCCGAAGAGATGCGTAATGACGAGAAGGAGGTCGCCGAGCATACGATGTTGGTCGATCTGGGCCGCAACGATTTAGGTCGCGTCTCAGACTACGGTTCAGTTCAGGTTGAACAATTCATGACGGTTGAGCGCTATTCGCATGTGCAGCATCTGGTCTCAAGTCTCAGATCGCGTCTGCGAGACGAACTCGACCGGTTCGACGCCCTGGCGGCATGTTTTCCCGCAGGCACGGTTACCGGCGCGCCAAAGATTCGCGCGATGCAAATCATCAATGAACTGGAGCCGGCGCCGCGCGGCGTTTACGCGAGGCACAGTTCTCTATGTCGACTACGCGAACAATCTTGATTCCTGCATTGCCATCCGAACAATCGAGTTGCAGGACAACCTTGCGACGGTTCAGGCAGGCGCCGGCATTGTGGCTGATTCAATTCCCGATCGAGAGTTTGAAGAGTGCGTGAACAAGGCCAGAGCAATGTTTCCGCGCAGTAGAACTAGCTGAGAGAGGTTTGTGATGATTCTCCGAGCACGTTTCATCCCAGTCATTGGCATCCTCCCCGTGCTCGCCTTGTTGGTGCACGCGCAAAAGCCGTCGCCGGAATACCGACGCGGCGAAAAAGGCAAATGCTCGGCCGGCTGAATCCGCTACCCCCAAAGCCGAGCCTTTTGACGGGGCTTCGCTGGAAAAGATGATCGGCCAGTGCGTGACGCTCGAGACTGAGCAGGGCGCCATCGTGATTGAAATGCTACCGGCGAAAGCACCCGAAACCGTGCGGGGCTTTCTCAATCTAGCCGCCACCGGCGCGCTCGACACCACCAGCTTTACCCGGGTGGTCCGTGGGTTTGTGATTCAGGGTGGCAACCTTTCGACGAGTGAGAAGTGGAGCCAGGAACTGGCGAACAGAATGGCCCGGCACCTTCCTGATGAGTTGAGCGATCTGAAACACGAACGGCATGCACCAACAGCGT
>ERZ1370068.8978-contig-7790_pt1 | contig 18541 bp, 17 predicted proteins | sample MGYA00561227_ERZ1370068 | MGnify/ENA primary metagenome ERZ1370068 (study PRJEB38410, sample SAMEA6850437) | metagenome | study: Metagenomic assessment of the ecological functions of the soil: analysis of the soil microbiota associated with the...
TCATTACGTATTGCTGTCATCAGGCACCATGCGAACCGACTCCAGCCTGAATGACTCGATTCAACTCGGTCGAGGATCCGTAGGAACAAGAAGCGGTCAGGTCGTCGAGGTAGATCGACTGACCGCGATTGCCACGAGTCGTGACGTGGAAGGCGCCTCCGGCCGGTTGAAAGCGAGGCGGGCGCGGCATGCGACGAGCGTATGCAGGCCGCGGCGCCACTTCCCGGCCAGCGACGCGAAGGCGTTGCGAACTTGGTAAAAGTTCGAGACATGTCCCTGCCCGGCACTGGGACATGATGGTTCGCGACGCCGGTTTTCCAGAATCACTACACTCGGCGCGGACGATGGGCTTCTTGGGGTACTTCAACGGCTTCGGCGGCCGCGACATGGCCGTGGACCTGGGCACCGCGAACACGCTCGTCTACGTGCGCGGGCGCGGCATCGTCCTCTCCGGAGCCGTCGGTCGTCGCGATCGACCAGCGCACCGGCGAGGTCCACGCCGTCGGCGTCGAGGCGAAGCGCATGCTCGGCCGCACGCCCGGGACGATCCCGGCGATCCGCCCGCTGAAGGACGGCGTCATCGCCGACTTCGACGTCACCGAGCAGATGCTCCGCCACTTCATCCAGAAGGTGCACCAGCACCGCTTCGCGCACCCGCGCGTCGTCGTCTGCGTCCCGTCCGGCGTCACCGGCGTCGAGAAGCGCGCCGTCGAGGAGGCGACGCTCTCGGCCGGCGCGCGCAGAAGCCTACCTGATCGAGGAGCCGATGGCCGCCGCGATCGGCGCCGGCCTGCCGGTCGCAGAGCCGACCGGGAACATGATCGTCGACGTCGGCGGCGGCACCACCGAGGTCGCGGTCATCTCGCTCGGCGGCATCGTCGTCTCGCAGAGCCTCCGCGTCGGCGGCGACGAGATGGACGAGGCGATCATCAACCACATCAAGCAGCGAGTACAAGCTCCTGATCGGCCAGCAGACGGCCGAGGAGATCAAGCTCGAGGTCGGCTCCGCGTTCCAGATGCAGGACGAGGTGCAGGCCGAGGTCCGCGGCCGCGACATGCTGACCGGCCTGCCGAAGACGGTCATCACTGCCTCGACGAGGTCCGCCACGGCGCTCGAGGAGCCGGTCGGCCAGATCATCGACGCGATCCAGCTCGACGCTCGACAAGACGCCGCCCGAGCTCGCCGCAGACATCATGGACCGCGGCATCGTCCTCGCCGGCGGCGGCGCGCTCCTCTCACGGCCTCGACGAGCGGCTCCGCCACGAGACGCAGATGCCGGTGCAGCCTGGCCGAGTCGCCGCTCACCTGCGTCGCGGTCGGCTCGGGCCGCAGCCTCGAGGTGCTCGAGGTGATGCAGCGCGCCGCGAAGAACCGGTGCGAAGAGCCGGAACGGCTACCGGCGCTAGATCCTCGATCTCGCCGCACACCTCGCTACCCTCCAAAGCCGTGCCTAGGACTCGCAGCGCGCGGTGGCGGCGCTGGGCCTCCCGTCCGACGCGCGGTTGCCCCCCGCTATTCCTCCAGGTCGTCAGGCCCCTGCGCAGGCGGCTCGTCGTCGGCCTGCTCGTGCTCGCCTCGCTGGTGATGATCACCGTCTACTCCGCGAGTCGCCGAACGGGAGCCTGCACGGCTTCCAGAGCGCAGGCTCGACCGCGCTCCGCCCGTTCGAGATCGCCGCGAACCGCATCGCGCGCCCCTTCCACGACGCCTACAACTGGACGGCCGACGTCTTCCACGCGAAGCGAGGAGAACGAGCAGCTCAAGGAAGACAACACGCGGCTCCGGCAGCAAGCGATCAGGCGGCGACCGGCGCGCAGGAGGCCGCGGCGCTGCGAAGCTGCTCAAGCTCAAGCGCGCGCCCGCCTACCAGGACTACGCCAAGACGGCCGTCACCGCCGAGGTCCTCTCCAACCCGGTCGGCCAGTTCGACCAGACGATCGTCGATCGCCGCCGGCCGCTCGAAGCGGCATCCGCGTCTACGACGCCGTCGTCACCGAGCGCGGCCTCGTCGGCCAGGTGACGAAGGTGCTGCACGACACCGCGCTCGTCACGCTCCTGACCGACAAGGAGAGCGCACGTCACCGCGAAGGACCGCACCAGACGAGCGCGATCGGCGTCGTCCGTCACAGCCAGGGCCCCGAGGACCTGCTCTTCCTCGACCGCGTCCTCAAGAACAAGACGCGTGAACGGGGCGACCTCGTGATCACCGCCGGCCAGATGTCGGCCGCCGGCTCTCGTCGTTCTACCCGAGGAACATTCCGATCGGCACGCGTCGACGACGCGTCGGCCAGACGGACGTCGACGCGTTCAGGACGTCCAGGTGATGCCGTTCGTCGACTTCTCGTCGCTCCAGTACGTGCTCGTCCTGGCGAGCCACAAGCCGCGCCCGCAGATGCCGTGATCGTCCTCCAGCCGCGAAAGCAGCCGTCCTCTTCTTCTTCGTGACGATCGTCCAGGTGACGATCGTGTCCGAGATCGGGATCCTCGGCGGCTCGCCCGACCTCGTGCTCGTCACGCTCGTCGCGGTCGCGCTCACCGCAGGGCTCGATCTTCGGCGCGGTCACCGGCTTCTGGGCCGGGCCTGCTGCTCGACGTCGCGCGCCTCGGCACGCTCGGCTTCACGTCGCTCCTGCTCACGCTCGCCGGCTTCTGGATCGGCCGCTACGGCGAGACGACGGGACGCGACCGCGCGCACGCGCCGCTCCTGTCCGTCGCGGTCGTGACGGTGCTCTACGCCGTCGGCTCGCTCGTCATGCACTTCCTGCTCCGCGAGCCGGCTCCGGCTCGGGTCGTCGCTGATCGAGGAGCTGCCCGGGACGATCGCGCTCAACCTCCTGCTCACGCTGCCGGTCTTCGCGCTCGTCACGCCGCCTGTTCTGCCGCGCCGCAGCGAGCCGCGCCGGAGGTCGAGTTCGTTGGCTAGCCGCCCAACCCCGATCCGCCCAGGGCGTTTCCTGCCGCGCGACCCGCGCGTCGACGCTCCGTACCGGCTGACACCGCAGCTCGTCTTCCGCATCGGGATCCTCGGCTTCCTCACGCTCGCCGTGTTCGCGATCCTCTTCTTCCGGCTCTGGGCGCTGCAGGTGCTGTCCGGGAACCAGTACCTCGTCGCCGCGCGAGAACAACCAGCTCGCGCGTGATGCGGACCGACGCGCCGCGCGGGCCGATCGAGGATCGCTACGGCCGGGTGCTCGTCGAGAACACGAGCGCCACGGCCGTTCAGATCTGGCCCGCCGACCTGCCCAAGCACGGCGCAGTACGCCGAGCTGCGCCGCCTGGCGCAGGATCCTCGAGGTCCCGCTGGCGGACATCACGCGCAGATCAAGAAGAACCGCGGCGACCCGGTGACGCCGGTCACCGTCCGTGACGCCGTCAACGAGAACGATGGTCCACTACCTGCTCGAGCACACAGTCCGAGTTCCCGGGCATGACGCTCACGAACACGTTCGTCCGCAACTACCCGTACGGCGCTCTGCGCGTCGCACATCCTCGGCTACGTCGGCGAGATCTCGCCGGGCCAGCTGAAGTCGAGCAAGGGCTACGTGCTCGGACGACAAGGTCGGCCAGGCCGGGATCGAGGTCTTCGTTCGACAAGGAGCTGCGCGGGCGGCCGGGTCTCGAGCCAGCTACGGGTCGACTCGCTCGGGCGGCCGGTCAGCCCGATCGAGCATGCGGACGCCGGTCACTCCCGGCTACGCGGTCCGGCTCACGCTCGACGCGAAGCTCCAGCAGGCGGCCGCAGCAGGCGGTCGTCGACGGGATCAACCTCGCCGCAGGCGGACCACCAGTGGTACGCGAAGGCGGGCGCGATCGTCGCCCTCGACCCGCGGGACGGCGCGATCCGGCGCGCTCGCCTCGTACCCGACCTTCGACCCGTCGGCATTCACGAGCCGCAAGAAGGGCGCCCTCGCGCTCGCTGACGAACGCGGACGTGGCCAAGGCGGACGACCACCCGGCGCTCGACCGCGCGATCGCCGGCGCGTATCCACCCGGCTCGACGTTCAAGCCCGTGACCGCGCTCGCCGCGATGCAGGAGCACATCCTCTCGCCGTACAACGTCCCTGCCCTGCACGGGCTACGTACAAGGTCGCGGGCCAGGTCTTCAAGAACTGGAACCCGTTCGTGAACGAGTCGATGACGCTGCCGACCGCGCATCGCCCAGTCGTGCGACACGTACTTCTACCGAGTGGGCGAGGCGTTCTACGACCTGCCGTCGCGCGGACCAGCCGCTCCAGCGCTGGGCGAAGACGTTCGGCTTCGGCGAGCAGCCGGGCCTCGACGTCGGCCCGCGACCGTCGGGCCTGCTGCCGACGATCGGCTGGAAGCACGCGACCTTCACGAAGAAGACCGACCCGTGCTGCTGGCAGGTCGACCGCCTCTGGAAGCCGGGCGACTCGATCCAGCTCGCGATCGGCCAGAAGGACATGCTCGCCTCGCCGCTCCAGATGGCGCGCTTCTACGCGCTGCTCGCGAACGGCGGCAAGCTCGTCACGCCGCACCTCGTCTCGGCGATCGAGCAGCCAGGCCCGCGCAACGGCCGTCGCAGGGCGCGCAGGTGCTCCGCCGCTACCAGGCGCCGACGAGGAGCTCAACCTCGATCCGGGCGCGATCACGGCGATCCGCGACGGGCTCTACGAGGCGACGCACTCGGGCTCGGCACCTCGGCGAACACCTTCGGCCACTACCCGGTCGCGATCGCGGGCAAGACGGGAACCGCCGAGACGCACGCCGAATCCGGCTGCGTACGCCGTCCACGACGAACACGTCGTGGTGGTGCGGTTTCGGCCTCGCTCGACGCGCCGCGGCTCGTCGTCTGCGCGGTGATCGAGAACGGCGGCTTCGGCGGCGCGGTCGCGGCGCCCTCGGCCCTTCCAGGTGTTCGAGCAGTTCTTCGGGAAGAAGGCCACCAACGTGAGCTCGGCGCCGACGGACTGATGGTCGACTACGCAGCCGATCAGACGACTCGCGGTCCGCCAACGCGCCCGCGCGCGCGAGAGACACGTACACTGCGCAACTCGACTGGGTGCTCCTGGCCGCGGTCGGAGGGATCGTCGCGTACGGCCTGTGGGTCGATCTCCGGGATCACGAAGGACGACATCCCGGGCAATCCAACTACTACGTCGTCGCGCCAGGCCGCGTACGCGCTGGTCGGCTGCGCGGGGCCTGGCCGGGATGACGCTCATCGAGCCTCGGCTTCTGGCGCAAGCACTCGCGGGATCGTCTACGGCGTCCTGATCGCGATGCTCGTGCCTGACGCCGGTGCTCGGCTCCAGCGTCCGCAACACGCGGCGCTGGATCGACTTCGGGCCGTTCCGCTTCCAGCCGTCCGAGTTCGGGAAGCTCTTGCTCGTCCTGTTCCTGGCCGCGTTCCTCGCGGATCAGGGCAAGCGGATCTACGAGCGGCGGACGACGCATGGCGGCGGTCGGCTTCGCGGCGATGCCGATGATGCTCGTCTTCCTGCAGCCCGACTTCGGGACGGCGATCGTGTACGCGGGAATTCTCGGCGCGACGCTGTTCATCGCCGGGCACGCGCTGGTCGCAGGTGGCGATCCTCCTGATGCGGTCGGCGCCGTCATCGCGACGTTCGTCCTGTGGGTCCGGGCCTGCGATCGGCGTCGACGTGCTCAAGGCCGTACCAGCGCGAAGCGGATCACCGGCTTCACGCATCCGACCAGGATCCCGGCGGCGCGACGTACAACATCACGCAGTCGATCACCGGCGGTCGGCGCGGGTGGGGTGGACGGTCGGGGTCCGAACGGCGCGACGCAGACGAACTACAACTACCTCGCCCGAGCACGCGACCGACTTCGTGTTCGCCTCGACCGCCGGAGCAGCGCGGCTTCCTCGGCGTGACGATCCTGCTCCTGCTCTACCTGCTCGTGATCTGGCGGGCGATCAAGGTGATCACGCTTGCGCGCGGACGCGTCTCGCGGCGATCGCCGCGGCCGGGATCGCGTTCGCGCTGCTGTTACAGATCTTCATCAACGTCGGCATGACGATCGGGATGGCGCCGATCACGGGCATTCCGCTTCCGTTCGTGAGCGTCGGCGGGAGCTCGATGGTCGCGAACCTGCTCGCGATCGGCGTCCTCCAGTCCATCTGCGTGCGGCGTCGCTGGTATCCGAGGCCTGTCCCTCGTGCGAGGCTACAACGAGGACAGGCCCTTGTGGTGTGCTACATGCCTTTGGCCAGGCCTACGACAGTAGCGCCACCCTGGCTCGTCGATTCCATGTCCTGCGTGAGCCACGGGTCCTCGCCTGGATCGCCGCCCGCCCGCCGCGACCTCGAGCCGCGGCAGGTAGTGGTCCCAGCCGACCGCGTGTGACTCGGCCGCCGCTTCGCTCGGCAGATCGCGGTGCACGAAGTGCAGTCGCGTTCCGTCGCCCTCGGCGCGTCAGCTCGACCACGATCGTCGACGATCCCTGGCTTCGATCGCCGTCGGCGAGTCGCTCTTCTCCCAGCCCCAGGTGAACACGAGTCGATGGCGGCGGGATCGAGCCTCGACGTGACTCGCCGGCCGCGATGTGTCCTGGAATGACAACACATCGGTACACCCCGCCGGGCTGAGGCTCTGAGCGTCACGTCGACTCCCATCCAGCGCTTCATCATCTCCGGGTCGACGAAGAACTCCCAGACGGTCTCCGGGCTGGCGTCGATCGAGATCGTGCGCTCGACGATCGCTGTCTCAGTCGTTGCGTCCATGCTTCCGTCGCTCCTCCTTCTCGGCTTCGCGTTTGAGGGCTTCCAGCCGCGGATCCCAGAAGCGCTCGAGGAACTCCTCGAGCTCCGCGAGGCCCTCGGGCCGCACGCTGTACAGGCGTCTCGTGCCGTTCCGTCGCTCGCTCACGAGCCCCGCCTCCTTGAGGACGATTCAGATGCTGGGAGACCGCCGGGCCGCGAGACGTCGAAGTGCGACGCGATCTCGCCGGCACTCATCTCGCTCGTCGCCGACGAGCGTGAGAATCTGCCGCCGCCTCGGTGCGGCGATCGCCTTCAGCGCAGCCTCCACGGCTCTATGTAAGCAGCAGACTTACGTAAGAATCAACTTACGCTTGCGGCCCGGCTCAGTTCCGCCGGTCCTCGTCCGTCCGGCCGGTGTCCTAGCCTTTTTCGCGCATGAGCGAGGAAAGGGTGGTTCCCGGTGGCGACGACACGACGTGAAGCGCACGAGCTGCTGCTGATCGAGGAGGCCGACGCCTGGTTCGAGTACCTCGCCGCGACGAGGGGCCAGTCGGCCGTTCGCTGCAGGAAGTCGAGCCGTGGGCGTGGGCCCGACTCAGCCAGCGCGCTGCGCGCGATCCGCACTAAGCGCCAAAGCTGTCGCCCAGCCAGAGCCGCGTAAGCTTCGCGGAAGCACACGGGGGACGTTCGTGTCCCCGTGCTATCCGCCATGGCCGCAGAGCTGGGCCCTACGCCGTTAGGTGGTCGACTTCGCGAGCTGCGACACGCACTTGCCGAAGGCGTTGCGGTCGTTCGCGTTCTTGCCGTACTTCCGCGCGGAAGGCGGGACCTTCCATCGAGCTGCGCTCGGCCTTGCACGACCTGGCCGCGTTCAGCGTCGCGCTCTGCTGCTGGTCCGATGAGAAGCCTTCGCCTTTCGAGGACACGCACTTGCCGAAGGCGTTCTGTGGTTCGGCCCGGTGCCGTAGAAGTCGGCGAACGCTCATGCCGTCGTGGTTGGCCGCAAAGTTCGGGTCGGCCTGCTCGGCGCTGCACGCCGCGCGGCGCTGATCCGGCTCTGGTGCGAGGCATGCGCCCACATCGAGACGCAGCGGCCCATCGCGTTCGCGGCGATGGCTCTGCACCGTGCCGTAGCTCGATTCGAAAGAGATCCTCGCCGAGGGAAGCGCGCAGAGCGCGGCACGCGCGGGCGCCGTTCTGGCGATCCTGCCCCCGTCGGGCCGCTGCCGAACGAGGCGGCCGGCACGACCAGAGCGGCGAGGGATGCTGCGATCAGGATTTTCGTCTTCATGCTGGAGTAGAGCCTCCGTAGTAGATACTCTCAGAAGACGAGAACGAATGCATGAAATGCAGGTCGGACGTTGTAAGCATCCTGCAAAGAGCTACGGCGCGGCGATCACCTTGTAGCCCGGATGCACGAGGGCGAGCGTCAGCTCGCCGTCCGGATCGCACGGAGTCGTTGTTGTAGACGTACGAGCCCCCGCCGGGCAGCAGTCCCGCTGCACGAGCCATGACGACGTTCCAGAGCGTCTTGCACCGAGAAGCAGCGTCGCGGCGCCGGTGAGCAGGAGCGGCCTCGTCGTGTGCCGGGCCAGGTCGCGGGCGATACCGCTCGTACTGCGTAGCTGTGGAGCAGGCCGACGAAGCCGCCGCCCTGAGCCCCATGAACACGCCTTCCGACCCCGCCGACGTCTTCTGTGAGATTGGCGGGCCTCGCTCACGAACGTTGGAGCGAGGAACGAATCCGCGTTCATGATCAGAATCGCGTCATCGTCTCGGAGCTGTGGGAGGAGGAGGTCGAGGACCTGATTCAGGGCCCCGGCCCTCTTGTGCTCGTTGCCGACCGTCACGAAGACGTCCGCGCCGGCTGACTGAGCCGCGAGGGGCTGTCCGGTCAGTGCAGTTGTCGGCGATGACGATCGTCAGGTCGGGTTCGGTTCTGCTCGCTGAGCGAGCGAATCGCCTTTCCTATCCGGATCCTGCTCGCTCGTGAGCCGATCATAGGTGACGACCAGTCCCTGGGTCTGAGGGCCGCGGTGCTCTACGAACCAGGCGGGCCAGACCCGCCGCGAGCGGGCCGATCCGTGGTTGTTCCGGAACTCGACGAGCATGCCCAGAGCCCGCGCGGGCGCGTAACCCGCCGCCTGACGCAGATGCGTCAACGATCGCAAGGAGGTGTGTTAGAGGGCGAGGCCCGCCTCTGAGAGAGACGGTTCGAGTCTGGGGCCGTCGTCCGGCTGGGGCCGTAATCCTCGCTCTCGATGATTGCGCGCGGCGCTGTAGGAATCCCAAGGCTAGGGGCTGAGGACGGCATTTGCGGCACGTCGGTCGACGAGGGCGAACGCGTACCCGAGGACGTGGTTGTACTCAGCGAGTCAAACCTCGACCACGATAGTCGAAGGCGCCGCGCGGATAGCGGCCGGTGAACGATGATCGCGAACCACGCGAAGACGACGACGAAGAACGCTGCGATGCCGAGAAACACCGAGCACGATGAAGTGCGGGATCGCGAGCGGATCCACTTGACGAGCGGCAGCCAGCGGTTCAGGCCGCTCCTTCGCGTCCGGGTATGGCAGTCGAACATGACGCTCTGACGCTCGTCCGTGGACGGGTAGCGGTCGTCGAGCAGCGAGAGGTGGCGACGCCGATGCGGTTCAGAAACCGCATCAATCTCGAGGTTCCAGTCGTACCACCAGCGCGGATACTTGGCGGAAGACGATCATCAACACGACCGGCAGCGTCAGGCGAGCCCGGCGGTGGTGATCGAGGCGTCCGTCGTATGTCCACCCCAGTTCGCCGCTAGCCGGTGGTGCCGCCGATCGTCGCGGCGAGGATCAGGATCGGGATCGCCGCGAAGATCCGGAAGGCGCGTGCTCCACCGGTTGAGCCTCGCGATCCGGGTAGTCGACGTCCGAACTGCACCGGGTAGGACAACTGAGACGAGGTGTCGGTTCCATGGCTCCTCCTGGGACTCGGTTAGACGGATCCTTTCACGCGAGTCGCTGCACACCTTCTGAGATCTTCGATCCGACGTGCATGCGTTCGCAGTCGGCTTCGGCCTTGGCTTTCTTTCGTCGCGCTCCAGCTCGGGCCTCTATCGCTGTAATGCCCGGATCTGTCGACGCAGGAACGGCTGGGAGTAGCCGGGCTCGCGATCGCGGCTGGAATCGCGGTCATCGATCCTGGCGTATGGCGACCCTCGGCGCGGTTAAGGCGGCGCGGCGCCTGCTCACGATCGGGCGGCCTCGACGCGATCCTGGCTTCTGGGCGCGACAGTGCTCGCCCTGCTCGGGGCGAGGACGCTCCGGAGCGCGTTCCGGATCCGGCTCGGTAGAGGGCGCGGAGCCCGTGAGCCCGGAGATGCGGCTCGACGGCGCTCTTCGGCGACGGCTCCTCGAACCCGCTGGAACGATTGCGTCCTGGGCGGCGATCTTTCGGCTGCGAGCGCCGCGAGGCGCGGCGGGCTCCGTCCCGGAGCGCCGTGCTCTTTGATCGTCGGAGTCGGTCTCGGGAGCCTGACCGGGACGACGCTCGCGTCTGGCACAGCTCTCGTCGGTGCGGCTGGCGGGCGAGCGCCTGCTTCGGGTCGTCGACCTCGTCGCAGGAATCGGACTGATCTGCTTCGGCGCCGTGCTCGCGTACAGCGTGCTGAGCAATTAGGCACCCAGCGTGGTGCTGATCGCATTGCGCTCGGACGTCCACGCCGGCGGCGCGCGCTACAGCCACGAGCTTCTGCAGACGGCCATCGCCGAGATCAACGCGGCTGAGCCGACATCGTCGTTGTCGCAGGCGACCTGACCGACGACGGCTATCCCGATCAGTACCCGCTTGCGTGAAGCAGTGGTTCGAGGCGGATCGCCTCGCGAGCACGCGACTCGTCCCGGGGAACCACGATGCGCGGAACGCACGGCTACGTGCTCTTCGAGGACACATCTCGGCGCGCGCTGACCTGGGGCGTCCGGCTCGAAAGTGTGCGGGCCATGACATCGCGCTCAGTCGCCGTCGACTCGTTCGAAGCCCGACCGACCTGGACGAGGGCGAGATCGACGCGAGCACTACGGATGGATCGAGTGAGGGCTTCGCCGGCGAGGTAAAGCGGACCTGCGGATCTTCGTCCGCCACCACCACTCTGATGCCTGTCCCGGGGACGGCCGCGAGCGGAACCAGGCGCTCGACGCGGGCGGACGATCTCGCTCCTGCGCCAGCTGAGCTGCGGACCTGGTGCCGATCGGGCCATCGCCATGTCCCGTATGTGTGGCCCGTGGCCGGGATGTACATCGTTCACTCAGGCACGAGTTTCGACGCGCCGCACGCGCGGCTTCCGCATCCGGCGTACAACCTGATCAGGATCGAGAACCGGAATCGCGGTCGACCTGAAGATCCGGCGGCGAGCAGCGGAGCCTGGGCGACCTATCCGCGCGACTGGCCGGACGGAGGCTGTCAGCGCGGCACCATGACCCGCTCGAGAGAGAACGCGGCGAATCGTTCGCCAATGATTGATGTTCAGAACTGGCGCCGGCAAGCCCGACGGCCGCAAGCGTGGAGTGCCAGGCCGGGGGCGAGGAGCATCAGGCGCAGAGCTGTGGCCGGAGTCACCGGAAGCAGCGGTCCGGCCCCGCCGCATGGGGCCGCGCTCCGCCGCTCTGAGTACTCGTCGAGCATGGAGCCAGAGTGCCTGGAGACGACTTGAGCCGCGTGACTCGTTCGGGTCAACTTGTCGAGCAATCGGCCGAGGCGCCACGAGGCCCTCGGAGTGTCGACTTAGACGGCTGCCTAGACCGAGGTTTCGATGACCTGTACCCACTACACACGCTGCGCGCGCACCGCCTTCGGGTGTCGTCTGCGCGCGCGCCACACAAGGAGATTTCGTTTGCTGAAGCTGTTTCGGCGCAAAACCGCGCCAGGAGAAGGCACCCAGTGAAACTCGCACCACCACCCGCTCCACTCCGAAGTAGCCGGCTGCCCGCGGAGGCGGGCGCACAACCCACATCGACCAGACCATGGCGGCGACGCGCGGATCCCGCGGCGGCCGCAACCGGCGCAAGGCCTGCCGGATCGGCCACTGCTGCCGAGACCGCCGAAAGAAGAGCCCAAGGCCGCCGAGAAGAAGCTGCGGCCGAGAAGAAGCCCGACCGCAAGCCGCGCACAGCGGACACAGAGCCAGCGTTCCCAGCGCCAGCAGCAACCAGCGGCGCCGTCAGCCGCAGCGCCGCCCACCGCTGCCGAAGGCGAAGCGCGAGCTCCTCGTCTCGGTCGACGTCAGCGAGCAGCGCGTCGCCGTCGCTCGAGGACGACCGCGTCGCCGAGGTCTACCTCGAGCGCCCCGAGCGCCGCTCGATCGCCGGGCAACATCTACCTCGGCACCGTCGACAACGTCCTGCCGGGCATGGAGGCCGCGTTCGTCGAGATCGGCCTCGAGAAGAACGGCTTCCTCTACGTCGACGAGATCGTCGCGCCCCGAGCTCGAGGGCAAGCGCCGCGGCCGCAAGATCCAGGACCTGCTCAAGCCGCGGCCAGGAGGTCCTCGTCCAGGCGGTCAAGGACCCGATGAAGTCGAAGGGCGCGCGGCTCACGACCGAGATCTCGCTGCCCGGCCGCTTCGTCGTCTTCGTCCCGCGCGGCGAAGGGCTCGGCGTCTCGCGCCGGCTCGAGGACGACGAGCGCATCGCGCCTGCAGCGACATCCTCAAGGCGCTCGCCGTCGAAGAAGGCGGCGTGATCGTCCGCACGGCCGCCGAGGGCGCGTCCGCCGAGGACATCGAGCGCGACCTCGTCTTCCTCCAGAAGCTCTGGAAGTCGATCGAGGCAAGGCGAGCCAAGTCGAAGGCGCCGTGCGCTCGTCTACCAGGAGGCCGAGCTGCCGCTCCGCGTCACCGCGCGACCTCTTCACCGGACGACTTCGAGCGCGCTGCTCGTCGACGACGACCGCACGTACAAGCGCATCGTCGGCTACCTGAAGAAGACCTCGCCGCACATGGTCGAGCGCGTCATCCGCTACCGCGAGAAGACGCCGCTGTTCGAGGCCGTCGGCGTCGACGCGGAGATCAAGTCGACGCTCGACCGCCGCGTCGACCTGCCCTCCGGCGGCTACCTCGATCTTCGACTACGCCGAGGCGTTCACCGTCATCGACGTGAACACGGGCCGCTTCGTCGGCTCGCGCTCGAAGAGCGTCCGGCGCGCGGCTCGAGGACACGATCACCAAGAACAACCTCGAGGCGGTCAAGGAGGTCGTGCGCCAGCTCCGGCTGCGCGACATCGGCGGGATCATCGTCATCGACTTCATCGACATGGCGAACCCGAAGAACCGCGCGACGGTCGAGGAGGCGCTGCAGACCAGAGCTCGAGCGCGACCGGACGAAGACCTACGTCGTCGAGATCTCGCCGCTCGGCCTCGTCGAGATGACGCGCCAGAACGTCACCGACGGGCCGCGCGAGATCCTCACGCGCAAGTGCCCGACCTGCGGCGGGGACGGCGTCGTCATCTCCGCGCATTCGGCCGCGATCGACGCCGAGCGCAGGCTCCGCGACCTCGCGAGGAACGCCAAGCGCGGGGTGGAGGCGTTCCGCGTCGAGCTGGAGCAGAACGTGGCCTCGCACCTCATCGGGCCCCGGCGCATCGGCGGCTGACCGAGATCGAGGCGCTCGTCAAGCGGCGCTTCTTCCTCGAAGGCAAGGCGGGCGTGCCGGTCGACCACTTCAAGGTCAAGGCCGAGGGCAACGCTGGACATCGCGCCGAAGGCTCCGGTCGAGGAGGGCGCGGAGATCCGGCTCGAGCTGGTCGAGAGTCGGTCAGCACGACATCGCGGCGCCGGCGTCGGCAAGCTCGACGGGCGACGATTTCCGTGGCCGACGGCTCGAAGCTCGTCGGCAAGAAGGTCAAGGTGCGCATCGAGCGTTCCGAACGGCGCGCCTATGCGACGCTCGTCCAGACCGCGGCTCAGACCGCCAAGATGACGCGCCGATCACCGCCGAGTCGGAGGCCGAGAAGCCGACCCGCGCGCGGCGCAAGAAGAAGGGTCGAAGAGACGGCCAAGCCGGACGAAAACGGCCTGTCCGCGACGGCGAACCAGTGGAGATGGTTCAGGGCGATCCGGAGGTTCCACCCGACGGGATGGAGATGCTGTCCGCCGACGCGGAGGCGGAGGACCTCGAGGCGGAGACCCCGCACACGGCGAGGAGGCTCCAAAGCCGAAGAAGAGATGACGGCTCACGCGGTGGGCGCAACCGCCGGAAGAAGCCGGCTGCCGCGGCGGCCGCGGAGAACGGGCAGACCGACGAGGCGCCCACCCCCGCGACGATCCATGTTCCGTCCCCGGTTCGGCCAGACGACCGACGGCGCGAACGCGGACGGCGAGCAGCCGCCCAAGAAGAAGCGAACGCGCCGAGGCTCGCGCGGCGGCCGCAACCGGCGCAAGAAGCCCGCAGGCCGCTTCGACAGAGGCCAGAAAACGGAGTCGTAAAGAAGCAGGCCCGCCGAGTGCGAGGCCCTCTGCCAGGCTTAGCGTTACGGAGCTGGGACGACCTCGTACGTGCGGGTTGTCCCCAGGCTGCTCGGTGTAGAAGAAGCGCCAGTCCTTGTCCTGAAGAGTGCGGGTTCTTCGCGCCGAGAAGCCCGTTCACGTTCGTGTCCCGTCGGAGACGTCCGTGCCCGTGATCTCGTTGTCGCCGTCGTTCTTGCCGAAGCCGCGCGAACGCCGAGTCGATCGTTGCGGAAGCGTCGCGGCCCTCGGCGAGCCAGCGGACGCGGCTGGTTCGCGGCGTCGCCGTAGTCCGCGTCGGCGTCCGAGGCGTAACCGGAGTCGAGCGCGTTGCGCTGGCCGTGCAGCGTGTCGCCCGCGTCCTCCGACCACGGCCAGCGAGTCACGCGGAGAGGAACTGCGATGTTGTCGAAGCCCGCGCTGGCGCCTGGTTCCCATTGAAGAAGATCGACAGCGTGCCGCGGTTCGCGGACGCCGGGCCGTCCTGGCGTCAGCTTGAAGATCGAGCCCCAGCCGCCGGCGCTCGCGTTCTCGGCGCTGCGTCGCGTTCGTGTCGCCGGTCTCGTCGAAGTAGAACTCGCGGAAGTGCGGTGCCGGGCCGGAAGACGCCGTTCTCCGGCCGCTTGAACGGCGTGCCGTCCGCGTGCCTTCGCGAGCGTGTTCGCGTTGAACGGCGCGGTGCCGTCGATCGCGGTGTCGTGGATCGTCATCCAGTTCGCGTCTGAAGGCTCGAGCCGTAGACGTGCAGCGCGAGCTGGTCGGGCGAGTTGACCGGCGTCTGCGACGCCTGCGTGATCGGATGGTGCCCGCCGCGTTGCAGCACCCGAAGCACCTGCAGCTTCCCGTCGGCCAGGTCGCCGGGGCTGTCCGGGACGTAGCGGAACAGGAAGCTGTTCGGGATCTTGCGCCGGTCGTGCCGGCCTTGTTCGCGCCGCCGATGTCCTCGACGATCCAGATGTTGCCGTCGCCGTCGTCCTGGATTCCCTCGTAGCCGCCGCGGCCGATCGCGCCCGAGACGTCCTGTACGACCGTGGACGGATAGTCCGGGCGTGGCCGCGTACGTCGGCGCGTTCTGCGTTCTCCGGTCGTGAACAGCAGCCGCTGCGCCCACGGGTCCCAGGTCGAGCCGTCGATCGTCGCTGATCGCCGCGCCGCTCGTCGTCGGTCGTCGCGAGCAGCGTGATCCGGTGCGCCGCGTCGGCGTCGAGGTTGATGCGCGTGATCAAGCCCTGCCGCACGCCGTTGACGGAGGCCGCGGCCTCGTGGCCCTGGTACAGGAACCGCTTGCCGTAGTCGTAGTTCGGGTCGGCGCCGTGGCAGGCGCGTGCTTGAACGACGAGGTACGTGTTCTTGTCCGGCTCCGTCTTCTGCGCCTCGTTCGTTGACGCCCTGGGTCGGCACCATCTGCGGCTTCGCCGGGTCGCCGGCGCTGACCACGTCGTTCTGGTAGCCGTAGAAGCCGGTCAGCGAAGTCGGGTTCTCGAGCGGCGTTGCGCCCTGCGCGACCACCTGGCCCACAAGCTCGACCGAGAACTTCGACGACGGTGCATAGCCTGCCGACCGCGTGTTCGCGGACGCGACCGCTCGTCAGGTCCGGCTCGTGTGGAGGCGAGGCCGAGGTTGCCGCAACGAACGCGACGACCGCGAGCCCCAGCCGTCCCGGCTACGACCAGGCGCAGGCGTAGCTTTCTGGTTCTCCTCATCTTCCCTCCCTTGACATCGATAGCGCCGTAGGAGCGGCGCGTGAACCTCGACGCTAGGTGCTCGGGGCTCACCCGGTGGGTGGCGGCGTGGTCACGACGTTGTTGGAAAGCGGTGAAGAAGATCGCTGCGCCTGCAACGATCATACGAGGCCCCACATCCACGTGAGCCTGGGCTGGAGGACGCTCGGGATCTTCCAGGTCGTCCAGCCGCGCTTCACGATCTGCTCGTTCCAGCCGTCGTTGAGCCATGTTCCCGACGCCGTACGGGATCATCAGCGAGAGGTACGCGGCGAGGGCGTTCGGGTGCCAGCATGTTCGCGGGAGCTGCCCGCGACAGTGAGGAGCGCCGTCGGGACGAGCACGTAACCCTCGAAGCCGTGGTGCTCGCCGAGGTGCACGGACGCGTGTCCCTCGTATTGCTGCTTCGCGAAGAACAGTGGCCCGGGTGATGTAGAAGCCGACCTCGGCGAAGAGCCACGGGAGCGCGAAGATGCCGAGCACGACCGCGACGGCGATTCGGAGCGCGGTCTCCGCGCGGCGTCGCCCCGGTGCCGGCCGAGCCGGAACGGCAGGGTCAGCACGAGGACGATCGCGACGCCGAGAGCCGGGACGACGTTGATCCACTTCGCGTCGAGGTCGCCTTCATCCTGACCGACGCCGGGGACGACGATCACAGGCGCAGAGCCAGCGGGCAGGAGCGCCCACCAGCCCATGCGTCTCCGTTCGGCTACGAGCGCGAGGACTGCGATCGCCATCAGCGCCAGTCGGAGAAGTTCATCAAGACGAGGGCGCGGCTGCAGGCCGCCTCGCGAAGCCGCTCCGGCTGACGTGGTAGAAGCTCGTCCGGCTGGATCACGGGAGTACGTGACGATCACGCATCAGCGCGACGAGCCGCGAAGAGCGTCCAGAGCGCGTAGGGCCTCGCCGGAGACCCGGTCACTTGCGGATCCTTGGCTAAACTGACTCGTCTCGCGGGCTGAGCCCGCGTTTCCGCGCCTATGTCCAGCTACGCGATCATCTCAGTCGGCGGCAAGCAGTACCGCGTCCGCGAGGGCGAGAAGCTGCTCGTGGACCGACTCAAGACCGACGAGGGCAAGACCTTCCACCCGGACATCCTGTTTGCCGGCGGCGACGGGAAGGCCGATCTCGAGCCGAAGACGCAGGTGACGGCGAAAGTCGCTCGGCCACGTGAACGGGCGAGAAGATCCGGATCGGCAAGTACCGCAGGCGAAGCGGGCTACCGTCGCCACAACGGCTACCGGAGCACGCTCTCGCAGATCGAGATCACGGCGATCGGCGCGAAGCAGAGCACTCCGGAGAAGAAGCCGGCCGCCGCTGCGAAGAAGCCGGCCGCTGCTGCGAAGAAGCCGGCCAGCCACGACGACGAAGGAAGAGAGCTAGATGGCACACAAAAAGGACTCGGCTCCTCCAGGAACGGCCGCGACTCGCAGGCCGAAGCGCCTCGGCGTGAAGATCTACGACGGCCAGACGGTGAGGCGCCGGGATGATCCTCGTCCGCCAGCGCGGCACGCAGTTCCGCCCGGGAGTCGGGCGCCGGGATCGGCCGCGACGACACGATCTTCGCCAAGCGCGACGGCAGCGGTCGCGTTCAGGCGAGCGGCGAGCGCCGCGCTCGTCGCCGTCGACGCGACCCGAGTGAGCGACTGTCTCCACGCGACCGCGCGCGCATCCGGGCGAAGCCGGAGCGCGGCGGCGACGGCGCGCTCAGCTTCCGGCGCGAGAAGTACGTCCCCAAGGGCGGCCCGGACGGCGGCGACGGCGGCCGCGGTGGCGACGTCGTCGCTGATCGCCGATCCGGATCTCCGCGACCTGTCGAGCTGCTTCAGCGCAACGCTGGATCGAGGCGAAGGCGCGGCGAGTCCGGCGGAGTTCGGACAGCATGGCGCCGCGGGCGAGAGCGTCGAGCTGCGTGTGCCGGTCGGGACGCAGATCTTCGACGAACGAGCGGCTCGTGGCCGACCTCGCGCAGCCCGGCGCGCGCGTCATGCTCGCTGCGGGGCGGGGCGGGGGTAGGGGCAACCGCCGCTTCGCGACCCCGACGCGGCAGGCGCCGCGCTTCGCGGAGAGTCGGCCTGCCGGGCGAGGAGCGCGACCTCGAGCTGCGGCTCAAGCTGCTCGCCGACGCGGCGCTCGTCGGCCTCCCGAACGCGGGCAAGTCGTCGCTCCTGACGCCGGATCTCGAACGCGCAGCCGAAGGTCGCGGAGTACCCGTTCACGACGATCGCCGCCGGTGCTCGGCACCGTCGACGCGCCCGGACGGGCGGCAGCTGACGGTCGCGGACGTCCCGGGCCTGATCGAGGGCGCGAGCGAGGGCGTCGGGCTCGGCCACGAGTTCCTCGCGCACCTGGAGCGCGCACGCATGCTCGTGCACGTGATCGACGCCGCGCGACGGCGAGCCGGCTGAGCAGTGGCGCTCGATCGATCGCGAGCTGACCGCGTACGGCGCGGGGCCTCGACGAGCTGCCGCAGGTCGGTCGTGCTGAACAAGATCGACCTGCTGCCGGAGCCGCCGGAGCTCGGTGTCGAGGACGAGCGGATCATCGCCGTCTACCCCGTCTCGGCGGCGACCGGCGCGGGCGTCGAGGAGTTCAGCGCGCTCTCTTCAGCCATGTCCCGGAAGCCGAGGCGCTGCCGGAGGAGAAGCCGAGGCCTCGC
>ERZ1370068.10983-contig-9636_pt1 | contig 18535 bp, 31 predicted proteins | sample MGYA00561227_ERZ1370068 | MGnify/ENA primary metagenome ERZ1370068 (study PRJEB38410, sample SAMEA6850437) | metagenome | study: Metagenomic assessment of the ecological functions of the soil: analysis of the soil microbiota associated with the...
AGGTTACGTATTGCTGTTCGGATTTCGTGTGACATATTGGCAAGAAATCGACTCTTTGTCTGGGCGTAGGTGTACGCTCGTTGCTCCGAGTCACGCAGTTCTTCAACCTTCTCGGCGAGTTCTCTGGTTCGTTCGTTAACTCGACCCTCGGAGCCACTCATTTCGTCGTCGCAGAGAATTGGTCCGAAGACGAATCACCGCGAAAGCCAGGCCAGCCAGCACAGCAACGTACAAGGCATAAGCTCCCCACGTTCGCGTGAGTGGCGGCTTGATGGTAAATGAAACGAAGACTGGTCCACTGACGTTATCGTTCGAGTCTTTACCCCACACTTTGAAGGTGTAGCTCCCGGGCCGCCAGTGATGAGAAGTCCCTCTTGGCATCAGTGGTCCAATTACCAGGTTCGTTTTCGAGTCCAACTCAACTGAGTGCGATAGCGAGTTCCATCTTCACGCGCAAACGACAGCAAAGCATATTCAAAGGAGATGTGGTTCTGGTCGTAAGGAAGTGTGTGCGAGGGGCCAAATACGGTGGCCTTATCACCAACTAGCGCTCTCTCAATGTAGAGTCGCTCGGCGCCTGCTTCGGTAATCTCACGCGACGGATCAAACACCGCTGCGCCACCTACTGTGCCTATCCAAATGCGTCCTTTCGAATCCACAAGTGAGACACCGCCATTTCCTTCGTTGGCAGGCAGTCCATCTTCAGTCGTAAAGGTATTGACATCGTATCCAGCTACACCACCGCCCTTCGCGTCATCGTAACGAGGCGTAAGCCGACTCACGCCCTTGTTATGGCTCACATAAATCGCGCCGCGCGAATCTTGACGCACCTGGTAAATGGTTGTTAGGCAGTGCAGGCGAAGTTGAATCGCTAAACGTCATCCAGTGCGGTGCGTCTAACTGCACTTGTCGTTTAACTCCAGCCGAGCAAGTCCACCACCTTCAGTACCGGCCCAGAGATAAGTCTTACCATCACGTGTGTGATCGATAAGTAAACTCAACACAGAGTTCGATAGGCAGTCCCGAAGAGACATCAAGAACTCGCCACTGACCTTTCGCATATCGAGCGATGCCTCCGCCACCCGTAGCGACCCACACGACATGGGTGCCGTCCTGATCGATTGTCTCCGCCATTTCAAAAACGCTGTTGTGTGGCAATCCGTTGGTCGAATCGAAGAACGTCCACTTGTTTTTCAATAAACGTCCCGAAACCACGAGCGCCACTTGCCGCCCAAATCGACTCGAGATCCGTCTTCATCAGTGGTAGCCAGCATGCTACGCACCGTTGCTTCGCCAAACGCATTCTCAATTTCGCCTTTGACCCAACGACCGTTCTCGAAACGCGTAAGACCTCCGCCCTTCATACCGGCCCAGAGAACACGCTTCCCATCGTCGAGAGTAGTTTCGAGCATTTCGAAGACAGTGTTGTCGGGCATGCCCGACGATCGATCAAAGATGGTCCATTGACCATCGTGTAATCGCGCGAGACCGCCACCATATGTGCCGAACCACATCGCGGTTCCCGAGGAGTCTTGAGTCTCAAAAATGCAATAGACCGAATTCACCGGTAGACCATTGCTGGTGGTGAAACTTCGCCAACCACCCAACGTCAATCGTGCAAGTCCACCGCCATCCGTGCCAATCCACAGGGTTTCAGTAACGTTCGTTCCAGAGCTTGGTAGAAGACTAAAGACTGCAATTCGAAGACAGATCCTTCGCGTGTGCCGAAGATAGTCCACTTCGCCATCTTGATAACGAAGGAGACCACCTGGCGTCTGTTCCTGCCCACAGGACTCGAGATCCGTCTGCTTCGATAGTTTCCGCAAGAGCACACGATCGTGTTTGGTGGTAATCCTGATTTCGTATCAATTAGTGAGAAGCGATTCTCGTGAACCTCATAACGGATTAGTCCATCCCGAGTGCCAGCCCACAAGACGGCTTGTCCATTTGAGTCCGTTGTGGCAAGAAGACACGTGACGTGGTCGCTAGGCAGCCCGTCACTTACGGTGAATGTTTTTCTCTCGGTGTTGGAGAATCGCACCAGGCCTTTTCGGTTCCAACCCAAACTACAGCTGAGCCGTCGCCATTTCTGGATTCGATCAGGCTGGTAACATGCTCACCTGGAAATGGCCCATTGCTATCGGCGCGAGAAAGTTCACCGTTTCTGAGTTGAGCTAATCCACGGTCCGTACCGATCCAAATTGTCGACGAACCATCTGCCGACTTGGTTTCAAGGAGTGCGTTGACACGTTTGTCAGGCAAGCCACTTTTCTCGTCGACCGTGGTCCAATTGCCGTCCTTCAAACGGGAAACCCCACCCTCCTGTCTTCCAAACCAGATACTCTCGTCGCTCGCAACAAGGATAGCGCGAACGAAATTTGAAATGGTCGCGGTTAGGCATGTTTACAACGGTCCATACGCGTCCGTTGTAGTAAGCGGCACCGTCCTGCGTAGCCGATCCACAAGTATCCCTTCTTATCGAACGCCATCGCTTGAATCGCATTCTGTGGCAGTCCGTTGCGATCACTGAAGTGCGTGAACGTAATGCGACCGCTAATGGCTGGATCGATCGCACTTGTTTCGAGGTTGCGTTAGACGAGTTTTCTTAGTTTCAGTAGGCGACGCGAATGATAGAAACACACTCGAGATGTAGAAAACTGGCCAGGAGGACAAACAGAAATAGGGGGTGTCGGGGGTTCCTTGCAGCAGCCATGTGTAGAAGTTTGTGGACGTTGACTGTTTTTCCAGCATACCAAAGGCTGGCGGTAAGCTGAATGAGGCGGCGGACCTGTCTGTCCAAGGCGGCCAGTTGCACAATCAGAGCAAAACCGCCAGTCACTTATAGACTATTCGGTGAGGGGTGCCAACAAGTTTTGTGAGGTATTGTCAGGTTAATTTTCTAGAGAGGCGATCAACCAGTTGGTGCAGCATACTGCAAGGTATTGTCAGGTTAACTGGATGGAATGAGATCAGAGTCAAATGCTCCGGCATACTTCTTAGTCTCTGCCTGAAGCTACTCGAAACATTTAGATCGTGGTTCATCGCTCGCTTATCCACACCGTGATATCACCTCACTTCCAGGCCTCTTAAACTCATTGAAGAAATTTCAGCTTGCGAAGAAAGTCGACAAAAGTACCTAAATCACTGTTGGGAGGTGGCTGAATGCGTGCTCCTACCATTCCCACACGTTGTGCGCCGAGCGTCTTCCTGAAAATCCTCAGAGCAATAAAAGACACTCTGAGGCTGATATGCCTGTTCGACTGATTGCCCAGCTCAAAGATTTCGAGGCTTGGCTTTTCAATGCCGATCTCACTCGAAAGCAAAACTAGATTGGCCTCAAAAACATTGAAGTCGAAGTCCAGAGGCAACAGTTGCTTTAACTTAGCTCGCGTTAAGTTAGCCGTGTTGGAAATTAGCCCAAGACGTACTCCTGAGTTCTTAAGGTCGGATAACACATCCTTGGCCGGTAGATTCCATTTAGTCGTACCGACACAACCAGTGTATTTCCCAGATCAAAAACACGACCTTTGTCCAGCTGTGCCATCACATTCTCCCACTGTTTCAGTATGCCTCTAACTCTCCGGCTCACTGATACCGACCGCATCGAATCCCTTTGGCTATCGCAGCAATCTTGGCGTTCCTACTGGCTCTGGATCGTTACGAAAAAGCGTTTGGGCGGCTAAGGTCAACGCCACGCCGGCTCGCACTAAAACCCGACGATCGTGATAGTTGTTGGGTTAATGCGATGTAGAAGATGGCGGCGAGCTCGGTTGCCGTGAATAACGAACTTTTGCTGTGCATCACGAGTGGTCATGATTTTGAACGCAGCAAAATTGTGAATACCGCTATTGATATGCACGCCACCGAAATCACGGCTCATTACCTCAAAGTGGTCCATATGTTCAGGCTGGTTGAATCGCGAAGGCTTGCTCAAATCGCGCAAAGGCTTATCGTTTGAGGTCAGGTTCTCACCTAATTCCCAATCCCAGTCAGCAATATTTGCTTTCGTCAAAATTCGAGATGATGATTCCAAAGATATCGGAGTAAGACTCGTTCAATGCCCCGGACTCATCCTTATACTCCAACCGCGAAGGTATCGTTTGTCACTCCATGAAACATCTCGTGACCGACTACATCGAGGTTCACGGCAAGCGAACGGTAGGTTGGGGCCATGAAGAACCTGGCCGTAAACCATTTGTCGTTTGACAGGCGTCCAGAATGCATTGAGCCACTGCTTCTGGCCCAGGGGGTTATTGGCGGCCACAACACAGTTAACAGTCGATACAAGCGCGCCACCCTGATTGTCGATGTTATTTCGCTTCAACACCTCACGTAAGAAACTCGCGACGGCTGCTGCATTGGCGTGTGCGCTGACCGCCTCAGCGGCCCAATCCGGTGGATTCTTTACTGATGTACCGGGCAACTTAAACAACTCCAGCCTGCGGATCTCCAAAAGCGAAATCAAAACGTCAGCACATTTAGTTTTTCGTCAAAGAGAACTTTCTTGTTTCCAGAATCAGGCTTGAAACGGATCAAACGCTTTTGGCCCATCCCGTCTCGTCGCTTCTACCTCATTCTCTTCGGCCATAGTCGGAGTGCGCGGCAGTTCCGCAACCAACGCGCCGGTATGAGCATCGATTACAAAATCCATGACGTACTGGACATTGACCGATTCTTTCTTGGACAGCTTCTCGAGCGGCACATCTTCAATGATGTACACGAGTCGCCAGCGATTGAGCTTCTTATCCAGGTAGTAATTGAGACGTGGAGTGAATTGCTGTATTGGAGACTTTGTGCCTGCGAGTGCTAACGCTTTGTCGAGCGCCTCCTTCGGTGCCACCTTAGCGATGGGACTCACATCAGTAGGAGTTCCAAGCGCCGAGTTGATTGAGAGGAATTCGTTGTTTTCATCTAACTCAACGGTAACCAACGAACTATAAACCGGAATCTGGTTGTAGTTCTGGCGAAACTTGACGGTCTTGGTATTGGTGAGTGGCAGCGTCTCTGTCCCAAGGCTTTTGAATTCGCTCTTACTGTCGGCTGTTGCGGTGATGTGAACGAAGGTACTTCTTCACTCGCAAGGGTCTGCATCAGATAACTACGCGCGGCGGTCTCCGGATCGGTGTTTGAGATTCCTGTGCTCTCAGTGATTGCAAACCCGGCGAGACCTCGTCAGTTCGGCTCGTAGTGTTTCAAACGTTTTACTGTCTGACGCATTCGAGGAGTGCATCGCAAACGTCCGAAACCCTGTCACCTTTTGCCCTTTGACAGCTTTCTTCTGAGAGGGGGCTTGCCTTTGGAGCCTTTCGTTGCCGCAGTGTTCTTCTTGCTTGTACTTTTTGTGTTGGTCTTTCCTTAACTGCCACCATGATTTACCTCGGGACGTAATCGGTCATTGGGTAACACACGATCTTCCTAAAACGGCGTTGGTTAGACATCGGCTTCCACTCGGAAGATCTTTGCAGCGCTCTGACGTATGTCGTTTGCTCAGGCCGGGATCGTTCGTTCCAGAGTCAGCGATTTGCGTTCCCGGTGAACAGAAATTTTTCTCGCGATAGCTCAAAGACTACGACTACAGATGATTGTTCTCTTGGCTACTGATCCATGCGAAGAAGTTCCAAACTCAATTGTTCAATCAGTACTCCCATAGCAAGCGAAGCACTCTGGTGTTTAGGGAATATGTCTGCCACGTCAAAGCTAAAAGTAACCGCGCCTTTTGGTTCGCCAGGCCGGCGGTTAGGATTAAACGAATAACCCCCTCTCAACTGAAGGCCAAAGAATTCTATCTGCACTCCCGGACCGACACCGTAGCGAAAACCGCTGCTTGCGCCCAACGTCCGAACACGCGCGGGCGTCAAACATGAAGACCGGGCCGATCGCGAAAGTATTGAGCTCGCGCCCCAGTTTGACAATCTGCAGATTCGGTGCTGTTAAGGAACTTGATTGTCCGCTGCCTTGCCTCCGGCAACCCATCTCGTTCGAAGGTATCGAATCTCGATCTGAGGTTGTCGGAGTGTTCCTGCAGTTTGACTCGACGATCATCGAGCACTCCTCTCAATGCGGCAACCGGGGGATCGTCTTTTGCCAACAGCTTGGCAGTTGTGTCAATGATCTCAGTTAGCACGCCTGGACCAGGCAGAGCATCCGGGTCGTCGGGGTCTTCAGGAACTGTCACGATGAGGAGCTCAACCAATTCTGGTCTCGCATCGAGATTGTCACTTTTGAATTTGCCATTAGAGTCAAAAACTATTTTCGTCTTTATGAGGTCGAGGAGTTTGAGCGCAATACTTAGGTCACTAGTGTCCCGCGCGATCAAATTCCGGTTGGCGTCGTTACGCCCTGAGATGATAGACCGTTTAGATCAACTTGAAGACGTAACAACACTTTTTCGAGGGAAGCATGAAGTCAGCCTTAGCGATCTCGCTGAATATAGCTATCCGTTTCTACCACGAACGCCCCGGTTAGAAGTTTTCGCAGAGTTTCCACCTCGGGTTGATGAGAGGTTCTGAGAATCTCAAACACTTTAGGAATCTCGGTTTGCGCTTCTTTCGGAATCGCAGGCCTGGCCCAAATCGTGGCGGCAAAAGTTAGATTTGTTGAGATGAAGCTTTGGCCGCCCAGGGCAAGTGGCAATCCTGTCGGCGTTAGACGTTGATTCGAAAAGCTCCGAATGTAGGGCGTGCTGCGAATCACCCAATCGCTGCCAGCGATGAAGTTTTGATCAATGTTACCTCCATAGAAACTCTCAGTAACCGGCAGCAACCCTCGCCTAAGCAACCTTTCCTGCGGTGAACTGGGCCTCGAGGGAGACTGGTTTATTGCTCCACGGTAAGAAACGAGTTTTATACGACGAGTCGAAGATGTGCTTAAGAAAAGTCCACATTCTGGTTGATTCCAGTTGCCTCATCGCCGGTTCCTCCTACTTGCAGACCGTAGGAAGCTTTGAACAGGTGTTGTGCTAGTCGTCCGGATGCGCCGATGTAAGTTTTCATCGATTGGTAACTGCCGCTGCTGACAATCAGGTTGGAACGCGGGTTGAGATTGCTTTGTCTATTGCCGCCTTCTAAACGAACGCGCCATATCTAATTACAAATTCCCTACTATTCTCCAGGATTAAGAAAGGCTCGCGTTGATGCGAAGAACTGTCCAAATGCAGTTCCTCGCTTCAGCTCTACTCCATCACCGGAGGGCAGCTTGGAATATTCGTAGCCTGCACGCCAACCGAGCTCCCTGAGCCAGCCTGAAGAGGCAAACGTGTGGATCTCCATTTAGGCTCGCCGACCCAAGAGCGGCGGATGAAGATCCCGCCCCTATCAAGCTCAAGCCACGAAACAAACTGTTCTTTAAGTCGATCGTGGCGCCGGCGCCCGCAAGGTTTTCGGAACTGGTGAAACCAACATAGAGTTGAGGTTGAATAGTGGTGAGGATCTGCTGCAACCCTGAATGAGACTTGTCTAGGCCGGTTGAATTTCTCACGGGTTGTTCATAGGTTGGTGGGGCTGAGGATCGTGTCTTAAGGGGTTGGATTGCAAAGGAGACGCTCGAAAACGACCTTGACAGTCGCTGGATGGGAGGTGGTGTTGCATTCTTCAAAGCGAGTGTGAATTAGAGGCACGTGTAAAGGGTCAGGAGGTTCAATTATTGTCAGCGTGGTCTCGACAAGAGTTTTTGACTGTTCGAAGTCTGCTTTGCCGAATTCCTTCTGCGCTTGCAGTGGTATGGACACGAGCAACCTCCGCAAACGATCCTTGACCGCACCAAAGGACTTATCATCAGAAGTAATACTTACGCCGCTGACGATAAACTTGTCTCGGTTCGTAGTCATCCGGTCGTTGCACTCGACATTGCTGAGCCGACGCAATCTGGGCAGCCAACAGAAACAACGATAAGCCCAGTGACAATTTAGCGATGATAAGGACCCGATTTCTCATAAGAGCAAGCCTGACATGGGAGTTTGGATTCTCGCCCTAAGCAGTCGACTGACTTCCTGGAAAGCGGCGAGGGCCAAACACACCCTCGCCTTTATTTGACGACTGGTGAGGCATTACGGAAGCGAAAGAACGCCAACCACACGGTTTCTCAGCCTGCGCACATTTTGACTGTTCTCGTCAGCTGCCCGGTCAAACGCTTCGAACAACTGATCATCCTTGCTGGCTTCTCTCAACGAATCCGGGTTGAACTCGCCGAAGGCCGACAGGGCCAGAAGTGAGTTTGGCTCACTAACCACCGCATCCGCCGAACGGGCCACTGGACCGACGAGGTAAAGTGTTTGAATCTCGGAGAGGCCATCGTTGGCGGTTTTTTCCGCCTGCTTTTCCTTGCCGGGAGCCTCGTTATTGATATCGATATCTACCGAAACCTTGGCGGTGAACTCGTCGCCGTCTTTCTCAAGCAGCGCGAAGTGGATCACCCATGTCGATTCGACGTGGTTGTCTACCTTCTTGCAACCTTTGTCAGACCGAATTCGATCTTCTGGTTGGCGTTCCGTTTCAGTCCAACCCGAATTCCAAGGGGTGTACATTTATTCGTGTCGTCAGGCATCTTCTTTCTCCTTAATCTTAGCTTTGCGTTCACCTTTACTCTGCACCATCCATGGACGATAACTATCATTCACAGTAAGACTTTTCGGTGGCCCAAAACGAGATTCAATAAACTGGAGTGTGAACTGCACGAGAAGAGCCTGCGTTGGTTTTCCCAAACGATAGGACGTGAATTCAAAAATTCGGCTTCCGTTATGCAAACTCAGGAAATGTTACCGAGGTATTGATGGCTTGGAGTGATGGGGTTAAGACCGGTTTATGCTCGCGAAAGTCTGAGTTGCTGCGACTAGCTAGCTATCACATGTGGGCAGGAAAACAGTTCACACGCAAGGCGAGGCGACCACACTGATCAAGGAGTTATATCTCAAATCAGTTAAACGAAAGTGGGCCAAGTGGAACAACAGGGCTCACTTTTTCGGCGTGGCTGCGCAGTGGATTGCTTACTCTTGAGAAATTGCCAAAACTCAATGCTTAGTCGTGCTATTACCTCTGATAGTTTCAGTGAATTCCTGGTGCGTTATTTATTAGGGAGTAGGGTTGGCTGGTCCAACAATCAAGAGTTTGACACTTGAACCGATCAAAAGTTCGGTTGGCGTTCACATGAATGAAGTTTCTGAAGGTCGGCGCTGGGCTTTGAGACTCACCAAAAGCGAGGAGTCTCATTGCAATCAAGACCCATCCTGAATCAGACGACGGATAAACCAATCACGTTTGTGCGGTTTCCAGGTTCACAGCCAATAGAGTGCTCATTGGTTTTTACTTTTGACAAACGACATGTCTGGTATATGCTCAGCGCCGTTCAGGACATCAATAGGGTCACGCCTCTCCAACCTCAACATTGGGCTCAATGTCTTTGGATTGCCTTCGACCTTTCACTAATCGCAACATGAAACAGCACCTCAAATTCATTTTCCTGGAACGATATCCAACTCGCTACTTATTGTTCTAGCTCATGACCTGCCATGAGCGCAGGTTTCCTTCAGATCAATGCCGCTGCGCCTGCAACTGGCAAGCGCTTCGTTCTAACCGTAGAAAGAGAAAAAGAGATATGTCTGTGGTAAATGAGATCGTACGTTACGTCATTCACCCGGGTATCGGGATCGCGCGGGTTGGTAATTCGCCAGACGAGTATTTCATTGGCTCCAGAAGCTCCGGGCCAGGTCCCACAACCAGAAAATGGTTACAAGGACCACTCCGGTCGGATAAAAACGACAGGCAGCTCGATTTCGGATTTATGGCCTCAATGCAGCAGGCGATGCCGTCCGCGAAATCACAGCGGAGCAGGCGCAGATCACATGGAGGGTCCACGTCGCCAACCGCAAAGCCGCTTGGTACCAATTCGAGAACAGCAATGGATCTCGGCGCGAAATATGCGAAGACGGCTGCGCTGCGCAACAAAACAATTACCGGAGCAGAATCGATCAAAACTCATCATCGATCCAGGGCCTCGCACTGATCAGTGGACGTAATCTCCAAGGTGAGGATTATTGCTTCGCCAGTGGCGAGTTCATGGGAAAGGAGGTGCCGCTCGGCGAGTTGCGCACTGACGACGCTGGACGCTTTGCTTTGTGCTTGAGGGTTTGGCAGCTCCGCCTCCACCAACAAACCCGCAACCACTTTTGCCAATAACGATGGCTGGCACGACGACATATCGGATGGGCCAGTCCGGGCAACTGTGAGGGTCAACAACCAGGAGTTTGAAGCGGGAGCCGGCAGATGGTGGCAGTTACGCCACCTAGTTATGGCCAGGGTCTCAACGGCGTGGTAACTATGCACGATGTCGTGTTCGATCTCTTTAGTCGCGACGCGAAGTTTGGCCCGCTCCCTCCGACACGGCCTTCGTTCTGGCGTCACATCTTTCCAATCTTCGATCGACTTGTGAGTAGCCAGTGGGTTAATGGTGGGATCAATTTTCTGTTTGGAACTGATCTCCGTCTGAACTTGACGCAGCCAGACCTGCTGTACCGGTTATCGAGCCCTGCGGAAGAATACAAACAACTGCGGCACTCTTACTTCAACTGGTTTCGCGACCCTGCCAACGTGACCGGTGATCAGGAACCCCAAAAGGTGCCGCCGTTTTATGGCGACGCATTTGGCGACTACAACGATCTCGGCATGGTTGATCTCGCTGTTACCTCCAACACAATACGAGTGGTTGGGGCGATGGGCTGAGGGCGACTTCGATTCCGATCCATCCCATCGCGACCGTCCTCCAACACTTGATTCCCATCCTATCGCCGACCAACCGCGCGCGCTCGACGAAGCTAATCTTGAAAGCTGCCTCGGTGGTCCATTTCACCCAGGCATTGAACTAACGTGGTCGTTACGCGTTGCGACCATGTGGAAAGCTCCATACCGGCTCAACGTATTACCCGAAGGCCAGGAACCGAGAATGAATTACGGTCCGAGCCTGACGCCTGACGAAGCGATGGGTGACGGAGGGTAGTCGAGTCAGCTGGTCCAGGCACGCTCACTTGGTGGATGGGTGTTCGTGGCAAACGGACGGAGCGAGTTGCCTATCGGGATATGAGATTGGCACCTTTCTGCCGGCTCCTCTTTTGGGCAGCCCGCGTTCCTAATCAGGGTACTTCAGTGAACGTTCGTACCGACGTGTGCTCGACGAAACTTGCCTCCACAGCAGCGGATGAAACATCTGTTCTATCGAGTCGATTGGCTACGCTACTCGGTCCCGACTACGAGACACGCATCAACGACAACGTAGCCCGGTGGGACAAACTCGGGATTATCGCTGAGCGCGAAGGACCCGCTGACTACGCTGAGCATGGACTCCCTCGCGCTTATGGGTGGAACTGGACTTGGCCGAGGAGTTCACAAAATCGGATCCTACCTGGAGAGCAGGTAAGAATCGCCGAAAAGCTGATCCAGCTGCCTGGTAGAAGAAGTAGCCGAAGTTCACTCATTCGCTGCTGCCAAGCTCGCCACGGAAATAGAGGATGTTCCTCCCAGCGCGACGACGCGTACTGCGGCGTGATGAGCTCTAAAGCGATCCTTGACCATGTTAACAACAACGGATGTGGTGATCGTCGGTGGTGGCCAGCAGGCGCGGCAATTGCGCTCGCTCTCGCGCGACGCGGTCTCTCGCCGATTGTGATTGAAGCGCAGTCCACTCCCAAGATGAAAGTGGGAGAGTGTCTACCGCCAGACATTAACCCCCTGCTGAATGACTTCGGACTCACAGAACGCTTGTTTGCGAAGAGGAAATCTCCCTTCGCACGGAAACCGATTTGTTTGGGGATCGGACTCCATTCAGGAACGAGACTTTATCTTCGGGTCAGCAGGGACCGGATGGCGATTGGACCGTCGCAGCTTTGAAGAAGAATTGATGTCAGCAGCGGTGGAGGCAGGAGGGCGTTGGCAATGCGGTCGCCGGCTCGCGTCAATCTCTCGAGAGAAGAACCATCGTTATATGCTTACCGTTACTGGCCCTCAGGGTGTTGACAGCTATCAAGCCGATTTCGTCGTCGATGCCACTCGGTCGTAGTGCGAAACTCGCACGATCACTTAACGCTCACAGGGTGGTCTCATGATCGTTTGATCGGTATCGCAACATATTTCGCCGCTTCCTGCGCCGTCGTCGTCAGAAGACGACTCATTCACCCTTGTTGAAGCGGTGCCTTCCGGATGGTGGTATCTCATCACGATTGCCTGGCGGGAAGTTGATCGCGGTATACATGACCGATAGCGATCTGCTCGATCCGACGACCGCCGTAGTGACGGCTGGTTCACCCTTTTGAAACAGGCGAAGTTTACGGCGGAGCGCGTATTTGAATACGGTGAAGCGTCGACAACACCACGCATTCTCCCGGCCCATACCGTCAGACTCAGCACCATAGCTGGCGAAGGATGGGCTCGCTGTCGGCGATTCTGCCGTCAGCTTCGATCCGCTCGCATCGCACGGCATCCTGATGGCTGTGGAAAGCGGACTTCGGGCCGCCTCAACCATCGCTGATTATCTCAGCGGCGGTGTGGACAACTTGCGGTCGTACGAGCGGATCATCGATCAAGCGTTTGCGCAGTACTTGCTCATGCGACGCGATGCCTACCTGGGCGAGCAGCGCTGGCCCAGCGAACCATTCCTGGCGCCGCCGTCATGCTCCCTCCTTCAGGACTGATCACGGCAAAGACGGAATTTACGCTCTCCCTTAAATCAGGCGTTCAAGAGTTGGCTCTCGAGAGCTAAATCGATTTGACTCGAAAACAGGGGTTGCTGGAGACCCTATTTGAAAAGAAACCAGTGATTTCACTTATTTCAGAGTCGAAACAACATGGCTGGAGAATTGGATAGACGGGCCACCGCAACCTAATCTCGCAATGGTGAGCGTGATGAACAAACGCAAACCGTCCTTCGCTGATGTACTTGCGGCCATTCAGATTCACGGCGAGGATCTGATCAAAACTCCTAACGTCTTGATAGTGCGACCTGGTTACCGTTTCCGTGACGGCAGGTTCATTCCCGAGCCGGTGGTGAGCATCACGGTGCTCAGAAAAGTCGATCCTGACGCCGTGCCAGCGCACGAGTTGATTCGACCCACCTCGGAAAAGTGTCGGTTGGCATCATTCCGGCTACACCGCAACAACAGTTGGCGTTCTTGCGTCGTCGTGAAGCGTTCGGTTTGCAGTTCCTTCCCGGTGAAATCAGCAAACTACTTCCGGGTGAGGCGCGCGACGCTTGCTGGAGCTGAAAACAATGACCCACCGCTCGCTGCAATGACATTGAATTACGTTCCTCCCACGCATCCTGCTGTCGCTTGTAGACAAGGAAATGACCGTGACTTGCCTACACTAGTCCCGATGCGGGATGGCGCAACCTCAGAGAGTTCATCGCCGGCACGCAGCAACGGCTGATCTCTACGATGTACGAGTTCAATGCCCGACACATCCTCGACGCACTTACGACGACGTTGAAGGAACCGCGTGAGTTGCAACTCATTCTCGATGGCGGCTCACCAAATGATGTCCCTGGCCCACCACAGACGACGGTCTCAAAGTTGGCCGCTCGAGAGACTCTCGCAAATTCCCTTCAGGGAAGATTTCAATGCGTCTGGGCTCCCGTGCGTGACGACCACATGACTACAAACAGTTTTTTCCCGTCTGCCTACCACACAAAAGTTAGCGTGCGTGATGGCAATTCTTTCTGGCTTTCAAGCGGCAATTGGAAAGACTCGGGACAACCAAGTATCGACCCGATCAAGGGCCCGCTTCCGGCAGGATTTAGCAAGAGTGCCTTCGAAAGCAAATACAATCGTGAGTGGCATGTCATGAGTGCACAATCCGGAACTCGCGTGAAACGTTTGAGACGATTCATCATTCACGACATAACTCAAGCGAAGCCACTACAGTTACCTGCGCCCCCGCTATCTCCAACAGAAACTATGCGCCGGACCTGTTTATTCCAGTAGAAGCGATTGTCAGCCTTCGGTACCTTTTGAGTCCGAGCCACAGTTCTTTCTCGAGGGAAAGCTTCACGAAACAAATTCAGTCCGTCAACCTTTGATGACACCGGATAACTTTCCCGAACAGGTTCTACCTCTAATCAAGGATGCCCAGCGAAGTCTCTATTACCAGAACCAGGCTTTGAAGCCGAGTGCGGGCAACTCAGCGTTATATTGCCACTTTTCAACGCTCTAGTTCTGTGACAAGACAATCGAAGCGAGAAACCAACCTCGAATCTTGACGTGTCAAGATACTCGTTAGTGAATATACCGACCTCAATGTTCTAACAGCCTCGAACTTCGATATGTCGTGAGCGAAACGTCAGTACCAATGCCACAATAAAGGGATAATCATCGACGATCGATGATCGTGATTGTGGAAGTCACAACTTGGACCGGCGCAGGGTGCTACTCAAAACCGGGACGCAAGCCTCATTTTCTTCCGACGCAGAGATCGCCGCTTACTTCAAGAAACTTTTCCTTTACGACTGGAATCGCATTGGAGCGAACGATCTCGCTGTTGCTGTCAATGCCTCTTGTGGCGCATGCCGGGCGAAGAAACTCCGGAGGGTATGATTCGTGTCCCTTGGACCACCGTCTTCCACGGAATGGCGTGAAATTTCAGAAGCGGATTAGGGGACGAAATGACCATGCGAAGCAAACAATAATGAACCGAGGAATGCCGGCGCCGCCCTAACAAGCGACGGCCAGTTCTTTGCGATGGCAGAGGGCGTAGCCGTTGAAGCTAACAGCTTCATCTGTTGAGGGCATCGAGGTGGTCCAGGTAATTCAGGACATCGGCCATTCTGTTTACGTTGATTGCGGGTAAACCAACAATCGTCCTGCGTTTATCTGGGTCGGCCCGCGGGCACGGCAATTAATGTACGAGGAGAAATTTCCGTACGACGAACCTCAAGCGGTGCCGCTCAAAACGTACCAATCACTCGACACAGCGCGCGTGGCGATCCACCCAAAACGGCAACCTGCGCGTCAAGCGCGAAGACATAAAACTGAGTCTCAATTTCCGGTTGCTTCTGGATACGTTGACTACTGCTCGGGCGGATCTTCCATCAACGTCGCGTCGCTCTCACTAATGCGACCAACGGCGAGAGCTGATTCAGGTGTACGAACTGTGGCACCGAGCAGTTGGAAGTCAAATTTAAGCGACGCAGCTCCTCTGCGAGTGACGATTGATCAAGATCCGTTATCGAATCTTCTACCCAACCACAGCGGCTATGATTCTGATCGTGCACGCGATTCAGCACTGCTCCAGTCCTGCGCTTACGCGCGCACATCCAATTAGTCAGCTGGTTCTTTTCTAGAGACCACCGTTGAATCCAATATTCAGCCGCCTTGTTGATGACGACACCTCCAACTCCGTGAACGCCCAGCTGTCCGCTATCCAGTAACCTGGACATTGACAGTGGCACCGATCAACGTTCGCACTACTATGGCATGGTCTCCGATCAAGAAGACTTCATGCGGGGTAAGCGCAAACAACATTCCCGATGTTGCGGATCCGACAGCCGTTGCTTCCGGCCCAACGGGATCGGTGGGTTACGCCTGGGATACAGACGACTCCTTATGGTGACTGGTATGGTGCGCATGGGTTGGGTCACACGTTCGGACGGTTACATCCGGCTTTTGCAATGGCAAACAGTGACGACGGATGACAACTTTCCGTTTGTGAATCGGTCAATCTCTCGAACTGACGACTCGGCGCTTTCGTCTGGCCTCGACGTAGGGAGATCCGACGTTGGGCGTACCGATGAAGCGCTCTTCCCGGACATCGCCGGCACGACGTTACGACACTTATTGGCGCTCGCCAGTGGATGAGTTCGTACGACTTTGAGGTGATTCGGCAGCGGCTCGCATGTCAAAGATGCACTTGGACCATCACCCGCACCAGGATTGCAGGATGATGGTACATTTTCGCTGCCGCGAGCGCTTTGGAGGTGAATATGGCGAGCGGAGATTTTGTTAACGTAGTGGCGACGATCAATCTAACAAAACAAACGGGTGGAGATTCTACGTAAACCCGGTGTCCTGCGCGCTGACAGCCGCGCCGAATCAGCGAGGTAAAGTCTGTGTAAATACGTGTGCTTGATGCTGCGGCGGGTAGAGAAACTTCCAAGCAGCGTTCGTTTGCAAGTCAAGCTCAACACCTGCTCCAGAACATTCGAAAGATCAAACAGGAATTGTCGACGCGGTTATTCCTTCACACCCCAACGCACGACAATTGGAGTTGGTAGTCGATGGGCGGAGTTGTTGATACTGTACCGCGCGGGAGCGGCCGTAAACTGAAGTGTCCAATCTCCGGCTCGAGGCAACGTCTGAATCAGAGGTGTCGTTCGCCTTCGATGAACCAGCGAACGTCTGAGTCCGTAAAGATCCACTACAACATTCAATCGAGTATCGACGAGCGAAACACACTGGCAAACCATTGCCGTCGGCGCACCAGTCCTGACTTTTCAATCGATCGTCCCAGTATCCACCTGGGTTCGCACGTAACGGTACGAGTAATCGCAACGGATGGATTCACTAGTACGGTCACAACTAGCGAGACATTTGCGGTAGACGAGCCGGATGAATAGCTCGGTGACGACAACTACGAACTCGCAACCCAACCGTTAAAGTACTGGCCAGGCCTCGCAACTGATGTTAGGCGAGGACAACACGAGACATGATCGACCAGGCAATCCGGCACCAGGTTGGCCCAAAAACTATCGCACAAACTGCTCTTTATACTTCTGGTTCAACTGGTTTGCTGTCTCAGCATCAACCTCATACACAAATCGACTGAGCGCATGTCCTCGATCCGGTCCTGAACGAGTCAATGTATTATCAACATCCGATTCGTAGCCGACGAACACGTCTACACGTTTTCCCGTGATGCCCTGCCCCTCGTCGTGAGCAAACATGAAGCCGTCATGAATTTCGCCCGAAGGCAATCGCACGCCATTGAGCACTGGCACGTAGAGCACTGCAGCCTGTCCGGATGACGTGTGGGTCCACGGCGAGCGTGCGATATGGGACGAGTTTGTAGCCGTCGATTCCGAGTCCGAAGGGGGCATTAGAGGCGACCATGTAGCGCCAGCTTCCATCAATCTTGTTATGAAAATTGACGATGCGTCCATCGCGTGAGACGCGCCGACCCTTCGACGTCGAGCTGTCGCTTGAATGAAGGTGTTACGCGCTCGATCAAGTCATTATTTACTCGCTCAGGAAGATCTTCGGTGCGTGACTCATCCTTCCACTCTCGGCGCTCTTTCAGTCGAGAATGCAGGTAAAAGGTTGACGCAAAGCCTCCCAGTGGCCTGTAGTCGCCCAACCTCCTGTTCACTTGGAACATACCTGCGCTGTCCACGAAACGTGCTCCATACAAGAAGAGAAGCGGCACACAGGCCGCTGAGAAAAATCAAACTTCGAACCATGTTTGACCCCTTCACTCGCTACCCAATCCACAACCACTGAAATCAGTTGGCTGCTTTAAGGCGGTATTGTCAATCTAACTCCCACGATGGCAACTGGTATTACTACTAGGGATTTTTAACTACTTGTTTGGCTCTATAGTTTTCATCTGCATAATGCGTCCTTAGTCCACGGATTAGCTTACTGGTGTATTAGTGAAGAACAGCCTGCTGGTTCCAGCGACTGCAGCGCCACGGATCGAGGATCAGCAACCCGGAAGTATTGTTTCTTCGGGTTGCTGACAACGCGAGCATAATAAACGTGTTGCTCTGCGCATCGGCCTCAGCTAAACGGAACGTCGCTACAGTTAGTAGATTGCCAGCGCCACTGTTTCTGGCTCAATCTTGTTGCTTGCTGTCTGATTGTCCAGTTCACGTTTTAGCTGGCGCTCTGCGCGTGATGGAAGTAGCCTCAGAACCAACCTGTTGGCCTGAAGTTAAGATTTCTGACAGAAAGTAACTCTCGCCATAGCGGTGAAATACGATCTCACTCCGATGGGGTGGCTTCGCTTCGTCCAGTCGCTCCGTCTGAAACATCATGTGGTCGTGGTGGTTAGCTACGTTCCGGATGAGGAGATCTTCCTCTGAATCACTGACTGCTTTTGATCTCATAGATGCCAGCCGGAAGTGTTCGCCCCCTTACTATGAAGTCGAATGGAATGTTTACCCGTATACGAGTTCCGGGCAGCTGGGCCCGAGCTGGTACGGCAATCATTAATGCCAGGAGACAACCTGCCACCAAAGTACCGACAATCTGCTTTTTCATGATCTCTCCTTCGATGGGACGACAACGGAAGCGAATCGCCTTCCCGAATTCTTAAAGTGGAGTCGGCTCCTTTTCTGCCAACTGCTTCGCCATTGTTCTTTTGAACCGTTGATCGGAGCTATTACTAATTTAGTTCCGACGTAACCGAACAACTTCAGAAATCGGCATGCCAAAACGTTGAGCGCAGTTCGCAGTGTTACAGCTGTTCATGATCGAGTCTTGTTTGAGGCTTTCTTTCTCACCAACGCCAAAAAGCCACACACGCTAAGCGGACAACAGAGCAATACGTAACTGAACGAAGTACAC
>ERZ1370068.4436-contig-351_pt1 | contig 18509 bp, 24 predicted proteins | sample MGYA00561227_ERZ1370068 | MGnify/ENA primary metagenome ERZ1370068 (study PRJEB38410, sample SAMEA6850437) | metagenome | study: Metagenomic assessment of the ecological functions of the soil: analysis of the soil microbiota associated with the...
TCGCGAGCTTCCAGCACGGGACGAAGACGAGCAGGTGATGCTCGAGGTGATAGTTCACCCAGTACGGCGCCACGAAGGCGCGCGCGCCAGGAAGCCGGCCAGCACCGTGCGGGTGTTCCGCAGAGGGTCGTCGTCCTCGGAGGCCAGGGCGTGCTCGGCGATGTCGCGGACGCGGCTGACGACCTGATACCAGGTGGCGAGCGGCACGAGCCACAGGAGCAGGTAGAGCTGCCAGTGGCCGAGCGCGGTGAGCGCGGCGAAGAGGACGGCATTGGCGGCGAGCGGGCCGCGCCAGCGTGACCACACGGCCGCGACGCCATCGCCATCCGGCGCCCGCCAGGCGAGCGCGCGCCGACACGCGGTCGACGCCGGTGAGATCGCACAGCACGTCACGCCAGAACACGCCCCGGGCTCACCGGGTACGGCGCGGCGAGCCCGAGGTCCGGATCGTCGGCCTGGCGCGTGCGCCGATGGTGCAGGTGATGCCGGCGGCGATAGCCCCGAGGTCGGCGCCGACCGGGTAGGCGCAGAGCCAGCGCGCGATCCCGTTGTTCACCCAGGGCGGGACGCCAGCCGCCAGTGCGTCCCCTCGTGCATCAGGACCGCGAGCCCGAGCTGCCGGGCGCCGATCAGCGCAATGGCCAGGACCAGCGTGACGGCGGACGGCCAGGCGACGTAGAGTCCCATCGCGCCGATGATCACGGCCCACGCGTGCAGCACGAGCCCCGCGCCGCGCAGGCCGGACACCCGGCGCAGATGGCGAAGCTCGGGCAGGGTCAGGACGTCCCCGGCGATGAGCGGTGCGGGCGAGTCGGTCACGCGGGCATCATAGCGGAGCGCGGGGCGGCGGGCGAGCCGGCGTGAGCGCGATCGACAGCGCAGAAGAGCAGTCAGGGCACCTCTCTTGACCACGAGCCCGAATCGGGTACGCTCTTCTGACTCCTCATGGCGCGGTCCGATTGGGCCGATGCCACAGACAACCTTCACAGGAGGGACTGATGGACGAGGTGTTCCCGGTTCTCGCCGGCATCGTGGTAGGCCTGGCCACCCATCGCGTACACCCGATGTGGCTCAGGGTCTGTCTGGTCGCACGTTCTGGCGCTGGCATTCGGCGCGATCGCGAGCTGGGTGAGCGGCGAGCTCGCGATCAGCCGGATCTACGTGCTGATCGACGCGGCTCAGGTGGGTGCGGCCGGCGTCATGACTGCGGTGCTGGTCCGCGTGTGGCGCCGCCGTCGCGCGCGTTCGCTGGCCCGCTGATCCCGCCATCACGCCCTGAGCAGCGGAGTCCTGACGTGTAGCCGAGCGTCAGGGGTTCCGGTGAGGCGCTGCCGGCTCGCATCCAGCCGCTGATACGGAGTCGGAGGCCATGAGCGAGCCCACACCGCCACGGTGCGAGCACCATCTCGTCGTCAGGCGATCGGCCGCGCTGATCGGCCACGCCCATGCTGTGGCTCGAGCGAGGGCCCGGCGGCTGGGCGCTCCCGCTTTGGTCGTCGTCCGAGCAGCGCGCGGCCGACGTGGCCCGCCTCACCCGCGGCGGCAGCGGACCGGCTCGGCGCCGAGGTCAGCGTGCTGCGATGTCTCTTCGATCTGCCCGCCGGGGAGGACGGCGTGCGGCATCAGGTGCACGACCTGGACGTGCATGGAGTCGACGCTGCCTGGTCGCCGGCGGGACCCGGCCGGTGGTTCGGCGCCGCTGACGTGGAGGGCCTGCCACTGGCTCGGCCCGAGCACGGCCCGGTTCTCGCGGAGTGGTTCATCGCACGGCGGGCTCGGCCAGAGCCTCCGGACGGCCGGGACTGGGTCCTGCCGGGCTGGCGTGACGAGGTCGCGCTCTGGGTGGACGGCCAGCTCTCACGCCACGGCCTGCCCCCGCTGACTCGGATCGAGCAGGTCAAGGTGTGGGAGTTCTCTCACGTGCTGCGGCTCTGGGCCGGCGACGTCGAGCTGTACTTCAAGGCGCTGGCCGCGAGCGGCGCCGTCGAGCCGCTCTCGTCGAGCGGCTCGCCACGCTCCACCCGGCGGTCATGCCGGATGTCGTGTCAGTGGAGCCCGCCCGGCGGTGGCTCCTGATGCGGGCCAGCCCGGGCGCGCTGCTGGACCAGGTCGACGATGTCGCTCGATGGGAGCAGGCGGCCGAGGCGCTGGCGCGTGTCCAGATCGATAGCGCGAGCCGCATCGCCGAGCTCCGGGCCCTCGGGTGCGTCGAGCGGCCTCTTGCCTGGCTCGCGGGCGAGATCGACCCGCTCCTCGCCGACAGCGCGGCCATGCAGCCCCAGGATCCCGAGGCGCTCACCGCCCTCGAGATCGAGCGGCTTCGGACGCGGGCGCCCGAGCTTCGCGCTCTGCCGAGAGCTCGACGCGTACGGAGCTCCGGCCTGCCTCGAGCACGGCGACTTCTGGGCGGCCAACGTGATCGCGACCGAGAGAGGCTGCGTCCTCATCGACTGGGAGGACGCCACGCTGTCCCATCCGTTCCTGAGCGCATATCTCCTGCTGACGAGCCTCGACTATGCCGACGCGATCGGGGACAAGGCGGCGGCCCGTGACCGCATCCGTCGCGCGTATCTCGGCCCGTGGCGCGAGGCGTGTCCGGACCGTCCCGGGCCGGCGGGAGGGCTCGAGCGAGCCTTCGATCTTGCCCTGCTGCTGGCTCCGCTCCACCACGCCGTCCAGTTTCGTCTGGGCCTCTGGCGCATCGAGAGCGAGCTGGGAGGTGCGTGCCTTCCTTCCCTATTTCCTTCGCCGGCTGCTCGACGGGCTGCCGCCGCGCCCTGACCGCGTGTAGCCGCGGAAGTCCAGCTGCGACCATCCACCAGTGACCACTCGCAATCGAGTAACATGGTTGCCCGCAAGGAGGGGATGAGATGAAGGCGATCTACATCGCCGAACCCGGAGGTCCGGAGAAGCTCATCTTCGGCGACCGACCTGACCCGGTGGCCGGAGCGGGCGAGGTCATCGTGCGCGTCCGGGGACGGCGCTCAATCACGCGGATCTGAGCATCCGCGCCGGCCGCTCGCCGACGGGCGGGTTGCCGCGCATCCTGGGGCTCGACATTGCCGGCGACGTCGCGAGCCTCGGGCCCGGTGTGACGGGATGGAGCGCGGGCGACCGGGTCGTGGTGGAGAATCGCGTCAAGTGCGGGACCTGCACGCCCTGCGCGCTCGGGCGCGACGAGTACTGCGAGCGACAGCAGCGGCTGGGCGGTGAGCTGGACGGGGGTCATGCGCAGTATTGCAAGGTCCCCGCGGTCAACCTGCAGCGCATTCCCGACGCGATGACGTTCGAAGAGGCGGCGACCCTGCCGCTGGCGGGCCACACGGCCTGGCATTGCCTCATCGAGCGCGTGCAGCTCCAGCCCTGGGAGGACGTGCTGATCCAGGCGGTCGGCAGCGGGTGGGCAGCTCCGGGCTCCTGATCGCCAAGGGCATCGGCGCGCGCGTCATCGCGACGGCGGGAAGCGATTGGAAGCTCGAGAAAGCCAAGGAGCTCGGCGCCGACGACGTGATCAACTACACCACCACGCCGAAGTTCAGCCAGCGCGTCAAGGAGCTCACCAATGGCCGCGGCGTGGACGTGGTGTTCGACTGTGTCGGGGCCACGGTCTGGGACGAGAGTCTCAACAGCCTGAAGCCCGGGGCAGGCTGGTCATCACCGGGACGACCTCGGGGAGCCAGATCCCGTTCAATCTATCCCTGATGCAGGGCCGGCCCTTGACGCTCATGGGCAGTGGGGCACGGAGTCGCCGCAGCTTTGCCGCCATGATGCACATGGTGGCCTATGGTGGCCTGCGTGGCGTGGTGGGCCGCACGTTCGACCTCGAGGAAGCCGCCGTGGCGCACGAGGTCATGGCCGGACGCGATTTCTTCGGCAAGCTCGTCCTGCGCGTCCCGTAGGCGAGGTGGAAGGATCGCCATGAACAAGATCGTTGCATCGCCCGAGCAGGCCGTCGCGGACATCGCCGACGGAGCGACGGTCGCCATCGCCGGGTTCGGTGTCGCGCACCGGTTTGCGACGAGCCTGATCTGCGCCCTGCGCGATCAGCGCACGAAGGAGCTCACCTCGTCTGCAACTCCCTCGGTGACGCCGGGGCGACCCGCGGCCAGATCCTCGCGGAGAACAACCAGGTGAAGAAGCTGATCGCGGCGTTCTCCGTGCGGCCGGGCACGCCGACCGCAAGCGAGGAGCAGATCGCCGCCGGCACGATGGAGGTGGAGCTGGTGCCCCAGGGGATCCTGGTCGAACGCTGCCGCGCGGGCGGCGCCGGGATCCCGGCGTTCTACTCGCCGACGGGCGTCGACACCGACCTCGCGACGGGCCGCGAGATTCGTCGACTTCGACGGCAAGCCCCACGTCCTCGAGCACGCGATCCGAGTGGACTACGCCTTGCTGAGGGGCTATCGCGCGGACCGTCTCGGCAACGTCCAGTTCCGCGGCGGCAGCCAGAATTTCAATCCCAGCTTCGCCAAGGCCGCGCGGGTCGCGATCGTCGAGGTGGACGAGATCGTGGAGCCCGGCGACATCGCCCCCGAGCTGATCGATCTGCCCGGCATCTTCGTGTCGCGCGTCGTCAGGACGACGCACGTCGTCGACGGCAAGGCCTGGCGCCGGCCCGCACGACGGCCGTCGGATCAGCCGCGCCTGTACAACGGCAAGCCGGCGCTGACGCGCGCGGGCATCGCGAAGAACGCGGCCAGGCTCGTCAAGGAAGGCACCTACGTGAATCTCGGCGTCGGCATCCCCACGATGGTGTCGAACTATCTCGAGGGCCGCGACGTGATCCTCCACGCCGAGAACGGCGTCCTCGGCTACGGCCGGATGGTGTCGGAGGAGAACGAGATCGATCCGGACATCTACAACGCCGCCGGCCAGTTCGTGGCGCTGAATCCGGGCGCGTCGTTCTTCGACAGCGTCACGTCCTTCGAGATGGCGCGCGGCGGCCGGATCGATACGGTGATCCTCGGCGCCTACGAGGTCGATCAGCACGGCAGCGTCGCCAACTGGAGCACGGCGGACGCGAAGCGCGGCGGCATCGGCGGCGCGATGGACCTGATTTCCGGCAAAGGCGACCTGATCATCGTGATGGAGCACGTGGACAGCAAGGGCCGCCCGAAGCTGCGGCGGAGTGCACCTATCCCCTGACCGGCAAGGCATGCGTCAGCTACGTGGTGACCGACCTGGCGCTGCTGCGCTGGGACGACAACCGCTTCGTCCTCGAGGAAGTGGCGCCGGGGTTCACGCCCCAGGAAGTGATCGCGCTGACGGAGATGGACGTCGCGGTCGCGCCGAACGTTCGCACGATGGAATAGCGGCGAGGCCGCGAGGAAGGAGTGACGCGATGACGAATGGCAAAGGGCCGTTGCACGGTATCCGCGTGATCGACCTGGGCCGCCATCAGGCCGGGCCCCGTTGCGCCCAGGTGCTGGCCCGCTTGGGGGCGGAGGTCATCAAGATCGAGCGCCTCGGTGGCGAGGAAACCCGGTACCACGCGCCCTGGGTCCGCAAGCAGAGCGCGTACTGGGTCCAGTACAACAGCGGCAAGAAGAGCCTGAGCATGGACTTGCGCAAGGAGGAGGCCAAGGCGGCCCTGCGCAAGCTGATCGGGGTCTCCGACGTGCTCGTGCAGAACTTCCGCCCGGGGACCATCGAGGAGATGGGCTTCGGGTATGACGTGCTGAAGGCGCTGAACCCCCGCATCATCATGGTCAACGTCTCCGCCTATGGGCAGTTTGGTCCGTATCGCGACCAGATCGGCTACGACCCCATCGGCCAGACCATGTCCGGCATCGCCATGGTGACCGGCGAAGACGGCATGCCGCCGATCCGCGCCGGGGTCCCCATCATCGACCGCACCACCGCGTTGCACTCCGCCATCGGCACCCTGGCCGCCCTCCACGAGCGAAGCATCTCCGGGGAGGGGCAGAGCATCGACGTCTGCCTGGCGGATTCCGGCTACAGCCTGACCGAGATCCCCATCACGGCCTACCACGGGGCCGGAACCGAGCCCAAGCGGGGCCAGTCCGATTCGGCTCCCAGCGGCACGTACCCCTGCAAGGACGGCTGGGTCTTGATTTCTGCCGGAGACCAGCACCACTGGCCTCGGGTGTGCAGCGCCCTGGGGAAACCCGAGTGGCAGGACGACCCCCGCTTCACCACCCGCCATGAGCGCACGAAGCATGCGGCGGCCGTGAACGAGGCGATGCGCGATCTGCTGGCCGGCATGACGATGAAGGACGGCATCGCCCACTTCACGCGCCACGACGTGGTCGCGGCGCCGGTGAATACCATCCCGCAGGCGGCCCAGGATCCTCATCCCTGGGAGCGGCGGGCGATGGTCGAGGTGCCCGACTTCCTCGCCGGGACGATCGCCGTATCGGGTGACTTCTGGCACTTCAGCCGTACGCCCGCCGTCGTCGGCTCGACCCCCAAGGTGGGCGAGCACAACGAGGAGGTCCTGGGCGGCCTCCTCGGCTACTCCGAGGAAGAGATCGCAGACGCTGTATGCCAACGACGTGATCGGGAACTGGGACCACTACGACACGCTTCCCGGCTGAACGGACTCAACCGACCAGGAGACGACTGTGGCCAGACTACCGATCGCCACCCGAGAGAGTGTTCCCGAAGCCCAGCGGGCCATCTTCGACGAGATGGTGCAAGGACTCGGGTCTGTCCCCGCTACGGGCCGGGTTCCGTCCTGATCCACGTGCCGAAGGCGCACCAACTGGGCCACCGGCCTCAACCACTACCTGCGCGATGAATCCTCGCTGTCCAAGAAAGATCCAGGAGCTCGCCATGCTGGTCACCGCGCGGGAGCTGGACTGCCAGCACATCTGGAACGCGCACGCCGCGTCCGCGCGCCAGGCCGGCGTGCGCAGTGAGATCGTCGGACGCCTTGCGCGAGCGCAAGGCGCTTCCCGATCTGGCGCCCGACGAGGCGGCGGTGGTGCACTACGGCCGCGAGTTCTTCCGTACCCACCGCGTCAGCCGGGGCGCATTTCAGGCCGCCCTGGAGCAGTTCGGCCGCCAGGGCGTCGTCGAGCTGGGTCTGATCATGGGGAACTACAGCCTCCTGGCGTTGCTCATCAACGCGTTCTGACACCGACTTGCCGCCCGATCGGACCGAACCGCTCCCGCCGGTGTCAGCAGCGATGTTGAGCATCGACCACAAGGCCTGGTCGGGCAGATCCTGGCGGTTCGCCCGGTATCCGGACAACGCTCACGCTGGAGGAGGACTCCCATGGAAGCAACGAAGCTCACGGGATTTCACGCTCAACCATGGGAGACACCAAGGGGCGTAGTCCGCTTGGGGCTCGCGCTCGCCCTCGCCGCCGGCACGCTCTTGACGGCGTCCGCCGCCGAGGCGCTCATCACGCGCATCGTCATCGACCCCGCCCGGTCGCAATCGCCCACGTTCGGCGGCCTCTGCCTTCGGAACGGTCGGCCAGTACGAGAAGCTCCGCGGCACCGCCTTCGGCGAGCTCGACCCCGCGGATCCGCAGAATGCCGTCATCACCGACATCGAGCTCGCGCCGCGGAATAGCAACGGCAAGGTCGAGTACTCGACGGACATCTTCATCCTCAAGCCGATCAACTTGAAGAACGGCAACCACCGGCTGTTCATCGACTTACAACAACCGCGGCCAGATGCGGCTGGGCCGGCTCAACGACGTCGACCTGACCAACAACCCGACCACGGCCGCGGATGCCGGCACGGGCTTCGTCATGAGCCTGGGCTACACCATCGTCTCGATGGGGTGGGATTTCGGCGCGACGGGCTTCGACTCGATGAAGATCTCGGTTCCGGTGGCCACGAATCCGGGTGGATCGCCCATCACGGGCCGCTCGTACGAATACATCGTCTTCGACAACGCCACGAGCGACGAGCTACACGCTGACCTATCCGGCGGCGACGCTGGACACAGTCGCAGGCGACGCTCACCGTGCGCGCGCGCCTGGACGACCCGCCGGTGACGGTGCCGGCGAGCGGCTGGGAATACACCTCGGCCGCCGGCACGGCGATCCGGCTGCTGCCGAAGTCGCCCGCCACGACGCCGTTCCAGCAGAGCGCGATCTACGAGTTCACGTACACGGCGAAGAATCCCGTCGTGGCCGCGGATCGGGCTGGCGGCCACGCGCGACGTCGTGTCCTTCCTGCGGCACGCGTCGGCGGCCGAGGGCAATCCGCTCGCCGGCGACGTGCAGCACACCTTCAGCTACTCCATCTCGCAGCCCTCGCGCACGCTTGAACGACTTCCAGTGCGGCTGGGCTTCAACGAGGACGAAGAGGGCCGCCGCGTCATCGACGGCATCCTCAGCCAGACGGGCGGCGGCAGCGGCGATCAGATCAACTACCGCTTCGCGCAGACCGGGCAGAACCGAGCGCAACCGCCAGAACCACCTGTACCCGGAAGGCGTGTTCCCGTTCGCGCATCAGAGTGTTGACCGATCACCTCAGCGGCAAGACCGCCGGGCGCGATGACCGCTGCACCGCGAGCAACACCTGTCCCAAGCGCTTCGAGGTCAATATCGTCCAACGAATACTGGGTCAAGGCCGGCTCGCTGCTGCACACCGACACGCGTGGCAACGATTTGAAGGACCCGGAGGACGTGCGGTTCTACCTGATCTCCGGCCTGTCGCACGGGGTCGGGGACATCACGGACAGGGAGTATGCCAGCAGTTCACGAACGCCGTCAGCCCGTATCCCGTCCATCGTGCGCTCCTGGTCGCGCTCGACGAATGGGTGAGCCACGGGACGCCGCCGCCGAAGAGCCAGGTGCCGCGGCACTCCGACAACGTCGGCGTCCGCGGTGCCCCGACCCGGCTTTCAGACCGGCGTCGGTGCCGCAGGCCGCGCTGGAGTGGCCCTCGATTCCCGGCGTGACCTACAACGGGCTGATCACGACTCGATACTTCCTCGACTTGGGGCCGATGTTCGGCGACGGCATCATCTCGAACTTCCCGCCCTCGCTCGCCGGACGTCCCACCTATCCCATCTTCGTGTCGAAGGTGGACCAGGACGGCAACGAGGTGGCCGGCATCCGCCTGCCGCAGGTCGCGGCGCCGGTCGCGACGACCACCGGCTGGGCACTGCGCCGCGCCGGCTTCGGCGAGAACGACGGCTGTGAGTCGGATGGCCAGCACATTCCCTTCAAGACGACGCAAGGCGGAGCGAATCGCCGCCGGGGATCCGCGCCGCTCGCTCGAGGAGCGCTACAAGAATCACGACGGATACGTGAAGGCCGTGACGAAGGCCGCCCAGAAACCTCCAGAAGCAGGGGTTCCTTCCTTCCCGCCGACGTGCAGGTGTTCATCGACGAGGCCAAGGCGAGCAACGTGCTCAAGCCGATTTCCGTCGGGGGCGCGCCAGGTGGCGTTCTACCGACGTCGTTCGTCAACAACTCCGGCGTTTCGCCAGCGTACTTCACCGTCATCGGCCAGAATCCGCTCGATCTCACTGACTCCCGGTGGCACCGCGTGACCGCCACCGGGCAACTCGTCCCGATGATGAGCACGGATGGCACGAAGGATCCCATCAATCCGTCCGTCACGGACGCCGACTACAACATCCCGTTCCCGGCCGCGGGCGCGCCGCCATTCCCGCTCCCGCTCGTTCGGGCAGGTCGTATCTACGTCTCCCTGGGCGACAAGCTGATCACGCAAGTCACCATCGACGGGCAATAACTGGGTGGCTCAGGACGGCTGGTCGAATAGCAACGATCCGAACTACAACCTCGCCTGGGACTGGGTGGAGATCAACTATGTGAAGAGCACGGATTCCGGCTTGCCGGGGATGGGTGTCAACACGACGGCGGTCCAGATGTTCGGCCTGCCCATGACGCTCTCGTTGACCGACAGCTCGGGAGCGCAGACGCAAACGATCGGGTTACAAGTCCACGGCGCGTCAGAAAATAATGGACGGGTTGACAGGCGATCCGAGCTTCGGTTCGCTGGTCATTCAGGGCACCAATCCGAAGGTCAAGCCATTGCGCGCGATTTCGGCCGACAACGGCGTGACCAACTTGATCAACAAGGTGCCAAACGTGCCGACATTCGATCCTGTGCTCTACACCTCGTACATCGCGGCGGTTTGGCAAGCGTACACCACCGAAACGCTGACCATCGTCACGTCAGCCTTCGGCACATACGCGGGAACCGTCAATGCCCAGAACCAGATGGTGTTCCGGCAAACGGACTCGACGAGGCCGAACCAAGAGCCGATCACGGTGAACCATCCCGCGCCGACCGACGTGATCATCGGCAACGGAGCGCTCATCGGAGATTGTCCGGGTGCGCCACCCAACCCGATCACCGATAACTATCTGGCCTGCCGTGAGATCGGGAGTATCCTGTCGGCGGCGTTCAATCGATCGACGCTGCTGGTACAGTCCACGCTCGTGCGCAACCCGCCGTGCGCGATGTCCTACCTTGCGCAGTTCTACCAGAACAAGCCGGTGAATCTCTACGCGAGCCTCATTCACGCCAATGCTCTGCCCAATCCGCCGTTCGCGCCGCTCGGAGGCACGTATGCCTTCGGCTTCGACGACAATTGCAACCAGAGCTCGCTCATAAGCGATCTGAGAAATCCCAGCGCGATGTCGATCACGGTCGATCCGCTCTAGTACGCGCCGGGCGACACGGGCATCGCCGGCACCGCCGTGCAAGGTGGGCGAGGTCGGCGGTGCCGGTCGCCAGCGCTACAGCACGCCCTCGCGCTTCAGGGCGGCGATTTCGCCGGCGATCGATGCCGAGCCACTCGTTCAGCACCTCGGCGCTGTGCTGGCCCAGGAGCGGCGAGGGCTTGAGCCGCGCCGGCTTGCCGTCGACCCGCACCGGCCAGGTCGGCATCTTGAACGTCCCGTTCGGGTGCTCCATCACCTGCATGATGCCGCGCTCCTCGAAGCTCGGATCCTGCTGCAGCTCCATCGTGTCGAAGACCGCGCCGGCCGGCACCCCGACACCGCTGACCAGCGCCATGGCCTCTTCCTTGGTGTGCTGGCGCGTCCACTCGGTGATGATCGCGTCGACCTCGGCCTCGCGCTCGACCCGGGCGGCGCCGGTGGCGAAGCGCGGGTCGTCGATCAGCTCCTCGCGCCCGATCAGCCGCATCAGCCGCCCCCAGTGCTCGGGATTGCCGCGGCTCGTGGTGATGTAGACCCAGTCGTTGGAGCCGAGGGGCTTGCACTGATAGAGGCCGGAGGGCGAGTTGGTGCCGGCGGCTGGATTTCCCGCCGCGGCGCGGCGCCGCCTTGCCGGTGCGCGCCTGGGTGGCAAAGCAGGTGCGCATGTAGTGGAGCATCGCGTCCTGCATCGCCACTTGCAGCCGCTTCCCTTGGCCGGTCCGCTGCCGCTCGTACAGCGCGCCGATGATGGTCACCGCCATCAGCATGCCGGTGCCGGTATCGCCGAAGCTCGGGCCGGGCTTGACCGGCGGCCGGTCGGGCTCGCCGGTCACGCTGATCATGCCGCCGGCGGCCTGCGCGATCATGTCGAAGGCGAGGCCGCTCTCGTACTTGCTCCCGGTGCCGAACCCCTGGATCTGGCAAAAGATGATGCCGGGGTTGATCTTCTTCACCTCGTCATAGCCGAGCCCGAGGCGCTCGATCGTGCCCGGCGCCATGTTCTCGACCGTGACGTCGGCCTTCTTCAGCATCTCCTTGACGAGCTCGAGCCCGCGCGGCGACTTGAGGTTGATCGCCAGCGATTTCTTGTTGGCGTTGAACATGTGGAAATACCACGGGTCGTCATCGGGCTTGCCCGGCCGCAGCCGGCGGCCCGGATCGCCCGTCTTCGGGTTCTCGATCTTGACCACGTCGGCGCCGAGCCAGGCGAGCGCCTCGGTGCAGGACGTGCCCGCCTCGAACTGGGTGAAGTCGACCACCCGGATGCCGGCGAGACACTTGAGGTCCTGGCAGTTGTCACTCATCGCTGATCCCTCCTGGGCGTGAGCCCCTCGTGCGCCAGCTCTCGGATCGTCTTGGGCATCCGCGCCGCCTCCTCGCGCCCGCCGGTATTCTACCCGAGGTCAGGAGGGCTCCCGGCCGAGGCCGAGCGAACTGCCGCTTCATCGCGTTCACCTGCGCGAGGTAGCGGCCGGCGGGGTGATCGCCGCACTGCTGGCCGGCGGTCAGGCCGGAAGCCGCGCCGGGCATAGGCGTCGCCCGCGCCGGCTCCGCACAGGTGGATGATGGCGGCCAGATCCTGCTTCTGCGCGAGCGCGTCGCCGCGGCGATCCGCCGGCGCGCCATCGTGTCGGCGACGCTCCGATCCAGCAGGGCGGCGGTCAGCTCGACGGCGTGGCTGGGCAGCACGCGCGTGTAGAAGGCATTGAACCAGCACGATCGCCCGTCCGCGCGGGGACCGTCCTCGATCACCACGTGGTCGTGGATGCAGTAGCGCTTCGCCTGCTCGAACGTCGCGTCGGTGATCTGGTACATGCCGACCGCGCTCGAGGCCGGCCGGTACCACTCGAAGGGATTCCACGTCAGGCGCCAGCGCCAGTACGTGCGCGCCACCGGGTTGCCCGCGCCCTCGACCTGGGCGAGCGCGGCCAGGAGCTCGGGCGTCATGACGGACGTCGAATGCCGGCGAAAGAGCGGCCCATACTGCCGCCAGGTCTCGGGCCGGCGCCTTGGTGAGCAGCGCCCGCTCACCGGGAAGAACAGCTCGGTCGGCTTGCGAATCACCTGGTACGCCCAGTTCAGGGCCAGCCACAGCGCCACCGCGACGGCCGCGGCCACGATGATCCGCATGGCGAGCGGCGCGCCCAGCATCGCCAGGAGCACGCGGCGGACCGAGCGGCCACGCGGCCGGACGACTGCAGCCGGACGGCGCGCCGGCGCGTCCTCTGAAGCGCGGGTCTGGCGGCGCGCGCCTGTGCCATGACGCGGCGATCATCTCACATCGCCTTGACGTTCCGGCCCTGCCCAGCGCCTGCACAGACTTGCCTTTGCGGGAGAGGGGACGCGCTAAGAATGGGCCCGCGGTCAGACCGAAGTCACGGGAGGGAAGCGCATGAATCGTGGGACGCCGTCTCGCCCTGGGCTGCGCGGGGCTCTTGGGTGTCTTGCTCGTGGCCGGGCCTCCAGCGCCCGGCCTCGGCTCAGGCCAAGCCGGAAGGCGAGATGCGCTACGCCCTCTACGTGACGCTGTCGCCGCAGTCTGGTTCGATCCCGGCGAGGTGTCGGGCCAGCTCACGCCGTTCTGGGTCCTCTACGCGCTGCACGACGCGCTCGTGAAGCCGATGCCCGGCAACCTGCATGAGCCCCGAGCCTGGCCGAGTCGTGGACGGTCAGCGCCGACCAGAAGGCCTACGAGTTCAAGCTGCGCGAGGGCCTCAAGTTCCACAACGGCGATCCCTTCACCGCCGAGGACGTGAAGTTCAGCTTCCACCGCGCGAAGGGCTCGAAGGTCCTGCACGACAAGGTCAAGGAGGTCGTGGTCGTCGGGCCCGCGCGCGTGCGCTTCCGTGCTGCACGAGCCGTGGCCGGACTTCATGACCTTCTACGGCACGATGGTGTCCGGGGCCGGGCTGGATCGTGCCCAAGAAGTACGTCGAGCGGGTGGGCGACGACGGCTTCAAGCAGGCGCCCGATCGGGCTCGGGCCGTACAAGTTCGTGAGCCACACGCCCGGCGTCGAGCTGGTGATGGAGGCCAACGAGGGCTACTGGCGCAAGATGCCCTCGGTGAAGCGGCTGGTCTTCAAGAGCGTGCCGGAGAGCACGACGCGGATGGCGATGCTGAAGCGCGGCGAGGTCGACGTGGCCTACCTCCTCGACGTGCCCCAGGCGCGAGGAGGTCAAGCGCGACCCCAATCTCAAGCTGGCCTTCTCCGGCGGCATCGCCATCTTCTACCTCGACTTCCTCGATCAGTGGGATCCGAAGTCGCCGTGGGCCGACCGGCGCGTGCGGCTGGCCGCCAACTACGCCATCGACCGCCAGGCGCTGAGCGACGCGGAGACGCTCGGCGCGTCCAAGCCCGCCGGCAACCACGTGCCGCGGACCTTCGAGTTCGCGCTGCCGCATCGAGCCGTACCCGTACGATCCCGGCGAAGGCCGAAGCAGCTCCTCGCCGAGGCGGGCTATCCCAACGGCTTCGACGCCGGCGAGCTGCACCAGCTCCCGCCGTACTTCTCGCTCGGCGAGGCGATCGTCGGCTACTTCCAGGCGGTCGGCATCCGGACTCGGATGCGGCCGATGGAGCGCGCCGCCTACTTCGCGCTGATCCAGTCGAAGAAGGCCAAGGGCGTGTGCGTGTGCACCAGCTCGCTCTACGGCAACGCCGCCTCGCGGCTGTCGGAGGTGATCCCGAGCGACGGGGCCTACGCCTATGGCGGCTATCCCGACATCGACGCGCTCTTCAAGCAGCAGGCGCTCGAGACGGACAAGAAGAAGCGCGAGGCGATGCTGCACCAGATCCAGCGCCTCGTGTACGAGCGCGTTCGCTACGGTCCGATCTATCGAGTACATCTGGCCGAGCGGGATCGGGCCGCGCGTGGCCGAGCCCGCGCTGATGCTGATCAATCCGTACCCGTGGTCGGCGCCCCTCGAAGGAGGTGCGCCTCAAGAAGCCGTGAGCGGCGATACTGGAGCCATGCAGCTTGCGCGCCACGAGGCCACCCGCTACGTGCAGCCCTCCGCGAGGGGCTCGCTGCCCGCGGTGGTCGACACCGACGGCGGCGGCCTGTTCGTGGTCAAGTTCCGCGGGGCGGGGCGGGGGCCAAGGCCCTGATCGCCGAGCTGATCGTGGGACAGCTCGCGCAGGCCCTGGGCTTGCCCGTGCCCGAGCTGGCGATCATCGAGCTGTCGGCGGCGTTCGGACGGAGCGAGCCCGATCCGGAGATCAGGACATCCTGCGGGGAGCGCCGGCGTCAACGTCGGACTGCGCTATCTGCGACGGGGCCTTCAATTTCGACGTCGCCGCGGCGGGCATAGCTCGATCCCGGGCGATCTCGCCACGCAGCTCGTGTGGCTCGACGCCGTTCGTCGCCAATCCCGACCGGAGCCACCGGAACCCGAACCTGCTCGTGTGGCGGCGCACCCCGTGGCTCATCGACCACGGGGCGCGCTCTACGCCCAGCACGACTGGTCGTCGCGTGTCGACGAGGCGCGCACGCGGACGGCCGTTCCCGCGTCATCCGCGAGCACGTCCTGCTCGACCGCGCGGGCGACCTCGCCGCGATGGACGCGGGGCTGGCCGCAGCCCTCGGCCCCGACGTGATCGAGCACGTCCTCGCCCAGGTGCCCGACGCGCTCCTCACCGACCCCGTGAGCTGTCGCGAGTTCTCCTCGGCTGCGGCCGCCCGCGCCCGCTACCGCGCGTACCTCACGACCCGCCTGCGGGCGCCAGCGCGACTTCGTCGCCGAGGCGATCCGCGCCCGCGACGAGCTCCTGCGCGAGCCGGCGCGCGCGGCTCTCGCCCGGCGATGACGTCGGAGGACAGGATCGCGTACGACTTCGCGGTGCTCCGCGCGGTGCCGCACGTCCATCTCGGCGCCTTCGTGCCGGTCGGCGTGCTGGTCCACGCGCGCACGACGGGGTACCTCGGCATGCGGGTCCTGAGCGATTCGGACGAGCTGGCCGCGCGCGTGCCCCCGACGTCGACCACGAAGCTGCTCGCGCGCTACCTCCGCTCGCATTGCGCGGTGGCCGCGGGGGACGCGGCGGCCGGACCGGTCGGCCTCGCGCCGTCGTCAGGCGCTTCCACTGGCTCACCGCGCCGCGCTCGGACGTGCTCCAGAGCTCGCCGGTCCACGCGGGGCTCGCCGTCGACCCGGCGCGAGCGCCGAGACGCTGTTCGCGGATCGTGCTGGGTCGGGGCTCCGGAGGCGCCGAGAGCCGTAGGACGCGTTCCCAGGACGGCGATGGGAGGGTCAGACCGCATACGGTCGGTCGGGGAGCTCGGCGTGCACGGAGTGGTCGGCAGATGCCTTCTGCCTCGCGAGACGCCGCCGCGGTCCCGAGTGGGAACCGCCTCCGGGCGCCGGTACGGGTCGGCAGTGGCAGGAGCGCACCCCGCCCCCGCCGCGCGCAGCCGATGGTGCTCGTTCATTAGCTTGCTAAGGCCTTCCTCGAGCGTTTACCGCGCGCACGCCGTTCGCGCAGGCCGTTGCCCACCGGCCACAGCCGCTTCATGGCACGGAGGGCGGCGGGGACATCGGCGATGTGACCGGCGGCGACGGCGTCGCGGATGTCGCGCATCTCCGCCGCGGGCACCCGGATTGTCAGGCGGGTCGGCCGCTGGCCGTGCCCCGATTGTAGACCAGGCTGACGAGCACGCCGAAGCAGAGCGGCGGCATGGCGCACTGGACCCGCGAAGATGGCGCGCGTGTGGGCGATCTCTTGCGGCAGTGTGCGGCGGATGTAGGCCATCCACGCAGCGTGCCAGGGGATCGTGATGTCCGTGAGCTGCGCTGGAGCCGGCCGTGGCGGCCTGGCCCGCGAGACCGAGCCAGGGGGCAGGCGTGCAATCTGCGCCGGCGTGAGCAGATCGAACCAGTCGGCGGCGAAGCCCGCCGTGGTAGCCGAGGTCGTAGCCGACGCCGATGGTCACCCCGCTGGCGCCCCGGGCCAGTGTGGGGCGGATGCACTGCGGCGTCGTAGACATCCGCGGCCGCCAACTCTCCTCGCGGGCGATGAAAGCGACGGCGCGGGTGGGAATGTCAGGGAGAGGGCTCAGGCAGATGCGCGCAGACGCTGCCATGTGGCGGCGTCGATGGTGCCGCTCGGCCGGTAAGCCGGCAGCGGCCTGGAACTCGCGCACAGCCGTCTACGGTACCGCCGCCGAAGTCGCCGTCGGGATCGAGGATCGCACCGTTGCGGTTCAGCAGTCCCTGCGCCTCGATCACATCGGCGCTCGTTGTCGATGTAGCTTCAGCAGGGGTCAGGCATGGGGGGCCTCCTGTTCACTGACGTCGCGGCACTCCTCGATTCTCGTGAGGCCAGAATAGGCGACGGCAGAGTGCAGTCAACGGGAATCTGCCCTTGCTCGCGGCCTCGACGAGGCGACAGGCGCGATGCGCGAGCGCCGCGCTCGACCCTCCGCCGTCGGCACGGCAGTATGCCCTCCGTGACGACCCGACCCGGCCTCGACGTGGCGGATCCCTGGTCGGCCATCGAGGCGTGCTATGCCCGAGGCTGGACCGACGGTCTGCCCGTGGTGCCGCCGACGGAAGCGCTGGTGGACGCCATGCTCGCGGCCGGGCCGTGGGCGGCCGATCACGTCTTGCTGTACGAGCCGGTGCGCGACCGCGCGGTCACCGCGGAGAAGGCGGCGATCAACGCGGTCATGGCGGGGTGCCGGCCCGAGTACTTTCCCGTCGTGGGCGCGGCGCTGCTCGCCATCGGTGACCCCGCGTTCATGCTGCACGGACCGGCCACGAGCACGGGTGGCTCGGCGCTGATGGTGATCGTCAATGGCCCGATCAGCGCCCGTCTCGAGCTCAACGGCAAGGGCAATCTCTTCGGGCCCGGCGTGCGCGCCAATGCGACGATCGGCCGCACGCTGCGCCTCGTCTTGCTCAACTGCCTCGAGTGCCATCCCGGCGTGCTCGACAAGTCCACGCAGGGATGGCCGGGCAAGTACTCCCTCTGCTTCGCGGAGGACGAGGCGGCGAGCCCGTGGGAGCCGCTGCACGTCTCGCGCGGGCTTTCGGCGGACCGCTCCGCCGTGACCGTGTATGCCGCCGAGTCGGGCCACAACGTGCTGAGCCACGGCACGAGCGACCCCGAGCGCCTGCTCACCTGCTTCGCCGACGCCATGGCCGGCCTCGGGAGCCTGAGCCCCGGCCGCTCGGTGATCGTCTTCGCGCCGGAGCACGCCGCGCACCTCGCGCGGGCGGGATGGAGCCGCGGGCGCGTGCAGCAGTGGCTCTACGAGCACGCGTGGCGCTCCCTCGCCGATCTCAAGCGGGGCGGCAAGGTGGAGCCCGCGTTCTTCTCCAATCCGAGCCTCGTCGACTGGCTCTATCGCGACGCGCCCGGAGGTCCGCCCGATCCGCTGCCCTCGGCCGACGACGCCGAGCGCGTCGTCGCGGGCGACGAGGCCGTCCGCGTCCACCGCGGCCTCGGGCCCGACGACGTCCTGCTCGCGGTGGGCGGGGGCGAGGCCGGCGGACACTCCGCCTTCTTCCCCTCGTGGAGCCGCGGCCGCTCCGTCCCATTCGTCACCGTGGAGGTGCCCGCATGATCCGCATCCTCGATCCGACTCTGGCCGCCGCACCCAGCCCGACCGTCATGCCTCGCGCTCCGCGCCCGGCCGTCCTGCGCGGCGCCACGCTCGGGCTGCTCGCCAACGGCAAGTCCAACGGGATGGCCCTGCTCGACCGCATCGCGGAGCACCTGCGCGAGCGCCACGGCGTGGCGGAGGTCCTGCGCGTCGCCAAGACCAACGCGAGCGCGCCCGTGCCGGAGGAGGACGCGGAGCTCCTGGCGAAGCACTGCGCCGCCGTCGTCACCGCGATCGGCGACTGAGGGTCCTGAGCAATACGCACCGAACGAAGTATTAC
>ERZ1370068.8148-contig-7025_pt1 | contig 18509 bp, 25 predicted proteins | sample MGYA00561227_ERZ1370068 | MGnify/ENA primary metagenome ERZ1370068 (study PRJEB38410, sample SAMEA6850437) | metagenome | study: Metagenomic assessment of the ecological functions of the soil: analysis of the soil microbiota associated with the...
GGCTACGTATTGCTCCCGGCCGGCTTTGCCGTCGGCCTTCGGATGCATGACCGGAATCACGCGGCCCGGATACGCCAGACCGGCGCCGCGCGTGGAAGCGGCCCATGACGTCGAAGAAATGAAGCGTGTTGAAGTAGATCTCCTCGTGCAGCGCCTCCATCGACGAGATCTGTTCCTGATCGATCGGCAGCCGGTACTCGGGCTCGCTGAGCGTCAGGTCCGACGTTCAGCTCGCCGAAGAACGGCGCGTCCTCGGCTCGCGGCTTGCCTTTGCCGAGCGCCATGACGTGGTCGTACAGCGCCGGCAGCGTCTTCGACTGGAAGTGATCCCAGAAGCGCTCGGGATCCGTGGCGATGCGCTCGTCGGCGACGGTCCTGGCCCGCCACGCTCGGCCTTGATCCATCCCGTCGTCACGCGCACGCGCTCGTAGTCGGGAAACCGATCGAAGAACGCGCCGCTCGACGACCTTCGGCTCGAACGGTGCGTTTCGAGCAGCTCGGATCCGTCGCCGCGCCTGCGCGACGACTTCGTAGGCCGGCGATCCGATCGGCGTCATCTCGAAATGTGATCTTGCTTGCGATCGATTTTCAGCTCGGTGGCGAGGATCTCGTCGATCGGGTATAGCTCCAGCAGCCACCGTGTCGGCGACGAACATTCCCTGCTGCTTCCACCCGGCCGGCGGACCGATTTCGGCGAACTTGATCGATCAGACGATCGACGGGCTTCCCGGCGAGCGCGGGCCTGACCACTTCGTAGAGCCAGCTGATAGCCCTGCTTGTACGCCGACAGCATCGTGATCGTCGTGGTCTTGTCGTCAGCGCCCGCTTTGACCAGCTCGGCGCGCACCTCCTGTTCGATGCGCCTGCGGACGTCCGGGCGGCTCGCTCAAGCGCGCCTCGATCGTCACCGGCACGCGCTTCTTCGGCTTCAGGCCAGGCACGACGCTCTTGCGCAGCTTCGCCCAGAACTCGTCGACCTCCGGACGGAATCGCGCACGTCGTCGGTGACGAGCGGCTTGCCTTTCTGCACGTCGAGGTTCTGCACGGCGACGTCGACCGAGGCCGCGGCGATCGATGACGAGGCGCGTGGCTTGATCACCTCGGCCAGCCGTTCGTCGGCTTTCTCCGACATAGACGCGCACGCGCGCCGACGCGAGGTCTTTGCCTGCGCAGCTGTTCGCCCAGCTTGTCGATCTTGTAGAGCGCCATCGCCGCCTGGCCGGCCGGCGATCGGCCGGCGATGAATTTCCGGAGATCGTCTCTCCACGTCGTCGAGCGTCGTGCGGTCCTTGCCGCGCGCCCAGATGTGCGGCAGACGTTCGGCGAGCTGGCTGACGGCGCGCTCGACACCAGCCGCGTCGCCGCCGGTCACGATGAGCGCGCTTTTTCCCCGAAGGCCTTCTTGACGATCTGAATGAGCCCCTTCGCCCGGCGCGAGCGCCGGCTTGTCCCATTTGTGCGCCTCGACTCAACTGATCGACGAGCGGATGCGACACGCCGATGATGACGAGGATCGGCTCGCTGTCGGCCGCGGCGATGCTCTTGGGCGGCTTGCGCGATCGGCAGCGCGATGCCGGTGGACTCGAGACCGAGCCGCGCCGCGAGATCCACGACGCCGTCGGTCCCGTCGCCATCCGCGGTGAGCAGGACGTCGACGCGATCGGGAATCAGGTTGTTGTCCGAGTCGGCGAGCGCGCCGTCGTTGGCGTAGAACGTCGAGAGATCGAAGTTGTCCTTTGCGCCGCCGCCCGGGCGGCGGGCCGGCGGCCGCCGGTGCGGCGTCGGCGGTTGCGGCGGCGACTGCTCGCGGAATATCGACGGTCGACACGGTGGCGCCCGCGCGCGCGCAGACGCACGCGAAGCGGATCGGATGTTCGCGTAGGAGAGCGGCCGTTTTCGCGTCGCGGCCGCCGATCGCGACCATCTGATTGAGCGCGACCTGCGCCTTGATCACGTCGCCCGACGTGAGCTGCAGGTCCACGACCAGCCGCTCGGCGCCGTCGGTGTTCGCGCGCACGAACGCCGCCGTCGCGACCGCGGCGGTGGCGGTGATCCCCTTCGTGCCGAGGAACTCCTTCACCTCGTCGGCGATCTTGTCGGTCGTCGGGCCCTTCTGATCCCACACGAACGGCAGGTGTCCGGCGAGCATGACGGCCGCGGCCGCGAGGCCGCCGTCATCGCCGCCGAGGACGGCCAGCGCGGGCTGGCCTGCGGTCGAGAACGCCGCGATCGAGACCGTCGCCGGCTTTCAATGGCGCACCGGCGGCGAGCGCGTCGACGGTGGTTCCGGATTCCGCGAGCGACTTGACGCCGACGAAGATCGTTGGCGATCTCGCCGTTCTGCCCTGGCGAGCGGGAGATCGATCGCCGAGGTTTCGAACCCAAGGCGCGCCGCGATGTCCGCCGCCGCCGCGAGGTCTCCGGCCGCGGGCTGCGGCGCCAGCACCAGCCGCGCGTTGGCGAAGTCGACGACGCCGTCGCTGTTGCGGTCCTGGAACACGACGCCGGGCTTGAAGAAATCAGCCAGCGATGTTCGCGACTGTGGCGCTGGCTGAGAACGCCCGACCGCGCCGGCGCATCGCGACGAAGACGAGGACAGAGATCCGTTTCATGCCATCAGCCATCAGTCCGTGACGAGGGTCAGAATTGGAACCGCACGGCGAACTCCGCCTGCCGCGACGGCGCGTTGATGTTGGCGAGCAGCGACGTTCGTGGTGCCGAACAACGGGCGGCCGCTCACCGGATCGTTGCCGGCGCCGATATTCGCCGCTCGGCACCGCGAAGTTCGCGCGATCGAAGATGTTGAACAACTGCGCGATGAATCTCGGCGCGCCTGCCGCCGACGCGGAAGAACTTCGAGAACCGCAGATCGATGTTCGCGAACGTCGGACAGTCGACCGCACTGACCGGCGTGAGACTCCGCGCGGTGCGGAACGCGTTGATGGCGTCGAGATTCAGATCGCGGCAGCCGGATCCCGGCAGCACCCCGGAGGCAGGTCACCGGTGAGCGTGTCGTTGTTCAAGTCGCCGGCGGAGCTCGACGGACTGAACGGCAGGCTCGATCGGAAATCGCCGATCGCCGACACCTGCATGTCGAGCGGCAGGCGCGACGATCCCGCTCGACCACCAGGCGCTGGCGGCGGTCGGCGGCGCCGGCGCGGTCGCACCTTCGAGTAGCCGTAGACGTCCTGCCGCGTGCCGATGACGTTGTCGTCCGTCGGCCTTGGCCAGGCGTGTACGACGCGAGCGCCTGGTAGTGGTTCGTCATCCGCTTCTCGACCTTGACCAGGAGCGCCTTGTAGGTAGTTGTCCGCGGTTGGCTGCCAGAAGTTCACGCGGACGAACTGTCGGATAGCGGCTCGCCGCGGTCGTCTGATTGGGCAGGTTGATTTCGACCGGTGTCGCGATCGCCATAGCGCATCACGCTGCGTGACGTCCACCGTGAGCGCGATATCCGACGTCACGCGTCTGACTCAGACCGACGTTGGTCTGGTGCGCGTACATGTTGATCTGGCCGTTGCTGCCGACGGTCACCGTCGGCGGCGTCGCGCTCAGGAACGTGTCGCGTGTGCGTCCGCCAAACGGATCGGGAAACGTCGGGTTGAGAATCGTGATCGACTTGGCCTGCGGCCAGGTCAGCTCGCCGAAGTTCTGCAGCGTCCGCATGTTGTCGTAGAACAGCCCGTAGGCGGCGTGCATGTTCGTCACGCCGTTGTTCGGCGGATCCCAGGCCACGCCGACGCGCGGACCGAAGTTGTTGCGGTCGCCGCGCGTGGACTGCGGCTGCGGGACGATCGAGACGTCGAACGGGAATGAGCCGTCGCGGCCGAGCTTGTCCTGGATCTTGGCGAGCAGTCCGGGGACGTCCTCGTTGAACGAGCCGATCTGCAGGTCGTAGCGAAGGCCGAGATTGAAGCGTCAGGCCGCTGCGCGGCCTGCCAGTCGTCCTGCACGTAGGCCGGCGAAGGTCTTGACCGGGATGTTCGCGTAGGTCGGCAGCGAGTTCGTGTACTGCGTCGGCCAGGTCGTCGCGATCGTTCGGCGTCGTACGGCGCGTCCTTCGGGAACGTCCAGCTGCCGAGCGGCGAGCCGGTGTTGTCGCCCTCGAACGGGATGTAGCTGAAGTCGACGCCCGCTCTTCCACTGATGCGTGCCGCCGCCAGTGCCGCATCAGGTACGAGAAGTCGTCCTTCAGCTCCCAGCGCGCCTCCGGGCCCATCTGCGCGTTGCCGCAGCCGCCGACGCTGAATCGACGGATAGCTGAAGACCGGCGTGCAGTAGCGGCAGGCGCGCCGTGAAGTCGCCCGGCTCCCAGTCGCCGTGGCTGTAGGGCGGCGACACCTCGTACTTCGCGTAGGCGTACTGGAAACCGGACGTCGTTCAGCATGCGATCGCTCAACACCGACGAATGGCCGACCACGGCCGATTGGCGCGGCACCGCGAAGTCGAAGCTGGCGCTCGGCGCGATGCGGCCGCCGGCGGTGATGATCGGGCGGTATTCGTCCTCCGCGCCGTAGCGGAAGAACAGGCTCTGCGCCGGACGAGATCTGGTGGTTGACCTTGGCGTTGTAGGTCCAGCGCGTCTGCGCGCTCGTGAACGTGCCCTCGCACTGCGGCCACAAGCCGCGCGCGTTCACCGTGAAGAACTGGTTCTCGTCGGTGCCCTCGTAGGCGAAGAAGTAATGCGTCTTGTCCTTGACGATCGGCCCGCCGATCGTGCCGCCGTACTGATAGCGGCGGTAGTCGGGCTTCGGTCGCCTGGAAGAACTCCTTGCGCCGTGATCGACGCGTCGCGGAAGAACAGCAGGCCCGATCCGTGCAGCTGGTTGGTCCCCGACTTGGTGACGACCGTCGACCAGCGCCGCCGGTCGCGAGACCGTACTCGGCCTTGTAGGTCGAGGTCGACACCTTGAACTCCTGAATCGCGTCCATCGCGAAGTTCTGACGCGGCTCGCCCATCTCGGCCCACGTGTTGTTGACGCCGTCGACGACGAAGCCGTTCGGAGTACTCGCGCGCGCCGGCGCCGACGTTGACGTTGCCGCGATAGAACTGGCCCGCGGATGTTGTCCTGGCGACGTGCCGGGCGTGAGCATCGCGAGATCGATCCAGCGCCGCGACGCCACCGGCAGAGTCCTGAATCTGCTGCGTCGAGCACCGACCGTCGGACACGTCGGACTGCGTGATGTCGACGATCGGCGACTCGCCGGTCACGGTGACCGTTTCCGACAACGCCGCCGGTTTGAGCGTGAAGTTGAGCGATCGCCGTCTGGTCGATGATGAGCACGATGTCGGGGCGGGTTCCGGTGCTGAAGCCGCTCAGTTCGCGCCTGCACGGTGTACTTCCCGGGCGGAGCGACGGAACCCGGAAGTCGCCGGACGCTTCAGTGACCGCGACACGCGTCAAACCTGTGTCTGCGTTGCGGGCGGTGACGGTCACGCCCGGAATCACGCCGCCCGATGAATCCTCTCACCACCCCGGTAATTTGGGCGTTCTGGGCGAACGCCGACGGGGCGAACGCGCCGAGGCAAACCAGAACCAGCACCGAACTGATCGACGATCTGGACATCGCTGTTCTCCTCGTCAACACCAGCCACTTCATTGCCCGCCGGCCGACGTCGTCGGCCCGCGGTGGCGCTGGGCTTTTTCCCGGACGGACCGGCCGCACGCGCAGCATCGTCATCGACACGCCGTCCTGCGCCGCCGCTTCTTCGATGCGTTCGATATCGTATCGCCGTCGCGCAGGTACTTCACGTGCGCCATCAGGAACGAGAAGCCGGCCTTGGCGACGAGGTTGAGCCACTCGCCCTGCGCGGTTTCGTCAGGCGCTTCGGTTCCGCCTGAGCTGAAGAACGTGACCTGCGGCCACTGATTCATCGTCGCGCCGCGCGAGTCGGCTGCCCCGCGCCGCGGCGCCGCCATGCGCGCGCGATCCGCGCGGCTCGCCGGTCTCCAAATCGCTGTAGTAGATCGCGGTGTCCTTGTAGATCTCCTGTCCGTAAACGAACGGTCGCGAACCCGTAGCGCCCACCGCCGATAGCGGCGCCTGCGACGCCACGTCTCATGTTGTGGACGTCGCGTGTTGAGTTGATCTCGCGCGACGATGGCGTCGCGCAGCGCGTCGGTGGCCTGCGCCATGCTCCGGATGGCGCGGATCGCGAACGCCGCCGATGGTTCGTGTACCAGCCCGCGACGACCAGCAGATCGCGGAACTGCGGCGGCACGTAGCCGGAGAACTGCTCGACCCATTCGTGCGACGGGTAGCCGTGCGGGTTGAGGTAGATGTCCGGCAGCCACGTCGCGCCACATCCTGCCGCGCACCAGCGATTCCGGCAGCAGACCGGATCCGCGCGCCGCTGCCGCCGACGTCCATGCCCGAGCGCGCTGTAGCGGCCCGCGTGCAGCATGTGATTCGGCGTCAGCTTCTGCAGGTCGAAGGCCATCTGCCGCGCCGTCAGGATTCTCGACCGGGTGGAGGATGACGTTCACCTTCTTCAGGATCGGCTTGTAGGCGGCGTCGGTGACGCGAGTTGCTCCGCCAAGCCGGAGGATGTGGCTGCGTCGACGACACTTCGTTGGCGTGCTGCCGGCCGGTGACGAAGATCGTCGGCTTGTAGGCCGTCGCGCTTCATCATCGAGACCGAGTTCGCTCGACGTCGGCAGCGTGATCTCGAGCACCGACGATGTCGCGGCCGCGGTACGAATGACCCGCCTTGTAGGCCGTCACCTCCGGATACGCCGCCAGGCTTGCGAACGATCTCCTCCGACTCGTCAGGGCTGATGATGTGGTCCCACGTGACGATCGGCGTCGGCGGTTTCGGCCGACGCGGTCCGCACGTTGGACGGGCGGCGCGCTGACCCGTGTCGACCGCGACGACGCGCGCGGGCGCGGCCGTCCTTAGCCGCGACGGTGACCGAGATGCGATCGACGTGGTCGATGCGACAGCTCGGTCTTGCAGAGACCCGGCGTCGTGCAGCCGCGACGAGGTCGTCGAGCGCGTCGGCGGCGCGAATGCGCTTCGCGATCGTCCTTCGGCTCGGTCTGCAGCTCGATCTCGCGCGACGCGATCGCGGTCCGACGACCGCTCGCATGACCAGCGGCGCCGACGTGTCGATGCGTCGTGAGCTCGCGGCTGACGCGCGTCGGCTGCGTGCGCGCCCTTCTCCTTGTAGCTGATGTCGATCCGCGCGCGCGGCGCGCGTTGCCGGCATACAGCAGGATCCGCGCCGAGCGGCGCCTGGCCTTCCCGCGCAGGATGGATGATCGGGAACACTTTGCCGGGCGCGGTCGAGACGCCGGTTGCCGGTCGTGTTCCGGCCGAGCGCGTTGAAGAAGTCGAGCGTCACGAAATAGAGATCCTCGTGCAGCGACTCGAGCGACGAGACCTGCTCCTCGTCGATCGCCGATGCGGAAGTCGGGCTCGCTCATCCACACCTCGATGTCGAGATCGCGGTGGAACGGCTGCTTGTCCGCGGTCGGACGATTGCCGGTGATCTTCATCACGTTGTCGTAGATCTTCGGCAGCGTCTTGCTCTGCCAGATGTCCCAGAAGCGCTCGGGATCCGTGGCAATCCGCGCGTCGATGGCCGTCTGTCCGTCGACCGTCGCCGACATCCAGCCGGTCGTCACCTTGACGCGCGACCACCCGGGAAACTTCTCCAGATACTCGCGCTCGACGATCTTCGGGCTGAACGTGTTCGCGATAGACCACCTGGCCGGCGGCGTTGGTCGCTTCGAGCGAATAGATCTCCTTCGCCTCGTCGACGAGCTCCATGCCGAAGTTCGCCTTCGGAATGGCGAGCTGGCGTCTCGAAGAATTCGTCCGCCGGATAGAGCTCGTGGACCCAGCGGCTCGGGACCTCGTAGAAGCGATAGTTCTTCGTGAGATCCGGCGTGTTCGTCGCGACCTTGATCGCTGATCGCTCTTCGCGCCCTTGCCTTCAGATCGGGAATCACGACCTCGGTCAGCCACAGGAATCCCTGCTTGTACGCCGACAGGACGCGGACGCGTGGCGCCTTGGCGCCCGCTTTCGACAGCTCGTCGCGAACCTGATCGGCCAGGGCCTTCCGGAACCCCGGCGATTCGCTCAGACGCGTTTCGAGCTCGACCGTCGATCCCGGCCTTCACCTTCGGCAGGACGTCGCTGCGGAACTTCGCCCAGAACTCGTCGACTTCCCACGGGATGTCGATCTTGTCTCGAACACCGTCACCGGATCGGTGATGCCCCGGCTCCCGACCTTCACGGTCGCCGGTCTTGAATGGCGTCCGTGATCCGGTCGGCGACGGAACTGATTCGAGGCCCGGGTTCTTCTGATCGAGGTAGATCTTCGCCTCGAACGATTCGACCGTCTTGCCCTCGAGACGCCTGCAGCACGTCGTCGATTTCGCGCAGCGCGAGGCCGCGTGCGCGCCGCCGGTTTTCGCCGCGCAGGAATCGCCGGCCTGCGTCGTCAGATCGCTCGAGCCGGAACGAGCCGCGCGTCGACATCCCACAAATACGGCACGCGCCGCGCGAGGTAGATCGCGGCCGCATCGGTGCCGGCGGCGTCCGCGCCGGCCACGCACGGTGGCGCGTCGGCGCGCCGAACGCCTTCGGCACGATCTGGATCGCGCCTTCACCGGGCTTGAGATCGTCCAGCCTGACCTTGCCGAGCTTCACGAGCTGCTGCACGATGAGTCGTTGGAGCGGCCGACGAGAATCGGGTTCGGCCTCGCCCGCCGCGTTCGTGACCTTGCGCGCGTTGCGCGCGAGCGGCAGCGTCACGCCGGTGGCTTCGAGGCCGAGCCGCGCGGCGATATGGGCGGCGCCCAGCGAGTCAGCGCCGTCGCCGATGACAATCGCGGTCTCGAGACGATCCGGAATCAGATCGACGAACGTGTCGCCAAACCAGCCGTCGATGGAATAGGCGGTCGACAGATCGAAGGTCTTCGGTGGAATCGGCGGTGGCGCGTTGCCGAAGAACCCGCCGCCGGTGTCGCCGGTCGCGCCTTCGACTGGGGCGCCGCAGGCGGCGCGCACCCTGCGCGGCAGCCGCCGCGTCGGCACCGGCTGGCTGCATCTGGCGCTTCGGCGCGGCGTCGGCGCGTGGTCGTCGGCGCGGCGCGCGGCGCCCGCGTGCCAGCCGCCGGCGTTCTGTCCAGCGCCGCCGCCACGGCCGCCGCGGCCGCCATCGACGGGCGGCGTGAGCGTCCGCGAATTGAGTCCCGGCCGGCGAACCAGCGTCGAGCCGTGGTTCTGGCACCCGGACCAGAACTCGATTTCCGTTGCGGCCGCGTTCGCGTAGCTCAATGTTTCGGGCTCGAGCCCGCGCCGATGCGCGAGGTCGAGCTGTTCGATCGCGTGAAGAGCTTTGGCGGCGTCGCTCGCGCGCCACGTCGACGCGTTGGATCACCTTCAGCACGCCGCGGCGATCGCTGTCGACGACGACGGCGGAGACGCCGCGGGATGTGGCGGTGACGCCGTTCGATTTCAGATAGCGGATCGTCTGCGTCTCGACCTGTCCGACACGCGCGCCCGTTGATCCCCAGATGCGCGGTAGGTAGGCGGCCAGCCCGTTCGCCGCATTCAACGTCCCTCATCGTCGCCGCCGACGACGACCACGCCGTCGCCGCCGCCGAGAGGAGACGTCACGACGGCCACGAGGCCTGACCAGGTTTGAGCGTCTTCAGATCGATCGCGCCGCGATCGAGCAACGGCTTCACGAGCGGATTGCTGCGGCCAACGAGAATCGGACGGCAATCGACGCCGGCTGCGCGACCTCGTTCGACTTTGATCACGATCGGCAGCGTGAGCGCCGTCGTTTCGAATCCCAGGCGGCCGGCAATGTTCGCGGCGCCCTGCACGTCTTCGCGACCGCCGGTTCGGCGGAACGATGACCCGCGCGGCGACCGAGTCGGCCAGGACCGTCGCCGTTCGTGTCGCGGATGGCGCCGGTCGTCACGTCGTAGAGCGACGCGAGACTGCGCATCTCCGGTCGCTGCGCCGGACACGCGGAGGCCTGAGAGGTCAGACGAGCAACTTACTGGCGCCGGCGACGACGGTGGCGAGAAGGAGTGCGCGTTTCATCGTTGTGATCCTCCGACGAACGTCGAAGAGGTGTCGGTGTCCGAGCGATCGTGCACCCACCGGATGCACGCGGAGCGAGGGCGGCTGGGACGGTCTACCGCGGGGTCAGGACACCCCGGATTACAAGCGATGACAAGAGTAGGCGGGATGGAGGGGACGAAAGGCAGAAACGTGCGCATCGCGTTATTGCGATGCCCTCTGCCCCCACTGATCTGGCTCCCCCAGCATTCACGGCGCCCTGCCGTAATCAGACCAGCGAGCCGATGCCCATGAAAGGCAAGCGGCATGCCCAGCCTGTTTTGCTTGACGAGATAAACCCGGGGATGAAGCAGATCGGGTTGCGAACGCGTGGATCGCTATTGGCCGAATCTGTTACAGAACGGGCAAGACGGTCGGTGACTGCGGCCAGTCGTCGGATGCGGCGCTGTCGCGCGCCGAGAGGAGCGGATCGCGCTGCCGGCCACGCGATCCCGATCGCCGGATCGTTCCAGGCGATGCCGACCTCGCTCGCCGGGTCGTAGCATGTCCGTGCACTTGTATTCGACCTGCGCGATCGCGGCTGACGCACGCAGAAGCCGTGGTGCAAAGCCGGGCGGCACGTAGACCTGCTTGAAGTTGTCGGCCGTCAGGTTGACTGCCGACCCATCGCCCGAACGCCGGCGATCCGCGGCGCACGTCGACGGCCGACGTCGAAGATCTCGCCTTCGATGACGCGGATCAGTTTCGCCCTGCGGCCGCTGCACCTGCAGGTGCAGGCCGCGCAGCGTCCGCGCGACCGATCGCGAGTGGTTGTCCTGCACGAACGGCCGCGGCGATGCCGTGCTCGCGATAGCGATCGGCGTGATAGGTCTCGACGAAGAATCCGCGGCCGTCGCGATGGCACGTCGGGCTCGATGATGCAGCACGCCCGGCAGACTGGCTGGTCGGTGACGACGCGCACGATCAGGCGCTACGTCGGCTCGAGCAGGCGCAGCGAGGTACTGGCCGTAGGCGCTCGACTCCATGCCGCGCGCCAGCCGGGCGAGATCGGCGGTCGATGATGTAGCCCATGCTGATACGCGATCTCCTCGAGGCAGGCGACCATCAGCCCCTGCCGCTCCTCGATGGCGTGGATGTAGTTCGACGGCCTGCATCAGCGAATCGTGCGTGCCGGTGTCGAGCCACGGCGATGCCGCGCGGCCAGCTTCCGACGCGCAGACTCGCCGCGCTCGCAGGTAGGCGCGGTTGACGTCGGTGATCTCGAGCTCGCCGCGCGCCGACGGCTTCAGCGCTGCGCCGCGATGTCGAGCGACCTGGTTGTCGTAGAAGTAGAGGCCGGTCACCGCGTACGACGACTTCGGCTTCGCCGGCTTCTCCTCGAGGCTGACGGCGCGGCCGTCGGCGTCGAACTCGACGACGCCGTAGCGCTCGGGATCGCGGACCTGATAGCCGAACACCGTCGCGCCCGTCTCGCGCGCCGCGGCGCTGCGCAGGTAGTCGGAGAAGTGCGCGCCGTAGAAGATGTTGTCGCCGAGCGCGAGCGCGACGCGGTCCGCCGCCGACGAACTCGCGGCCGATGATGAACGCCTGCGCCAGGCCGTCGGGGCTGGGCTGCGCGGCGTAGCTGAATCTGCAGGCCGATGTCGCTGCCGTCGCCGAGCAGCGCGCTGAAGCCGTCCTGCTCGTGCGGCGTGGTGATGACCAGCACCTGCCGGATGCCCGCGCAGCATCAGCGTCGACAGCGGGTAGTAGATCATCGGCTTGTTGTAGATCGGCACGCAGCTGCTTGCTGACGGCGCGCGTCAGCGGATGCAGGCGCGATCCGGAGCCGCCGGCGAGGATGATGCCCTTCAGCATTTCAGACATTCAGGATTCAGATCGCAAATGCGCTTGCTTTCCGAACTCGTCTCGTAGCGCCCGGCCTGATCTGTTCGCACCAGTCGCGGTGCTCGACATACCAGCGCGCAGTGTCGCGCCAGGCCCTCTCTCGAATGCGTGGCGCGGCGCCCAGCCGAGCTCGCGGCGGATCTTGGTCGGCGTCGATCGCGTAGCGGCGATCGTGGCCGGGACGATCGGCGCACGAACGTCTTCAGGTCGCGATAGCGCGCCGCTTGCAGCGCCGGATTGCGACGCCGCAGGGCTGCAGCGCCTCGACGCGCGTCGCAGATGCGATCGACGATCTCGAGGTTGGTGCGCTCGTTGCCGCCGCCGATGTTGTACTTCTCGCCCGGACGGCCCTTCGCGCAGCACCAGCAGGATCCCGGCGCAGTGATCCTCGACGTGCAGCCAGTCGCGCACGTTGCCGCCGTCGCCGTAGATCGGCAGCGGCGTGCCGTCGAGCGCGTTGAGCAGCATCAGCGGGATCAGCTTCTCCGGAAACTGAAACGGCCCGTAGTTGTTCGAGCAGTTCGTGATCAGCACCGGCAGGCCGTAGGTGTGGAAGCTAGGCGCGCACCAGGTGATCCGCCGCCGCCTTGCTCGCCGCGTACGGCGAGTTCGGCGCGTAGGGCGTCTCCTCGCTGAACAGCGCCGCTCGCGCCCGAGCGTGCCGTAGACCTCGTCGGTCGAGACGTGCAGGAAGCGGAACGCGTCGCGCGCGGCGGTCCGACAGCTCGCGCGACGAACGCCCGCGCCGCCTCGAGCAGCACGAAGGTGCCGACGATGTTGGTGTCGATGAACGGCGCGGGGACCGTCGATCGACCGGTCGACGTGCGTTTCCGCCGCGAGGTTGAGGCACCGCGGTCGGCCGATGCTCGGCGAACGACGCGCGCGACGGCGCTCGCCGTCCGCGATGTCGGCCTGCACGAACGTCACGCGCGGACTCGTCGAGCGGCCCCTCCAGGTTCAGCAGGCTGCCGGCGTAGGTCAGCTTGTCGAGGACGACGACGACGATCGGCGGTGTGGTCGAGCGCGTAGCGGACGAGGTTGGAGCCGATGAACCCGGCTCCGCCGTGATAGAGTGTCATGCAAGTAGAAATTGACAATGAGAACCAAGGCGGTGCCCGCTGATTCTGCGCGTCGGTTAGATTCGACCGACGCGCCCTCCGGATACATCAGCGCCAGCCGCAGCTCCTTGGCGAGCGAATCGACGGTCGTGCCGCGCGCGCTTCCACGCGCCTTCGGTCTCGAACCGCAGGTCGCCGATGCGGCGGCCCCACGGCGCGATGACTCGGCCGATGGCGCGGAAGTCGCGCGCGATCGGCGTGCTCCTGATCGAGCCGGCCGGATCACCTCGGGCGCGACGCGGATGAAGGCGCGCAGCGCCGAGGCCGAGCGGATGCTGTAGCTTGCGGCCGTTCCACGCGCCGCCGAAGACGAGCGCGATCTGCTTGAAGTAGTTGACGAAGAACTTCTTCGCCTCCTCGTGCGACGTCGCCGCGCCGTTCTTCGCCGAACACGCCGTCGCTCGGCGAACAGCTTCTTCAGCTCCTGCGCCAGCGGCGCCTGCGCGACGCGGCCGCGGCCGACGCCGAGCAGCTTGATCTCGTCGTAGAGCGGCGAGTCCTCGCGGTCGTTCAGCGCGCGGACGATGTCGTGCGCCAGTGGCCAGCGCTTCGTCGCGATACAGCTGACGTCCCGACAGGCTGACCAGGTGCGACGCGTTCAGCCGCGTGTGCTTCGCGTTGATCGTGACGAACATCTGCACGACGTGATCTTCGGGCAGGCGGTCGAAGATGATCGCCGGCACCGCGAAGTCTTCGTCCTCGAAGCGATCGATGTCGGCGTGCAGCGCCAGCAGCCGGTGCTGGCCGTCGATCGCGCGCAGAATGCCTTCGCGCTCGGGCACCTTCAGGATGCCGACGCGCGAGTCGCCGTCCGCCGGCTGAAACGTCAGCTTCTCGTCGCACGAGATGATCACCGCGCCGGGAATCGACGGCAGGTCGCGCGCCTGACGGCACTGCTCGTAGTACTGCACGAGCTCGTCGATCTTCCTGCGGATGATCTGGCGCTGATAGGCCTTGTCGCTCGACGCGATGCGCCGCTCGAGAAAGTCCCAGTTCACCTTCGACGGCTGCGGCGCGCCCGGCTTCTGCTTGCCGCCGCGCACCGGCAGGCCTGCGCGCTGTCGCCGTAACTCAGCACCTCGAACCGCACGAGCTTGTCGATGTCACTGGCCGTCAGTGAAGCTTGGTAGAATTGCACCCCGAACTGCTGCATCCGAATCGCGGCGACGTTGATCATAGGTTCGAATCCAAGCTCGCGTCAGGCTGGCCTGACTGCAACGGCGTCAGCGAAGAGGCCGGATTGTATCGCAGGTACACGGTCTCGACACCAACCCGACCGCACGCTAGCTAAGTATCTCGTACATAAGGAGTTCTGTCATGTCTCAGTGGAGACGCCCTGCACGGCTGCTCGCCGTCGCTCGCTTGTCCTGGTCGCTCGGGCTGGCTGGATCGGCATTGATCGCGCAATCGACTGGAAACAAAGCAGTTGCATCTGCCGATGTCGCGGCCAGCCGCGGACGATCGGACTTTGCCCGGGCGGTCAAGGGAGTGGACCACCAGGCCGGAGTTCAGCAGCCCGCTGGTGGATCACCTGCCCAAAGTGGCGGGCGTCCCGTCACCCAAGGACGTGCTCGGTCACCACATCGGTGAGCCGAAGAAACTGACCTACTACGCGGACATCCTCGAAGTATTACCGCGCGCGCTCGCCGCCGCGTCGCCGCGCGTGAAGGTCGATCCCCATCGGCAAGAGCAACGAGGGCCGCGACCTCGTCGTCGTCTTCGTCGGCGCCGACGAGTCGATCGAGAACCTGGAGACGTATCGCGCGCTACCTCGCGCAGCTCGCCGACCCGCGCAAGATCAGCGACGCGCAGGCCGAAGGAGATCATCGCCAAGGCCAAGCCGATCTACCACCTCTCCGGGCGGCCTCCACAGCGGCGAAGTCGGACCGTCCGAGATGCTGATGGAGCTGGCCTATCGCGCTCGCGACGGAGGACTCGCCGCTCGATCAGCGCAGATCCGCGACAACGTCATCGTCTCGATCACGCCGGTCGCCGATCCCGACGGCCGCGATCGCAACGTCGACTGGTACTACCAGCTACGGCATCAACGAAACCGAAGGCCGCACGACCGGCGCCGGCGTGCCGTGCTGGGGCAAGTACGATCTTCCACGACGACAACCGCGACATCAACTACTCGCAGGTCGAGATGCGCGCGCTGCTCGAGCTGGTACCTGCAGTGGCACCCGCCGATCATGCACGACCTGCATCAGGCGCAGACGCTGCTCTACACCTTCAGCGGCCAGGCGCCGCAGAATCCGAACCTCGGATCCGATCCTCTACGGCGAGCTGCCGATGATGGCGAACTTCGAGATGGCGCAGATGACGAAGTACGGCATGCCCGGCGTCTGGACGCACGGGTTCGTCGACATGTGGTCGCCCGGCTACCTCGCGTTCATGTCCGTCGAACCACAACGGCATGATTCGGATGTACGAGATCCAGGGATTCAGCGGCGCGAACACGCAGAAGATGCGGCTCGGCAATCCGAACGGCACGGGCGCCAACGGCGTGCGGCGGCGCGGCGTGCGACGGAGCGCGGGCGGAGCGCTCGGCGCCGGTGACGCGGCGGCTGCGGCCGCCGGACGCGGCAACCAGAGCCAGCGCGAGTGGTTCCGGCCGCTGGCCGGCGACCGGCGAGTTCGACTGGTCGCTGCGCAACAACACGAACTACGGCGAGACCGGCGTGCTGACGGCGCTGCAGTACACGTCGGCAGTTCCCGAAGGTCATCCTCGAGAACTTCTACGTGAAGTCGCGCAACTCGATGGAGACCGGGCGGAAGGAAACCGTCGCCGGCTACGTCATTCCCGGCGGGCCAGCGCGACATGACGCGCGTCGAGCGGCTGGTCAACCTGCTGCGTCTGCAGGGCATCGAGATCGGCCGCGCGACCGCTGAGGTGAAGCTGCAGGAAGGCACCTTCCCCGCCGGCTCCTTCATCGTCAAACGCGATCAGCCGTACAGCCGGCTCGCGAAGACGCTGCTCGAGAAGCAGGTCTATCCGGATCCGAACCTCCGCACCTACGACGATGCGTCGTGGACGATGGGGCTGATGAGCCAGGCCGAGGTGAAGGAGATCGCGTGACAAGAAGATGCTCGATCTCGCCGTCGACGCCGGTCAACGACGACGGAGATTCATCTGGCCGGCACGCTGATCGGCAGCGGATCGACCGTCGCCGTCGCGCACTACGGCTCGAACAACATGATCACGCTGCGCTACCGGCTGAAGGATCTGAAGGTGCAGGCGGCCGAGAAGGAATTCAAGCAGGGCGACGTCACCTTCCCGGCCGGATCGTTCGTCGTCGCCGGCGATGCGGCGCAGGTCACGACCGGCGGTCGAGACGCTCGGGCTGACGGCGGTTGCGCTCGCCGGCGGCGCCGCAGGTGCCGCTGCACGATCTCGATCTGCCGCGCGTGGCGATCTACAGCATCTGGGGCAGCACGCAGGACATCGGCTGGGTGCGGTACGCGTTCGACAAGTTCGAGGTGCCGTACGACCTGATCTACAAGGAGCGCGTCAAGAAGGGCGACCTCAAGAGTCGCCTACGACGTCATCGTGCATGCCGAACCAGGGCGGCAGCGGCAAGCGGCTCGTCTTCGACATCGAGAATCGCGGGCAGCCGATCGCATACAAGAAGAGCGAGCAGTTCAAGAACCTCGGGATGTACGGCGAGTCGGACGACATCACCGGCGGCATGGGCCTCGACGGCGTCGCCGGAATTCGAGAAGTTCGTCGAAGGCCGGCGGCCTGCTGGTCACGCTCGGCACGGCGAGCTACTTCCCGCCGAGTTCGGCCTGGCGCCGAATGTGGACGCGGCGCGAACGTCGCGCGCAGTTCTACGCGCCGGGACCGATCATCGACGCCGAGATCCTGCAAGCCGGAGCATCCGATCTTCTACGGCTACGACAAGAAGACGAGTTCCGGTGCGCTACGGCAACGGTCCGCTGCTGAGCGTGCAGACCGGCGCCAATCCGTTCGACGGCCGCCGCCGCCGGGACCGCCGCCGACACCGCAGAGCGTGCTGATGCGCTACCCGGGTGGCGACGATCACGTGCTGAGCGGCCTGATGCGCGGCGCCAACGAGATCGCAACCGCGCGGCGATCGTCGATCGAGCCGTCGGGCAAAGGGCGCGTGATTCTGTTCGCCGGGAACCCGTGCTACCGGTGGCAGAACTTCGGCGAGTTCAACATGCTGTTCAACACGGTGCTGAACTACAACGACATCAAGACGGACGTGCCGAAGCCGGCGGGGACGGCGCCGGCGCAGATCTGAACTGCGGAGAAGCCGCGACCGAGGAAATTCTTCTCCATGATCTCAGCGTCCTCGCGGTTTTGTGACGTTCATCGCCGCGATCGTCAGCAGCCCGTATGCGATCAGCGCGAGGCCGATGATCAGCAGCCTCGAAGTGGTCTGCCGCGAGCCCTGGGAGCGCCAGGTCCTGGACGATGACCCACGTTTCAGGAGGCTTTGTCGCAGCGGCGCTGGCGGTCAGGGGCCAGCGCAGCGCCGGTGGTAGTGCGGCCAAGTCCTCGAAAATGGCGATGGTCATGGCACTCGACCACGATCGCGTACCGCGACCAGAGCGCGCCACGCGTAACCGATGGCGCAGGAACACTTCCAACACGACAGCCGCAGTTGATTTGCGACGGCGAGGTTGGCCAGCGACGCCAGCCTGGCGATGAGATTGAGAGAAACGCGCGGGATGGGCGGCCGACATGCCCGCCATCCTACCGGCTTACCTTGTAATGTAAAGTTCTTTCAACCAGACCCCGCTCGCCATACTTCTTCACCGCCGCGACCGTGCTTGTCGACGTCGGCGTGCGTGTTGTAGAAGTGCGGCGAGAACCGCATGCCGGGACGATCCTGGCTGCCACCGCGCGTCGCGCAGCCGATGCGATCCTTCTGGTAGAGCGCCGTCGACAGCTTGCGGACGTCGAGGCTGCCCGGCTGGAACGACAGCACGGCGACGCCGACGCGACGCGATCGGGCTGGTCCAGATCTTCACGCCGTCGATCTTCTTCAGCCCGTCGATCAGCGCCGTGCGTCAGCTCGCGCGACGCGCTTCTCGATCTGGCGCGCGGCCGATCTGCGGTCTGGCAGCTTCAGCGCCTCGCCGAACGCGATCATCGCCGGCTCGTCGCGCTGGCCGAACCCTCGAACGTGCGCGACACGCCGACCCGGCCCGGATACGCGCTGAAGATGCTCGCCCAGATCTTCGGCTGCGCGCTCTTGTTGATGTAGAGCACGCCGTTTTCTTTCGGACCGCACGGCCACTTGTGCGCGCTGCCGCTGTAGAAGTCCGGCTGGATGTCGCTCAGGTCGACGTCCATCAGCCTCGAACGACTGCGCGCCGTCCACCAGCGAGGATGCCGCGCTCGCGCGCCAGCCGGCAGATCTCCTTCGCCGGGAACAGATCGCCGACCGTGCTCGTCTGGTGAGCAATACGCAACTGGAACGAAGTA
>ERZ1370068.7240-contig-617_pt1 | contig 18499 bp, 21 predicted proteins | sample MGYA00561227_ERZ1370068 | MGnify/ENA primary metagenome ERZ1370068 (study PRJEB38410, sample SAMEA6850437) | metagenome | study: Metagenomic assessment of the ecological functions of the soil: analysis of the soil microbiota associated with the...
CGTTACGTATTGCTGGCCTATCAGTTGCGAGCTCTCTCCAGTGTCGCGTTGGTGAGATTTGTGTCGCTGGGAAGTGTGAGTGCCGTCAGGGGGGTCTGGTGAGGGACAATGCCGGGATCCGGCCAGCTGACCAGTGTTGCGGCAATGAACGCAACCCGCTAACCACCCGCCGATCGGGCGTGCCGCCGGTCGCTGCGAATGCAAGCCCGGTACGGTGCCAGTGGTAGCGCGTGTCGCTCGCATGCAATGACGGTCAAACTCGATGTGGCTCCTCGAATGCGTCATTCTCCAGAATGATCCCAAGCACTGTAGCAATACGTAACTGGAACGAAGCATACCGAGTTCGCCGCATTGCTTGGGCGCGCCCGTGCCGCCGGCAGTTACGACCCGGCCACTGGGGTCTGGAGCGGGCTGAGCCTGGCGCAGGGGCAGTCGGTGAGCATCACCCTGACGGGCACCATCGACCCGGCGGCCACCGGCACGCTGACCAACACGGCGCACGTGTCCCCGCCCGCCGGCGTGACCGACCCCGACCCGTCCGACAACAACGCCAGCGACACCGACACGCTGACGCCCCAGGCCGACCTGACGCGTCACCAAGACCGACGGCCAGACGAGCGACGTGCCGGGCACGCACGCACCACCTACACCATCGTCGTCAGCAACAACGGCCCTGCAGCACGGTGAGCAGCGTCGACCCTGACCGACGCCGTGCCGGCGGCCCTGCTCAGCCCGTCCTTCGGCACGCCTGCAGCGGCGCGGCAGTTACGACCCGGCCACGGGCGCTCTGGAGCGGGCTGAGCCTGGCGCGCAGGGCCAGTCGGTGACCATCACCCTGACGGGCACCATCGACCCGGCCGCCACCGGCTCGCTGACCAACACGGCCACGTCAGCCCCGCCCGCCGGCGTGACCGACCCCGATCCGTCCGACAACAGCCGCCAGCGACACCGACACGCTCACGCCCCAGCGCCGACCTGTCCGTCACCAAGACCGACGGCGTCACCTCCGCGGTGCCGGGCACGCCGACCACCTACACCATCGTGGTCAGCAACAACGGGCCCTGCTGCCGTGAGCGGGGCCAGCGTGTCCGACCCGCTGCCCGCCGGCGTCACCGCCGCCACCTGGACGGCCACCGCCAGCAGCGGCGGCGGCGTGGTCACCGGGCCGCAGCAGCGGCACGCGCGCCCTGGCCACCACCGGTCGACCTGCCCGCCAACGCCACGCGTCACCTTCACCTTCACGGTCCTGGTCAGCCCTCGCCGCCACCGGCTCACTGGGCAACACGGCCACGGTCAGCCTCGCCCGCCGGCGTGACCGACCCCGACCCGACCGACAACAGCGCCACCGACACCGACAGCCTGACGCCCCAGCGCCGACCTGTCCATCACCAAGACCGACGGCGTCCTGGCCGCGATCCCGGGGACCAGCACCACCTACACCATCGTGGTCAGCAACGCCGGCCCCAGCACGGCCGTGAACCAGGCAGGTCACCGACGTATTCCCGTCGGCCATCACCGCGGTCAGCTGGACGGCGGTGGCCTCGGCCGGCTCCAGCGTGGCTGCCGCCAGCGGCACGCGGCAACATCAACACCACCGTCACCCTGCTGCCCGGCGGCACCGCCACCTTCACCGCCGTGGCCCAGGTCAGCCCCGCGGCCACCGGCTCGTTGACCAACACCGCCACGGTGGCCGTGCCGCCCGGGGACACCACCCCGGGCAACAACAGCTGCCACCGACAGTCGACAGCCTGACGCCCCTGGCCGGCCTGGCCATCACCAAGACCGACGGGCAGACCACGGCGGTGCCGGGCACGCACCACCACCTACACCATCACGGTCAGCAACGCCGGCCCTGCTGCCGCCACCGGGCGCGCGCTGTCCGACCCCCTGCCGGCCGGCGTCACTGCCGCCACCTGGCCTTCGCCGGCGCCACCGGCGGCGGCAGCGTCACCGGGCCGCAGCAGCGGCACGCGCGCCCTGGCCACCACGGTCAACCTGCCCGTCGGGCGCCACCATCAGCTTCAGCTTCACGGTCCATGGTCAACCCCTCGGCCACCGGCTCCCTGGTCAACACCGCCACGGTCACGCCGCCGGGGGACGCCCACCAGCGTCACCGACACCGACAGCCTGACGCCCCAGGCCGACCTGTCCGTCACCAAGACCGACGGCGTCAGCCGCGGCAGTGCCGGGCACGCCCGACACCTACACCATCGTCGGTCAGCAACGCCGGCCCCAGCACGGTGAGCAGCCTGACCCTGACCGACACCGTGCCGGCGGCCCTGCTCAACCCGGCCTTCGGCACGCCCAGCCGCGCGGCAGCTACGACCCGGCCACGGGGTCTGGAGCGGGCTGAGCCTGGCGGCGGGGCAGTCGGTGAGCATCACCCTGACGGGCACCATCGACCCGGCGGCCACCGGCACGCTCGACCAACACGGCGCACGTGTCCCCGCCCGCCGGCGTGACCGACCCCGACCCGTCCGACAACAACGCCAGCGACACCGACACGCTGACGCCCCAGGCCGACCTGTCAGCATCACCAAGACCGACGGCCAGACCAGCGACGTGCCGGGCACGCCAGCATCACCTACACCATCGTCGTCAGCAACAACGGCCCCAGCACGGTGAGTAGCCTGACCCTGACCGACGCCGTGCCGGCGGCCCTGCTCAACCCGGTCTTCGGCACGCCCAGCGCGCGGCAGTTACGACCCGGCCACGGGCGTCTGGAGCGGGCTGAGCCTGGCGGCGGGGCAGTCGGTGACGCATCACCCTGACGGGCACCATCGACCCGGCCGCCACCGGCACCCTGACCAACACGCGCCACGTGTCGCCCCGCCCGCCGGGGTGACCGACCCCGATCCGTCCGACAACAACGCCAGCGACACCGACACGCTCACGCCCCAGCGCCGACCTGTCCGTCACCAAGACCGGACGGCGTCACGCTCGGCGGTGCCGGGCACGCCCGACCACCTACACCATCGTGGTCAGCAACAACGGGTCCCAGCTGCCGTCAGCGGGGCCAGCGTGTCCGACCCGCTGCCCGCCGGCGTCATCGCCGCCACCTGGACGGCCACCGCCAGCAGCGGCGGCGGCGTGCGTCACTGGGCCGAGCAGCGGCACGGCGCCCTGGCCACCACCGTCGACCTGCCCGCCAACGCCAGCGGTCACCTTCACCTTCACGGTCCTGGTCAGCCCTCGCGCCACCGGCTCACTGGGCAACACGGCCACGGTCAGCCCGCCCGCCGGCGTGACCGACCCCGACCCCGGCCGACAACAACCGCGCACCGACACCGACACGCCTGACGCCCCAGCGCCGACCTGTCCATCACCAAGACCGACGGCCAGTCCAGGCCGCGGTGCCGGGCACCAGCACCACCTACACCATCGTGGTCAGCAACGCCGGCCCCAGCACGGCCGTGGCCCAGCAGGTCACCGACGTATTCCCGGCGGCCATCACCGCGGTCAGCTGGACGGCGGTGGCCTCGGCCGGCTCCAGCGTGGCTGCCGCCAGCGGCACCGGCAACATCGTCACCACCGTCACCCTGCTGCCCGGCGGCACCGCCACCTTCACCGCCGTCGCCCAGATCAGCCCGCGCGGCCACCGGCTCGTTGACCAACACCGCCACGGTGGCCGTGCCGCCCGGGGACACCACCCCGGCAACAACAGCTGCCACCGACAGCGACAGCCTGACCCCCAGACCGGCCTGCGCCATCACCAAGACCGACGGGCAGACCACGCTGCCGTGCCGGGCACCAGCACCACCTACACCATCGTCGGTCAGCAACGCCGGCCCTGCTGCCGCCGCCACCGCGCGCCGCTCTCCGACCTCCTGCCGGCCGGCGTCACCGCCGCCACCTGACGTTCGTCGCCGCCAGCGGCGGCGGCGGCGTCACCGGGCCGCATCAGCGGCAGCGGCGCCCTGTCCACCACCGTCAACCTGCCCGTCGGCGCCACCGTCACCTTCAGCTTCACGGCCACCATCGACCCCGACGGCCACCGGCACCCTGGTCAACACCGCCACGGTCACGCCGCCGCGGGGACGCCGACCAGCGGCAGCGACACCGACGCGCTGACGCCCCAGGCCGACCTGTCGGTCACCAAGACCGACGGCAAGGTCGCGCTGGCCGTGCCGGGCACGCCCGACACCTACACCATCACGGTCAGCAACGCCGGCCCCGAGCACGGTGAGCAGCGTCAACCTGACCGACGCCGTGCCGGCGGCCCTGCTCAACCCGGTCTTCGGCACGCCCAGCCGCGGGCAGCTACGACCCGGCCACGGGGTCTGGAGCGGGCTGAGCCTGGCGGCGGGGCAGTCGGTGACCATCACCCTGACGGGCACCATCGACCCGGCGCGCCACCGGCACGCTCACCAACACCGCCCACGTCGCCCCGCCTGCTGGAGTGACCGACCCCAACCCGGCCAACAACAACGCCAGCGACACCGACACGCTGACGCCCCAGGCCGACCTGGCCATCACCAAGACCGACGGCAGTCAGAGCCGCCGTGCCGGGCACGCACCGACACCTACACCATCGTCGTCAGCAACGCCGGCCCGCAGCACGGTGAGCCAGCGTCGACCCTGACCGACGCCGCCGGCCGGCGGCGCTGCTCAACCCGGTCTTCGGCACGCCCAGCCGCGGGCAGTTACGACCCGGCCACGGGCCTCTGGAGCGGGCTGAGCCTGGCGGCAGGGCCAGTCGGTGACCATCACCCTGACGGGCACCATCGACCCGGCCGCCACCGGCACCCTGACCAACACCGCCACGCGTCACCCCGCCCGCCGGGGTGACCGACCCCGACCCGGCCGACAACAAGCGCCAGCGACACCGACACGCTGACGCCCCAGGCCGACCTGGCCATCACCAAGACCGACGGCGTCACGTCCGCGGTGCCGGGCACGCCCGACCACCTACACCATCGTGGTCAGCAACGCCGGCCCCAGCTGCCGTCACCGGGGCCAGCGTGTCCGGACCTGCTGCCCGCCGGCGTCACCGCCGCCAGCTGGACGGCCACCGCCAGCAGCGGCGGCGGCAAGCGTCACCGGCCCCAGCAGCGGCAGCAGCGCCCTGGCCACCACTGGTCGACCTGCCGGCTCAACGCCACGGTCACCTTCACCTTCACGGTGCAGATCGACCCCGCCGCCACCGGCGCCCTGGCCAACACCGCCACCGTCACCCCGCCCGCCGGCGTGACCGACCCCACCCCGGCCAACAACACCGGCACCGACACCGACAGCCTGACGCCCCAGGCCGACCTGTCCATCACCAAGACCGACGGCCAGTCCAGGCCGCCGTGCCGGGCACCAGCACCACCTACACCATCGTGGTCAGCAACGCCGGCCCCAGCACGGCCGTGGCCCAGCAGGTCACCGACAACTTCCCGGCGGCCATCACCGCGGTCAGCTGGACGGCGGTGGCCTCGGCCGGCTCCAGCGTGGCTGCCGCCAGCGGCACCGGCAACATCGCCGACCACCGTCACCCTGCTGCCCGGCGGCACCGCCACCTTCACCGCCGTCGCCCACGATCAGCCCGGCGGCCACCGGGCGCGTTGACCAACACCGCCACGGTGGCCGTGCCGCCCGGGGACACCACCCCGGGCAACAACAGCTGCCACCGACAGCGACAGCCTGACCCCCAGACCGGCCTGGCCATCACCAAGACCGACGGCCAGACCAAGCTGCCGTGCCGGGCACCAGCACCACCTACACCATCGTCGTCAGCAACGCCGGCCCTGCGCGCCGCCACCGGCGCCACCCTCTCCGACCCCCTGCCGGCCGGCGTCACCGCCGCCACCTGGACGTTCGTCGCCGCCAGACGGGCGGCGGCGGCGTCACCGGGCCCACTCAGCGGCAGCGCGCCCTGTCCACCACCGTCAACCTGCCGGTCGGCGCCACCGTCACCTTCAGCTTCACGGCCACCATCGACCCGACGGCCACCGGCATCCTGACCAACATCGCCACGGTCACGCCGCCGGGGGACGCCGACCAGCGGCAGCGACACCGACGCGCTGACGCCCCAGGCCGACCTGTCGGTCACCAAGACCGACGGCAAGGCTGCGCTGCCGTGCCGGGCACGCCCGACACCTACACCATCACCGTCAGCAACGCCGGCCCGAGCACGGTGAGCAGCGTCACCCTGACCGACGCCGTGCCGGCGGCGCTGCTCAACCCGGTCTTCGGCACGCCCAGCGCGGGCAGCTACAACCCGGCCACGGGGGTCTGGAGCGGGCTGAGCCTGGCGGCGGGGCAGTCGGTGACCATCACCCTGACGGGCACCATCGACCCGGCGGCCTCCGGCTCCTCACCAACACCGCCCACGTCGCCCCGCCGGCTGGCGTGACCGACCCCAACCCGGGCAACAACGACGCCAGCGACACCGACACGCTGACGCCCCAGGCCGACCTGGCCGTCACCAAGACCGACGGCAAGACCAGCCGCCGTGCCGGGCACGCCCGACCACCTACACCATCACGGTCAGCAACGCCGGCCCGAGCACGGTGAGCAGCGTCAACCTGACTGACGCCGTGCCGGCGGCCGCTGCTCAACCCGGTCTTCGGCACGCCCAGCCGCGGGCAGCTACAACCCGGCCACGGGCGTCTGGAGCGGGCTGAGCCTGGCGGCGGGGCAGTCGGTGACCATCACCCTGACGGGCACCATCGACCCGGCCGCCACCGGCTCCCTCGACCAACACCGCCACACGTCGCCCCGCCTGCCGGAGTGACCGACCCCAACCCGGCCAACAACAACGCCAGCGACACCGACACGCTGACGCCCCAGGCCGACCTGGCCATCACCAAGACCGACGGCGTCACGTCCGCGGTGCCGGGCACGCCCGACACCTACACCATCGTGGTCCGCAACGCCGGCCCCGCTGCCGTCACCGGGGCCAGCGTGTCCGACCCGCTGCCCGCCGGCGTCACCGCCGCCAGCTGGACGGCCACCGCCAGCAGCGGCGGCGGCAGCGTCACCGGCCCCAGCAGCGGCAGCGCGCCCTGGCCACCACCGTCGACCTGCCGGTCAACGCCACGGTCACCTTCACCTTCACGGTGCAGATCGACCCCTCCGCCACCGGCACCCTGGCCAACACCGCCACCGTCACCCCGCCCGCCGGCGTGACCGACCCCACCCCGGCCAACAACACCGGCACCGACACCGACACGCCTGACGCCCCAGGCCGACCTGTCCATCACCAAGACCGACGGCCAGTCCAGGCCGCCGTGCCGGGCACCAGCACCACCTACACCATCGTGGTCAGCAACGCCGGCCCCAGCACGGCCGTGGCCCAGCAGGTCACCGACTTCTTCCCGGCGGCCATCACCGCGGTCAGCTGGACGGCGGTGGCCTCGGCCGGCTCCAGCGTGGCTGCCGCCAGCGGCACCGGCAACATCGCCGACCACCGTCACCCTGCTGCCCGGCGGCACCGCCACCTTCACCGCCGTCGCCACCATCAGCCCGGCGGCCACCGGGCGCGTTGACCAACACCGCCACGGTGGCCGTGCCGCCCGGGGACACCACCCCGGGCAACAACAGCTGCCACCGACAGCGACAGCCTGACGCCCCAGACCGGCCTGGCCATCACCAAGACCGACGGCCAGACCAAGCTGCCGTGCCGGGCACCAGCACCACCTACACCATCGTCGTCAGCAACGCCGGCCCTGCGCGCCGCCACCGCGCCGCCCTCTCCGACCCCCTGCCGGCCGGCGTCACCGCCGCCACCTGGACGTTCGTCGCCGCCAGACGGGCGGCGGCGGCGTCACTGGGCCCACTCAGCGGCAGCGCGCTCTGTCCACCACCGTCAACCTGCCGGTCAGCCGCCACCGTCACCTTCAGCTTCACGGCCGCCATCGACCCGACGGCCACCGGCACCCTGACCAACATCGCCACGGTCACGCCGCCGCGGGGACGCCGACCAGCGGCAGCGACACCGACGCGCTGACGCCCCAGGCCGACCTGTCGGTCACCAAGACCGACGGCAAGGTGCAGCCGCCGTGCCGGGCACGCCCGACACCTACACCATCACGGTCAGCAACGCCGGCCCGAGCACGGTGAGCAGCGTCAACCTGACCGACGCCGTGCCGGCGGCCCTGCTCAACCCGGTCTTCGGCACGCCCAGCCGCGGGCAGCTACAACCCGGCGCACGGGGGTCTGGAGCGGGCTGAGCCTGGCGGCGGGGCAGTCGGTGACCATCACCCTGACGGGCACCATCGACCCGGCGGCCTCCGGCTCCTCACCAACACCGCCCACGTCGCCCCGCCGGCTGGCGTGACCGACCCCAACCCGGGCAACAACAACGCCAGCGACACCGACACGCTGACGCCCCAGGCCGACCTGTCCGTCACCAAGACCGACGGCAAGTCACGCCGCCGTGCCGGGCACGCCCGACCACCTACACCATCACGGTCAGCAACGCCGGCCCCGAGCACGGTGAGCAGCGTCAACCTGACCGACGCCGTGCCGGCTGGCGCTGCTCAACCCGGTCTTCGGCACGCCCAGCCGCGGGCAGCTACGACCCGGCGCACGGGCGTCTGGAGCGGGCTGAGCCTGGCGGCGGGGCAGTCGGTGACCATCACCCTGACGGGCACCATCGACCCGGCCGCCACCGGCCCCTGACCAACACCGCCACACGTCGCCCCGCCGCCGGAGTGACCGACCCCAACCCGGCCAACAACAACGCCAGCGACACCGACACGCTGACGCCCCAGGCCGACCTGGCCATCACCAAGACCGACGGCGTCACGTCCGCGGTGCCGGGCACGCCCGAACACCTACACCATCGTGGTCCGCAACGCCGGCCCCGCTGCCGTCACCGGGGCCAGCGTGTCCGACCCGCTGCCCGCCGGCGTCACCGCCGCCAGCTGGACGGCCACCGCCAGCAGCGGCGGCGGCAGCGTCACCGGCCCCAGCAGCGGCAGCGCGCCCTGGCCACCACCGTCGACCTGCCGGTCAACGCCACGGTCACCTTCACCTTCACGGTGCAGATCGACCCCGCCGCCACCGGCACCCTGGCCAACACCGCCACCGTCACCCCGCCCGCCGGCGTGACCGACCCCACCCCGGCCAACAACACCGCCACCGACACCGACACGCCTGACGCCCCAGGCCGACCTGTCCATCACCAAGACCGACGGCCAGGCCAGCCGCCGTGCCGGGCACCAGCACCACCTACACCATCGTGGTCAGCAACGCCGGCCCCAGCACGGCCGTGGCCCAGCAGGTCACCGACATCTTCCCGGCGGCCATCACCGCGGTCAGCTGGACGGCGGTGGCCTCGGCCGGCTCCAGCGTGGCTGCCGCCAGCGGCACCGGCAACATCGCTGACCACCGTCACCCTGCTGCCCGGCGGCACCGCCACCTTCACCGCCGTCGCCACCATCAGCCCGTCGGCCACCGGGCGCGTTGACCAACACCGCCACGGTGGCCGTGCCGCCCGGGGACACCACCCCGGGCAACAACAGCTGCCACCGACAGCGACAGCCTGACGCCCCAGACCGGCCTGGCCATCACCAAGACCGACGGCCAGACCAAGCTGCCGTGCCGGGCACCAGCACCACCTACACCATCGTCGTCAGCAACGCCGGCCCCAGCCGCCGCCACCGCGCCGCCCTCTCCGACCCCCTGCCGGCCGGCGTCACCGCCGCCACCTGGACGTTCGTCGCGCCAGACGGGCGGCGGCAGCGTCACCGGGCCGCTCAGCGGCAGCGCGCCCTGTCCACCACCGTCAACCTGCCGGTCGGCGCCACCGTCACCTTCAGCTTCACGGCCACCATCGACCCGACGGCCACCGGCACCCTGACCAACATCGCCACGGTCACGCCGACCGCGGGGACGCCGACCAGCGGCAGCGACAGCGACGCGCTGACGCCCCAGGCCGACCTGTCGGTCACCAAGACCGACGGCAAGGTCAGCCGCCGTGCCGGGCACGCCCGACACCTACACCATCACGGTCAGCAACGCCGGCCCGAGCACGGTGAGCAGCGTCAACCTGACCGACGCCGTGCCGGCGGCCCTGCTCAACCCGGTCTTCGGCACGCCCAGCCGCGGGCAGCTACAACCCGGCCACGGGGGTCTGGAGCGGGCTGAGCCTGGCGGCGGGGCAGTCGGTGACCATCACCCTGACGGGCACCATCGACCCGGCGGCCTCCGGCTCCTCACCAACACCGCCCACGTCGCCCCGCCGGCTGGCGTGACCGACCCCAACCCGGGCAACAACAACGCCAGCGACACCGACACGCTGACGCCCCAGGCCGACCTGTCCGTCACCAAGACCGACGGCAAGTCACCGCCGCCGTGCCGGGCACGCCCGACCACCTACACCATCACGGTCAGCAACGCCGGCCCCGAGCACGGTGAGCAGGGTCAACCTGACCGACGCCCTGCCGGCTGGCGCTGCTCAACCCGGTCTTCGGGCAGCGCCCAGCCGCGGGCAGCTACGACCCGGCGACGGGCGTCTGGAGCAGGCTGAGCCTGGCGGCGGGGCAGTCGGTGACCATCACCCTGACGGGCACCATCGACCCGGCCGCCACCGGCTCCTCGACCAACACCGCCACCGTCGCCCCGCCGCCGGAGTGACCGACCCCAACCCGGCCAACAACAGCGCCAGCGACACCGACACGCTGACGCCCCAGGCCGACCTGGCCATCACCAAGACCGACGGCGTACACGTCCGCGGTGCCGGGCACGCCCGACACCTACACCATCGTGGTCCGCAACGCCGGCCCTGCTGCCGTCACCGGGGCCAGCGTGTCCGACCCCCTGCCCGCCGGCGTCACCGCCGCCAGCTGGACGGCCACCGCCAGCAGCGGCGGCGGCAGCGTCACCGGCCCCAGCAGCGGCAGCGCGCCCTGGCCACCACCGTCGACCTGCCGGTCAACGCCACGGTCACCTTCACCTTCACGGTGCAGATCGACCCCGCCGCCACCGGCACCCTGGCCAACACCGCCACCGTCACCCCGCCCGCCGGCGTGACCGACCCCACCCCGGCCAACAACAGCCGCCACCGACACCGACACGCCTGACGCCCCAGGCCGACCTGTCCATCACCAAGACCGACGGCCAGTCCTGGCCGCCGTGCCGGGCACCAGCACCACCTACACCATCGTGGTCAGCAACGCCGGCCCCAGCACGGCCGTGGCCCAGCAGGTCACCGACTACTTCCCGGCGGCCATCACCGCGGTCAGCTGGACGGCGGTGGCCTCGGCCGGCTCCAGCGTGGCCGCCGCCAGCGGCACCGGCAACATCGCCGACCACCGTCACCCTGCTGCCCGGCGGCACCGCCACCTTCACCGCCGTCGCCACCATCAGCCCGTCGGCCACCGGGCGCGTTGACCAACACCGCCACGGTGGCCGTGCCGCCCGGGGACACCACCCCGGGCAACAACAGCTGCCACCGACAGCGACAGCCTGACGCCCCAGACCGGCCTGGCCATCACCAAGACCGACGGCCAGAGCAGCTGCCGTGCCGGGCACCAGCACCACCTACACCATCGTCGTCAGCAACGCCGGCCCCATGCCGCCGCCACCGCGCCGCCCTCTCCGACCCCCTGCCGGCCGGCGTCACCGCCGCCACCTGGACGTTCGTCGCCGCCACGGGCGGCGGCGGCGTCACCGGGCCACTCAGCGGCAGCGCGCTCTGTCCACCACCGTCAACCTGCCGGTCGGCGCCACCGTCACCTTCAGCTTCACGGCCACCATCGACCCGACGGCCACCGGCACCCTGACCAACATCGCCACGGTCACGCCGCCGCGGGGACGCCGACCAGCGGCAGCGACAGCGACGCGCTGACGCCCCAGGCCGACCTGTCGGTCACCAAGACCGACGGCAAGGCCAGCCGCCGTGCCGGGCACGCCCGACACCTACACCATCACGGTCAGCAACGCCGGCCCGAGCACGGTGAGCAGCGTCAACCTGACCGACGCCGTGCCGGCGGCCCTGCTCAACCCGGTCTTCGGCACGCCCAGCCGCGGGCAGCTACAACCCGGCCACGGGGGTCTGGAGCGGGCTGAGCCTGGCGGCGGGGCAGTCGGTGACCATCACCCTGACGGGCACCATCGACCCGGCGGCCACCGGCTCCTCACCAACACCGCCCACGTCGCCCCGCCTGCTGGCGTGACCGACCCCAACCCGGGCAACAACAACGCCAGCGACACCGACAGCGCTGACGCCCCAGGCCGACCTGTCCGTCACCAAGACCGACGGCAAGGCCAGCCGCCGTGCCGGGCACGCCCGACCACCTACACCATCACGGTCAGCAACGCCGGCCCGAGCACGGTGAGCAGCGTCAACCTGACCGACGCCGTGCCGGCGGCGCTGCTCAACCCGGTCTTCGGCACGCCCAGCCGCGGGCAGCTACGACCCGGCGACGGGCGTCTGGAGCGGGCTGAGCCTGGCGGCGGGGCAGTCGGTGACCATCACCCTGACGGGCACCATCGACCCGGCCGCCACCGGCCCCTCACCAACACCGCCACACGTCGCCCCGCCGCCGGGGTGACCGACCCCAACCCGGCCAACAACAGCGCCAGCGACACCGACACGCTGACGCCCCAGGCCGACCTGGCCATCACCAAGACCGACGGCGTCACGTCCGCGGTGCCGGGCACGCCCGAACACCTACACCATCGTGGTCCGCAACGCCGGCCCTGCCGCCGTCACCGGGGCCAGCGTGTCCGACCCGCTGCCCGCCGGCGTCACCGCCGCCAGCTGGACGGCCACCGCCAGCAGCGGCGGCGGCAGCGTCACCGGCCCCAGCAGCGGCAGCGCGCCCTGGCCACCACCGTCGACCTGCCGGTCAACGCCACGGTCACCTTCACCTTCACGGTGCAGATCGACCCCGCCGCCACCGGCGCCCTGGCCAACACCGCCACCGTCACCCCGCCCGCCGGCGTGACCGACCCCACCCCGGCCAACAACAGCCGCCACCGACACCGACAGCGCTGACGCCCCAGGCCGACCTGTCCATCACCAAGACCGACGGCCAGTCCTGTCCGCCGTGCCGGGCACCAGCACCACCTACACCATCGTGGTCAGCAACGCCGGCCCCAGCACGGCCGTGGCCCAGCAGGTGACCGACTTCTTCCCGGCGGCCATCACCGCGGTCAGCTGGACGGCGGTGGCCTCGGCCGGCTCCAGCGTGGCTGCCGCCAGCGGCACCGGCAACATCGCCGACCACCGTCACCCTGCTGCCCGGCGGCACCGCCACCTTCACCGCCGTCGCCACCATCAGCCCGTCGGCCACCGGCGCGTTGACCAACACCGCCACGGTGGCCGTGCCGCCCGGGGACACCACCCCGGGCAACAACAGCTGCCACCGACAGCGACAGCCTGACGCCCCAGACCGGCCTGGCCATCACCAAGACCGACGGCCAGACCAAGCTGCCGTGCCGGGCACCAGCACCACCTACACCATCGTCGTCAGCAACGCCGGCCCCGCGCGCCGCCGCGCGCCGCCCTCTCCGACCCCCTGCCGGCCGGCGTCACCGCCGCCACCTGGACGTTCGTCGCGCCAGACGGGCGGCGGCAGCGTCACCGGGCCGCTCAGCGGCAGCGCGCCCTGGCCACCACCGTCAACCTGCCCGTCGGCGCCACCGTCACCTTCAGCTTCACGGCCACCATCGACCCGACGGCCACCGGCACCCTGGCCAACACCGCCACGGTCACGCCGCCGCGGGGACGCCGACCAGCGGCAGCGACAGCGACGCGCTGACGCCCCAGGCCGACCTGTCGGTCACCAAGACCGACGGCAAGGCCAGCCGCCGTGCCGGGCACGCCCGACACCTACACCATCACGGTCAGCAACGCCGGCCCGAGCACGGTGAGCAGCGTCACCCTGACCGACGCCGTGCCGGCGGCCCTGCTCAACCCGGTCTTCGGCACGCCCAGCCGCGGGCAGCTACAACCCGGCCACGGGGGTCTGGAGCGGGCTGAGCCTGGCGGCGGGGCAGTCGGTGACCATCACCCTGACGGGCACCATCGACCCGGCGGCCACCGGCTCCTCACCAACACCGCCCACGTCGCCCCGCCGGCTGGCGTGACCGACCCCAACCCGGGCAACAACAACGCCAGCGACACCGACACGCTGACGCCCCAGGCCGACCTGTCCGTCACCAAGACCGACGGCAAGACCAGCCGCCGTGCCGGGCACGCCCACCACCTACACCATCACGGTCAGCAACGCCGGCCCCGAGCACGGTGAGCAGCGTCAACCTGACCGACGCCGTGCCGGCGGCGCTGCTCAACCCGGTCTTCGGCACGCCCAGCCGCGGGCAGCTACGACCCGGCGACGGGCGATCTGGAGCGGCCTGAGCCTGGCGGCGGGGCAGTCGGTGACCATCACCCTGACGGGCACCATCGACCCGGCCGCCACCGGCTCCCTGACCAACACCGCCCACGTCGCCCCGCCGCCGGGGTGACCGACCCCAACCCGGCCAACAACAGCGCCAGCGACACCGACACGCTGACGCCCCAGGCCGACCTGGCCATCACCAAGACCGACGGCGTCACGTCCGCGGTGCCGGGCACGCCCGAACACCTACACCATCGTGGTCAGCAACGCCGGCCCCAGCCGCCGTCACCGGGGCCAGCGTGTCCGGACCCGCTGCCCGCCGGCGTCACCGCCGCCAGCTGGACGGCCACCGCCAGCAGCGGCGGCGGCAGCGTCACCGGCCCCAGCAGCGGCAGCGGCGCCCTGGCCACCACCGTCGACCTGCCGGTCAACGCCACGGTCACCTTCACCTTCACGGTGCAGATCGACCCCTCCGCCACCGGCACCCTGGCCAACACCGCCACCGTCACCCCGCCCGCCGGGGTGACCGACCCCACCCCGGCCAACAACAGCGCCACCGACACCGACACGCCTGACGCCCCAGGCCGACCTGTCCATCACCAAGACCGACGGCCAGTCCTGTCCGCCGTGCCGGGCACCAGCACCACCTACATCATCGTGGTCAGCAACGCCGGCCCCAGCACGGCCGTGGCCCAGCAGGTGACCGACTTCTTCCCGGCGGCCATCACCGCGGTCAGCTGGACGGCGGTGGCCTCGGCCGGCTCCAGCGTGGCTGCCGCCAGCGGCACCGGCAACATCGTCACCACCGTCACCCTGCTGCCCGGCGGCACCGCCACCTTCACCGCCGTCGCCACCATCAGCCCGTCGGCCACCGGCGCGTTGACCAACACCGCCACGGTGGCCGTGCCGCCCGGGGACACCACCCCGGGCAACAACAGCGCCACCGACAGCGACAGCCTGACCCCCAGACCGGCCTGGCCATCACCAAGACCGACGGCCAGACCACGCGCCGTGCCGGGCACCAGCCACCACCTACACCATCGTCGGTCAGCAACGCCGGCCCCAGCCGCCGCCACCGCGCGCCGCTCTCCGACCCCCTGCCGGCCGGCGTCACCGCCGCCACCTGGACGTTCGTCGCGCCAGACGGGCGGCGGCGGCGTCACCGGGCCGCTCAGCGGCAGCGCGCCCTGGCCACCACCGTCAACCTGCCCGTCAGCGCCACCGTCACCTTCAGCTTCACGGCCACCGATCGACCCCGACGGCCACCGGCACCCTGGTCAACACCGCCACGGTCACCCCGACCGCGGGGACGCCGGCCAGCGGCAGCGACAGCGACGCGCTGACGCCCCAGGCCGACCTGTCGGTCACCAAGACCGACGGCAAGGCCAGCCGCCGTGCCGGGCACGCCCGACACCTACACCATCACGGTCAGCAACGCCGGCCCCGAGCACGGTGAGCAGCGTCAACCTGACCGACGCCGTGCCGGCGGCCCTGCTCAACCCGGTCTTCGGCACGCCCAGCCGCGGGCAGCTACAACCCGGCCACGGGGGTCTGGAGCGGGCTGAGCCTGGCGGCGGGGCAGTCGGTGACCATCACCCTGACGGGCACCATCGACCCGGCGGCCACCGGCTCCTCACCAACACCGCCCACGTCGCCCCGCCTGCTGGCGTGACCGACCCCAACCCGGGCAACAACAACGCCAGCGACACCGACACGCTGACGCCCCAGGCCGACCTGTCCGTCACCAAGACCGACGGCAAGTCACCTCGCGCGGTGCCGGGCACGCCCACCACCTACACCATCGTGGTCAGCAACGCCGGCCCCAGCGCCGTGAGCGGGGCCAGCGTGTCCGACCCCCTGCCGGCTGGCGCCACCGCTGCAACCTGGGCGTTCGCCGGCCAGACCGGCGGCGGCAGCGTCAGCGGGCCGAGCGGCGGCAGCGGCGGCCTGGCCACCACCGTCAACCTGCCGGTCGGGGCCAGTCGGTCACCTTCACCTTCACGGTGCACTGATCGACCCGGCCGCCACCGGCACCTGACCAACACCGCCACACGTCACCCCGCCCGCCGGGGTGACCGACCCCGACCCGGCCGACAACAACGCCAGCGACACCGACACGCTGACGCCCCAGGCCGACCTGGCCATCACCAAGACCGACGGCGTCACGTCCGCGGTGCCGGGCACGCCCGACACCTACACCATCGTGGTCAGCAACGCCGGCCCCAGCCGCCGTCACCGGGGCCAGCGTGTCCGACCCGCTGCCCGCCGGCGTCACCGCCGCCAGCTGGACGGCCACCGCCAGCAGCGGCGGCGGCAGCGTCACCGGCCCCAGCAGCGGCAGCGCGCCCTGGCCACCACCGTCGACCTGCCGGTCAACGCCAGCGGTCACCTTCACCTTCACGGTGCATGATCGACCCCTCCGCCACCGGCGCCCTGAGCCAACACCGCCACCGTCAGCCCGCCCGCCGGGGTGACCGACCCCACCCCGGCCAACAACAGCGCCAGCGACACCGACACGCCTGACGCCCCAGGCCGACCTGTCCATCACCAAGACCGACGGCCGTCCTGGCCGCCGTGCCGGGCACCAGCACCACCTACACCATCGTGGTCAGCAACGCCGGCCCCAGCACGGCCGTGGCCCAGCAGGTGACCGACTTCTTCCCGGCGGCCATCACCGCGGTCAGCTGGACGGCGGTGGCCTCGGCCGGCTCCAGCGTGGCTGCCGCCAGCGGCACCGGCAACATCGCCGACCACCGTCACCCTGCTGCCCGGCGGCACCGCCACCTTCACCGCCGTCGCCACCATCAGCCCGGCGGCCACCGGCTCGTTGACCAACACCGCCACGGTGGCCGTGCCGCCCGGGGACACCACCCCGGGCAACAACAGCGCCACCGACAGCGACAGCCTGACCCCCAGACCGGCCTGGCCATCACCAAGACCGACGGCCAGACCACGGCGCCGTGCCGGGCACCAGCCACCACCTACACCATCGCGGTCAGCAACGCCGGCCCCAGCGACGCCGCCAGGGCGCGCGCTGTCCGACCCCCTGCCGGCCGGCGTCACCGCCGCCACCTGGACGTTCGTCGCGCCAGACGGGCGGCGGCAGCGTCAGCCGGGCCGCTCAGCGGCAGCGGCGCCCTGGCCACCACCGTCAACCTGCCCGTCGGCGCCACCGTCACCTTCAGCTTCACGGTCCTAGTCGACCCTACGGCCACCGGCACCCTGGTCAACACCGCCACGGTCACCCCGCCGGGGGGACGCCCAGCCAGCGGCACCGACACCGACGCGCTGACGCCCCAGGCCGACCTGTCCGTCACCAAGACCGACGGCAAGGCCAGCCGCCGTGCCGGGCACGCCCGACACCTACACCATCACGGTCAGCAACGCACGGCCCCAGCACGGTGAGCAGCCTGACCCTGACCGACGCCGTGCCGGCGGCCCTGCTCAACCCGGTCTTCGGCACGCCCAGCCGCGGGCAGTTACGACCCGGCCACGGGCGTCTGGAGCGGGCTGAGCCTGGCGGCGGGGCAGTCGGTGACCATCACCCTGACGGGCACCATCGACCCGGCCGCCACCGGCCCTGACCAACACGGCGCACGTCGCCCCGCCCGCCGGCGTGACCGACCCCAACCCGGCCAACAACAACGCCAGCGACACCGACACGCCTGACGCCCCAGCGCCGACCTGTCCGTCACCAAGACCGACGGCGTCACCTCCGTGCCGTGCCGGGCACGCCGCACCACCTACACCATCGTGGTCAGCAACGCCGGCCCCAGCGCCGTGAGCGGGGCCAGCGTGTCCGACCCCTGCCCGCCGGCGCCACCGCCGCCACCTGGGCGTTCGCCAGCGCAGCGGGCGGCGGCGTGGTCACCGGGCCGAGCAGCGGCAGCGGCGCTGGCCACCACCGTCAACCTGCCGGTCGGGGCCAGCGGTCACCTTCACCTTCACGGTCACTGGTCGAGCCCCGCCGCCACCGGCTCCTGACCAACACGGCCACGGTCAGCCCGCCCGCCGGGGTGACCGACCCCGACCCGGCCGACAACAGCGCCAGCGACACCGACACGCTGACGCCCCAGGCCGACCTGTCCATCACCAAGACCGACGGCGATCACGTCCGCGCGTGCCGGGCACGCCGCACCACCTACACCATCGTGGTCAGCAACGCCGGCCCTGCCGCCGTCACCGGGGCCAGCGTGTCCGACCCTCTGAGCAATACGTAACTG
>ERZ1370068.8511-contig-7358_pt1 | contig 18499 bp, 23 predicted proteins | sample MGYA00561227_ERZ1370068 | MGnify/ENA primary metagenome ERZ1370068 (study PRJEB38410, sample SAMEA6850437) | metagenome | study: Metagenomic assessment of the ecological functions of the soil: analysis of the soil microbiota associated with the...
GATGTACTTCGTTCAGTTACGTATTGCGAACGGATGCTCGACGGTTTCGCGGCGCACACGCATGGCTTGCGGGTTCTGATCGAGCCGCGTCTGCGCGGCCTCGACGACGTGTTCGTGTTCCCAGCGTTTGATGCGGCGCTCGTTGGACGTTGTGCACTGATCCTTGAGCGGGCATGTGCGGCACGCCTTCGTCAAGTAAATCCGCATTTTCTGGCCATCTTCATCAGCGGTGAAGTGGTGCGCCAGCTTCTCGCCGGCCGGGCAGCGATAGACATCGTCCTTGGCCAAATAAACAAAATCAGGTTTCCCAAAGCGGCCTGCCGACTTGGCGCCCGAGGTTTGCGGCTTGGGCAGCGTGACCGCGACCCCGGCCTGTTCGCATGCCAGGATTTCCTCACCTTTAAAGTAGCCCCGCCCAGCAGACCGGGCTCGAGTAATTTGGAACGACCGCGCCGAGGTTGGCCATGTTGGCCAGCGGCCAGCCCCACAGGTAGGCCATCCGTCCCCACCGTCACGTAGGCCGTGGTCATGGCGGTGCCGGGAGGCGGACCCGGTACTTCGGCGGGAGTTGTGGGGATGGGCACTTGTTGCGCCCAAGCGCTTCCGCCAGCATCAGCAAGGCGGCTCCCGCTCCGAGCAGGGATCGACGGTCAAATTCGACGGTCTGAGGGGTGTGATCGGCTCGCACAAGTGAAGGCGAATGCCGCAAGTCCTGAACGGATCATGACGGTCACAATTGCCGTAAGCGTCGTAGTTGACGAACCAGCGGTTCATTGCCAAGCGTTTGACGTTGCAGATCCATTTGCGCGTCGCCAGGGTGACGGCATGGCCGGCTTTAATCGGCGGCTGGACTATCCTGCATTGAGACAAGCGTGATGGGGCTGGCCGCGCACATTCACCTTCAAACATTGAGGCGACGGCCCCATTCGTAGCAACAGCGCCACCGTATCTTCCAATTCTCACCAAACTAGTAAATCAACAGAAGGAGAAAAGCATTACGGGATGGTGAAGCGGAGAGTTCGAAGGGACAGCGAATGTTGAAATCAACGGGGCTGGGACTTCTAGGACTTCTCATTTCGACCGGCATTACCGTGGCGCTAACTGCGGTCATCTGGATCATATTCGTTGAGTAGTGACGCAAACATTGGGCGCCACTGCTACATAAGCGATGGCCGCCTGCTTCGTTCCACGCCGGGCGTGGAAGCGAGCGCTTCGCGCTACCCGCCTGTGCCGACGAGGTGGGGTTATAGGGGCTGCCTGGTGTAAGACCGGTGCAGCCATGAAAATGCCGAAACCCTCACCGACAATTCGCTCAAACGGGGGGAATCATCATGGCGATCGTCTTCGGTGGTTTTCGAGTCTGGCTTGGTGTTGGCAGGTGCGGTCACCGTGTTGATGTGGCCTCACGCGGGCGCCGCCTATACGCCGGAGCAGCGGCAGGCCTGCGCACCCGATGCGATGCGACTCTGCTTCGCTCATATTCCTGATGTCGATCGCATCAAAGCCTGCATGATCCGGAATAAGTCGCAGCTCTCGCCCGCGTGCCGCGCGTTCTTCGGGTCGGGGCCTGAAGCGTAGCGCTTCGCGCTGATCTCAGCATCGCAGGCCGCCGCCGCGCAACTGGCGTTCGCTCCGGCCCCGCCGCAAGCGCGGCGCAGGGCCTGCTGTGACACCACACTGGGACAGCCAGATTAGAACGATCCGCCTGGGGTCCCAAGAGCTAAAGCATCCTGATTTGACTGGAGTTGTGCGTCGGATTGCCGCTGAGACGCCCGGACGGTTGCGGCCAATGTTCGGTTTCGCGACCGCGCGCCCAGAAAATGGTCGATGGTCGGCCCGCTCTTGCGTTCCATCTTGCGAAATTCGCGTGCCAGTTCGCGATGCCGATGAAACCGGCATAGCCGATCACGTTCACCAGTATCTCCATCCACGGCGGGCAAACGTCAGTAACGTCATTTCGCACTCCCCACCAGCCCCTCCTTATCCAACTACACGTAAGGCACGGCTAGAGCGCGTAACTTTTTATCTCGGGTGATGTCACGAAGTCACGGCAGGCCTGGGGCGCGGCCGCTGGACAGGCGGCGGCTTCGTGGAATGCGGATCGGGGTCCGGCTTTGGCCTATGGCACATCATGTGACGCTTTTGACCGAAACAGATGACAGTTTAATGAAGCGGGTTTGGCTCTGAGAAGCGGGCTTATCGAGGTAATCCGAACCAGCGAACCGCACGGACGCATGGCCGTTGAATCCGGTCGGCCGCGACAGCCCTGGGTGACGTCGCGGTCGGCACGGGAGTGTATCCCTCCGCGCGGCCCCACTCTCCATTCAGCCGTGATCCGTGATCGAAAGCTTCGCCGCTCATTTCGAGTCATCGTCTTTTGAATGGAAACCGCGCGGGCGGCTGATCGTTCAGACTGAGGTCGGCCGCGACTGCGGGTAATTAGAAGCGGTCGGACAGGGGCCGTCGGTTGATTGAGCTCCTCTGGCGGCCCCGCTCTCAGTGAATGGAGCTGCTGCGCAGGCACCTGGGCGTTGAATCAAGTCGGCCGCGAACGCCAGCAGCCCAAGCGGTCGGCAGGGTCAGGTCGCTTCGCGACCGGGTTGAGCCATTATCAGGCCCGGCCATGTCCGTCAGCGCCAGAAGTCGCCTGAACCTGCCCGGCGACAACTCGGTGTATCGCACCGTGTGTTGGATGTTGCGGTAGGCCGAGAGTAGGCCTGCAATGATCCTCCAGCTACTTGATTGCGCAGCCTCGCCCTCAAAGCGAGGCGTTTTCGATGCGGCCTTGATGCTTCGCGTACCACTTTGGGCCGGGCCCTCGCATGTAATGAAGCTCGGGCCGATAGGGATTGCGGGCGATTTGGATCAGCCAGTGCCACCTCGTCATGATCACATTCAGGCGCTGGCCAAAGCGGCGTCGCTGATGGGTGCGCTCGATGCGCTCGCACGTGAGTTTCATGTACGAGTTCGCGGCCCACGTAACGCCGCGCTTCGCCTTCTTGCGGTGCATATCGGCGCACTGAAATCTTCTGACATCGTCTTACAACTGTTCTGCGAATGAAGGACTTGCGAACCTCATGTAGGCAAGCGGACAACCGCACGCAGGTATAGGCCCATCATCGCCCTCTGGCCTTGCGACAGCCTATGCGGGGCCGCGCGATCATGGACTAAGCTGTTCACAGCTTGGCATGAGCTGCTCGGGTCGTCGTCATTTTCGAGCGTTTTCCCCGCGCATTAAGCCTTCCATCCGGCTCCAGCTATTACAATGCTCTCCAATTCTCTAGCGGCTTCTTCTACAGTGATGTGCTCGACCAGAGCCACTTCTCCGGATAGGCGATCGAGTGCCGCTGCATAAAGCTGCCGCTCGCTATAATTCTGATTTGGACCGACCGCGGGCCGATAAAGATCGCGTATTACTTCCGCTACGGCGATGATGTCGCCTGAATTCATCTTGCTTTCATATTCTTGCACCAGTCGAGACCAATTACCCCGCGCTTTGTAAGGTGCTCGGCTCAGCGTCCGTCTAACTTGCTCGATGGCGGCGGGATCGGACAGCTTACGCATTCCGGCGTTTGCCATTTTCCGCGTGGGAACGCGTAACGTCATTTTGTCCTTTGCGAAATTGACGACAACGAACTCTAGACAAGCTCCCGCAACTGTTTGTTCCTCAATAGTCACGATCTGGCCGACGCCGTGGGCTGGGTATACGACAAAGTCGTTTGCCTTAAATCAAATCGCGTCTTGCTGTGCGCTGGTGGCTGGCTCCCATTAGTTTGTTCGGAGCAGCCGGCTAGTGCCGCATGAATCTCATCCGAGTTATCGGACCTGGGCCTTTGGCCTCCTAAAGTCATATCGCAAATGCCCCCGTCTGCAGCTCTTCACCGCTTCCAATTCGCTTTGATCAATAAGTGCGCAACTTGCGTATGCCCCCACTAATAAGCTGCCAGCACAAGTGCCGCCACGCAAATGACGTAAATCATGTCGCTTTCTCGACCGTCTGTGGCTTCTCGGAAACTAGTTCGGCAATTTATTTGATCAAGCTGAGGGTTCCACATTGTTGCGAGCGGGGCGCTCGCAGCATCGGGTGCGGTCTGGGACATTCTATTTTTCGATCCATATCACCCGGCAAGTCACGACGTGCGCCGACGGGCTACCGAATTGCTGTAGGTACGCAACGTGAGGCCCTTCTATTCGGCGCTCATGAATTCGTTGCTGATTTCCCGGATCAACTGCAGGAGCCCTGCGCGTACACAGGCGCGAAGCTCCCACCGCTGTTTCTCAAGGTCAGATCGTGCCCGTGCCGGGCCGCATAATGCCAGGTGGTCCAGCTTGCCGCTGCCGTGGTAGTCGAGAGGCGAACGCGCGATCGGCAGGGTCAATGGCTTACGGCGGTAGAAAAAAACTGAACCGGTCGAGGGGTGCCGTTCTGTGGGATCCTAAACCGGCCCGGGCGATCGCTATTATCCCGAGGTGATAAAACGCGGTCATTAAACTCGGCACGCAATAAATTTGAATGACACACCCGCCCCGTAAGAATACGGCCCGCCTTCGCTACGCTCTGCACTCAGGCGGGTATCTCCTGAAGGTCGGCAAGCCACTTCCACGCATGGCGAGCCTTGTACTCACGTCCGAAAAGCGTCGAGGGCGTGGGCGGCAAGGATGCCGACGCTTAGAACTACAAGAAATGCTGTAAAGCTTCAAACATGTAGGGCTCCCTCGCAATAGCCCTAGTAAGATGTCCGCTCGTTGCACAGTCAAAATGATTCGACGGGAGCGCAGAGGTTCGGTTGTTACTGGTGATTCTGGGCAACGGTTCCGCTGACAGACGGACGCCATCGCAGTAATCCCGCCCGGCCAGAAGCAGTAGCGCTGGGCAGAAGGCCAAGAAATGATCACTTTGCGCTTTGCCATTCCTGCAGTTCTAGCCGCTGCTGCCGTGGCAGGGTGCTTCACCTATTTCGTTACCCCCGCCAGCGCGGGTCGAGGCCGATCAGCGATTGCCGCAGACCGTGCCCAATTTATGAGGTCCTGACACCATGGCGTCGACAAGTACTGATCGGCCTTTAACGTCAAGCAGCGGATGAGAAAGCAGCCGCAGGCCTACCGGGAAGCCGCCGAGGCGATCCTAAGGCAGCGAATGCGCGGGCGTCCGCCGGTGCCGATGAGCCACCAATGACGGGGCGCTATCCCGTTGCCAAGAAGCCGCCCGGATCACGCGCCCATGACTCCCAAACTGGGATTGGTAGGATGTCCGCGCGCATTTGAAGTGTAAGGGGGTGCGGCTCGGTTGGCTGGAGGGATGCGCTTGAGCAGCGCCAAGCGGCGAATTCAGCTGCGGTTAGAACAACACCCAGGCAGGCGCACGCTCAGCAAATGCGCGCATTCGGTCGTGATCAGTGCTGAGCGTTGGCCCGATTACGTCCGGCTCTCCGATCTGGGCCGAAATTCACCTGCCAGATCTGCGGCCTCCGCGGCGCCGATGTCAGGCCCCCTGTTTGAGCAGGCGCGCATGGGCACGGGCGTATAAACAGAACCCCGTCGGGGTGGGGCGTTGATCGCTTGTGCGCGCCACTAGTACATCCGTGGTCGCAGTTCCGTCGGCCACTCAGCTTAACCGGCGTTGGTTTGCTTCCGCTTAGTGCGTCTCATCACTGCGAGTATTTCCTGCCGGATCTCCAGAGCGTCGGGCCGCGACAGCGCCAGCATGTTTCGGGGGACCGTATGGGGCCGGTCCAGCAAGCAAAGGGCCCCGTAAGATTGCGGATATACCCTAACCGCTTCTGTTCAGTGGACGTGCCGCCGTGTTCTCAGTGCAACATCTCTTTTGTTTCATTCGAGGGAACACAATTTTGGACTCGCACTCCGACTCGCTCGGTGCAAGTTTGTAGAAGACCGGGGCGGGCTCATTGAGTAAGCAATCAATTTTGAGGAACCCGGCGCGGCCCGCAGAGCGCGAATGCTCTGCGGGATATTTTCTGCAATCATCAGCCTCCAGAGGTCGGGGTGTCGTGAGGCAATCGGTAAATTGACGATGAGGTCACTGCTCATTCTCGTTGCTATCTGCTTTTCGGCAACCGCATTCGCTCAGAGTGCGCCGCCCAAGGTCGGTAACAAACCGCTGGTTCAGTTAAAGCCGAAAGAGCCGATGGGCTGCAAACTCGTTGGAACGGTCAAGGGCACAAAGCTATGGGCCGGTGACTGCGTTGGGTTAGAGATTAGGGGCACCACAACCACGACAGAGCCGCAGTCCTTGCCAGAGCGAGCCACCGCAGTAATCCCACCCGGTCAGAAAGAGTGAAAATATCTGAACCGGCAGCCAGCCGCCGGTATCTCTGACCTTGAGCGCCGATTTCTCGAAAGGCGGTTGAACGAGGAATGGTCGACCATGGAAACCTTGGCCAATCCGCCCGTTTCCACTTGCGGCCCGGCCCGCCGGGGTGGAGGAAGTTTGGTGCCATCCTTTTGTGCCCGGAGAGTGGTTATGAAGATCATGTACGCTAGCTTATTGCTCGCCGGAGTATTCTGCATATCCGGCAATGGCTGCAATGCCCAGCAAGCCTCAAGGGGCCCCACGGATTTGGACGGGTTATATAAGCCTCCAGCTGAAACGGCCCCTTCCGTGCCGAAGCAACGGGGGATTAACAGACACACCAAGACTGAAACTGTGGCACAAAGACCGGTGTCGGACTCCAAACTGACGAACTGGGAAGAAGAAGCAGTTCGGCAGCAAGCTGATGATGATCGGCTGAAGCGGAAAATGAATATTTGCCAGAAATGTACTGCGCCGGAGGACAAGAGAAAACCCGGGGGCCTGTAACCGGCAGCAGAGGCCGTGATGGCGCCCATGGAATTACCGCAATGGCTGATGATATCGGAAGGCTTGCTGGTGGTTGCCGGCTTTATTGGCGTGCTGGTCAGCGGAAAGAAAGCGGACGAAGTTGATCCACCTCCAGACGATGTGGGGGTGGAGCCTTGAAGCCGAGCTTGGCCTCGACACCAGCGCGCTCCACCATGCGCGCAAAGCCTGCCGTCGTGAACGGCGACCCCCGCTCGCTGGTGAACACGAACGGCGACTTGGGATCCTGCTCCCGCTGCAACTTGCGCAGGGCCCGCATTTCATCGCCGACAACGGGATGGGTGAAACCGACTGTTCGGTTTTACAGTGGCTGGCGCCAACCAGTTTCATAGGTGATTTTGTCATGGTTTTCAGTGCCCCGGCGATGCTGACTGTCCGTATATGACACATTTATGAACAGTTAAGACTTCGTCGATCACCTTATTCGGCAGCGCGGCAGCCGGCCAGCGCCCAGCTTCGAAGCCAGCAAGAGCATCCGTTCATCCGCGACGCGATCCGCTGCAATGAGCTTGTCTAGTAATCGGTCGTACGTGGCCCCCGCATCCGCGGCGGCTTCTCAGGATAGTGGCCATCCATCGGATCACCGCCGAGCCTCCGGCAGAGCTTGCGTGCCCGCCGCATGGCCCTGTCGTGGACGGCTTCGCGCTGCGATGCATAAGCAAGCCGATAGGCGCGTCGTGATCGAAATCGGCGCGCGCCGGGCGGCAGATAGAGCTTGCGCACCCGCCGGTTTTCGTTTGGGCAGACGAACCACCACCGCTGGCCGCCGAACCACGGGCGCGACGCGGTGAGATAAATTTTGTCGTCGATTTGGTGTTGTTCGCCGGTCCAGTAATCGCGAATGGCATATCGCAGCCGAAGCCAGCTGTTTCGGGGATTGGTGGCCGACGACTCGAATTCGATGGCAAGCTCGTCATCGCGGGACGGGAGTTTCAGGCTGCCTTCGACATACGCGCCCGGCTTGATGGCTCCTGCTCGGACCAAGGTATCGATATCGAACCGCCATGCGAGACACTGGGTGTAGCGGTACCCTTCCGGATTCCAGTGGATCTCGTGAACGCGCCCGCCCTCGCGCCCGATCGGGATGCGGCCGCTGCGCTCGCAGGCGCGCGCGAAGTCCTGGCACCAGCGCGTGAAGTCGGGATAGGCCGCCTCGAAGGCCCCGATCCACGCCTTCGCTGTGGCCAGGTCGAGGATCAGGCCGTACTGCTCCCGCGCCGAGGCGACGAGACCCGCGCGCCCTTGCCCGTAGAGCCGGCCGAAATTCACCGGCTTGGCATGCTTGCGGATGCCGCTTGCGCTCGTCCTCGGGCAGGCTCAGCCAGCCGGCCTCGTCGAGCCCGAGCATGGTCCTCGCGGTGAGCGCGTGCAGGTCCTCGCCGCGCTCGAAGGCCCGCGTCATGGCCTCGTCCGCCGCGATGTAGGCGGCCGCCCGCATCTCCATCGAGGACCAGTCGGCGTCGACGAAGACGTAGCCCGGCCGCGCCACGAACAGCGTCCGGAAGCTCGGCAACCCCTCGACCGGCTGCTCGTCGGGGATGTTCTGCATGTTCGGCTTACTGCAGGTGCTGCGGCCGGAGATCGCGCCGCCGACCCTGTAGGAGGCGTGGATGCGGCCGGTCACCGGCGAGATCTGCGCCGCCAGGCGCTCGCCATAGGTGCTGAGCTGCTTCTCGATGCGGCCGATGTCGACCAGCGCCTTGAGCAGCGGATAGGCGGCCGCGCCCGCGGCGAGGTCAGCCCGCCTGGTGCTGAGCTTTCCGCTCTTCGGCGTCCGCGGCCAGGCCTGCTGCTCCTGCTCCGCCAGCAATCCGGCGAGCAGCGCCTCGATCGCCGGCGCGTTGTCCGGCACGCCCGCCCGACGCAGGTCCGGCCGGTCCGGCCTCCTCGCACGCCGCGGCGTAGACGCCGGCCAGCCGGGCGCGCTCGGCTTTCAGCGCGGCGATCAGCGCCGCGTGCGCCGTGGCGTCCAGCAGGATGCCGCGCAATTGCATGCGCACCACCGCAGGGATGGCGCCGACCTGAATGTCGTAGGCCGTGCGGCGCTCGCCGAGCAGCGGCAGCACCGTCTCGGCCAGGTGCCAGGTCACGACCGCGTCATCAGCCGCGTAGGTGACCTGCGCGAGGGAAAGATGCTTCGCGCCCCAGTCCGAGGCCTGCAGGGCCTTGTCCAGCTCAAGGCCGAAATAGCTGGCGGCCGCGGTCTCCAGCGAGGTCGCGTTCGGACCGTTGAGCAGGCGCACGGCTTGCATGGTGCAGTCGACGCCGACAGGCTCGATGCCGCGCTGGGCGAGGTAGCCGAGGTCGAACGCCGCGTTGTGCATGACGATCGGCCGCTCCCAGACCGGCGCGAGCACGGCCCAGTCGACCTTGTGCAGGTCGATCACGGCGACGCGGGCGCCGCCGCCGTAGAGCTGAGCAGAGCCGCGCCGTCGAACGGTGCGGGTCGAGACCGGCCCGCTCGGCGTGGTCGACGGCCGCCAAGAGCGCAGCCAGCTCCGCCTTGGCGATCGCGAGCGCGCGCCGTCGCCTCCGCCGCGCCGTCTGCCCCCGCCGCGCCGCGGCGCGGCGCTTGGTCGCAGGCCTGACCTTCCCTTCGCCGCGGCTACCCGGCGCGTTAGATCCGCAAGCGCGCCCGCTCGCTCGGCAGCGGGGTGGTCTCGAAGTCGACGGCGATGCGGCCTTCGCCCGCGTCAGCGATGATCTCGGCGACGAGGGCGGTCGCCGTCGCCGCGTCGGTGGCGTAGGACGGCCGCACCTTGAAGTGCGCCAGGGCGGAGCGCTTCGGGGACACCTGGTCCATGCTGGATCATGCCTCCCCGACGGGCTTCGGCCTCGCTCGGGCGGGTCCGGCGCTTCGCCGGCCCGTGCCCGTTGTGGGCGCCGTTCTCCTTTGGGGGTGCCCTGACCCCGTTCTCGGCATCCGCCATCAGGCCGCGGCGCCGGTCTCAGTCGTCGGTCTCGAGTCGGCTGCGGTCTGCCGCGGGTCGTCCCGCCGGGCCCACTCGCGGCGCCGGCCGCTTTGGCTGTCTCGGTCGGCGTCTTTCGCTCGAGGTACCGCCGCCAGGCTTCGCGCAGATGGTCCTCCGTGTAGCCTTTGCGGGCGCGGCCTTTCCCTCCCGCCATTCGCGGGAACGGCGGAGCGCCGCCGCCTCTTCGGGATTTGCGGGCCGCGGCAGGAAGCCCGTGAGCTTTTCCCGCAACCAGTACGCGTCGATCTCGCGGCCGTTGTTCGCGTCCTGCCACGGCGCCTCCTCGATTTTCTTCAGCAGCGCCTGCAGCATAGCCTTCGTGTGCATGCGCACGACCTTCTTCTCGGCGAAGATCTGCCAGATGGCTTCCAGCAGCTGCAGGATGAGGTTGCTGTCCTCCTCGCTGATCTCCTCCATCGCCGCCTGCTTGGCGCGTTCCGGCCATTCGCCGCCGGCCGCTTCCGCGATGCTGAACAGGCCGCGCCAATTGTCGCCGGTTCGGTTGAACAGCTCCGGCGGCAGGGTCACGGCCGGCAGCTCCGTGAGGTCGGCGGCCCAGCGGGCGAACTTGCGCCGGCACTCGATGAGGACCGGGCTGTAGCCGTTGGCCAGGTGCTCCGGCTTCTCTTCCTGGTCGCCTTGTGGAGCGGCAGCCCGATGGCTGCGGTCCTGCAGGGTCTCGGGGAGAATTTCGAGCCCCGCGAAAGCGATGCCCGTGAAGGTGTTGAACTTGGCGGGCACCCAGCCTCCGTCAGGCGTCGGGACAGACCGGATGACGTAGGCCGTCCGCCGCCGGTGGCCGCTGTTGAGGATGGCGAGCAGGTCGGGGCTGCTGTTCTTGTTGACGATGTTGTCGGCCTCGTCGATGAGCAGGGTCGCGCGCGTCGCGGTCGATGATGCGGAAGAGTCGACGAGGACGTGATCGAGCCGGCGAGGACCGGGTTGGGCGTGAGGTTCTCGACACATTCGAGCAGGGTTGATTTGCCGGAGCCTCGGACCTTGCTCCGAATGCCGAGCCGCGGCGCGACGTCGATGCCGAGATCCGCGCGCGGCAGCAGGTGCACATAGGCGCTCCAGAGCACCGCCGTCGCCAGCCGGTGCGGCGGGGCGATGACGTAGCGCGCGAGTTCCTGAGCGCGGCGTCGAGCACCGGGCCGATGTCCGTCACCGGCTCGGGCCAGGGCTGGTCGTCGTCGGGGACCGGCGGGATTTCTGTGCTTCCCGGCGTCTCGGCCCAGCGCTTGCGCGTGGCTTTCCGCTCTTTGTCCAGGGTGTCGAGCTTGCTGAGGCCGAGCAGCTTCAGGGCCGTCGCGCGGGCGCGATCGTAGGCGAGGTCGTCGAGCTTGCAGACCTCGTCGAGGAAGGCGGCGTTGTCGAACTTGCCGAGATCGCAGCGGGCTTCGGTCAGGAGCTTCTTGAGGGCGTCAGGTCCGCCGCGCTTGAGAACGTCGTTCGGATCGCAGCCGGTCGGCGGCGCCGTCATCTTCAGCATCAGGCCCTGACCGAGGTAGCGCACGACGCCGCGGTGATAGGCCTGCGCGGCCGCCGGCTTGGCGTCCGGGTCGTCGCCGTCATGCGCAAGCGTGATGGTCTCGACCGTGCGCGGCAGACGGACAACGCCCGTAGGCGCCGACAGCGCCGACGGCGACGACGCGGTCATGCGCCCGCGAGGGAGACCGCGAGCGCGTTCTCGAAACCTTCCGCGACGACCATCTCCGGCCCTGCGCCGAAGTCGAGGCGCAGCAGCGCACGGCCGTTGGTGCGCCAGTCAGGCGGTCCCCGGCGCGTCTGGCGGGCGGGTTCATGCGGCGATTTCTCGCCGGTCGGCGTGACGAAGGCGAAGTGCAGCCCCAGCACGCCCCCGGCCTCGTCGGTGTAGGGAAACACGAGCGCGCCTTCCGCGCCGCGGTGGTTGGGAGCCAGCCCATCCGCTCGACGATCTCGGGGCGGAGCTGCGCCGGATCGAGCCCGCGGCCGACCAGGTAGGCGGCCGCAGGCGTGCCTGCGATCGGCAGGCGCGCCGCGTAGAGTGCTCTCGATGTAGGCGCGGCGCTGAATGGTGTCGGCGCTGTCCTCTCCCGCGCCGTCATCCTCGTCGGCGCCGCCGCACGGGCCGCGCTGCGGATGCTGGGCGAGCCAGCTCTGCGCCCAGGCGACCGCCTCCTCGGGCGTGCAGGTTCGGTAATGCGCGATGAAGGAGGCGGCGCCGAAGCCGCCTTGCTGGGCCTTGAAGTCAAACCATCGGCCGTTCTTCGAGATCTTCGTGGAGCTGCCGACGCGCCAGCCATCCCCGTCTGGGGTGACGGGCTTGTTCCGAATGGCGCCGCCGATGTCCGGCAGCTGCGAGTCGAGCAGGGCGATCTCCGCCGCGGGAGAGGTTGGTGTGGCTCATTCCGCGCCTCGCCGATGGTGGACAACGGTCGCGATCAGAGCCCGCGGCAATGTTGCGAATGATCGGTTCGACCAGCGCCTGCCGCAGAGTTTCATCGGCGAGCAGCCGGTGCGTCAGGGCGGTGAACCGCCTTGGCGCGGTGATCGCCGGCGCGCAGGCTGAGCAGCACACCGGCAGTCGCAGCGCGACTTCGAGGCGATAGGCGTTCGCGCGTCCGTTACAGCCGATCAAAATCGGGTTGAACTTCTCAAAAGTCGCGAGCGTGCTCGCCAACCGTCATCGTGATGCTTCGGCGTACCGGCGCCGGTCGTATCGCGCCGTTGCGTTCGCGCAGACGTGTTCGTGAAACGTTCTTCGACGCGAAGCCCGCGGCCTCCGGACACGCTTGCTGCGACCTGCGGCGGCCATGCCGGGGAAGATGACGCACTTCGGCCAGCAGTCGAAGTGAACTGCTTGAGGCTTGAGGACCGCGGTGGCATATTCCCGGATTGATCGAGCTAGCCGCCAAGTTTGCCAGATCGGTTTCCGGATTGCCCCCTTCGCGAGAGCGGGGTTTCCATTTAAGCGGCCCCGGCCCTGCCGGCAGACTCGGCCCGCTCAGCTTCGATGTCGCACAGCCAATGCAGCGCCAGCCCTTGCTTCCGGACTTGAATGGCTTGGGACCGGGCCTAACCGGCGATGTCGGCGCTGTGTATCTACGGAATGGCCACGCAAGGCAGCAGTCTGCGTTTCATCGACGGTGACGTTCTGACGATCCATAATAACCTCCGTTGCATTGCTAGTCACTGCTCAGCACAGGGTTACGTGACCACCTGGGTAATCGTCCCGGTGGTTTTTGGGAGTTATTTTCCCACCTTCGCGAGGTCCGTGGATCGCTTCGATCAGCTCGCGAGACCCTTCGCGGGTTTTCCGTGACCCCAAATGTCTCGGACAGTCGAAATGCTGAGACCGAAGGAAGTCGAGCTTTATTTAAAGGCTTCCTCAACGCCATCACCGTCGCGAATATTGTGATAGACATCCATCGCTATTGCGGTGTCTCTTACATGATCCCGGCGGCGACCCCGAGCGCGGTCGAATAGCCCAGCTGGGCCATCGCGAAAATCCTGCGTCAACGGCTTTCCGCTCCGCAGCAATCGCGCTACGGCCTTACGACAATCACGCTCTTCTTTGCTGCCTTTCATATGAATTTTGGCGTGGGTAGCCCATTTTTCTGAGTATCGATGAATCAGAAAAAAGAATGGAGCGAGCCTTTCATCCTCGCTTCGGACGAAGTGGCCGCTGAAGGATTCCGCAAAGCATTTTTCCAAGGGTTTTTATCGTGCACAGATCAGACCCTCTTTGCGGTAACGATGTTGCTTTCGCGCCCGCTCGACTAAGGCCAAGATATGCGCAGCCCATAAATTCAGCGCGGTGGCTTTCTCGGCCTCATAGCTGGCTCGATTGTAGATGCCTGCAACACCGCTCTTGTGCCCGGACACGTGGTTCAGAATGGCCTCGATCACGTGAGGCTGTATTCCGATCTCCGCCATGCCGGTTGCTACGGTTCGCCTCAGATCATGAATGACCCGAGGAAGCATTGGCTTGGCTTTCTTGTCGGCTTGCTGGCGCGCCGCAGTGATGAGTCTCATCGAGAGTATCTTTGGCCTTGCTCCAGCCGCTAAATGCCGCCCTGGCCTTTACCGAATACAAAGTCACGGCCCTCGCGCCGCTCTTGATGCTCGAGAATGGAGAATACCGCCGCGGTCGCCGGTATGACGTGCTCGCGACCGTTCTTGGTCCGATAGCGGCGGCAAGTTGATTATGCTGCGGTCGAAGTTGATCCCTCAGACCAGCGCAAGTCTGCGATCTCTCGCGCGCTGTCCGGTCAAAATCAGCAGCTTGACGATTGCCTATGAATCGTTTTCGGGCAGCGCATTCAGATTTCAACCAGCTCAGCATCAAGCAGTACTCGATGGCACTTGTTTTCCTTGTTGACGTTGGTGCAGTGCCGCTTGATTGGATTCCACAAGCCCTTCGTTCAGACACCAATTGAGAAACTTCGATAGTGAGGCGCGCGTTCTGTTCGCCTGCACCGGCCCGCCCTCGGCAGCAAATCAGGTGAGTTGCGCAGCAATGGTCCGCTTGTCGATATTGTCGATCCGTAGTCGATGCAGAGGCGCAAGGTTTTCAAAAGGTGGCGTTCATATTTCCTTGTAGGTCGAAGGCCTGACCTCGTTGCGCTGCCAAGCCAGATACTTTTGCGCGCAAAATTCAAAGGTCTCTTGTGCACGCGCCCTGAGCATCATGCTTGGCGCCAGCGGGATCTTCCCGAGCCGCACTCTGGCATGCAGGTTAGCCGCCTGTTCGCGGGCCTTTTTGCATTGAGTGCCGGGTATTTTCGAACGTGATCCGCCGATGCTTGCCACCAAGTTTGTATTGGAAGACCCAGTGACGCGAGCCGCCCTCACGCAGTCGAAGGCCGAAGCCGCCGAGTTCGTCGTCCCATTCGATGTGGTCGCTCTTCCCGGCCGGCAATGCCAGGCTGTCGATTTCTTTGACGCTCAGCCTCATCGTGCGCCCCTTCGGAAATCTGGGAAGACGATGGGAAGATGAAATCTGCCCAGCCGCGCTTTCCAGCGCCTAGCAAACACCGATGGTCTATGGGAATTGCAGCCGTTTGCAACCAATGTTACTATGCTGTGCACAGCGATGCCCAGCAACTACAGCGGTTTGTAAACCGAAGGTCGGGAGTTCAATCCTCTCAACCGGCACCATTGTTTACAATATTCGTTCTAAATGTAGCCCCGCGTTTTGCCGCAGTGGAACCAACAAGGCTTCAGGGATGCATGGGGCTGCTAAAGGGGTGGAGCTAATTTGGATCAGTTTACTCGTGAAGGCCCGACGATTTAGGCTGAAGTTGCGCCAAAATATCCGGCCACCAAAAACCACAATGTCCTCATCATTAGCTGCTGACCGAGTCGTAAACGAATTCTGAATCTACCGTGAAATTATTCGTGGGACTCCCGGCGTAGAGATCGCCGGATATTTCTCTTATGAGAACGCTTCTGCTTCGAACCGCCCTGAAACGCTGGTCTCAGTGACATTGGCGCGCTGTTCGCCGGCTCGCTGATCAACTTGCTGATCTTGATGAGTTAGTCGCTTTTTCGCCCAGCGTAATCGCCTCCTCGCCGCCGACCGCCCGTCGCCATCACCATCGCCGGAAACCATCAGCGGGGCTTTGACTAAGGGTGCGATGGCAAGCTGGGGAGAATTACTCAGCAGATCGTCGCCGCCCGCATGCACCTGAAATCACTGGAAAATGAACAGCACGAGCATTGTGTAGCAACTCTGTGCGACATCCTGCAAGCGGGTCCGAAGAGGTCGCTTTGCCTCCGGCAGAAAGCGGGACCTACGTCGGCGCCGGGCGTCGGCAGGCGAAACGGCTCGGTCGGCAGCTGCGTAGCGGTGGGACCATCCGGCTCGGCGAGCGGGACCGCCGTCGCAGGCTGCTGGCTGAACGCGGCCGACCCAACCGGCATAGTCGGCAGCTCGAACGGTGCCCATCAAGGCCGCAGCCCGGCCAGGGCGCAGGCAGGGCGCACCTCGTCGCGGATGAGCGATGACGGAAGGCTCAACCGACCTGCTCGATCAAGGCCACACGGCGCGCCCACCATCCGCTCCCGAATGGACCGTCGCGGACCGACGCCCCGTGAAAACTCAACTTCGCTCGAAAGACGCGCCCCACCAACGGCGTCACGGCAGGGGCGATCAAGGCTCTGGTCCCCACGACAGCGGCCACAACACGGTCGGGCGCGGGCGAGACCTCGCGTTTCGTTCGACATAATATCCGGCAAGAAGACGAGACGATGCCGGGCCGACATCGGATTGGCGCGGAGGATCGGCGCCGGCGCGGCCGCATGTGAAGGCCGCGCAAGCCGACGCAAACGACAACGCCCGATCAAGCTCGCCGGCATTCATTTGCGCCAGCGCGCCGCGCTTGATCCGTCCGATGGCGCGCAAGGCGAACAACAGCGCGGCCTGAAAGCTGTCGCCTGCCCCGATGGTATCCACCACATCGATCGCGGGCGCCTCGACCTTCGACCAGACCCGCCTCTCTGTGCCATGCCTGGGCTCCCTTGATCCCACGCGTGACGACGACCAGGCTTGCACCAGCCGCGATAAGCGACTTCGCCCTTTCGCCGTAGTCGCTGCCGCCATAGAGAAATTCAAAATCGACATCCGACATCCGCACGATGTCGGCGGCGGCGGCAAACGCATTCATCTGATCGACGTAGCGGGCCTTGTGCCTGACCAGATTGGGCCGGCAATTCGGATCGAAGGAGATGGTGGTTGAGCCGCCTGCGTCTTCGATCATCGCCAGCGCCTGGGCTGCCCCGTTGTCGTTGGCAAGCGTGGTCGATCCGACATGGATCGCTTCGATCTCGTCGAAGGGGATGGAGCCGCGCCGATAGGTCCAGTTTCGGGACGCCGTCGCCTCGTCATAGAAAGCATATTGCGGCTCGCCCCCGACGTGGCGAACGAACGCGAGCGTCGTCTGATGCTCGCTGCGCGTCGCGTAGCGAAGGTCGACCTGCGACGTCGAGCGCGTGGTCTGCGATCATGCGTCCGAAAAGATCGGTCGAGATGCCGCCCACAAACCCCGCCGGCGCGCCCAGACCGCGCCATGCCGACGGCGATGTTGAGGCAGGATCCCCCGGCAACCGGTACGGCCGCGTCGCGCCCGTCAACGGATTTGACGGGCAGGAAATCAACCAGGGCGTCTCCGCAACTCAGCAGCATGGCGCTAGCTTCTTCGTCTCAAGTCCGGCGATCGATGCGATCCCCTGCATCGCATCGCGGCTTTCCCGATCGAGCTTTCGCATCAGCCCATGAACCTGCCGCTTGGTCCGGTGGAAGTCCGCCATTCCGGGCGCCGTCGGTTCGCTCAGCCGGCCGATCGCCGACATCGAGGCCATCGCCTCGCCGATCGATCCGCAAGACTTCGCCGCGACGGCGCCCAGCATGGCCGCCCCGAGCAGGACGGGTTCCTGCGTTTCGGGGACGGCAACGGTCAGGCCGGTCGTATCCGCCATGATCTGGCGGACCAGCGAACTTCGTCCTGCGCCGCCGCTGATCACCATCATATCGCTTTCGACGCCGTGCGATCGAAAGGCTTCGACGACATCGGCAAGACCGTAGGCAAGCCCGCACAGCCCGGCCACGAACAGCCGCTCCATCGAGCCGATGTCGACGTCGAGATCCATGCCTGCGACGACCGCGCGCGAGTCGGGATCGGCGAAAGGCGATCGGTTGCCGAGAAACTCGGGCAGAACGTGGATGTCACGGGCAAGCAATGCCGCCTCACCCAGGCTTGTCGCGCGCGAGACGATGCGCCGCTCGAGAAATTCAGAACTTCCATGCCGGCTGCATGCGCCGCTCGCGACGGCCTCGTCATAGGCAGGATGGGACCTGACGAGATGATCGATGGCCGCGCCGGCGGCGGACTGACCGCCTTCGTTGAGCCAGAACCCGGGAACCATTCCCGAATAATAGGGACCCCAGACGCCCGGGACGAAGCACAGGTCTCGGCGTTGTCGCCATGATGCAGGCCGAGGTCCCCATGATGTAAGCAAGGCGACGGCACACATCGACCGGCTCACCCGACTTCCCGCGCCCGCCGATCGTGCCCACGCCTCCGGCGTGAGCGTCGATCAGCGAAGCGCCGACCGGCGTTCCCTCGAGCAGGCCGAAATCGTGTGCGGCGGACTTCGTCAGGCCGGCGCCCAGCGGCGTGCCGGGCGCGACGATCTCCGTTCCGATTTTCGCGTATTCGTCCGAGGCAAGATCGCCAAGACCGACGCGCTCGAAATAGCTGCCGCTCCAGCGCTGTTCGTGGGCGAGATAATTCCATTTGCAGGCCAGCGTGCACATCGAACGCGCCGTCGATCCGGTGGCGCGAAACGACAAGATAGTCGGCGAGGTCGAAGAAATGACCGGCCGACCGATAGGTCGACGGCAGGTGCCGCTTCAGCCAAAGCAGTTTTGGAATTTCCATTTCCGGCGAGATCGAGCCGCCGACATAGCGGAGCACGTCGTCCCGCGTCTCGTTGACCTGGCGGGCTTCGGTCATCGCGCGATGGTCCATCCAAACGATGACATTTCGCCGTTCGTCGCCGGATGCTACTGACCGTCAGCGGGTTGCCGGCAGCGTCGAGCACCACGAGCGAGCAGGTCGCGTCGAAACCAATACCCTTGACGGCGGAAGGCGGGAATGCGCAGCCTCCGCCATGGCGGCGCGGA
>ERZ1370068.6595-contig-5568_pt1 | contig 18494 bp, 30 predicted proteins | sample MGYA00561227_ERZ1370068 | MGnify/ENA primary metagenome ERZ1370068 (study PRJEB38410, sample SAMEA6850437) | metagenome | study: Metagenomic assessment of the ecological functions of the soil: analysis of the soil microbiota associated with the...
ATCCGTTCATATATTTTCTTGTTCCTATCTTATTCTCCCCAGATAAATATTGACTTTTTTCGTCTGCCACGTGGGATACAGTTTGGTCTGCTTGTTGGAATCACAGTTGGAATGGCCGCGATCTCGTGGCACTTCTTTGAAAGTCCAATCAACTCCTTCAGGAATCATTTTACTTGCGGCGAGCAGAGCGCACGCCACGGGGACCAGCGGCCCGAGGCTGTATACCTTTAGGGCACAAACAGGGTCGGAACGACTTCATTTGTCAGGTCTTAATGGACCACACTAAACCCATGAAACGTGAAGCCGTACTCCATTCTGATTACGTCAACGGGGTATTCAATTTTGCAGCCCTCACGCGGGACGGGTGGCTCTTTCCTTCCGGACCCCAACGCAAAAAATTTTTGGCTTGCTCGGGCGTCCAATGCTTGTCGGTTTTCCTTCAATTTCATGCTTAGGCTAGACAATTAAAAATGAAGCGGACCGATAAAGTAGCGCTAGAGAAACAAAATTATCTTTAGGTGCGTGGAGCCTCTAGATGCTTTGACTGTAGCTACTCTGTGCCAATTAAAACCCGAATTAGCCGATGGACGAAATCATAATCGCGGATGACTTTTGGTGACTGTCGGGATCATTGACAGAAGCAGCATTTATGCCTTACTCCGCCACACGAGTTCGATAGCGAAATAGAACTCTACTTTCGCCTGATTCGCCACGAATCGATCGTAGACATCGGACCGGGCGAAGGCAAGTACGGAAGGATGCTTCGCCGCGTGCGGCCTGACATTAAGCTAATCGGCGTCGAACTGGATGCCGACTATGTTGAGCGGTATAAGCTCCGCGACCTCTATGACGAGGTCTGGGTTTCGGACGCGGCTGAACTCATGAATGACCCAGACCGCACTTTTGACGCCGTGATCATTGGAGACTGTATCGAGCACATGCGCAAAAGCATCGGGCTTGATTTGCTCAATTTCCTTGTCTATCGCTCGAAACTCATCTGCCGTCAAATTTCCTCTGCAGATACCCCAGAACGCATGGCAGGGCCATAAAAGTGAAGCCCATCTCTCTGTCTGGTCCGAACATGACTTCCGCGGCATGGACTATCTCTTCGCCGAGCGCAACTTTTATCTGCCTGGCCGTGGATTCGCGGTTACTTGAATCAGACCATGGAATGGATTCCCCCGCCGCAATGCAGCGTTTCGGCTACGCCAACATGGCCGAGTTCTACGCCAGAGACCCCTCGCGGCTGTCGTTGGCGGATGTTCGAATCTCGCCGGGAAAATTTGTCCTTGCCAGAGATTCGCAGCACCATTCCTTCCGGCGCCACCTATATTCTCGTGGACGAGCTGCAAACACGCCTAGCCGTCGGATGGCGCAGCGCAGAAGCTGTGCCGCTTTCTCGAAAAAGACGGCGAATACTGGGGCCGTCCCGCGGACGACCAGCCAGGCTATCAGCGAAATCGAACGCTTGCGCAAATCCGGCTGCACTCACATCATTTTCGCTTGGCCGGCCCTGTGGTGGCTGGATTACTACGAAGGCTTCAACCAGTATCTCCGGTCCAATTTTTATTGCACTCTAGACAACGAACGCCTGGTCGCGTTCGATTTGCGCCGTCCATCAGACTCCTCGTCGTGTCGCAAAGTTTAGGTAGCCACTGCGAAATATTCAGGGATACAATCGCATGGATACGCCTTACTGATGCAGCCTTTAGTTCTAAACCCCATGTAACTGTGAATCCCTCACTAGACCAAGGCACCCGCCGCCCATTATCAGCTTCCGTTTTCAAGACATTGGCTCCTGGTGCAATCCTCATTCTTCTCTACTCCTCTGCCGCCATCCTGGTTCATCTGTTTGCCAACCTGCCTTTTCACGACGACTGGACCTACGCCTGGAGCGTTGAACATTTACTGAAAACAGGCGAATTGCAGATTCTTGACTGGTCCGTTCACTATCCTTTTGCACAAATTCTTTGGGGCGCTCTGTTTTGTTTACCCTACGGGTTCTCATTTTCGGCCCTTCGAGTCTCCACCGTGGTGCTCGCTTGGCTCGGGGCCTTGGCCCTATATGGGACGTTGCGGGAGTTTGGGCGTACACGCAGTGAAAGTCTTATTGCGACTGTTATCCTCGTCACCAATCCTGTGTTTTTGTCCTCAGTTTCTCTTTCATGACGGATGTTCCCTTTGTGAGTGTTGCCAACATAGCGTTTTTCTTCATCGTCCGGGAGTTTGCCGGAGGAACTCTTTTGAACTGTGTGTGGGGTGCGTTTTGCGGTATGCGCCCTCTTCATCAGACAAGTAGCAGTTGCCATACCAGGAAGTCTACTGCTCTTATTTTCTTTTGCGCCATCTCACAGGTCCTGGAGATATCTTTTACCCACCGTTGCCTTTTGTTTACTGTGCTCCCTCGTGCCTATTTTCATTGCTCAAATCTTTGGCGTGACATCTCAGTCTAAATTCTTGACGACGTGGGTGATCGATTTTTGGCTCCCATCATTATAACCAAGCAGTGCCGGGCGTATTGCGAATCTTGATGCATGGCGGGCTTGCGCTTCTCCTCTGAGCATGCCCATAGTCGCCTCAGTCTACAGGCGGCCTCTGTTTTGGGGTGCCGTCATCGCTTTATTTATTTTGACGGGCTGCTCGATATTGTTTGGAGGCGAAATTCCCAATCCGCAGGATGGGATGTGGCAGTTGAATACCCTCGGCAGAGAACGTCGCCTCTTACAGGGCCCACTAGCTCCTGATTTCTTGCCTTCGTGGTTGAACCCTCCTCTCTTCATGCTTTCCCTTTTTTCTTCTGCTGTAATGATTGTGAAAGTTGTCGATGTAATCCGCGCTGGCATTGGAAAACCACTTGGTCTTTTCGTTTGGTACGCATCCATCCAACTTGCCCTTATCATGGTTCTTTGGTTCTTTTGGCCCATGGGGCTCTGATCGATACTCTGTGGTCTTGCTCCCGCCCCTTATCGTGATACTGGCTAATAGCCAACTTAGATCAAAGATGGCGCTCGCGAGCATCGGCGTTCTTTTTGCCCTATCGATGCTTGTCACTTGGAACGAAAGCCAAACCAGCCGTGCTATCGCTGAAGCCTTGGCCTGGCTTCGTGGAAAGGATATTCCTTTGCCAGTATTGATGCGGGATACGTGTTCAACGGTTGGAACCTCTATGCCCACCCAGAAAATCTATCGCCCGGCGCTGTACCTGAGAGAGATGTTCCTCGCGTCACATCAAAGGAGAACAAACCTTATGTGATCGCGGCTTCTCCAACCGCGGGCTATAGAGTAATTCGCGAATATAGTTGGGCTATTCCCCTCTCACATCTTTCAAGCCTAAAGTTTATCTATTAGAGCAGCTATCTCATATGCCGAAGAACAAAGACTAACTTCCGTAGGCAACTGTGCCTGGTGTGCAGCAAGTCACAGTATAGCCGTCAACCGCTTTTTCTGCAGTTGGCACCTAGAGCAGTTTGATGTCTAGAAATAAACTTGCGCTGCTGGTGGCGCTATTTTCTTCTACTCGTTTTTGTCGCGCAGGGAATTTTGCTTCATCCGCGCCAACTCTCAAACCATTGATGAGGCCATGCATCTCGCAGCAGGCTATTCTTATCTTGCGAAAAGAGACTTTCGGATCGAGCCCCAAAATCCACCACTCATCAAAGAACTTCTAAGCCCTTCCACTTCCTCATGACTACAGGCTGCCTTTCAATCCAGATCCTCAGCATTGGCGCGACGGAGATGGTTACTTGATCGGACGGGACTTGCTGTACAACTCGACAGTCCCAGTGCCGATCGAATGCTTGCTTTGAGCTCGCTTCCCCAATTTATTTCTCGGCACCAGTCCTGGTAGCGCTCATCGGATGGTGGGCCTATCGGCTTTGGGGCAATCCGCGCAGCCATGCTGGCCGTTGGCGCTTGCGTCTTTGGAACCGAATCTCGTCGCTCATTCCTCTCTCGTAACTACCGATATCGGAGTCACTTTGTTCATTTTTCTTGCTGTCTATCTTCTCTGGGAGTATGTGAATCGACCCACATGGGCGCTTTTGACTGCCACCGGCATTTCTACAGGCATGGCCCTTCTATCCAAATTCTCCGCGGCTTCTCCTCATCCCGATGATTGCATTGATCGTTACCGCATCTCTTTTGATCGGCAGCGCAGTCGTCATGTTCTCTTGCCGCTGAAAGCAGAATCCAAAATGACTTACAGCACAAACTCTCCAATCAGCAGCGGTCGCTTTCGCTCATACTTTTGTTGCCCTGTCCTGACGATTCCGCCGGCTTACTTCTTTCGAGGATTTGCAACGCTGGCTATTCGGCTTTCATCAATTTCTGACTTTGTCACAAGAAGGCCTGCCCGGCCTTTTCTTAGGGGAATATTCTCCTGCACAGCTTGGTGGAGCTATTTCCCGGTAGCCTTTCTGATCAAGACACCGATCGTGGGCAGCCTGGTGCTTGTCATCGCCTCGCTCGTTTTCTACCGAGCTGGTAGCCCTCTTACGATAGCGCTGAAGCCTTGTTCTTCTTGTGCTGCCGGTAATCCTAATCTTCCTTGCGATGACAGCAGTCGAAGACGAATATTGGCCTGCGCCACATTCTTCCCATTGTATCCGTTTCTCTTCGTCCTGGCCTCGCGTCTGGCGACAGATCCGCTTACGCCGCGCCTGGCTGGCACCGTTGCTAATCGGTGCACCGGTGCTCTTCACAGCTATATCTTCGCTCCGCATTGCGCCGCACCAGCTTGCGTATTTTAATGAGATCGGTCGGAGGCCCGGAGCGAGGGTTACCGCTATTTAAGCGATTCGAATCTGGATTGGGGCCAAGACCTAAAAGGACTGAAGGCGTATATGGAAAAGGAAAAGCTGCCGATCATCTACTTGTCTTACTTCGGAACGGCCCCGCCTTATTACTATGGCATTCGCTACCAGTATGTCGCGGGTAAAGGCAGTTTAGAATGGCCGCCGCCGTCCGATAAGGTTCCGGCCGACGCGGCGCGCAAGATCCTAGCGATCAGCGTTTACAATTTGCAGGATGTTTCGCGGCCCAATGATCCGCTCTTTCGCTGGCTCTGGGTGCGCCAGCCGGTGGCGAAAATCGGCTATTCCATTTTCATCTATGACCTGACGGACGATCGAGAAGGTCTAATGAAAACTGGAAGGAACTTACGCCAAAGCGGGGACGACTTGGATGCCGCGATAGGCGAAAGTAGAGTCGCAGCATCATAGCACTGGGCCGGCGGCTGCTGCGTATCAGTTTACTATATTTGATTTGGCAGGCGCGCGGACTAAATAAAGGGTTAGCAAGATGAATCGCAAGGCTGTTTTTCAACGAGATGAGTAAAGGGCTGGCCGCGATACTGGTGATTTTCCTCATCCTCGAAACGCTGCTCAGGATCGCGTATTTTGGCCGGAACTGGATGGTGACTGAAATCCCGGTACCCTATATGTTTGGGGACGACCACGGCCCAATTCCTCCTTGGCTGGATGGTCTCCGGATCCTGGAGTCAGACAAGGTCTTGATTTGGAAGAATCGACCAAACAGCCAAGGGAGGTACATCGATGTTTTCAGTCCCGCCCACAGCGAGCAAGAGAAAACGGCGATCCTCCGCCGGTTCCTTCCCCAGCCCCCGATTCGCTAAAAGGGAATCCAACGTGGGAAATTTCGCTTAACTCGGAAGGATTCAGGGATGTGGAGATTCGCAAGCAAAAACCATCGTCCGTCTTTCGGATAATTTGTCTGGGGATTCGTGGACGTTTGGCTGGAACGTCGGTTCGACTCAGAGCTATCCTCGGCAGTTGCAGGATTTGCTTCGACGGGAGTTTCCAGAAGCGAATTTCGAGGTATTCAATTTAGGAGTGGCAGGCTATTCGTCCATTCAAGGGTTGAGGCTGCTAAAGACAAGAGTGCTCGACCTGAATCCTGATGTTGTAGTCGTTGGCTTTGCCATGAATGAACCCCATATGGCGGGTGTCGATGATAAGCATGCGTCTACAGGCGAAGAATCTATAACTTGATGCAGACGCTGAGCAGTATGTTGAACAAAAGCGAGTCCTTCAAACTTCTGCGCTACTGGGCCCTGCTGTTAACATGGAAGCCCAGGTCAATTAGCTGAATATCTCGAGGATAAGTCGTATAACGCGACATGGAGAGCAGCAGGTGACTGGTAATGATTTTGATAAATTCGAACCGTGGATGAAGGACTCACTGAGAGACTATGATAACTATCACCGCGAGATGATCAAGGTGGCCAGGAGCCGCAATATCAGTATTGTCCTGCTGTACAACGAGTTCTGGAAGGACAGCCCTTACCTCAAGGTGCTACAAAGAATTTCGAGGGACGAGCGCGTCCCGCTCGTGGATAGCAGTGCTTTGATCGTCAGGAGCACAAAAGAGTATCGAGGAGGAATTAGAGAAGAAATTAGACCTTCAGCCTCGTAAACCTCAAAGAGGCAAAGCTTATGGAGAAATCGAAGTTGTCTTTCGGCTGTTTGCGGACAAATGGTCTGTGCCAAAGGCGATGTACATTGTCGGAAACCATCCGAAGCTGGGAAATTTAGTGCTCAACAAGGTCGCCATGTATGACGATGGAACACATGGGGATCAAACGGCGAGGGACCACGTCTGGTCTTATTCAGCAACATTTGCGCCAGGGACCAAGCTCTCTTATATCTATACCGACAGTGGCGAAGAGGGGAAATGGGAAGGCTTAGATGTTCCACATATTAGAGTTTCACGGTCGAAGCTAAAAACGGCGAGCAAAAGCTTTACAGACCCATCGAATCCTTCGGAAAATTTACATGCACGCTGATCCATGGCATACGAACGCCCTCGGGTATGAGCTTATTGCTAGGCCTTACTCGACAACCTGAAGAAAATGAGCAAGTGAAAGACTATCTTCGACAAGCTAAATGAGAACCGCTCAACGTCCATCCATAATCGATAATATGTCGAACCGGAAAGTGGATGGCATCCGAAAACAGATATTCGTGAGGAAGGTAGATCAGAAAGAATCAGATCATGATTAGACCTGTAGTGAGCGCTCCCGGCCAGAGCCGAAGGACGCGGATTTCTCATTCTATGTTGCCGTACTGGCCGGGACCGGAGTCGCGAGCGAAAATGGACGTCGCCCCGGCGGTTCTGAAGGTACAAGAGCGGCTGCGAGAAGAGAGTTTGGTGTTTTGGATTTCAAGATGGGGCGTGCCATCTAAGTCCGGGGAAACGAAGCATAATCCCTGTCCGTGGTCACCCAGTCGCAGCCGGACTCCACGGCCAATGCCGCGAACCACGCGTCGGGTACCAGGTTACCGCGAGCGTCAGCGTCTTTGCAGAGGCGGACAAATATGGACCAGTGCTGCGGAGCCGCAGGTGACTATAGCGCGACGCGTCGCACCTGAATTTCAGCTCTTCTCCCGCTGCACAACAAATCTTCGTAATTATTTGTTACGTGGAGTATTCGGCTGACAGCTTGCTATTTCGTGCTTGTTTGTTTCTTTATAAGGGATTTGGAAAGCGAAAATCAGGAAACGCCCGATGCGCAGAGCTTAGCGGCTCGTGTATCAGTGAAGTCATAAAGAGGAGTATTGCCCGATGTTGCTGCCAAGAACGTTTGTTACGTTGAGTCTAGTTGCTGGATTGGCGACGACGCCCACGGTCGTACAGGTGTCGCGCTACGAGGACCTCGCCAGCCTTCCCTTCAAAAATGGGTATCCGTCCAAGGAAGGGATCACGGCGTTGAAGGACGAGCTGATATTTCAGCGCGCGGTGCAATCCTATCTCTGGGCACTCCCCGTGCTCAACATGTACGGCATGAAGGAAGGCTCGGAAAAGGTTTTCGGCAAGGGCTACAACATGCTGCCGATCTGGAAGCAACGGCTCAACGCCAAGACCCTGATCACCACCCCCAACTCGGACGTGATCTACGCGCTGGGCTATCTCGACCTGAAGGAAGACGGCCCGATGGTAATCGAGGTGCCGCCCGGCCTGCAGGGCATTCTCGACGACTTCTTCCAGCGGCCGATTTGTTCGGAAGGGACAAATCGGCGGCGAAGGTCTGGTGCGGCGACGTCGGTTTGCCCGGCCCCGACAAGGGCAAGGGCGGCAGATATCTCTTGCTGCCGCCAGACTTCAAGGGCAAAACGCCCGAGGGATATCTCGCGTTCCGGTCGCGCACGTATGGAGTATTCGTGTTCTGGCGCGGTTTCTTCAAGGACCCGAAGCAACTCAACGCGCCGGTCAAGGTGATGGAGCAGACGCGCATTTATCCGCTTGGCAAGAAGGCCGCGGCCAAGCCCATGCAATTTCCCGATGCGTCCGCGGTGCCGGCCAATATGTTGTACCCCACCGACGGCAGCGCGTTCGATATGTTGAACCGCTTTATCCAGCATGAATATGCCGATCCGGCCGACATGGAAATGCGTGGCATGCTCGCGGCACTCGGTATCGAAAAAGGCAAACCCTTCAAGCCCGATTCGCGCACGCGCGACCTTCTCGACAAGGCGGCAAAGACCGCCTATCGTATCGGTCATGCGATCGCCTACGAGCCGCAGGCGATCGTGCCCAACGGCCTATGGTACAAGGATCGGCGCTGGGCCAACGTCTTTCCGGGCAATCGCGACGTTTACCGCGGACACGTTCAACTACATCGATCCGCGGACGAGCTTCTTCACCTTCGCCTATTCCACGAGCCCTGGGATGGCGGTCAACATGGAGAACGTTGGCGCGAAGTACCCGGTGACCTTCGTCGACGCCAACGGCGATTTCCTGCTCGGCGCTAACAGCTACAAGCTCAGCCTGCCCAAAGGCATTCCGGCCGCGTTGTTCTGGTCGGTTACCGTCTACGATCCGGTTACCGGCTCCGGGCTCGACAACGGCCAGGCTTTCCCGTCGATCAACACCATGGACAAGCCGGCGACGAATCCGGACGGCTCCACCGATATTTATTTCGGTCCGAGCTCGCCGGGCGAAGGAAGAAACTGGCTGAAGACGCTCCCCGACAAGGGATTCTTTCGTGATCCTGCGGCTCTACGGTCCGACCAAGGCATTCTTCGATCAGAGCTGGAAGCCGAGCGATATTGAAAAGGTGAAATGATCAGGGTCGAGCGGGAAACCGCACGGCGATCTGGAATTTCGGCCTGCAGCGCGGCAATTTCTCCATTCGCCTTGGCATTGGTGGAGGCAAGGTATGGAGACTGGAGGGCGGGACGACGTTGAATCTATTTGTCGAGCCGCAGGTAGCTGTAACGCACGACGGGTGTTGCGCCTAAGTTTCAACTTTTTTCCTGTTCAACATGCAGTTCAATCCAACCCGCGCACACCAGGACCTGACGTGAAAGAATCGTAATCGTTCGATGACCATTATCCAGCCATCGCAGCTGCTTCGTCGCGCATAACAACGCCGACGCCACGTCGAGCCGATTCACGGCACAGCTGTCACTTCCACGATGGAGGCGGGCCCGTTCCCATTAGCCCGCACCAGAAGCTGGCGAGAATGGAAGGAACGCAGCGTCGCGCGATGGCCCACGCTGAATACGGTCGTCCCCGCGAGCCGCTCGCGCACCAGTCGATAGAGCCGCGCCTCCGTGGCCTCGTCCACCGCCGAGGTCGCCTCATCGAGGAAGAGCCAATCGGGCTTCTGGACGAGCGCGCGGGCGAAGGCGATGCGCTGCTGCTCGCCGGGGAAAGTTGGAGCGCCCAGTGGCCGGCCTCGTCGAGCCGCCCGGCTAGCCCAGAGAGTCCCACTGCCCCCAGCGCCTCGCGCAGTGTCACGTCATCCACGCCGCCCGCCGGCATCGGATAACTCACCACTTCCCGAAGCGTGCCGATCGGCAGGTATGGCTTCTGCGGTAGAAAGAGGACCTGGGCGTCGCGAGGCCCGCGGATCTCGCCGCGCCCAAACGGCCAGATTCCGGCGACGGCGCGGAAGAGCGTACTCTTTCCCGAACCCGAAGCTCCCCCAGGAGAACGGTGTCTCCGCGCAAGAGCGAGAGATTCACATCCGCGATGAGCGGCTGACCATCGGGGAGATAGAGATCCACACCCTCAACTGTCAGATGCGTGACGTCCCCGTCGGCGCGCCGGACACCGCCGCCGGTCGCCGCCTGGATGCGCACACGCTCTAGCGCGCGCTCGAAGCCGGAAAGCCGCTCGACCACCGAGCACCATTCAGCGATCTGCTTATACGACTGGACAAAGAAGCTGAGCGAAGCCTGTACCTGGCTGAAAGCCCCGATGGTCTGTATGAGCCCTCCGGAGCGTAAGCTCGCCCGTGAAGATAGCGCGGCGCCGCGACGACAGATGGGAAGATCCACGCCGCTTGTTGGTAGCCCGCGGTGAAGTAGGTCAGCCGCTTCTGCCGGCGCATGATGTCCCACCAGTTGCGTCGCCACCGCCTCGAACCGTTCCCGAAAGCCACGGAGCTCGTCCGCCTCGCCACCGTAGAGCGCCACCCCCTCGGTGTTCTCGCGGAAGCGGACCAGGCCGAACCGGAAGTCGGCTTCACAGCGCTGCTGGTCGAAGTTCAGCCGCACGAGCGGCCGGCCGATCCAGTGAGTGAGCCAAGTGCCGGTGATGGGCATACGAGGAAGGCGGCCCATACCATGTAGCCGGGCAAGGTAAGGGAGAATCCGCCAAGTGGGACGGTGAGAGTTCCGGAGAGCGCCCCAGAGGATCGCCACAAAGGCGACCAAAGTTACTAGCGCGCGCAAGCCTCCGATGAGGAGAGCGAGGGTGTGGGAAACAAGGAGGTGAACGTCTTCGGCGATGCGCTGATCGGGATTGTCTGTTTCACGCGCGCACGAGCTGCATCCGATAGTAGGCGCCGTCGGCCAGCCAAGCGCGGAGGTAGCGCTCGGTGAGCCAGCGCCGCCAGCGGATCTCGAGCATCTGGTTGAGATAAAGCTGGTAGACGGCGAAAAGAATGGTAAGCCCCACAAGCCAGGAAAGGCGCATCAGCTGCTGGAGAAAGACTGTATTGATTCCTGTCCTGCAGAGCGGTGAAGAACGTGTTGTTCCACTGATTGAAAGAGAACACTGATGTAGACCATCCCGAGAGTGAGTGCGACGACGACGAGGAGCAATCCCCAGGCCGCCCAGCGGTCCTCCGAGGACCAGTACGGGCGGATCATGGCCCATGCGGTAGGAAGCAGCCGGCGCAGACGCGTTGTGGGTGGAACCTCCGCATGATGGGAGCAGTAACGCCAGCAGCCGCATGACCGGTGCGATGAGCTTCCGGATCTTGGCCCGTTGGTCCCTGACCGTCGCCAATAAACAGAATTTTTCCGTTCGTTTCCATTATTCAGCTGCTTGCGCACTGGTCACCTCCGCAGACTCTCTGTTTGTTACCTTTCCGTTTGGCGATTCGCCGATTTCTCGCAGCAAGACCGCCAACGTCGCTGCTCGTGCCTGCCTGTTGGAGACGACTGAGCCCGCTGTGATACACACGTCATCCCACAGAGGATTCGCACTACTACCTACAGACTTCCGCCAATCAATCTTTCTAGGAGCTTAAGTTTCCCTTGCCAGCCTTCAGGATATTTTGCTGAGCAACGTTCTTCCGACGCCTCCGAGAGCACGCAACACGACTGCATGAGTATTGATTTTCTCTTGACGAAGTTCGGAAGCGCTAAGTTCTCCATCTTTGACTTTCTGCCAGTCGCCGATGATCTTTGAAAGCTCTGTCCAGTATTCGACAGCGGCCTTGAGAAGTTCTGCGTAGGCCGGTGATCCCTGTTTAGCGATGTCTTTACCCAGCAGCTCTTCATTCGCCTCGTATAAAGCGGAAATAGTAAAGAGATGGGGGACCTGAGCGGAATCGTAACCTTCTCTTTGTCTACCATGCCTCGGAATGCATCCACGTGGTCCGAGACTTCCATTGTGAGTGTGGAAAGATTATCTCGATGATCATAGAGCATAACCTAACGATTTGGAGGTCTTCTGCACAAATCGATTCAAATCTGAGAACATCTGCTGAAGCCGTTCCAAGTTTTCCGTCTCAAAGAGGAGCACCGAAATTTTTCTTTCCCAAGCGCAGGATTTTCTTTGAGTGCTGCGCCGATCGCAGCGCAGCGATGCTGGCCATCATTGATAATGAACTCAAGGTTTTCCAGCTCCATCTCTAACGTCCCGATTTCGGGGTTCTCCGCTGAAGGGATGAAGTTCACCGGACAGGAGTAGGATGCTGTGATGGAAGAGAATAGGTACCCGTGCTCATTCTCGAGGATGTACTTCGCAATGTCAGGAACTCGTGCCTTGTTCAGAACCCTTTGCGCCCGCATCTCCGGAGTGGACTGTTCCCAATCGTTGAACTTGAACAAACGAGGAATTTCTGAAAGCGAAATCAGCAATGAATAGTACTGCCGCCCGCCCATGTTTCCCCTCATAACGGGAAAGCTAACTTTCATATTGATAACCTCGTCGCTGGATGTTTTCAGCTCCCAGATTTCTATGCTGAGCTGATCACTATCAGGATCGACAGCTCTATGTCAACATACGTATCAGCTCTTTGTTATCGAACATAATGAGCTGATAATGGGAATATTTAGAGCTGAGTAGGAAAAACAGACAGCTCTCCAGCTCTAGGAGGAGGTTGTTGATTTACAATGGGTTTTTATGGAGCTTTAATAAGCCGGGGAAGTGCTTGCGCTGGACTCCGCGCGCCGGAATACCGATGAGTTCATATATCATTTTCTTCACATATCATTTTCTTGACGCGCCATTCCCGCTAGTGGTATTGGCTCTTTTTAAAACTAGAGGTCATCTTCTTCTTGATAGACTTTCCGGCTGCGTCCGAGCACATACCTGACTTGTGAGGCGTTTTTTTGCCGACGGTAGCGATGCTGTAATGTCGTCAGTTATCATTGTTATTCCGTGTTACAACGAAGCTGCAAGGCTCCAGGTCCAAACTTTTAAGGCATTCGCCTGTGAGCGGCACGTTCTGCGCTTTCTCTTTGTCAACGACGGCAGTACCGACGACACCTGGAAGGTGTTGCAGGCTCTTCATGCGTCGGACGCCCAACACTTGGCGATCTATGGGCTGCCTAAGAATGCTGGTAAAGCCGAAGCGGTGCGCCAGGGAGTCTTGCGTGCGTTCGAAATCGGCGCTGATTACGTCGGCTACTGGGATGCCGATTTAGCCACGCCGTTGGAGGCAATTCCAGCCTTTTGCGATCTGTTAGATGTGACGCCTCACCTGCTGATTGTCTTCGGCGCCAGAGTCCGTCTCCTGGGCCGGACAATCGAGCCGCCGCGCCGTGCGGCATTACCTCGGCCGGGTCTTTGCCACTGCAGCCTCTTTGGTTTTGGGGATCGGTATCTATGACACGCAATGCGGCGCCAAGCTGTTCCGGTCGTCACCCGAAATCCAGGCTCTCTTCCAACAACCCTTCGCAACGCGGTGGCTCTTCGATGTCGAAATCCTGGCCCGCTGGATTCAAGCCATGTCGAGGCGCGAAACTTCCTCCAATCGAAGACATCGTCTACGAGTTTCCGCTGCACCAATGGTGCGATGTGGCCGGCTCTAAGGTGAAGCCTGCTGATTTTATCAAGGCATTTTTCGGGCTGTCGTTGATTTATTGGAAATACATAAGGCCGCATGGCATAAATGGCCAGCATTGAGCAGTCTGTCCCCCTAACCTTGATTTAGCCGGATTAATTCACAGCGCAAGGTAACCGAGGAGTAAGCCTCTTCAGTCGCGGGCAATGGGCATAAATCATCTCATTCCGAAAGGCGACAAAAAATGAGCAGATCATCTTCTTCCAAAGCATCTAAGACGGATTGGCCGCGCATCAAAGCGATGAAAGACAAAGACATTATTTGACCGCCGAGCATCCGGCAGCCGAAGTGAAACATATCGTGCGCGGAATTGCCCGCCGAGGGTTGCAGCCGATTCCCCCAAAGCATCGATTTCCCTGCGCGTGGACGCTGACGTGCTAGAGTGGTTCAAAGCTCAGGGGCGGGGTATCAAACCCGCATGAATGCGGTGCTCCGGGCATTCAAGGAAGCGTCGGCAGCCTAACAAACCCGCCGCAGAGGGACGCGGCCCGGGTGGCGGTTGTAGCGTTAGGCAGCTGGAGCCGCGAGCGAGAGGACACGGCATGAACCAAGGGAGAGGAACGAAAAAATCGCGGCAAGGATGCTCCTTATGGCGAGGACGACCTTGTTACTCGCAACCGGCCTGACTATAGCTTTTTCTCAGGAGGCCGATCCGCAGAATCCTTCGACGCCGATTCCCGTACAGAGACTGATCTCAGAAAAACTAATCGGTAAAACTCATCCTTCATGGCTAATAGAGTCCAGCAAGTTGAGCCTCGATGGTAGACGGATGGCGTTTGTGGCTAAAAGAAGACAAAAAATCGTTTATAGTTGTGGACGGAAAGGAAGTGAAAACGATACGACGCCATCGACTGGTTCGCGCTCCCGATCTTTAGCCCGGACAGCAAAAGAGTGGGCGTATGTAGCTCGAATAGGCAAGAAGCGTAGTCGTGGTCGTAGATGGCAAAGAGGAAAACAATATGACGCGAAATAGGGTTCCAGTCTTTTTACCTTCAATGCCCAGTACGGCTCGAAGGCGGCTTATGCGGCTAGGGAGGGCAATAAATGGTTCATTGTCAAGTAGATGGCGAAGGGAGGCGCCTATGATGAAGTGGCTCTCCGGAGAAGCCCATAAAGTGGATTACTCCTCTGGGGTGGAGCTACACCCAGCCCCGATAGCAAGCGGTTGCCTATCCGGGTCGACTTGGCGGCAAGTGGTTTCTGGTCGTCGATGGTAAACAAGGCAAAGAATACGAGCAAGCGTCACCGATGCTTGTTTTCAGTCCGGATAGTAATCATCTGGTTCACTGAGGGCAAAGCGGCCAATAAGTCCTTCGTGGTTGTCGACGGACGGGACAGAAAAACACTATGAGGAAGTTGGCTACTTCGTCTTCAGTCCCGATAGCAAGCACTATGCCTACTGGCTAAGGAAGTCGATAAGTGGGTAGTGATCGTAGATGGAAAGAAGGAAAGTCGATATGACAACCTCGGCTCCCTACGTCTTCAGCCGCTGACGGTAGCCGTCATCGCCTACGCGGCTCAGGAGACGAAGAAGTGGTTTGTGGTAATCGATGGGAAGGAAGGGAAAAGTACGATAGCGTTGGCCACCTAACCGTCAGCCCAGACGACAAGACGGTGGTCTATACAGCCAGGCTTGGGAGACAGACAGTCCACGGCCGCGGCGGGAAAAGAGGGGAAACAGTATGATGGGATTTTCCGATTATTTTTGACTCACCGAATAGCTTCCATTATCTCGCCAAAGACGCCGGCATGTACTATTTGGTAGAGGAAACCTTAAGATAACTTATCCCGATCGCGGCAGAAAGAAAAATCATACCCTAAGGGAACTGGAGTAGTGGAGTGGATGCGTTCAAAAACCAATACTCCAGTACTCCCGTACTTCCAACACTCCATTCCTCCTTCCAGCCTGCTAGATTTCTCTCCGGCTTTTAGCGATAAATTGCCCTTCATAAAGAGCTTGGAGCTCTGATAATGTCGTTGCTTGTTCGGCGATTTTTATCCTCGCGGATTCTCGTGATCCGCGCAAAGCGCAGCGCGAAGCCCGGAGCTATACTGCGGGCTTCGCTGTATTTCATTGTAGGCGACTTCCACGACGACCTCCGGTCTAACGCTCACCGTATAGCCATCATCGGTTAGCGTTCTAGCTCTCTGAGCTTGGTCGGTCATCTCGGTGAACTCCTTTGTCGGTGAGGCCTTTGAAGGTTTTGCCCACCGGAGCGAATCCGCCTGCGCCGTCGGCAACAGCGAGATGATAGTTGGAGAGCCAGCCGCGCCTTCTTCCCGAACCGCGATCGGCGGCCACGATTACGCAATCGACGGTTTCCGCCGGCTTTATCTTGAACCAGAGCTTGCCCGGTTGCCGGGCATATAGCGGACTATCCAAAGCCTTTGCCATCAGCCCTTCGTGACCGGCGGCCAGCGCTTCCTTCGAGGAAGGTTTCCAGCTTCACCTTTATCCGTTGTGATTTTCCGTTGAGCGAGATTAGCTGCCTCCGGCAATGGCGCTCAATTTCAACCAGCGCGCTCGTAAGGTTCGTCGATGAGCGAACGGCCATCAAAGAACAGACAATCGAACAGATGAAGAGAAAGCGGAATTTCGCTTGCTGCCGATTCGATTCCATGAACGCGCTTAAAGCGACGCATGAGTTCCTGAAAAGGAAACGGCCGGCCGTCTTTGCCTGACGGCGACGACCTCGGCGTCGAGAATGAAAGAATCCCCTTGAAGATCTCGCGCGTGCAAGCTCCACGATTTCCGGCAGGCTCGAAGTTACTTCGGAAAGGCGCCGGCTCCAGATGCGGACCTGATTCTCCGTCTTTATGAATCTGAACCCTCGCCCCGTCGTATTTGAACTCAAGCGCTGTCTTTCCTCCGTGAGCCGTGAAGATTTCGTTGAAATCTTGCGAAAGCTCGGAAAGCATGGGAAGCAGCGGAACGAAAAGTTTGATATCGACTTGTTTGCAAGGCCGGTCATGCCGGCCGTAAGAGCGATCGAGGCAACCTCGGCGAGGTCGGAAAGAAAAAGCGTCGCGCGACGCACAGGTTTTCAAATCCGTGCCGGAGGCGCGGGCAATGGCTTCCTGAATCAAGCCGTCGTGCAGCCCGATGCGCAGCTCGTTGTGGAGCAGGCGCAAGTAGTATCGGCCGTTCACGACTGTCCGCCTCGCGCGATGAGTTCCTTAAGCATGCCATACTTTCCCAGACGGAGCCTTTTGCCGCTGGCTTCGGCGATTCTGCGCTGAAGTTGTCCGCGATATCTTTGAGAGCCAGCGGAGTCGAGGATGAGTTGCCAGCTTCAGGAATTTTCGCTGCTTCGAAAAGCGCGCAGGCCCGATGTCGAGTGTGCGAGGATCGGAAATGGGGAACGGCCGACCGGACAAAAACGCTACGCCGTAACGAATCTCTCGTCCGGCTGAAGCCGCTTGAGATTATGCAGCCGCCGATGCAATCTTCGCAAGCCGGCTTGGCGTTTCTCGAGCTCGTAGCAAAGGGAGGCAAAGTCGGAAAAGTTCATGTCTGATATTCTAACACGCCACGTGTCGAGCAAAACACGGTGGCAGGCTTGACAGTCTCCGAAGCGGGCGATAGCTTTGCGCAATCAAACCAATTCGGAGGGATTATGGCTATCAAAGTCGGTGATCGTCTGCCTAACGGCACGCTGAATGAGTTTATCGAAGTGGAAAAAGAAGGTTGCACCATCGGTCCGAATACTTTCAAGGTCGAAGACATGGTCAAAGGCAAGAAGATCGCGATCTTCGGGTTGCCGGGGCTTTCACGCCAACCTGCTCGGCCAAACATGTGCCGAGTTATGTCGGCAATTTCGACGCGCTCAAGGCCAAGGGCGTGGATGAAATCTGGTGCATCTCGGTCAATAGATGCGTTTGTCATGTGGAGCTTGGGGAAGGGATCAAAAGGCCGGAGGCAAGGTACGCGATGATGGCCGACGGTAGCGCCGACTATGTGAAGAAACTGGGGCTGGAGAACGATCCTCACGGCCCGCGGCAGGCATGCGCGCGCAGCGCTTCTCATTGCTGGTCGACGACGGCGTGGGTGAAAGCGGTTAACGTCGAAGCGCCTGGCAAGTTCGGAAGTGAGCGACGCCGGCACCATGCTCAAGGCGTTGAGGTGCATAGTTTTGCTTGTGGTAGGTGCAACCTCGCAGGGCGATCTAGACAATCACGGCAGATGAGAAATCGGTCGGGCTGCAAGCTTGGCGAGATGCAGCCCGACCGATATGATATTCAAAGGCCGAGCTTGATACTGCTCTGGACTTCAGATTTGCTGAGCCGGCTTAATGGTAACGCGCATTACATCGGACAGCCTTCGAATAGGGCCTTGCCATCCTCAATCTTTCGAACCACCCTGTTCTCGGCCTTGCCCGGTGTCGGGTCGCTTTTGTCGTGGCCCCTGGTCCGGTCCGATTCCAGGTTCTTGATCCGCCTCGGTGCCGACATCCCAGAGAATGATTTGCGCGGTGATGTCCCCGCTGATAGCTTTGGCCGTCCTTGAACAGCTCGATGCCTGATTCGCCAGGGACCATGAGAGCCGTTGTTGTCTCCTTAGGTGCGATGACCTGAGCAGGATGCGGGAGGTCCAAAAACGGCAGTTGGCATGGGTAGAGTGAATGTCTTTCGTTTACGGAATTATCGCTCACATGGGTTTCCTGCTGAGTCTTTCTATACCTTCATCGGATTCCTTGGTAACTTTTGCCGTTCTGAAGTCAATCGATTCGAGCCAAAACAGAGCCTTTTTGCGAAGCGCTTTTGCAATCGACCTCATCCTGGTTGGCCTATTCGCAATCCAACACAGCGTGATGGCACGAGGAGTGTTTCAAGCGGGTTGTGGACAAAAATTGCTCCTGGCCACATCGAACGCAGTACTCTTACGTGCTCATTAGCGGTTTGTTGCTGGTCCCTCTTGATTTGAGCAATACGTAACTGAACGAAGTAATAC
>ERZ1370068.2926-contig-2053_pt1 | contig 18493 bp, 20 predicted proteins | sample MGYA00561227_ERZ1370068 | MGnify/ENA primary metagenome ERZ1370068 (study PRJEB38410, sample SAMEA6850437) | metagenome | study: Metagenomic assessment of the ecological functions of the soil: analysis of the soil microbiota associated with the...
TGGTCGTAGCCGATCACGAGCGACACGCCCATGCTTGGCGTCGGAACCGCGTCGAGCCGAGCCTGCGACCGCTTCGCATCCACCGAGTGCGCCTGGGCGCCGCCGCGCCTCAGGCGCCCAGAGTAAAACCCGCCGACCAGGCCCGACCGCATCAACATCGTCACCAGCCACCCGAAGAAGCGCCGATCTGCACCACGAGCCCGCGCCGGGGCGGCGGCGGCTGCCGGTAAGTCACCGGCGACAGCGCCGGGCGGAGAATAGACCGACCGCTGCCGTTGACCCCGGCGCCGCAGCCAATCCCTCTCTTGAGCGTCGTCCACATCAGAAAAAACGAAAACGCCGGCGAGGCTCGCCGAATCCGCGATAGCCGACGCCCCGGCAGCCACGCCTATGCCGAAGCGTGCGCCCGGTTGAGCGCCTCTTCCGCCGCGCCCTCGACCATCGCCCGCAGCTTCTCAGACGTCCCAGCTGCGCTGCGCAGACCCCAGTCAGACAGACGTGGATCCGCCGGGTCGCCGAAGACCTCGACGCGCGTAGAGGATCGGTCGCGCACGAGCTCCGGCGGCTCGACGAAGTCCGTGTGGATGTCGAGCACGCCGAGCCCCAGGATCGGGCCGTACGGCAGGTCGCGGAATCAGGAGATCACCCGTACCCGGGCGACCCGGCGCCCAGGCGCCGAACTCCTGCGATCGTAGTTAGCAAGAAGCCGACGCAGTACTGGCGACAACCGCCCATACCTCGATCGCCGGGAAGAAGAGGTCAGTCGGAGAAGCAGAGGTGGTCGAACGACAGTCGAGCCCCTCGACGCTCACGCCTCGACCAACAGGTCGAACTCATCCGCCCGTCGAGGCCCGGCACCGTCGATCTGGATCCAGGTCGCCCGAGGCCGATCAGCGCCTCGAGGTTCGGGCGGACCAGGTTCCGCGCGATGGCGAGCATCAGCTCGCGCCGCCCTCGATCTCCCCCGAGCGGCCGTAGCCCGCGCCGAGACGGCCTCCTTCGGCGTGTGGTGCTCGTCGTCGACCAGACGGCAAGCGTGTAGCGCCCGTGACCGGGATCTTCAGCTGGCCCCGCCACCGACTGCAGGAACGAGAACTCCTCGTTGTGGAACGGCTCGCAGCCCGACGGGCCCGACGGCGGCGGACTTGAGTAGTACGCTGTCGAAGCTACGAACGGTGCCGCGCTCTCGAAACCGTCGAGTGCTCGATCGCCCAGGCGCATCCGCCGCGCAGCTGCTCGCCGTCCCAGATAACCTCGACCCCCGCCGACTCCTGCAAGCGCACGCAATAGCGGCTCGACCAGCGCGCAACCTCGCCGAGTCGGCCCCGCCCTTCCGAACAGTCGACGAGCTCTCGTGCCCCTCGACGCCGACCTTCTCGCCCCACGTGCCGCGCAGCTCGATGTCGCACTCGTCCAGCTCGCGGCCAAGCGCCGTAGACCAGGAGGCTTGGAGAGAGCCGATCTCGTGGGTGAGAACTGGACGTCACCATGCGGCGGCCTCCGTTGCAGCGTCCAAGCCTTCCCAAGCCGCAAGCTTCTCGCGGCGATCGCTCGGAGACGTACTGCAGGTCACCGTTCGGCACGAGCGATCCGCCCCATCGCCGAGCCGCTGCGCGAAGGACGCGAGCTCACGACTCACCGAGCAGCGAACTGGCGTCCACCACACCGGCCAGAAGCAGCTTCGGAAAGCCCTCCGCACGTCGGCCAGGTGCGTGGCGTAGAGTCGATCCCGATCCCGTCGACGGGTCGGCCGCGCCTCCACCACAAAGCGCGCGCGCATCGCCGAACGCGAACCAGACCGCGAGCTTCGGACCCCCGCGGGGACTCGAGCGCCTCGCGAGGTCGCGAGCCTCCCTGCTCCTCACGCGCCAGAAGGGCTCCGCCAGGACGACCAGCTCGGCATCCAGCGGTCGAGAGCAGGCTTGAGCACGCCCTCGGCCATATCGCTGGGTCACCCCCGTGCCCCTCGCAAGCGCAAACGGAGAGGAAGGTAACAGCCGCCGCCCGGCGGCGCCACGTAGCGCTCGTCGAGCGGCCCGCCCAACTTCGAGTCGCGAACCTGCCTTCGGCGCGCGGGTAAGCATTGGTGTCGAGGAAGCGGGTGAGCGCGCCGGTCTCCAGCCCCCGGCCGCCCGAGCAGCGCCGGAAATAGTACCGCCAGCGCAGCATCCGTCCGCAGGAGATCGAGCCCTGCGTCCTGCTCGCCGGAGACCAAAGCGGCGAGGTCGCGCCCGACCTGCCGTCGACCGCCCCGTCGTCCGCCCGCGGTCGAGGTCGCGCGTCGCCTGGACAAGCGCCTGAGCGGATAGAGCCCGAATGAACGCCCAAACAGCCACGCCGGCTCTCGAGCTGGTTCTCCGCGTGGCGGATCCGCTGCTCGACCTGCCAGCGGTCGGCCGTCGGACTGCGCCGCGCTCGATCGCTCGAGCTCCGCCTGCGCGTCCTCCGAGCTGCTTCCGCGCGCGCGTCGGCGTCGATCTCGTTCGCCAGGACAGCGTCGTCGACGAGCGCGATCGCGCGATCCTGCTCGACCTTGAAGAAGCCGGGTCCGGTCGCGTACTCGCGGACGCGGTCGCTCGCCATCGCCGAGATGAGACCCGCGTCGAGCCCGCCTTCAGCGATCGCGATCAGCGGCGCGTGCCGCGCGAGCACGCCGATCTCGCCCGTCGGCGCCGGGGACGATGAGCATCACCGCTTCGCCCTCGAACGCGGCTCCGTCAGGCGTGACGAGCGAGACGGAGAACGTCTTGTCGGGCATCAGACGGCTGCAGGCTCGGCCTCGGCGCTCGGTCAGCCATCGGCTCGGCGGCGTCGGCCTCCGGCTCCGGCGCATCCTCGCCGGCGAGGCGGCGCCCCTTCTCGACCGCCTTCTCGATCGTCCCGACCATGTAGAACGCCTGCTCGGGCAGGTCGTCGTGCTTGCCGTCGAGGATCTCGCGTGAAGCCCGTGATCGTGTCCTCGAGCTTCACGTACTCGCCCGGCGTGCCGGTGAACTGCTCGGCGACGAAGTTCGGCTGCGAGAGGAAACGCTGGATCTTGCGCGCGCGCGACACCGTCAGGCGGTCCTCGTCCGGAGAGCTCCTCGATCCCGAGGATGGCGATGATGTCCTGCAGCTCCTTGTAGCGCTGAAGCACCGCTGCACCTGCGTCGCGACGGTCGTAGTGCTCGTCGGAGACGATGCCGGGCTGGAGCGCGCGGGAGTTCGAGTCGAGCGGGTCGACGGCGGGGTAGATCCCCTGCTCGACGAGCGTCCGCGTGAGCACCGTCGTCGAGTCGAGGTGCGCGAACGTGTTCGCCGGCGCCGGGTCGGTGAGGTCGTCGGCGGGCACGTAGATCGCCTGCACCGAGGTGACCGAGCCGGTCCGCGTCGACGTGATCCGCTCCTGGAGCTGGCCCATCTCGGTCGCGAGCGTCGGCTGGTAGCCGACCGCGCTCGGCATGCGGCCGAGCAGCGCCGAGACCTCGGAGCCCGCCTGCGTGAAGCGGAAGATGTTGTCGATGAAGAGGAGGACGTCCTGGCCCTCGTCACGGAAGTACTCCGCCATCGTCAGGCCGGACAGGCCGACGCGCAGGCGCGCGCCCGGCGGCTCGTTCATCTGACCGTAGACGAGCGCGACCTTGTCGAGCACGCTTCGACTCCGGTCATCTCGAGCAGCAGGTCGTTGCCCTCGCGCGTGCGCTCGCCCACGCCCGCGAAGACCGAGACGCCGCCGTGCTGCATGGCGACGTTGTGGATCAGCTCCTGGATCAGCACCGTCTTGCCGACGCCGGCGCCGCCGAAGAGCCCGACCTTGCCGCCGCGGACGTAAGGCGCGATCAGGTCGATCACCTTGATGCCGGTCTCGAAGATCTCGGTCGTCGGCGACGAGCGTCTCGAAGCTCGGCGGGTCGCGGTGGATCGGCCAGCGCTCGGTTCCCTCGGGTGCAGCCGGCTTGCCGTCGACCGGCTCGCCGAGGACGTTCCAGACGCGACCGAGCGTCTCGTTGCCGACGGGCACGGAGATCGGCTCGCCGGTGTCGACGACATCGACGCCCGCGCGCGAGGCCGTCCGTCGAGTCCATGGCGACTGCGCGGACGCGGTCGTCGCCGAGGTGCTGCTGCACCTCCGCGACGAGACGCGCGCCTCCTCGCCCTCGAGCTCCGGGATGACGATCCGGAGGGCCGTGTAGATCTGCGGCAGGCGGTCGGCGAACACGGCGTCGATGACGACGCCCTTGATCTCGATCACCTTGCCGACGTTGCGAGCAGATCCGTTCTCGTCAGGCATTTGTCTCCCGTAACGATCCGATGTCGGGGTCGGCGACGCCGGGCAGCCGGCAGCGCGCCTGCCAGAGCGCCCGGAGTCTACCGAAGCGCTCGCCGCGCTCCCGGAATGTTCGTACCACTGTGCCGATCGTGCTCGAGCGCGGCCACACGGGTCGCGTGGTCGATGCTTCAGCAGTACGAGCTGAGGAGCGCCGGGATCATGCTCCTCAGACTACTGAGCGCGATGTCTGTTACGTCTCGAGCTGCTGGCCGTGCTGACCCTGCGGCAGGCGCGAGAGGCTGTCGACCGTCGGCTTCATCTGCGCGATGCGCAGGATGCGGAGGTCGTGCAGATCCTGGTTCGCGCGCGTGCTCGGCTGCGCCGCTCGCGGCCGATGTCGTGGCTCACGCCGTTCTGGGCCGGCAGCGTCATCACGGCGAGCAGCGCGGTCGCGGCCACCGACGCCGCGGCGACCCACGCCCGGAATTGCGCATGACCTCCCGCGCGCGGCGCCGCCGGAGCGGCAGGCGAATCGGGCGTCGAGATCGCACCGCCGCGGCATCGCGGAGCGCCTCGGTGAACGAGGACGTGTATCCGGCGGCGAACGCGGCGCAATCGGCGCAGCGCTCGACGTGGCGTCGATCAGAGCGGCGCTCGCTCGATCTGGGAGAGCTCCCCGTCGAGGCGGAGCGAGACGGCCTGGCGCGTCCGGTCGCAGTCACCCGGACCAGACTTCGTGACTGAAACGGTCGCATCATGATTTACGACGCGATGCCCATCGTGGAAGTTAGCCTCGACCCGGTCAGAACAGGCTGCTACCGTGTCCATCGACGATACCGATGACGATCATCGCGACGCCGACCGCGATGAAGACCGCCGAGTCGCTGATCGCCTCCTCACGCTCGGCCAGTCGTCGCCCAGCGAACCTCGCGGGCCCCGAAGAGCGCGGACGCGCCACGCTTCAGGCGACCGGGCCGCGGTTGCCCACGAAGAAGCCCGCTGACGAGGAAAGAAGACGCCGACGAGTCGAAGCCGATCAGAGAGCGACCCGGTCGGTCGACCAGCCGCCGAGTGCGCGTGAAGCCAGGGCGCCGGCGGCGGTCACCGCCGCCATGCACCGCCGAGGATCGACCAGCGAACCGCCGGACGCCCGCGACGAAGATCGCGCAGGCAGATGCCTCGTCATCTCAACGCGGCCCGCGGCCCCGGCTGACTCATCTCGTCGTCGGTCATCGGCCAGCGCTCGAGCGGGTAGTGGCAGGCAGCGGCTGTGGCCGTGTCCCGAAGGCGTAGAGCGGCGGCGTGTTCGACGTCGCAGTCGCCCTCGACGAAGCGGCGGGCAGCGCGGGTGGAACCAGCAGGCGCTCGGCGGGTTGATCGGGCTCGGCACGTCGCCCTCGAGCACGATCTGCTTCCGCGGCGCGGCCGATCTTCGGATTCGGGATCGGCACCGCCGAGCAGCAGCGCGCCGGTGTACGGGTGCTTCGGCATCGGCGTAGAGATCGTCGCGCTCGGCGAGCCTCGACGGCGTGGCCGAGGTACATCACAGCACGCGGTCGGAGATGTGGCGGACGACGTTCAGGTCGTGCGCGATGAAGACGTAGGTGAGGCCGAACTCGCGCTGGAGGTCCTTGAGCAGGTTGAGGATCTGCGCCTGCACGGACACGTCGAGCGCGGAGACGGGCTCGTCGCAGACGATCAGCTTCGGATTGACGGCGAGCGCGCGCGCGACGCCGATCCGCTGGCGCTGGCCGCCCGAGAACTCGTGCGGGAAGCGGTTGTAGTGCTCCGGGTTCAGCCCGACGATCTCGAGCAGCTCCTGGACGCGCCGCTTGTTCTCGGCGGCGGTGCCGATCTTGTGCACCTCGAGCGCCTCGGAGATGATGAAGCCCGACGCGCTTGCGCGCGTTGAGGCTCGCGTACGGATCCTGGAAGATCATCATCATCTCGCGCCGGTACGGGCGCATCTCCGCGCGTGAGGCTTCGTGATGTCGCGGCCCGCGGAAGACGACGCGGCCGCCCGTCGGGTCGAGCAGGCGCATGATGCAGCGCGCCATCGTCGACTTCCCGCAGCCCGACTCGCCGACGACGCCGAGCGTCTCGCCCTCCCGCGACGCTGAAGCTCACGCCGTCGACCGCCTTCACGCGCGGCGACCTGCTTCTGGAAGATGATCCCGCGGGTGACCGGGAAGTGCTTCTTCAGGTCCTCGACGACGAGCAGCTCGTCCCCGTCGGCGTCCGTGCGCTCCTCGACGACGGCAGGCTCGGCCATCGACCGCAGCCGCGGTCTCAGCTCGTGCATCGTCTCGAGCAGCTTCGCGCGCCTCGCGGTCCTTCGTCTCCTCGTCGAGATGGCACGCGTCGAGGTGGCGTCGGCTCGTTCGGCGACCGGGTCGAGCTGCGGATCCTCTGTCCTGCAGATCGTCCATCACGTACGGGCAGCGCGGGTGGAAGCGGCAGCCGCGGCGGCGGGTTGAGCAGCGACGGCGGCTGGCCCTGGATCTGGACGAGGCGCTCGACGTTCGACGTCGAGCCGCGGCAGCGAGCCGAGCAGGCCCCACGTGTACGGCATGTGCGGCCGCTCGAAGAGCTCGCTCGACCGGCGCCTGCTCGACGACCTCGGCGGCGTACATGACGACGACCTCGTCGGCGATCTCGGCGACGACGCCGAGGTCGTGCGTGATCATGATGATCGCGCTGCCGAACTCCTCCTGGAGCGTTGTGCATCAGCGTCGAGGATCTGCGCCTGCGTCGTCACGTCGAGCGCGGTCGTCGGCTCGTCGGCGATCAGCAGGTCGGGGTTGTTGACGAGCGCCATCGCGATCATCACGCGCTGGCGCATGCCGCCCGAGAACTGGTGCGGGTAGTCGTCGATGCGGCGCTCGGCGCGCGGGATGCCGACCGCCTTCAGCGAGCTCGAGCGGCGCGTGCGCGCGCGGCCTCCTTCGTCGACGTCGCGGTGGAGCAGGATCGCCTCCTCGAGCTGCGTCCCGATCGTGTGCACCGGGTTCAGCGACGTCATCGGGTCCTGGAAGATCATCGCGATGTCGTTCCCGCGGATCGATCGCGCAGCCGGTTCGCGGCGGCAGCGTCAGCAGGTTCTCGCCGTTGAAGAGCGCCTCGCCGCTCGTGATCGTGTTCCGCCGCGGGTTGAGGCCCATGATCGTCAGAGGCAGGTGACGCTCTTGCCGCACCCGGACTCGCCGACGATCCCGAGCGTCTTGCCCTTCTCGACCTCGAAGCGAGACGCCGTCGACGGCCTTGACGATCCCGTCGTCGGTGCGGAAGTACGTCTTGAGGTCGCGAACCTCTAGAAGCGCCATCGGGCGCTAACTTTAGCGCGCTACGCGAGCCTGATCCGCGGGTCGATCACGGCGTAGAGCAGGTCGACGATCAGGTTTGAAGACGATGATCGCCGATCGTGGCGAAGACGATCGACGCCCATGACGCGTCGGCGTGTCGTAGTTGCAGCAGCGCCTGATCGAGCGTCCGGCCGAGACCCGGGCAGGCTGTAGATCGGTCTCGGTGAAGATCGCGCCGCCGAGCGCGAGGCCGATGTCCATGCCGAGCATCGTCACGATCGGCAGCATCGCGTTCCGGAGGATGTGCGAGCGGATGCACGCTGCGCACTCGGGCGCGCCCCTTGGCGCGCGCGGTCCGCACGTAGTCCTCGTTCATCGTCTCCATCGACGTTGGCGCGGATCATGCGCGCGTAGAGCGCCGCGAAGAGGATCGCGAACGTCATCCAGGGCAGGATCAGGTGATAGGCCCACTGCACCGGACCGCCCGGCTGCGCATGGGTGGATTGGATGAAGTCGGCATAGCCGGTGATCGGCGTGATGTGCCGAGCTTGTAGCCGAAGAAGTAGGCGAAGATCAGCCCGATCCAGACCGGGTGCGCCGAGATCCCGATCAGGACGAAGACCATCGGCCCCTCGGTCTAACGAGCGAACGAGGTCGCAGGGCCGAGATGATCCCGATGGGTATCGCCAGCAGCAGCGCAGAAGAAGACGCCGCCGAGCACGAGCGACGCGGTGACCGGCGCCGCCGTGAGCACGAGGCGTGTTCGACCGGCTGCCGGTTGAAGAACGAGTTGCCGAGGCTCGGCGTCTTGAAGCCGGAGCCGTCGGTGAAGCCGACGGGCGACAGCCGGCCGATGAACTTGCCGGTACTGGACGTAGACCGGGCCGGTCGGTGCCGAGGAAGTGCGCGACGCGCCGACCTCGTACTGCGTGCAGGCCTGCCCGCACGCCTGCTTGCGCCGGGTCGGCGGGGATCGAGGATAGAAGAGGACGAAGCTGACGACGGTGACGGCCCAGAACGAGCACGAACGCCCAGAGCAATCCGCCTGATCAGGTATCTAGTCATCGTGCCGTCCTGTTTTCGGGTCTCGCGCTGGCTCGGATTCTAGTTCTCTGTTTCAGCGCCGGAGCGGCGCTGGCCCGGTGAGCCGGCGCCACGTTTCCTCCGAGCTTCTGACGTGCGATCCTACTTGATGAACAGCGTGTTCAGGTCGCCGCTCGCGTTCGCCGGCTGGAACAGGTAGCCGCCGACGCGTGCCGCGGTGAACTCGCGCTCGTTGCGGTTGTCGTAAGACGCCCACGGCGCGTAGTTCTTCGTGATCGTCGCATGTCGAGCTGCCGTACGCCGGAGTAGCGCGCGTCGCCGACGAGCTTGTTCGCCGCGCGCGAGCCTCTGGTTGATCGCCCGTGTTGTTGAAGTACGCGAGGTTGTTGTTGTTGTTGTCGTGGATGTTGTTGCCGTTCAGCAGGATGTCCAGGAAGTCGTACGGATCCGGGTAGTCCTGGTTCCAGCCGATGACCGCTGCGTCGAAGTCGGCGCCCTTCTGGCCAGCGTGCAGACGTAGACCTGGAAGCCCTGGAACAGCCTCACGTTCACGTTGCAGCCCAGCGACGTGTGGCCGGAGTTCTGCGAAGACCTGGCCGAGGGCCTGCGCCCAGCGCCGGGTTGACGCCGTCCGACGACGTTGAGCGCGCGTTGCAGCTCGCGCTGCCTGGTCGAGGGCCTTCGCCTTCGCGTAGTTCGAGCCCTGGATCGGGTAGATCTTCGCGTTGCGGAAGCCGCCCATGCCCGGAGGCAGGATCTGGTCGGTGCGCTGACCCGCGTACTCGCCGCGGACGCGTGAGCATCGCCGGGCGGTCGATCGCGTAGTTCGCCGCCTTCCGCATGTTCGACGCTGTTGAACGGCGCCCGCGAGGTGTTCAGGGCGACGTAGTCGGTCTCGACCAGCGGTTCGACGTGGGTACTGGCCGTTCGCCTTGTTGACGCCGTACTGCTGCGCCGAGGTCGGCGTGCGCCGTCGCCGGCAGACCGCCCATGTCGTAGTCGACCTGGTTCGCCTTGACCTGGAGCAGGCTCTGGTCGAGGTTCGTGTTCACCGTGATGTCCGGATCGTCGTCGGCGTTCGCAGGCCGCGAGCCCTTGTAGAACTTGTTCCGCTTCACGGTGATCTGGCGGCCGATGTCACGGCTCGACGATGTAGTACGGGCCGGCCGACGGGTAGGCGCTCGACGCCCTTCGGGTCGATCGGCAGGTTCAGTCTCGAGCGCCTGGAAGAACGGCATGCCGAGCTTGGCGAGCAGTCCGCCGTCAGGCTGCGTCGAGCTTGATGATCAGCTTGTTGCCCTGACGCCGTCACGCCGGAGGCGTGTTCTTCGCGCCGGTGAGACCGTTGCTCCGACGATGCCGCCGTCTGCGCGCCGACGATGTTCGTCGTGTCGATGAACGCGCAGCCGCGGGCGACTGCATCGTCTTGGTTGAGCGCCCGGTTGATCGCGAACGCGTAGTTCTTCGGCCGTCACCGGCTTGCCGTCGCTGAACTTGAAGCCGCTCTTGACGGTGATCGTGTAGGTCTTCCCGTCCTTCGAGATGACCGGGAAGCCGGCCGCGCCCTCGGGCTGGATCTTGCCGCCCGAGAGGCTTGGGCTTGTCGGGATAGTTGTAGAGCTTGAGCGCCGTCGCGTACTCGATCTGCCAGGAGATCGTGCCGTAGGCGAGCGACGGATCGGCTGAAGTCGACGTCGGTGCCGACATGTTCATCTTGAGCGTCCCGCCCTTCGCCGTCTGGTGATTCTGCTTGCTGACCGCCGCCCCGCAAGGCCGCGAAGACGAGCATGCTCGTCCCGATGACCGCCACGGTGGCGGAGAGCCAGAGCCTTCTATTCATGTGACTCCTTTCTGGACCCTGAGCCGGACTCCCTCACCACGCCGGCCCGAGCCGCGGAACTGCGCGACCGATCGATAAGACGTCGCTTCGCCTGCGCGTTGGTTAGGGAGAAAGAAGCTGTTGTTCGTCAGCTGTGCGCGCCGCGCGGGTCGAAGGCGTCGCGCGAGGCCGTCGCCGAAGCAGGTTGAAGGCGAGCGTGGCCATCAGGATCGCCATCGCTGGCCAGACCATCAGCCACGGCTGCGTCAGGTAGTAGTCGGGCCTGTCGGCGAGCAGGCTGCCCCAGCTCGCGATCAGGCTCTTGATGCCGACGCCGAGGAACGACAGGCCCGGCCTCGGCGAGGATGAACTGCGCGACCGTGATCGTCGAGAGGACGATGATCGGCGCGACGAGGTGCGGCAGCAGGTGCGAGCCGGATGATCCGCCAGTCGCTCGGCGCCGATCATGCGCGCCGCCTCGATGAACTCCTTCTCGCGCAGCGACAGCACCTGCGCGCGCACGATCCGGGCCGGGTAGTACCAGCCGAAGAAGCCGAGGATCGAGCACGAGCGTGATCACGCCCGGGCTGGAAGACCCCGAAGCGTGATCGCGTCGAGCCGCGGCGCCGGCGGTGCTCGCCAGCGCGATGATGAAGAGCAGGATCGGGAACGCCATCACGATGTCGGTGAGGCGCGAGACGACCGTGTCGATCAGCCGCCGAAGTAGCCGGCGATCAGCCCGCAGGACGCCGATCGAACATGCTCAGGAGCGGTCGCGCCAGGATCGCCACCTCCAGCGAGACCTGCGTGCCGTAGAGCAGGCGCAGGAACTCGTCGCGGCCGAGCTGGCTGTCGCCGCCGAGGACGAAGAGCGTCGTCGAATGCCGATCGCGTCGGGTCGGGCACCGAGATGGCTCCACGGCCCGACCGGGAGCAGCGTGTTCGGGTTGAGGCCGCCGATCGAAGCTGGTCGTCCGGCCCGTGCCCGAGGCAGGTGCGCCGCGATCGGCGCGCCGACGAAGCCAGCGAGCAGGACGAGGATGATGTAGATGCCGCCCGCGATCGCGGCCTTGTCGCGCTTGAAGCGGATCCAGACCTGCTCCCAGTAGCCCTCGAGCGCGAACGGGCGCGAGGCCCCGACCGAGCTCGGGCCCCGACTCCGCCGCGACCGCCGCAGCGAGCCCCGCTCCTGAGGAGATGACGTCGGGGTTTGTCTCGTGGGTCGCCACTGAACCGGTGGAAGCATAGACCGCTTTCGTGCGGTCCGTCACCTCGCTCGGACTCCGCACGAGCCGATTGGTTAGTCGCTCGCTCGCTTCGCATTCGGCGCATCGGGCTGCGCTTCGCGTCGCCATTAGGTTGGCGATCGGTAGGCGCTGCTGCTCCGGTCAGCTCGGCGAGCGGTGCGGCGAGCCGCACCGCCGGCCGGACTGGCTCAACCCGTTAGTGCATCTGCGCCTGCGACGACTTCGAGGATCTCCTGCGTGATCTCGGCCTGGCGGGCGCGGTTCATCGCGAGCGTGAGGTTGTCCGATCAGCTCGCCGGCGGCCTTCGACGCGTTCCGCATCGCCGTCATCCGCGCGCCCTGCTCGGACGCGGCCGATCTCGAGCAGCGCGCGGTAGATCTCCGTCTCGAGGTAGACGGGCAGCAGCCGCTCGAGGATCTGCTCCGGCTCGGGCTCGTAAGATGAAGTCGCCGACCGTGCCGGTCGTGCTCGCGCTCCGTCGGACGGTGCTCGAGCACGCTCCTCCGAGATCGGCAGCACGTCGGACACGGTCACGCGCTGGACGAGCGCGCGAGACGAAGTGGTTGTGAGACGAGCACGACGCGGTCGACGTCCTCGTTCGATGTAGAGCTCGGCGAGCCGGTGCGCGATCGCCTGCGCGTCCCCGTACTGCGGGTTGTCGCTGAAGCCGGCCCAGCTGCCTGCGCACGCTCGTAGCGGCGGAAGCGGAGCGTCGACGCGCCCTTGCGGCCGACCGACGAGCCAGAGTGCACCTCGACGCCCTGCCGCTCGAGCTCGCGCGTCAGAGCAGCGATCGCGCGCCGGAGAATCTGCGCGTTGAACGCGCCGGCGAGGCCGCGGTCGCCGGTGACGGGCACGATCGCGACCGATGCGGACGTCGCGCCGCTGCGAGCGAGCGGCAGGCTCGCACCGACGCGCTGGCGCGCGCCGTGCCGACCATCAGCTCGAGCATCCGGTCGGCGTACGGACCGCATCGCCTCGATCCGCTCCTGCGCGCGGCGCAGCCGCGCCGAGCGACGAGCTCCATCGCCTTCGTCAGCTTGCGCGTGTTCGTGATCGACGCGGACGCGCTGGCGGAGCTCCTGGACGGTCGCCATCGTGAGACCAGCGCCCTTCCTGCTCGACGTTGAACGTGCTTCTTGAACCTGTCGAGCTCGGCGCGGAGCTTCTGCTCAGTCTCCTCGTCAGGTCGCCCGTCTCGCGGATCGCCTTGTAGATCGCGACCCTCGGCGCGCAGGTGCTCGCGCAGCTCGTCCTGGAAGCGCGGGACCTGCGGCGACGGGGATGTCGTCGAGGTAGCCCTCGTTGCCCGGCGAAGATCGCGACGACCTGCTCCTCCATCGGCCACGGCTGGTACTGCGGCTGGTTCAGGCGTCGCGACCATCCGCTCGCCGCGCGCAGCGCCGCTGCGTCGCCTGTCGAGCTCAGAGCCGAACTGCGCGAACGCCTCGAGCTCGCGGTACTGCGCGCGAGGTCGAGGCGCAGACGCCCGGCGACCTTCTTCATCGCCTTCGATCTGCGCCGTTACGCGCCGACGCGCGAGACCGAGATGCCGACGTTCACCGCCGGACGGACGCCCGAGTAGAAGAGGTCGGACTCGAGGAAGATCTGGCCGTCGGTGATCGAGATGACGTTCGTCGGGATGTACGCCGACACGTCGCCCGCCTGCGTCTCGATGATCGGCAGCGCGGTCGAGCGAGCCGCCGCCCAGCTCGTCGCGGCAGCTTGCACGGCGCGCTCGAGCAGGCGCGAGTGCAGGTAGAAGACGTCGCCGGGATACGCCTCGCGGCCCGGCGGGCGGCGGAGCAGCAGCGACAGCTGCCGGTACGCGTCGGCGTGCTTCGAGAGGTCGTCGTACATGCACGAGCGCGTGCTTGCCCTCGAACAGGAAGTACTCGCCCATCGCGCAGCCGGCGAACGGCGCCATCCACTTGATCGGCGCGGCCTCGTGCGCCGGCGCGGTGACGATCGTCGTGTACTCCATCGCGCCCTCTTCGCTGCAGCCGCTCGTAGACCTGCGCGACCGTCGACGCCTTCTGGCCGATCGCGACGTAGATGCAGATGCACGTCGCTGGTCGTGCTGGTTCAGGATCGTGTCGACGAGCGATCGCCGTCTTGCCGGTCGAGCGGTCGCCGATGATCAGCTCGCGCTGGCCGCGGCCGACGTTCGGTCATCGAGTCGATCGCCTTGATCCCGGTCTGGAGCGGCTCCTTCACCGGCTGGCGCGCGACGACGCCCGGCGCCTTGAACTCCGAGCGGGCGCGTCTCGTCCGTGTCGATCGGCCCGCCGCCGTCGAGCGGGTTGCCGAGCGGGTCGACGACGCGGCCGAGCAGCGCCTCGCCGACCGGGACGCTCGCGACGCGGCCGGTGCGGCGCACCGGCTCGCCCTCCTTGATCTGCTCCCACTCGCCGAAGAGCGCGGCGCCGACGTCGTCCTCCTCGAGGTTGAACGCGAGGCCGGCGACGCCGTGCTCGAGCTCGAGCATCTCCGAGCGCGACGGCGTTCTCGAGGCCGTAGACGCGGGCGATGCCGTCGCCGACCTGGAGGACGGTGCCGACCTCGGCGAGGTCGGTCTCGACGTCGTACTGCTCGATCCGCTGACTGCAGGATCGACGTGATCTCTTCGGGGCGCAGCTTCACAGGTTCTCGTCAGCTCACTAGGTCATCGCTTCGACGAGTGTCTCGTCGCAGTCGTTCCGAGTCGGCTGCGCACGCTCGCGTCGACGCGCAGCGAGCCGGCCTGCAGGACGATGCCGCCGATCAGGCTCGGGATCGACGCTCCGCGTCGCCTCCACCGGTCCGGCCCGACGCCTCCTCGATCTGGTCGACGATCGCTGCGCCTCGTCGTCGGTCAGCTCGCGCGCGGTCGTCGAGCTCGACGGTCGAGGCGGCGCTCCTCGCGCGCCATCAGCGCGCTCGAACTCGTCGCCGATCTCCTCGAGCTGCGCCGCGCGCGGCCCTTCTCACGTCACGAGCCGCAGGAAGTTCCGTGAACAGCTGGCTCCGCGTCGCCGCGAGTCGGCGTCGATCGCTGCGCCTTCGCCCGCGGGCTCGAGCTGCGGGTTGCGCAGCAGCCGCGCGCAGCTCGGGCACCTCGTCGACCGCGGCCGCGAAGTCGCGACAGCGCCTCGCGCACCTGTCGCGAGACGGCCGCTTCTCCTTCGCGGCGTCGAGAGCAGCGCCTCGCGCGTAGATGCGGTGCGACGACGGCTATCGGTTGTTCTCCTCGAGGACGCGAGAAGTCGAGCGCGCGCGATCGCCTCGTCGATCAGCTGCCGCTGGTCGCGCGCGGCGTCGAGCACCTTGCCGGTCGACCTTCGCGGTCGCGTCGAGCAGCGTCAGGTCGGCGACCTCGGCGCGGATCTGCTCGAGCGCGCGCGCGGTCTCGGCGTCGATCTGCCTGCTGCGTCTCCTCGAGCCGCCGCTGGCGGTCGGCCTCGGTCTCCTCGCGCGACGCGCTCGCTGCATCGACTCGGCGTGCCTGCCGGGCCTCCGGCGAGGATCTCCTCGGCCTGCCTCTGCGCCTGCGCCGATCAGCTTGCGGTGCTCCTCGAGCAGCGCTGCGCGTCCTCGCGCGCGCGCGGTCGGCCTCCTCGATCGACTCGCGGATCCGCTCGCGGCGCTCGTCGATCGTCTTCTGGATCGGACCGAACGCGTAGCGCTTGAGCACGAAGAACGCGATCCAGGAAGCAGACGATCGTCCAGATCATCAGCCCCGGCGTGACCTGGATCAGCGGGTTCGCACGCGAGCAGTCATCTAGACGAGGACGTAGGCGAGGATCGAGCCGAGCAGGCCGTAGAAGACGACCGCCTCGGTCAGCGCGAAGCCGAGCCACTGGATGCCCTGCAGCTCACCGCGGAGCTCGGGCTGGCGGGCGACCGGACTGGATCATCGAGCCGAAGATGTTGCCGATGCCGACGCCGGCGCCGAGCGCGCCGAGGCCGACGCCGAGCGCGAGGCCGATCGCCTTGCCGGCCTTCGTGACGTCGCCGCGTCGTTGCGGCGAGGAGTAGCTGAGACATTGCGGTTCCTCCTCTAGTGCTCCGGCTCGATCGCCGAGCCGATGTAGATGGCGGACAGGGCGGCGAAGATGAACGCCTGGATCCCGACCACGATCACGACCTCGAAGAGGTAGAAGAGCGTCGCGACCGGGATCACGAACGACGGCCAGGACCAGCGACTCGAGGATGAAGATCAGGCCGATGAACGTGAGGATCAGGATGTGGCCCGCGAGCATGTTCGCGAAGAGCCGGACGCTCGAGCGAGATCAGGCGCATGAACTGGCCGAGGATCTCGAGCGGCACGATCAGGGCGAGCAGCGCCTTCGGCGCCTCCGGGATCCAGCTCTTGAAGTAGCGCGTCGGGCCGTTCCAGCGGATGCCCTCGTAGTGCGTGAACACGAACGTGAGCAGCGCGAGCGCGAGCGTCACCGACAGCGAGCGACGTCGCGGCGTAGATGCCCCAGGTCGGGACGCCGTGCCACGTCTCGCCCGTGAGCGGCAGCGGGATGAACCCGAGCAGGTTGACGACGAAGATGAAGAGCATCAGCGAGGCGACGTACGGGAACCAGCGGCCGATCGCCTTCGATCGGCAGCCCCTGCTCGGCGACCTGGGTCTGCGCGATCTCGTAGATCGGCTCGCCGACCGTCTGCCGCGCCGACCGGCCTCGGCGCGAGCGCGGCTGCGCATGAAGAAGAGCCCGAGCAGCGATCGTCAGCGACCGTGCCGAGCATCAGGTAGACGACGGCCTTCGTGATCGAGAGGTTGAGCGGGCCGAGGTGGATCGGGATCCACTCGTGCTGCTCGAACTCGGTCGTCGGGCTCGTAACCCGCCGCGTGCGAACGCGTTCGCCGGCGCTGACGAGCGCGAGCGCCGTGCCAGTGCGCGAGAAAGGATGCGGCGCGCCCTCATTTTGCGGGCCTTCCCGCAGCGGGCGGGCCGGAGTAGTAGACGACGAGCGCCGAGAGGCCGAGCTCGGCCGTGTAGCCGAGCTGGCAGGCGACGAGCGCCGCCGCGACTCTGAGCCGGGGGTCGGAGAGATGCAGCGGCTGCGTGAACGCGACGACCATCACGGCGATCGCACGAAACATCATTCAGCGGCCACGCCTGCGGCCGCCAGGTTACCCGTCAGGGTGCAGGCGTGCAACGGGACTCCGAAGCCGAGCGAGGCGAGCCAGAGAACGGCGCCGAGCGCCAGCCCGCAGATCGTCCAGCCGGCGAGGAGAGAACACCAGCAGCGCAGGCATACGACTGCAGTCCAGCGACGGCCGGCATCGTCGGCAGCGCCTGGCGGGGCTGCGTCCAATGCGCGGATCTCGGCCACTAGATGTTCCGGTACCCTGACGTCGTCGCCGCGACACCGACGGATACCGATACCACGGCGCCGAAGACGATGCCGTACGCCACGCTCCCGGCCGCCCAGCCGATGAGCGCGCCGAGGACGATGCAAGCCGTGGTAGATCAGAAGGACACCGCCGGCGCCGGCGGCTGGAAGTTCGGGCGGGAGGCGAGGCTCCATCTTTCGGAGGCAGCATATCTTGTGACACTTGAACGTCTGACGAAGCCCGTACCGTCAAAACTTGTGACTCGCGTCGTCTTCGTCCACGGCAGCCGTCGCGGGCGCCAGGCAGACCACGGGAGCTCAGCGCGCTTGCCGACCAGTTCGAGTGTGTCTTCCTCACGCGCGGCGGCTACCCGCCCGGCCCGCCGCTGGAGCACATCGACTTCGAGGTTCAGGCCGGCGAGCTCGCCGCGGAGCTCCACGAGGGCGACCACCTCGTCTCGGTCACTCGTACGGCGGCGTCGTCGCGTTGCTCGCAGCGCCCCGACTGCCTCGCTCGCGTCGCTCACTGCGCCGGCAGGCCGCCCGCCTTCAGGCTCGCGCGGCAATGCCGCGGTCGAGGAAATTTCTGGGCGCGATCACGAGGCGTTTCGCGCATCCGACCCCAGTCCGCGTGGTACCTCGGGTTCTTCCTGCCGCTCGGCAGCGCGATGGCGGTCCCCGGATCGCTGCCGCCGTGGCTGGATCGCGCGCGCGACCGCGATCGCCGAGCGTCCTCCGGACGAGGCCGAGATCCCGCTGGACGAGCTCGCGGCGACGCCGTTCCCAGCGCGTGATCTCCGGCGCGCACAGCCACGCGTTCGACGCCGTCTGCGGCGATCCTCGAATCGGCTACGTGCAGGCGGGCCGTACTGCCCGGTGCCGGGCATTCGCGCACTCACAGCTAACGGAGGCGCTCGTCGATTTCCTCGAGCGCGCGTCGTGATCGAGACGAAGCGGCTCGTCCGGCCGTTCGTGCGCGGCGACGTCGAGCCGTTGCTCGCGCTCTGGGACGATCCGAGGAACGAGCGGTTCGACGCGGAGCAGATGCCGCGCTCCGCCGCCGATGTTCTGGCCTGGCTCCGGCGCTGGCCCGCGTGGGGCGTCTGGAGCGCGGGCAAGCCTTGCGAGCTGGTCGGCGACTGCAGCAACTTCATTTCGACACGGGCTTCGACGAGTGGGGGAGCTGTCCTACGGATTCCGCCGCGACCGGTGGGGGCGCGGATACGCGACGGAGCTGCGCGGGCGTGCGCCCGGCACGGCTCGAACAGCTCGGCGTGGCGAAGATCGTCGCGGGGCGATCCGATCCGGCGAACGGCGCGCATCCGCGCGCGTGCTGAAAAGTGCGGCTTCGGGCGCGTCGGCGGGAAACTCGAGGACGGCAGGTGGTTCTACGCCGTCACGGCGCCGGGCTGACACTACGCCGTCTTGCGTTCGCAGGCCAGTTGCTCGCGGCGCCGGATGATCAGGTTGGCGAGCTTCACGAGTCGAGAGCGAACAGTATGG
>ERZ1370068.6009-contig-501_pt1 | contig 18491 bp, 22 predicted proteins | sample MGYA00561227_ERZ1370068 | MGnify/ENA primary metagenome ERZ1370068 (study PRJEB38410, sample SAMEA6850437) | metagenome | study: Metagenomic assessment of the ecological functions of the soil: analysis of the soil microbiota associated with the...
GACAAGGTCTAGAGAGACCACAAGCGCTGTGTCGGAATACCTGATGAACACCGAGGATCTCGTTCCGCGCGGGCTTCCCCAGCTACAAGAAATACAAGCGTGCGCTGAATGCCTGGGGGAGTACCTGCAATCTATGCTGCCGTCGCTATGGCGGCTGCGCTGACGTTGCCACGATTCGAGAGCCGCATCTTTCCCGGGCTTGTCTCCCCCATGAGCCGTCTCCGCTGCAATGGCCATTGACTCCGCGATCGCCTCGGGCATGATCGCACTCACGGGAATCGTATTTTCTCTCAGCTTTGTGATGGTGCAGTTCAGCGCGCGACTGCCTATTCGCCACGCCTTGTGCTGTGGGTAGCGCGCGATCCGGTGATGTCGCATGCGCTCGGGACGTTCGCCGCCACCTTTCTCTATGCGATCGCAGCACTCGCGGGATCGACCGAAACGGATCGGGAAGTGTGCCCTTCGTCGATGCCCGCGGTCGTCGTTGCCTTGCTTCTGATGAGCGTGGGAATGTTCATCGCCCTCATCCAGCGAATCAGTTTGCTGCAGATCAACCGCATGTTGGTGTTCACAGGCGACCAGGGACGCCAGGTGATCACCGCGCTTCTATCCGCAGGCAACAACCTACAGCTGTCGCCACGGAATCGGCTGATTTCTCGAGGGTCGCCTCGTCACTCCAGACGCTTCTTCATCACGGGCGGCCTCGCTCGATACAGGCGGTCGATGTCGCCGCTTTAGTCAAGCTCGCGAGAGCGTCCGAGGGGGTCATCGAAATGGTCGCAGCGGTGAATGAACGACTGTCGGTTGCGATTGCAGAGGCAGAAGATTATTGGCGGTGGTGCGACGGCGGCGGGGATGGGGCACCTGGTTGTAATGGACGACTCTGAAGCGCACAATTTGCTCTCACCAACTACTCGTGCCAGCTTTGGCGTGAACTTAAAAACGAGCGTGCCTCGATCCGTCGAATATGAATCGTGCGGGCACGCTTTGGGTTGCGGCTGACGATGAAGAGATGGAAGAGGTGAGGCGTAAAGAGAACTACTACTACCGAGCGCGGCGTTGGCGTCGTGAAGTGTTGGATGCCAGGGCGTTGGCTGAAGCGGAACCAAAACCTGAGACACAGGATTGGGCGGGCGGCCTCCGAGTTCCCGCTGATAGCGTTATCTATCCACCTTGCGCGGCGTAAGTTCTTCGTCAGATCGCTTCTGTCGCGCCAGGGTGCAAAACTGTTTCTGGTAAGTCGGTCAAAGAAGTGAAACCAGACGGAGTTGTATTGGCAGTGACATGGTACTTTGATCTCCGCCGGTGCGATTGTTAATGCGGCTGGTGCAGTTGGTCGCCGTCGTTAACTACCGTGCATCGACGTGAAGAAGCGCAAAGGCCATTTGCTGATCACGGATCGACTACCCGCAGTTCGTGCGACATCAACTCGTTGAACTTGGGTATCCGGAAGAGCGCCCACTCAGTCACCGCTGACCTCAGTGGCCTTCAATATTCAGCCACGGAAAACTGGCCAGATGTTGATTGGATCCTCGCGGCATATGGAGTCGACATCATCAACAAATCGATACCCCGATTATGAATCGAATGCTGGATCGAGCCGTTCGGAATATATCCCGTCACTCAGGCAGCTTTCTTCGATCAGAACCTGGACCGGTTTCGGGCTGCGACACCGGACGAACCCCGCTGATTGATCCGCATACTTGGACACGATCGATTGTATTTGGCAACAGGCACATGAAGGCCTCGGATTACGACGTGCGTTAGGAACCGCGCGAAGCTTCTGGTCGATCAAATTGTTGGCAGGCAGTCGGCGATTCCGCGTTGACTGCCTATCTGCCGGGAACGAATTGCGCAGGAGGCGGCGCGATGGCTGAGACGGTGGTCGTTGTCGTCAATGGAGTGCTCGGTCACGATGCCCGGTTGGAAGTATGGTATCGGCGGCGATTTTGAAAGCCGGTGTCTCATCGTTTCGGCGATCTGTTTCAGGTGAACCGCGTGGCCCGTTGTGTGGAATGAGAATCTGTTTTGAGTGCAGAGTGACGGCGTGGACTTCGAAACGCATGTCCGAAGCTGTCAAACGCTTTGTCAGAATGGGATGGATATTCGGACTGATGAGTAGATAGGCTCGGTGCAGTAGTAGCCCGGTGCAGTAGCCCGACTGTCATGGAGGGCTCACGCTCGATTGATGAGTCCCTATGAGCCCTCCTGACAGTCGGGCTACTGCACTGGGCTACGTACCCATCAACCAATGACACGACAAAGGTATCAATGCGATGTGTTGATTGTTGGCGCGGGGCCTGCCGGTCTCGCGGCGGCGTATCGCGTGTCGCAAAGCGGGCGTCGACGTAACAGCTGTCGACGACAATCCTGATGTGGGTGGACAGATCTGGCGCGGTGGAAGCAAGAAAGCACCATCTGCTGAAGCTGGAGCGCGTTGGTTTGAAAAAGATTCGCAATGCAAAGATCGAGTTCATCAACGGCGCGCGAGTCTATGATCAGCCGGAGCGAGGGAACACTTCTCGCCGAACTCAATAACGACGTCCGCGAACCTCGGCATCGCTGCACTCATTCGCGACCGGCGCATCGTGAACGTTTCTTGCCATTTCCCGGTTGGACGCTGCCGAACGTGATGGGTGCCGGATGGTCTGCAATCGTTGCGTCAAGACCGGCCTGCCTATCGAAGCGTAAGAAGATTGTCGTCGCTGGAAGCGCGTCCACTCTTGTTGGCCGTCGCTGAGTATCTGAATCGCAGCGGTGCAGAAGTTTTACTCATCGCGGAACAAGCTTCGCGAGCGAGTCTGGCTCGCTTTGGTTTTAGGTTGCTAGAGACAAACAGGGAAAGATGTCGCAAGCACTAAACTTGAAGCGACAGCTTTCCGGTGTGAAATACTCTCGACTGGATGCTGGGCTGTGGCGGCGAGTGGCAGGGGCAACGCTAAGCTCTAGAGACCGTGACGATGCGACGGGGAACTCGAACGTGGGAAGTTGATTGCGACTACCTCGCGTGTGGGTTTCAACCTTGTTCCCAACCCTCGAGAACTCGCTCAATTGATCTGGCTGTGAAAGTTCGCGGACGGCGTCGTCGCGAATTGACGAGTTTCAGCAAACCTCAGTGCCGACAGTCTATTCAGCGGGCGAAGCGACTGGAGTTGGTGGTTTGGAATTGTCGCCAGCTCGAAGGCGAAATTGCCGGACTCGCGGCTGCCAACCGCAGCCAAGGCGCGGGAGTTGTTTTCTATTTCATTGCGAGAGCCAGCGACGATTTGCCCGGGCCTTAAATCGCGCGTTTGAATTGCGTGCCGAGTTGAACGGGATTGGTTACGTCTGAGACGATTGTCTGTCGATGTGAAAGACGTGAACTTCGGATCGACTAAAGGCGAGCGAATCATGGAGAGCAGCGAAGCTCCACACGCGTTGCGGAATGGGACCTTGCCAGGGAAGAATTTGTGGGGCGGCGGTTGAGTCTCTTGTTGGGTTGGAAAGCGGAGTCCGTTAGGCCCCGGTGTTTCCGGTGAGAGCCGGCTAAGTATCGGGTGAGTAATGTTCGATATGCTTTAGGAGCCTCTTGCAACGTCGATTTTGGCGCTGAAGTCGAGTACCGAAACGCGGTGAGCGTCGGGTCGGTCATGAATTACGTCCAACAATTTCAAGCAGACCCGACGCTACCGCGTTTCGGTACTGACTTCATCGCCACTAGATTCCGCGTGACTTTTGCAAGAGGCTCTAAAGCATATCGAACACAAGTTGGGAGAAACATCATGGAGATGAAATGGTCAGGCGTGATGCCGGCGATTACGACAGCATTCGAGTAGCAACTTGAATATCGATCACGCAGCTGCTTGACAGCCACGTGAACTGGTTGGTCGACAATGGTTGTACCGGCATCGTCACGCCGGGCTCACTTGGTGAGAGTGCGACGCTTTCGGTTGAGGAAAAGCACTCGCTCTGGAAAACCCGCATTGACGCCGTTGGTGATCGAGTTCCAGTGGTCGCGGCCATCGTCTTCAATTGAGTACAGCAGAGGCTGTTGGCCTGGCGCAGCGGGCAAAAGAAATGGGTTGTAGTGGACTGATGGTCCCGCCGCCGTATGTTTACAAGAGTGACTGGCGCGAAATGAAAGCTCAGTGTCGATGCCTGTCTTTCAAGCCACAAATCTTTCTGTGCATGCTTTACAACAACCCGAGTTGCTTATGGCACCGACTATCTTCCCGACCAGATTGCTGAACTCGCCAGCGAACACGAAAACTTTCATGGCGGTGAAAGAGTCGAGCACGGATGCGCGACGCGTGACCTGGATTCGTGAACCTTGCTGGCAATCGATTGGCGGTGTTCGTAGGTGTGACGATGCAAATTGTCGGAAGCGATCGCGGTCGGGGCCGTTGGTTGGGTGGCAGGTTTGGTTAATGCGCTACCGAAAGAGTCTGTCGATCTTTTCAATTACGCGCCGATGAACGGCGAGCGAGAAAAAGCGATCAGCGCTTGTATACAACTGGTTCCTGCCGGTTGTTGCGGAATGGATACCGTTCCGAAGTTTGTGCAACTAATCAAGCTGGTACAGCAGGAAGTGGGAATGGGGAATGCTCGTGTGCGTGCACCTCGCTTGGAACTTGCAGGTGCAGAACTGAATGAAGCACTGCAAGGTGATCAGGCATGCGCTGGAGAACAAGCCACAGTTGGAAGCTTCTGCTCAAGCAACCTTTTGACGTGAACAAGCCTTGTAAATACAAGAACAAGTAAGGAAGGGCGGTTTACCCCCGCTCTTCTGTTAGTTCAAGATGTCCTGAAACCCAAGAGCGGGGGTAAACCGCCCTTCCTTACTTGTTCTTTTTGCAACTAGCTTGTTCGAACTATCGGCTTTTTGATTCAGGAGATCAGATGGAGCTAACTGGAAGATCGATCATAGGTTTCACACGCGGACGAGGCTGGTGAAGGAAGCTTGCACGGGTTCAACCCGGCGACTGGCGAGAATCTTGAGCCCGGTTATCATTTCTGCCAGTAGCGGCGAGGTTGATCAGGCCGCGCAACTCGCTAGCGAAGCTTTCTCCTCTTACTCGCAAACAAGTGGTGCTGAGCGCGCGCGGTTTCTTCGCAAGATTGCCGAGAACATCGAAGGTCTCGGCGATTTGCTGATCACACGCGCGATCCAGGAAACAGGTCTACCTGAAGGACGAATTCGCACAGAGACAGGACGCACGTGTGGCCAACTGAGATTGTTTGCCAGCCTGGTTGAGGAAGGTTCGTGGGTTGATGCGCGCATCGACCACGCCGATCCTACATCGCACACCGATACCAAAGCCCGACGTACGATCAATGTTAAGACCACTGGGCCCAGTCGTTGTTTTTGGCGCGAGCAACTTTCCACTTGCATTCTCGGTCGCTGGTGGTGATACGGCGTCTGCTTTCGCTGCTGGAAATCCGGTCATCGTGAAAGCTCATCACGCGCATCCTGGTACTTCGGAGTTAGGTTGGACTGGCAGTCTCGGACGCGGTTCGCAGCTGTGAACTTCACAGAAGGAGTCTTCTCGCTAATCTACGGTTCAGGCAGTGAAGTCGGTACCGCACTCGTGAAACATCCACTCATCAAGGCGGGTGGTTTTACTGGTTCGCGATCAGGTGGGCGGGCATTGTTTGATGCCGCCTCTCTCGACCAGAACCGATTCCGTTCTACGCGGAGATGAGTAGTGTCAATCCGGTTGTGATTCTTCCGGAAGCTTTGCAAACAAGCGAGCGAACAACTCGCCACCGGGTTGCAAGGTTCAGTCACGCTTGGCGCAGGACAGTTTTGTACCAACCCAGGCTTGGTCTTTTACAGGCAGGTGCCGATGCCGACGCATTGATTGCACGCCTCGGCGAATTGTTGTCGGGTACTGCTGAGCAAACAATGCTGACGCCGGGAATCAGTTCGAGTTATCAGAAGGGTGTCTCAACCCGCTTCGAACAGACAGGTGTTGCCGCGGTTATGCAGAAATCAGCCGCAGCCAAATGTGGCGCTGCACCTGCGCTCTTCCGAATAGACGCGCCTGGTTACCTCTGCCAATCCAACGCTGAGTGAAGAGATCTTTGGGCCGACAACTTTGATTGTTACCTACGAGGATGAGCGAGAGTTGTTGGAGTTGTTGGGTTCCCTCGAAGGGCAATTGACGGCGACAGTTCACGCGACCGAGCAAGAGTTAACTTCCAATCCCGAACTGCTCAGCGTGCTCGAAACAAAAGCGGGCAGACTGTTATTCAACGGCTTTCCAACCGGAGTTGAGGTTTGTCATTCGATGGTTCACGGTGGTCCTTACCCGGCTACGTCTGATGGTCGATCCACATCAGTCGGAACGCGCGCCATCTTTCGCTTCACACGTCAGGTTTGTTTTCAAAGTTTTCCAAACGCAGCGCTGCCTGATGAACTGAAAGAAGAGAATCCACTCGGCATCTGGCGTTTGGCTGGATGGAACGTTGTCGAAGTAGTTACCCTTCAGTAGCCACCTTCATTTTAAGGGCGCTGATGTCCGATAAACCTTAGTTTGTCGTTGTGAACTCGGCTTAGCGGCCTCCCAGCTGAAGCGAACGACAAACTAAAGTTTATCGGACATCAGCGCCCTTAAAATGATGGGTGTTACTAAAGGATCATTACTTTACAACCTGGCAGTCGAAATGCACCGATGCGGCTTGAGTAGAATGGTGCATCCTTTTTCAAATAGTCGCCCACATACCAGATTGTGCAATCGTCCGATGGGTCGATCGCGGTCTGCGTGTAGTCCTGCCAACGCATGACGTTCTGCGAGCCTTCTCCCATTAGCCAGGATCGTTTTCCTGAAGAGTCAGTTGTCCTTTCGGATCGTTGGCCATTCGCGCGGCGAAGCGTTGACCAGCGAAGTTTGGCGAACCACCAAAGGAATAACCGATTCCAATGTTGCCGTTTCGATCGATCGCCGGACTGGCCAGCCAACGAAAGAACCTTGTCAGGTGCATAAGTACCTTGCTGATAAAGTTGCAGTTCGCGCTTCTTGTCGAGCCGGAACTCGTACTCAACGAACACCTCCGCCACCTGCTGCAGTGTTAACCGAGTGAACCGCCACGATCGACTCTTTTCCCATTTATTTTCCGATACACCAAGCGCGCCATGATCTTGTCGCCCTGCGAATCCAAACGCTTGTCTGAACCAGGCTGAGGCACGCAGTCAGTCAACTGTCCACCACAAAGATACTGATAAGGCGCGACGGTAATTGGAAACGGTCCGCTGATCTTGTATTCGCGGGGTCTTCCAATCAACGTGAAACTTCCAATAGAACACCTTGTCGTCTTCGAGAATTCCTTTAGCTGCGCACCACCGGCAGCCATCATGATGTTTGGTGCGCCTGCGGGTGGTAAGCCATAACCGTCAATATCGGCGTTGTTGAGAAAGTTGACACCGTCGATCACAAAGCACTGTTCGGTTGCAGGAAGTCCTTTGAGCATCTTCTCCCGTTCAACCACGCACGCGTGCTTTTGAATGATGTAGTCACTTGTGCTCGTCGGGTTGTAATAACCATCGGGCCAAACGGCGGGTCGCGGATAGTCAGGAAAGAACGGACGTAGAAATTCGTAACGGTAATATGCGCCCAGCGGATCTGAGGACGTGCTGACGGCGTAGCACATTGAGTATGGACCTTGTCCGTTATTTTGTGCTCCCGCGCGATTTGGATCGGCGGGGTTTGCCTGACCGGGCGGAACCATTTGTACAGGCGCACCGGGCTGACCTGGTTGTCCCGGTGGACTAATCGCTGCGGGATCGCCTGAAGCGCCGGCTGGAGGTTGATCTGGTCGAACCGGACCACGGGAAAAATCGGCATCACAATCAGCCAACGATTCGCGAGTTGATCGTAGCGCACAACAGCGTCGCCGTTATTTCTCGCTTCACACTGTCCACCAAATCCTGCGAACACCGCCCGTGGTAACCACCGGCCCGTAAAGAATCTTCCCGGTGCGGTCGAATCGTTTGCCTTTCTTACTGAACACTGCCATCCGCGTGTTCACGATTTGCACTACGTGATCTGGACCGACCGCTAGTGTGTTGTCCGACGGGTTACGAAGATTTGCGACACCCTGCGGGCCTTCAAATCCATAACCAAGTCCGTCAAAGCTTTCGACAAGTTTGGCCGCTGGTTTTGTGCCTTGTGACTTTTGCTCGACGGCCGCGGAGGCTGGCGTAACAGGCGTCATCTGCGGAGTTGGTGTTGGAGTTGGCCGTTGGGTTTGTTCATCGTCATCTTCGGGAGCCAGTGAGTATGGTCCGGTGTTGAGAGGAGAGTGTCCTGATTCGGCCGGAGGTGGTTGTTGATGCGAGAGGCTTGGACTTGTCATGGCGAATCGCCCGCTGCACTGTTGGTTGATTATCAGTTGGCAGCTGAGCTGTTTGCTTAGTGGAAGATGTAGTGACGATAAAGGAGACTGCGGCTAACGCAATCGTCAATCTAAGTAGATTCACTTTAGTAGCTACTTTCATTTTGATGGCGCGCTCTTCTGGGCCCCCAGTGGATCGAACAAGCTGGGAAGGAGGTCAGGACGCCATCGTGGGTCGAACAAGTTGGACGGGTGGCAAGCGGAAATCAGGACGTCTCACACCAGTGACCCCGAGCGCGCCCCGCTGAGATTCACTTGTTCCAGCTAAGATTTTCATACGGCGACTCAGCGGGGGCGCGCTGGAAATCAGTAGGGCGAGGCGTCCAACTTTCCGCTTGCCACCCTTCCCAGCTTGTTCGACCCATTGAAGCGTCTGGCCCACCTTCCAGCTTGTTCGAGCCACTGAGGCGCCCTTGCCACCCTTCCGAGCTTGTTCGACCCACTAGGGTCCCAGAAGAGCGCGCCCTTGAAATTGAGGGCGTCACTGAAGGCGTTCGACTAAAGGGTTAGTTTCCAGAGCTCGTGTCCTTCTTTGGTTCCGCTTTGTTCCAGTCAGGCGGTTCAACGTGCAATAGATGATGAACAAAGAAGTCGAATCGCTTGCGTTCGCCATACTCACCACCGGGTGAATGTCCCTGTCCCGGCAACATAATAAACTCAAACGTTTTGTTTGCCTTGATGAGTGCGTTCACGACCTGCATTGTCGAAGCGGGATCGACATTCTGATCCATTTCCCCACCGATAACAGGAGGTCGCCCTGAAGTCTCCATGCGTTGTCGACGTTCGACGAGTTTGCAGTACTCGGTGCCGAGCGGCCACCCCATCCATTGCTCGTTCCACCAGATTTTGTCCATGCGATTGTCGTGACAACCACACGAGGAAACGCACGCTTTGTAAAACTCTGGATGGAAGAGAAGCGCGCCGAGTGCATTTTGGCCGCCGGCGGAATGTGCCATAGATGCCGACGCGACTGATGTCGTAGTAGGGATACTTAGCGGCAATCGCTTTGTGCCACAGAATGCGATCGGGAAAACCTGCATCACCAAGATTCTTCCACGCAACATCATGGAAAGCCTTGGAGCGATTCGACGTTCCCATTCCGTCGACTTGAACCACGATAAAACCGAGTTCCGCCTGTGCCTGCATTGCGTAGTAAGCGCTGAACGACTTAGGAACAAATGAATCCTGCGGACCGGCATAGATGTACTCGATCACCGGATACTTCTTCGACGGATCGAAATTGGTCGGACGAATGATGATGCCCCAGATGTCAGTCTTGCCGTCGCGGGCCAGTGAAGTGAAGACTTCGGGCGCACGCCAACCCGCTTTGATTAGGTCCTGGATGTCGCCCTTTCAACTTCCTGAATGAGCTTTCCATCAGACGTACTTTTTAGTTGAGCGATCGGTGGCAGATCTATTCGCGAAAAGAGTATCGACGTAGTACTTCATGTCGCTCGAAAATGTGACGACGTGATTTGCGTCGTCCTCGGTTAGCGGCGTCAGACCAGTACCGTCGAAATTGATTCGATAGTAGTGGTTGAAGTAAGGGATCTTTTCCCGGTACATCCCGCTCGCGCGGAACCAAACCTGACGCGTCTGTTCGTCAACTTTCAACCGCACGCACGACCCAGTTACCCTTCGTAATCTGGTTCTTAACTTTGCCAGTCTCCGGATCAATCAAATAGAGATGGTTCCAGCCATCACGTTCCGACATCCAGATAATTTCTTTTCCGTCCTGTACGTCATAGCGATATTTCTTCCCGGAGTAACAAAAGAACGTCTTCGCTTCTTCACTCAGCAGAGCTCGCGCCTTTCCTGTTGTCGCGTTGACTTCTACAACGCGATAAACCTGGTGGCCGCGCTGGTTGTACTCAAAGGTGAAGGCGCGGCTATCTTTGCGCCAGACGGGATTGGAGATTTCATAAGCGTTTGGAAAGAGACTGTTGTCGACGACGATCGCTTCGTCGTGTTGCCAGCTGAAAAAGTACAGGTTGTTCGATGTCGAGTGTGTCGCCCGGTTTTGCGTATTCAATCGTCGAGTATTTTGGTTGAAGTTGATCAGTTGGCGACGATTGAATGTATTGGATCTTCCGATGGTAGCCAGGGCGAACTCTGTAGGCGGCGATTGACTTGGAGTCGGGAGACCAGGCAATGGAGCCAAACGCGTAGAAGTTGTTTTCCGATCCATCCCAACTCAGCGGCACCTCTTCTTTCTTGTCTTTCGAACGAATAAAGAGATTGTAGTTTTTGATGTAGGCTTCCCATTTGCCGTCAGGCGACGACTTTGGTTGATCGGTCGGTCGATTCTGCTGCCCACTCACAAATCCCGGTCCGCCTCGACGCTCGACCCTGGTGCACACGTAATTACCGAGATCGCATCGCCACGTATTGTCACCGACGACGAACTGAATCGCATTTGCATTCAAGACGAAGGTGAAAGTCACAAACGGAAGTTCGAGTGGTTTGTAATTCTCGCCTGCGGCGCTTGAAAGTCCGGCGGCTAGTTTGTCGTGATCGAAGATCCTGGTCTTCGCCATCGTCTCAGCGTTGAACAACATGAACTCGTTAACGCCGCGACTCGAACGCCGATACCAAAACGTGTGAGTTCCTTCAATCCATGTTGCCCGCCCGGTGATGTTGACGACGGCACCTTCAAACTGCTTTCGAAGATTCTGAGCCCGCTCGTAGTCGGCCTTGGTTCCCTGCGCATAGATAGAGGCTGAAAGAAGAATGAGAGTGACGGACAGTTTTACAACACGACTGGGGAGCGAGTGGTTCATGACGTGATTCTCCGGTGTAGAGCCGATTCGAATTGCCAATTACCGATTGGAAGGTTGGAAGCGCTTGTTTACCGTTCATTCATTGCGGCCGTCAAGATCGTTCTGCGGCCCATTTGCCGAATCTCTGTGTGGAAAGCCTCTGTGCTCTCCGTTCCGTCTCAGAGTTCGAGATGTATTCGCCCGAGAACCTAGCTCACCACAGAGACGCAGACGTACGGAAAGCCAGAGGCTTTCCGCACGAGAAGCGTCAAAGCCGCGGACAGCAGAATCACTTATCCGCGAGATCGATCCAGGTTGGGCTGCTCTTCAGCTTTCACCACAAACGCGCCGCGCTCCTCCGATCAACTTTGGCACGGGGCTTATAGCTGCCGACGCCGTTGACTTTTGCTGGTTGTTCGATTCGCAGTCTTGCGTTCGGAGTGATTGATGTTGCGGGTGACAACGCAACCCTGACTGCATTGGTTCGCGTGTTTACTTCAACAGTCTCAAACGTTCCCGCATCCAGCGTTAGCCACAAACCTCTCGGTGCGACGTACACTCGCATGCGAAACGAATCAAGTGGTTGCACTTTGAGCCAATCGCCCGATCGTTTGACTGTTTCCGCCAAACGATTGCCAGCCAAACTCCGGATGGTTGATTACGTACGTCGCAGTATTCAACGCGTGTCCGAAGAAGTTTGGGCCATAGTCTCCACTGTAAGCATCCCACTTCAACGTCGAGGGAAATGAATGAAACGCCACCGACGCAAATCCTTCGAGATCAATATTCGTTAGCGCTCCCATCAGTCCGCCGTACCCGACGCGCAGCAGATAGGTGTCGTCGGGATGTTCGCGATACTCAGACAACACAGGAATCGCATTCAATCCTGAGCCGTAATGATGAAGTTGTCGTTCAATGCGTCTGAGCTTTCCGCCATAGAGGAAGTCCCAGTAGCGTCGCGCATTTCCGTTGTAGCCCCAATGTGGAATCGTCGGCATATAGCCGATAATCGAGTTGAGCGAGACTGCTGCTTTGTCGTCAAAACCAAAGTATTTACACCAGGCATAGACTTCTTCCTGACCGGTTGAATCCCACGCCATCTCGCTGCCGAACGGATAAGCTTCTTTCTTCCAACGATCGGCCCTTTCCTTCATCAACGCCTCAACGTCGTTGGCTTGTTGAGTCCAGCCTTCGCGCTTTAGATCGTTGAGGACTGCAAGCACGATGTCGCCTTCCATCAAACCGAGTTCAACGTAACCGACGCGGCGTTTCCCATCCGGCCCGCGACCAAACATGAACTTAGTCGTCTGGTACGCCTGATCCAGATACCAGTTCCACTCATGATTCTTGACCAGCCCGGGATGATTGCGCGCGAGACGATACATCGACCAGTAGGCAGCGACGACATGCGGGTAGTTATAACCACGACCGATCGACTCTGAATCACTCTTCTTCCAACTTGTCCACGTCGTCCAGTTCAGACTCGAGTCGTACTTATAAGCCGGGCACGTCGGAAGGTGAGTAGTAGAACAGACTCTTACGGACGCCGTACTTGTTCGCCCCATCTTTGTATTGAATTCCTCCCCAGAGGACGTTGTCGATGAACTGCTCGTACTTCGCGACCTCTTCTGCTTTTGGTTGGCCAAACTGTTTCATTGCGGCAGCTAGCCACGAACCTGAACCTCCTTCATCCCGAGACCAGCAATCCACACGCGACTGTCCTGCGTGACGATCTTGTTAGTTTCACGGTCGTAACTCATCACCGATGGACTGCGGTGAAATGGATCATTCGGATCAACGAACCACTGTTTGGTCATGAGGAAGTTGCCGAGATCATCGACCGCCTGTGAGGCAGGTTTGATTACGTAATAGTTGATCGATTGCTTTGAGCCATCGTCGTAAGTGAAGACGATCCGAGCGCGCCCCCATTTGAAGGCGCTTAGTTCATAGTGTTTCCAGCCGTTCGCCGTAGCTTTGGTTTCGCGGAGCGTGATCGCACCTGCTGGTTCGACTTCATGCGCGACTACTCGACGCTGGGAATTCAGGAACAACTGTCCAGCTAGACCCATCGGCAATACGTAACCAGGAATACCGACCGCGACCGGGCGCTTGTTATTGGCCAGAGGGTCGACTCAATGTTTCGAATTTCATCTGAGACTAAGAAACTTCAAGCCGTAAGTTTTGGATGAGCCTGGTTGCAGCGTTGTCGAGGTTGGCGCATTCCATGGGTTCGCATCCTTCCATTCATTCTCCGCAAAGGAGCGCGTGTGAACCATCCACGCAAACGCCCCTTCAAACGTCTGATTGGGACGCGAAGGTTCGTTAAGAATCTGGTAAGCCTCGAATGGTGTTTGTCCGTCGGGAACCACGACGAGCGCTGGTCCGTGACCACTCAAACGAGTGACCTGCAAGTAGCCCGCATCAAGCCCGATGTACGGATCGGAGAACGAACAGGTCTCGATGAGCCTGTTCAAGATTGCGGCCCGTGATCATGTTGTTGAAGATGACGGGAATTCCCAGCGCGCCGATCTCAACGGGCTGCCGTGCTTTTGTTTTTCAGTTCGAAGCGCAGGACAAGTCGACCGTCCTCAACGATCCAGGATACGAGTGATTTGCAGTGGTGTGTCGGCGGGAAGTGTCGGACCCAGATCGGCGGCGGCGAGTGTTTGGCCCGAAGCGGGCAAGGGTGTAACAGGTTTTCGAGCGGCAGCCGTCGAAAATTCCCGCCATGAGTCGGAACTGTTGGTGCGAAGCCGAATCGTTAAATCGCCAAGATGATAATAGCCATTTGCGGCACGTCGACCGAGTCGATCGTTCGGGTGAAGTCGAAGCCATTGGAGTTGTTGGGTTGTAAGGCTGCAATAGTTTGCGACGCTTTGACGAGCTTAAGTTTGAAATCAGGAGTGTCGAACTCCTGGAAACCCTGCTCTAAGCCAAGCGTTGGCGTTGGCGTGGGCGTCGGCGCCGGGTTTTGAGCAAGTGTTGGACTCGCGACCGTGAGAAAGCAAAAACGGGACTAAGAAGGAACGCCAGAACAATCGATCCAAGTCTGATTGGGCTCATCGAAGGGATCTCGTTTCAGGACTTTGGTTCGTCTGCGGTAAGGCTTCTCAGAACTTTTGGGCATAAAAATACACCGAGCGCAGCGCGTTTGTCCCCTTCAAACTCACGCGCGCTCGGTGTCGCGCTAGCCTTTCTTGCAGGAAAGAAAGGCCGGCGCGATGTCGGTAGCAATTAGGGCGTACTTTTCGCCTAACTGTACAGATAATATGTCTATTAGGTCCTGAATTTGGGTTTTGTGCAGATAGAAGTCTGCTCCGGCTTCGAGGCAAACTTCCTGAAGGACTACAGAAGGATCTGCCGTAAAGATGATGATCTGGGCAACTGGGACCTCTTTTCGAATCTCTCGGAGAACGCGTATACCTTCTCGGTGAGACGTCGAAGTGTCCAATACCACCACGTCAGGCTGAAGGGAGCGTATCAGTTCGATGGCATCACTGCCGCCGCTGGCCGCCCCAACCAACTTACAGCCGTCAACTAATGAAAGAGCTCGTTCTAATTGCTGTCTAATCGGTTCTGACTCGTCAGCGAGAAAACCTTTAATTCTTTCAATACTGCACTTCCTTTTCACCGATCAAAACCGAGAAGAGTTTGCCTGCAGACCGGTACGCATGCTATCAAGCGAACAATGATTCTCTTGTAGGGGAACGTACCCCTAACGCGTGTCAGTGTTTGCCCTACAAAAGGCCGAGAGTAACTAAAATTGCTTTAAAAGTGAGGGGTTTCATCAAGACAGGTGGGTGGCGTGAAATTGCGTAGAAACTAACCAGATTTACCTGAGTGCTTCCGCCAGCTTTGCTTGAGTCTGAGAATGGCCGCGTCTGTGGTGGCGAGCGAAGCCTGGGTGCGCACTCGATCCTGACGGAATAGGTCGAGCTGAGACTGAATCCGGACCTTTTCATTTGCCAGGCGTTTTCTGACTTCTTCACGTGCATCTTCCGGGTGTACCGACCCGACGCCGGCCATTATCGCAGCAATGCGCTTCCGGTTTTAATTGTTGATTTACCTGGTCCAACCGCGCCTGCAGTGGCGCTTCCTTGTCTGCGATTTCGAGCAAGTGAAGCTGGAGTGACTCGCCTCGCTGTTCTTCCTTTTCCAATTGCTCCTGGATAGTGGTTGCAACGCGGTCCTTTTCGAGAAGGGCAACTCTGGACCGTAGTCGCGTGAACTTCTGCGGTTAACTGCTGAACGTTCTTGCGCAGTTGGTCAGCATCGGGACAATTCTGCGTGGAGTCTTTACGCTGCTTGTGAGGAACCGGCGGTTGGTTGTTCGGTCGACTTTGGGGGACGCAACAGCAAGCACGCTGTAAAGAAGACTTGAAGTTAACAGGCTGACCAAGGTCAAGGTTCGGAATCGAAGCGCTTCATTGCCGAATACCTCCACTCAAAGATGAATCTCAACGTTAAAGACTCAGTCGCCGAAAACGTATCACCCTGCCGAATATCCCCGGTATCAAACCCTTTTCTAAACCATCTGAGTCGCTGCTCGGACGTGCCGTGCGTAAATGAATCAGGAACGACACTGGCCTGTGCTCTGTCGCTGGATTGCGTCATCGCCGATTGCGCTGGCGGCAGTTAGTGCTTCTTCGATGTCACCCTCCTCGAGCAGGCCCTGTTTTTGAATGTGCCGGGCAAAGACTCCGGCGAAGAAGTCAGCTCTGGAGCTCAAGTCTGACAGAGAGCCTGTTAGCTTCAACTTCGCTCATTCGCCGTTGCATGGCATCGACCTTGTCTGAGATACCAAGCAGCTTCTGAACGTGATGACCGACTTCGTGAGCAATTACATAGGCTTGTGCAAAGTCGCCAGGCGATTTGAAGCGGCGTCGCAGTTCTTCATAGAAAGACAAGGTCGATGTAAACCTTTTGGTCACCCGGACAATAGAAAGGACCAGTGGCGGCACTGCCTAGTCCGCAAGCCGACTGCACCTGATCGGTGAAAAGTACGAGCGTTGGTTCGCGATATTGTTTGCCGTTCTGGCGAAAGATATCTCCCCAAACATCTTCAGTCTTTCCGAGCACTACGGAAACAAATTTCTTGAGCTCATCTTCTTCTGGATTGGCTTGTCGTGACCCTTGCGACGAGGTTGGTGGCGGAGCGTCGTCGGGCATTTGCTGGAAGCAACTGTCTCGGGATCTGCGCCAAGCAACACCGCGATGATGATGATGACGAGCGTTCCAATCCACCGCCGATTGCAACCCTGCCTCCACCGCCCGAGAAGCCTCGACGGTCTTCAACGTTGTCGCTTTCACGTTCACCTCTCCAACGCATGAATGCACCCCCTGGAAAATTTTTGACGATGCCGCATTGTTGCACAGGGTCGAGAAGTTTAGAAAGAAATGTCCGATATGCTTGCTTGTCGCCTTCTTGCAAACTCGACTACTCCGCGGCGATTAAAGAAACGTCAGTAATCGACAACAACGCGGTAAAGCGATCGGGTCCAGCTTGAAGGTGTTCTTGCTAAAGTCACCTGTGCAAGCTGAGCCACGGACGCTACTGCGTGTCGGTAGCGTGGACGTCTCGATCCGCCCTGCGACTAAGATTACCTGACTATTTTGCAGAGACTCGATTTGCAGGCTGAATGACGTCTGTACTAGGCGGACGACGGACGGCCACGCTCCGACAGAAGGCTTCGCTTGATATCATTCACTCAATCGACATTTGTTAGAGGCATATCGACAGCATATCGGACATTCTCTTGGACTTTTAATGTGGGCCAGCGGCAATGATCGTTTGCCATGGACGTTACCGTTTGGAGATTCGGACTTGCCGCTTTCATAACGTTGCTGGTCGTTGTCGATCCTCCGGGCGTCGTGCCCATTTTTGTCGGGCTGACAAAGAGCGAGACGCCTACGAGGCGACGTAAAGATCCTGCTGCGCGCGGTGGTGATAGCGTTTGGTGTGGCCCTGTTCTTTTTGTTGGCTGGTAGAGCGGTGCTTTCCTATCTGGGTGTTACCGTGCATGCCTTCTCAATCAGCGGAGGCGTTTTGCTCTTCCTTACAGCACTACCGATGTTATTCGGTCACCGCGGTGGGCTACAGGCACCTGAACATGAAGAGCGAGATGTTGTAAGCGATGACATTTCAGTTTTTCCACTTGCTATTCCGCTTCTGTCCGGCCCAGGTGCGATTGCCACAATCCTCCTGTTGACTTCTCAGACGGGTGGTGACGTCCGGAAGCTCATCGCAGCAGTAGTTGCAATTGCGGTTGTCTTCATCGTCTCGTTCATTGCTCTATACCTGGGCGCGCGGTTAATCGCGGCCGTTGGGGAAGGCAGCGTGCATATCGCAACTCGGGTGATGGGAATCGTTCTAGCGGCGCTGGCAGTGCAGTACGTGCTGAATGGAATTTCGGGTTACTACCACGTACTGACCGGAAAATGACTACCTGCGCTTAGCCACCATCGAAGGAGAGATTGGACAGCTCCGCCACCTGTACCTTTACCGAGTCGACATTCGGATCGGCTTGCTACACGTGCGTCGGGAAACTCCCCGCACGGCGGTGATGGGATATGTTCGAGATCCTGACCTGCTGCGGAGCGAGGCTCCTCGACGAGTAATTTTAGGGTCCCAGCCAACGTCGCAGTTGGTGGATTGTTCCAAGTCCCTACCTGTACAAAACACCACTTTTCGAATCTGACGCTTCGCGCGGAGAACGATCGTGATTCTCGAAAACTGATGGAACTCCGCGCGAAGCGTCGAGGGCTTCTGGAGTTTGCTTTCGTAGGCTGGATCTGAACTATCCACGCCAACTGCCGCTGGTGATTCGGAAAGCTCTCAACGGCCCCTATAGGTTGGACTCAACATATCCCCGCACTGCCGTGCGTGGGATTGACCTTTGCATAAGCTCCTCTGATCTGTTTGATCCGTGTAAATCTGTGGCTATCTCTGGTCCAGGCTTGCGTGCACAAGAATCTCAGGCGGGACGGTTCGAGGAATCGAGAGCGCCGGGGTACCATCGGTTTCCGGCCCACGATAAACGTTCACCGGATAGACAAAACTAAGTTCCTTCTTCCGCGCGTTGTAGCCACATGCCAGCAGTCGCTCTCTCTTCCTCGAGGTTCGTCAAACCCATCCCAGCAAGCGATTTGAGGGGGCCATCACGGTCGTCGGATGCAAATGGATTGTTTCCCTCAGGCCTTTTGCAGTGCACCGTTGAGAGCGTGACGTAGCCGAAGTTCGTCGGCTTGCGTTTGTATCATTGCGGATCGGCGCAATGTCGTCAGGGCTGGCCAGTCTTTGTAACGCTTGGCTATCGTTTGCAGATGTTCAGATCTCGCCCGCGACAGCAATACGTAACG
>ERZ1370068.3979-contig-3075_pt1 | contig 18490 bp, 26 predicted proteins | sample MGYA00561227_ERZ1370068 | MGnify/ENA primary metagenome ERZ1370068 (study PRJEB38410, sample SAMEA6850437) | metagenome | study: Metagenomic assessment of the ecological functions of the soil: analysis of the soil microbiota associated with the...
CGAGAAGACGCCATGACTTTCGACGAACGCCTCGCCGCCATCCGCGCCAGCAATGATCGAGCACAAGCTCGAGGCGCTGGTCGCCATCCATGACGGCGCGCATTTCATCGAGACTCCCAATCCGGTGTTCGTGCTGAGCGGCTTCAAGTCCCTGGGACCTGCGGCCGTCGTCCTGGCGCGCGACGGCGAAGCCAGCCTGATCGTGACGCCGGCATGGGACGTGGAGCGCGCGGCCGCATGCTGCCCCGGGCTGCGGGTCATCGCCGCCGATGATGTGGTCGATGCGCTGGAATCCGCCTGCAGCAGTCACCGCTCGCGCGGCGGCAAGCTGGGTATCGCCGGCCTCGCGGCGACGCGTTGGGACATCGCTGGACGCGTGACAGAGGTGGTGCCGCAGGCCAGCGCCGCCGACGACATCGTGTTCGATGCCGCCGCCGCCAAGACCGTCGAGGAGATCGCCCATGCGCGCGAGGCCACGCGCATCGCCGAACTGGGCTACGCGCGCCTCGTCGAAATCGCGCGTCCCGGCATGAGCGAGGACGAGCTCGCGCTCGAGCTCAAGTGGCACACCAAGACCCTCGGCGCCGAGGACAACTTCCTGCTGCTCTGCGCGGGTCCGCGCAATCCGGCGGTGGCGCCGTCGAACGGGCGCGTGATGCAGCGCCGGCGACGTCCTGGTAGCCGAGATCACCTCCAGCTATCGCGGGCAGCTCGCGCAGATCTGCCGCACCGCCACGCTCGGCCCCGCGAGCGCCGAGCTCAAGCGCAAATATGAGCTGCTGGTGCGCGCCATGAATGCCGGCATTCAGGCCGCCCACCTCGGCGCTGCCATGGCTTCCGTCTGCCGCGCCATCAACACGGTGCTGGAGGCGGAGGGCTATGGCGAATATTGCCACCCACCGCACATCAGGAGGCGGGGCCACGGGCTGGGCTTCGGTTCGATCCGGCCGGGCGACGTCAGCCTCGACAACGAGACCGTGCTCACGGAGGGCATGGTGTTCATGATCCATCCGAACCAGCACTTGCCGGAGACGGGTTATCTGCTCTGCGGCGAACCGGTGCTGGTGACCGCGCGCGGCGCCGAACCGCTGACGCAGCAGCCGGTCCGCGCTCGTCGAGATCGGTCTCTGAGGTTGCGTTCATGCTGGCGATGAACCCGACGCTGCTGGTGGGACCCGCCGATTGGAACGCGGCCAGAATGCCGAAGGCCGAGTTCGTCGCGCGTGCCGGCGCGCTGTGGCGTGACCTCCCATCGGCGACTGGCGTCATCGTGTACGGCGACCGGGCCAACCACGCCGAGCTCGCTTATCTCACCAATTTCACGCCCAGCTCGAAGCGGCGCTGGCATTGATCCCGCGCGATGGCACGCCGCAACTCCTGGTGGGCGGCGGCGTCAACATGTTGCCGGCGGCAAGGCCGCTGACCTTCATCGAGGACCTGCGGCCGTTGCGCAACGTCGGCAAGACGGTCGCCGAGTGGGCGCGTGCGCACGGCGGCGGCGCGCCCGATCCTCGTCGGCAGCGCGTTCATGCCCTACGGCTTGCACCAGGAAATTGCCGCCGCATTGGCGAGCGCGGTCACGGATAAGACCGCCGAGCTTCGACGGCTCATGGGCCGCAAGAGCGCGCGCGAACTCGCGGTACTACGTGAGGCCTGTCAGCGACCTCGATGCGACGGTGGCCGCGATGCGCGCCGCCCAAGGCTCCGGCGCGGGCGCGACCGCCGCGGTTCTCGCCGGCGAGCAGGCCGCGAACCGGCGCGGCGCCCAGGACATCCGCACCTGTTCAGCCTCGACGGCGGGCGTACGCTGCGGCCATTCGAGGCCCTGGTCGAACGCGCGATCGATCCGCTGCAGGTCTATGTCGCGGTGCGCCAGCTTGGCTATTGGGCGGAAGGCTTCGCCGTTCTCGCAACCTCTCCCCAACCGTGCGCGGAGCGAGCGGGCAATGTCCTGCGAGGCGCTGTCGCTCGGATGCAAGCCGGCGAGCGCTGCGGCGAGATTGCGCGGCGGCATTGCGCAGGCCGGCCATCCTCCCCACCCCGTCACGGCGCGCGCTCGCGGGTAACGCGATTGGTCTGGCGATCGAGGAGCATCCGCTGATCGCTCCCGGATGCGAGAGGCCAGAATCGAGCCCGGCGGAGTTCTATGGTTTGCGGGTCGGCCTGTCGGACGAGCGCGGCCACGCCATCGTGTCGGCGATGGTCGCGGTCCACGAGCAAGGCAACGAGGTGCTCTGGTCATCGCCGGAGGCAGCATGATGACCGCGCTGGAGCAGCTTGGCAGCGCCGTCGCAAGCAGCGCGACGCCGTCCGCCGCCGCGCGCGACCTGGTCGAGCTTCATCTCATCGACACCGTCGGCGCGTGGATCGCGGGCGCGCGCACCACCGAAGGTCTGGCGCTGCTGCGCTTCCGTGCCGCGATGGGCGAGCGCACCCGCCGGCGACGCATTGGCCCTCGACCTCACGACCCGGTGCGCGCTCGCACGCCTGAGCGAGATCGACAACATCCATCTCGCGTCCATGACGACGCCGGGCGGCATTAGTCATCCCCGCCGCGCTCACCCTGGCGGCCGCGACGCCCGCGATCACCGCAGACGACGTGATCGCTGCCGTCCTCGCCGGCACCGAGGCCATGACCCGGCTGGGTCGCGCCGTCGACGAGGCCGGCGATCTCTCTATCGCGGAATTTGGCCGACTTATCTTGCCGCGCCGTTCGCCGTCGCTGCCGTCGCCGCGCGGCTCCGCAGGCTCGATGACCGGGCCAGCGCCAATGCGCTGGCGCTCGCGCTCATCTTCGCGACCCCGGCGTGGGGCACCACAACGCGGCGACGACCTCGCGCTGGTTCGCCGTGGGACAAGCCGCGCGCAACGGACTGACCGCGGCGCTGGCGGCGCAACAGAGGTTCACGTCCGATCTGGCGGTGATCGAAGGAAATTTTCTCCCAGGCATCTACGGCATCACTCCCGATGCTTCAGCGCTTCACCGGCGCGCTCGGCGAGCGCATCGCCCTGACCGACGTTTCCTTCAAGCCGTGGTGCGCCGCGCGGCAAACCATGGCGGCGACCCAGGCACTGCGGGAGATCATCGAAAGCGGGATCGCCCCCGCGGCGATGGATGAGATCAAGATTTCCGTGCTGCCGCCCCACCTCAAGATGATTGATCATGGGGTCAAGTCCGGCGATCGCGCGTCACACCTGACGAGCGTACAATATTGCATGGCGGTTGCGGCCTTGGCCTCGAAGATGGTGCCCGATGTCGGGCAGTCGCCTGTGGACCTGTCGCCGCCCCTTCGCGACTTTATGGACAAGATCAAGGTCGAGGCGGACGAGAACCTGTTGTCCGATTACCCCGCACCTGGCCGGCGCGCGTGCGGGTGTCCACCGGTTCGGCACAGCATGAGCGACTGGTGACGCACGTCCCCGGCGATCCCGCGCGTCCGTTCGATCGCGCCCAGGTCCGTGACAAGTTTCTGAGCTTCGTCGCGCCGTTGCTTGGAGCGCAGCAAGCCCGGGACATCCTCGCACGCTGCAGCGACGTGCTCGCGACCGGCGAGTTTTCAGCCTTGGTGGCAGCGATCGAGGATGTTTGCCGCGAGCCGATCACGCGCCCGCCCCGCGTTTAGGTGCGCGCGCAGGAGCGGGCGCAACGTCACCCAAACGATAGCGTCACCCAAACGATCATGCCGATTTGGCGCCGTGCGCGCCGCCGTCGGCAGCCGGCCGCGCGGCACGCAGCTTCTCGGTCGCCGCCACGTCCACCTCGAAGGTTTCGGGATCGAGCACGACGCCGTAGAGCTCCGCCGCCGACTCCACCGTGACATAGCCCTGCCGGACGTCGTCGCGGACCTGCTCGACCGGGCGCCCGAATGGACTGCCGTAGCCGCCGCCACCGCCGGAGCGAGATCTTGAAGCGTCGCCCGGCCTGAGCTGCGCCACCAAGACCTTGGCATTCGGAAAATCGGTCTTCCATTGCCCGCCGATGCGCAGCTCCACCGCGTTGCCGTCTCCGTCGAGGCCGCCGTTCAGCCCCCAGGGCCGGCAATGGGCGCGATCGCTTTGATTGTTGACCATCATATTGGTGCGCGCGCGCACCACGCGCTCGACGCCCAGTCCGCCGCGGTGGCGGCCGGCGCCACCAGAATCCGGCACCAGCGCGTAGCGCTCCACCACGATCGGAAATTTGAACTCGGCCTGCTCGTTCGGACTGTTGTGGGTGTCGCCGTCGTTGATGCAGACCGTGCCGGAGACGCCGTCCTCGGTCATCTTGGCGCCCCAGCCGCCGCCGAGCGGCCCGAAGCTGCCGATGAAGAACTCGGACGTCCTGGTGTTGATGCCGTGGAACGAGGACGCCAGCAGATCGGCGTGGTGGCCGGCGATCACGCGGCCGGGAATTGCCGGCGCCAGCGCCTTGAAGATCGTATCGACGATGGTCATCGGATAGGTCATCCACCAGCGCATCGGCGCCGGACGCACCGCGCTGATCACCCGGCCCGGCGGCACGATGATCTTGAGGCTGCGGAACGAGCCGTCGTTGATCGGGATAGTCCGTGGGCGAGGTCAGGCATTTGTAGGCGACCTGGGCGCAGGCATAGCCGGTGGTGATGCCGGAATTGTAAAAGCCTCGCACCTGCTTCGACACCTCGCTCAGGTCGACAGTCATTTCGTCGCCCTTGACCACGACACGCACGCGGATCGGCACCTGCTTGCCGATGTCGATGCCGTCGTCGTCCATGTAGGATTCCGCCTCGTAGACGCCGTCCGGAATCGTGCGCGTGCGCACGCGCGCCATCGCCTCGGCGTGGTCCATGATCGCGGTGATCGAGATCCAGCACCGCGGCGCGTCCGTAGCGTTCGATGCAGCTGCAGGAAACGCCGCTCGCCGGTCTTCACCGCGGTGACCTGTGCGCGCAGGTCGCCCATGGCGCGGCTCGGCAGGCGGACGTTCTGCCGGATGATGTCGACCACGGTCTGATTGACCACGCCGCGGTCCTGATATTTGAGGATCGGGATCTGCAGTCCTTCGGAAAAGATGTCGGTGCTCATGCCGCCGAGAATGCCGCCGATATCGAGCCAGTGCGCCATGCAGCAGGAGAACGCGACCAGCTTGCCCTGGTAAAAGATCGGCAAGGTCAGCGTGACGTGGTTGAGGTGGCTGCCGGTGAGATAGGAATCGTTGGTGACGTAGATGTCGCCGGGCCGGATGTCTTCGGCGCCGAAATGCTTGATCTTGGCCTTCACCGTCTCGGCCATGCCGCGGATGAACATCGGCAGGCCGATGCCGATGGAAATGGTTTCGCCCTCGTGGCGTGAACAAGCCGGTGGTGAAGTCGAGCGCCTCGTAGATGATGATGTTGTAGGCGGTGCGCATGAGGTTGGTTTTCATTTCCTCGGTCACCGCAATGACGCCGTTGCGCACGATCTCCGTGACGACGGGATCGACTTTGCGCTTGGCCGCTCTGCGCTTGTTGCCCAGCTGGCGCTTATTGTTGCCCTGCCGAAGTCTCGCGTTCGGCCCGGGCGCGGAGGCTTTGGTCTGCTTTGCCATGACTGTCACCGGCCTCCGGCCACTTTGATGATCAGATTCCCGTAGACATCGACTTCAAGCCTGTCGCCAGGCAGCAGCACCGTCGTCGAGGCATGTTCCTCGATCAGCGCCGGCCCGCTGATCCGGTTGCCCGCGGCAAGCGCGGCGCGCGCATAGGTCGGCGTCGATTGGTATCTGCCCTGGAGATAGACCGGGCGCTTGCCGGTGGAAGCATGCCTTGTCGGGGCTGCTCTTGCCCCGTCTGATCCTTTCCTGCGGCGGCTTTGCGCATGACCCCGGTGACGGTGCTGCGCAGGCTCACGATCTCGGCGCGCTCGTCCGGCGCCGAGGTGCCATAGCGCTGCTCGTGCATGGCGTCGAAGGCACGCTTGATCGCAACGCGGTCGGCACGCTCGAACACCTTGAGCGGCAGGTCCACGGTGACCGCGTGCTCCTGCCCCACATAGCGCATGTCGAGGGCCCGCTTCAGCGTGATCTTCTGCGGCTCGACCGAACTGCTGGCGATCGCGGCGCGACCTCTCGTTCTCCAGATCGCGGTAGATGCGTTCGATCCGGTCGAACGGCGCGTCTTCGAGACGCGTGAACCAGGTCCGCACGAAATCGTAACGCAGATCCGAGAACAGCATGCCGAAAGCGGAGAACACCCCGGGCGCGGTCGGGATGATCACTGTCCTGATGCCGATCTCGCGTGCGACCTCCACGGCGTGCAGCGGTCCGGCGCCGCCATAGGCGACCAGCGCAAAGTCCCCGGCATCGAGGCCGCGCTCGGTGGTGACGCCCTTCACCGCATAGGACATCGCGGTCGCGGCAATTCGCAAGATGCCATCAGCCGCCGCCGTCGCGTCCATGCCGAGCGGTTTTGCCACGCGCTCGAGCAGCGCGCGCTTGGCGGCCTCGACATCGAGCCGCATTTCACCGCCGAGGAACCTTTCGGCACCGAGCCGGCCAAGGACGAGGTTCGCATCCGTCACGGTCGGCTCGCGGCCGCCGAGGCCATAGCAGGCCGGGCCCGGCGCGGCGCCCGCGCTTTGCGGCCCGACCCGCAGTCCGCCCTCCTCCACCTGCGCAATCGACCCTCCGCCGGTGCCGACCTCGAAAATGTCCATCATCGCGATCTGCACCGGCAAGGCCCGATCGTAGCCGCCGATCAGCGCAGCACCGGTCGTGAGGCGCTTCGCCGTTATGGATGACACCGGCCTTCGCGGTGGTGCCGCCCATGTCGAAGGCAATCGCGTTCTCGAGGCCGAGCGCATGGCACAGCGCCTGGGTGCCGATGACACCGGCGGCGGGACCGATTCCAGCATGCGCACGCAGTGGTTCTTCGCCTGCCCTGCGTCGTAAAGGCCTCCGGTCGACTGCACGATCAGCAACGAGCCGGCAAAACCCTCGCTGCGGATATGGCCCTCGATCTCGCCGATGTATCCACGAACGATCGGCCCGACATAGGCATTGGCCACGACCGTCGAGCAGCGCTCGAACTCGCGATATTCCTCGGACAGTTCATGTGAGGCGGAGACGAACATCTTCGGATGGTTCTTCTCCAGGATCGACTTTGCGCGCGCTTCGTGGTCGTGACGGGCGTAGCAGTTGAGAAACAGGATCGCGGTCGCCTCCACGCCAAGCCCATCCAGCATGCGGCCGAAGCTCGCGATTTCCGCGTCGTCGAGGAGGGTCTCGATCTCGCCGTCCGAGAGCACGCGCTCCTTCGACCTCGAACCGCAACGCCCGCTCGACCAGCGGCTCGTGCTTGCGGAAGTACAGATTGTAGGCGTCCGGCCGGTTGATGCGGCCGATCTCATAGATGTCGCGGAACCCCTCGGTAATGAGGAGCGCTGTCTTGGCGCCCTTGCGCTCCAGAATGGTGTTGATGGCGATGGTCGAGCCGTGGAGAAACAGCCCGGCGGATCGGTATCGGCTCCCGGCCTTCTCCACCCCGGCATTGATGCCCTCGACCAGGCGTTGCGGCGTCGATAGCGCCTTGCCGAATGTCAGCTTGCCGGTTCGCTCGTCGAAAACCGCGATATCGGTGAAGGTGCCGCCGATGTCGGCCGCAAGACGAAGATTCGAGCTGTCGGCTCCGGGGCGAATGGGCTGCTTCATGGTCAAATTTCAGAACGCTGCGGGGATGGGCTAGGCGGGTTTCCTTTCGCAATGGAAAGGGCCACCCTGCGGCCCGGAACGGCGGCGGGATCAGTCAGCATTAGCAAGCCGACGGGCTGGTGGCGAGACAATGCTCGACGCCGGATCCGAGCGAACATTCGTCCCCTCGCGCGGGGACTGCCCCCTTGAGCTGCCGCAGACGGCGCGAGGTCAACTCGTGGCCGCATGCCGAGGCTGGCGCGACTGGCCGCGCGCGAGCGTTAACCATGTTGCGTCAGGTGGCCGACGTACGACGGGATGGAAGAGGCTCAGTCACCCATCTCCATCCGGCGCAATCGGGCACGCCGCATTCGCACACAGAGGCTGATAAACCACTCGAAATCACTACGATTTATTTTCGGAAGAAAATTTTACCGTCACCGGAACCAACGAAATCTTGCGGCGTTATCCGCGTCAGGTGGGGGTCCGATCCGGACTCAGTAAGGGGTTTCGGAACTCATGGCCGGATCTTCCCGGTCGCACGGCGCGCTATCTGTTCCGAAGTTTTGGATCCTCGCGTGGGCGGGAGGGGCTCCGTAATGATTCCGGCTCCGTGTGTCAGGCCGGATGTCCGACCCGCACATCTCGAATTCCCATCCGCAACGTCCTGGCTTACGAGTCAAAGATCGCCAGCGGCGTCATGGCGCGGCCATGACAACGCCGCTGCGCCCGTGACATTGTGGGGTCCATCCGCTCCGGAGAGACACCATGCAACCGAACCGTGATCCGGTTGGCGAACTCAAGACCAATGGTGCGTCTCCCAACGCAGGCGCAGCCGAACTGCCCGCGGGCCAGCTCAGGACGGCTCATCCCCGAGCTGCACGAACTGTTGAATGCGCTGCAGTCCATGCGGGTGGGCGACTTCTCCGTGCGCATGCCGGGGAGTGAGGTCGGCATCCTCGGCAAGATCGCCGACACCTTCAACGAGATCGTCACCGCCAACGAGCGCATGGCGCAGCAGCTCGAGCGCGTCGGCCATGTCGTGGGCCGCGAGGGCAAGACCCGCCAGCGCGTGAAGCTCGGCCTGTCGAATGGCGCCTGGGGTGAGATGGAAACCTCGGTCAACACCCTGATCGATGACCTGCTCTGGCCGACCACCGAGGTGACGCGCGTGATCTCGGCGGTGGCGCAAGGCGACCTGCTGCAGACCGTGCGTCTCGAGGTGGACGGCCGGCCGCTCGAGGGCGAATTCCTGCGCGCCGCGACCATCGTCAACACCATGATCAAGCAGCTCAGCGTGTTCACCTCGGAGGTGACGCGCGTGGCGCGCGAGGTCGGCACCGAAGGCAAGCTCGGCGGCCAAGCGCAGGTGAGCGAAGTGACGGGCGTCTGGAAGGACTTGACCGAGAACGTCAACTCGATGGCCTCGAACCTCACCGCGCAGGTCCGCAACATCGCCGAGGTCACCATCGCCGTGGCCATGGGCGACCTGTCGAAGAAGATCACCGTCGACGTGCGCGGCGAGATCTCTGCAGCTCAAGGAAGCCATCAACACGATGGTCGATCAGCTGCGCTCGTTCGCCTCGGAAGTCACGCGCGTCGCGCGCGAGGTCGGCACCGACGGCAAGCTCGGCGGCCAGGCGATCGTGCCCAGGCGTCGCCGGCACCTGGAAGGACTTGACCGACTCGGTGAACGCCATGTGCGGCAACCTCACCGACCAGGTGCGCAACATCGCCCAGGTGACCACGGCCGTGGCGCGCGGCGACCTTTCGCGCAAGATCACCGTCGACGTGCGCGGCGAAATCCTCGAGCTCAAGGACACCATCAACACGATGGTCGATCAGCTGAACTCGTTTGCCTCGGAAGTGACGCGCGTCGCGCGCGAGGTCGGCACCGAAGGCAAGCTCGGCGGCCAGGCCCAGGTGCCCGGCGTCGCCGGCACCTGGAAGGACTTGACCGACAGCGTCAACTTCATGGCGTCGAACCTGACCGCGCAGGTCCGCAACATCGCCGACGTCGCCACCGCCATCGCCGGCGGCGACCTCTCGAAGAAGATCACGGTGAACGTGTCAGCGGCGAAATCCTGCAGCTCAAGGAGACCATCAACACGATGGTCGATCAGCTCAATGCATTCGCCGGCGAGGTGACGCGCGTGGCGCGCGAGGTCGGCACCGAAGGGCGTCTGGGCGGCCAGGCCAACGTGCTCGGCGTCGCCGGCACCTGGAAGGACCTGACCGACAGCGTCAATTCGATGGCCTCGAACCTGACCGCGCAGGTCCGCAACATCGCCGAAGTGTCGACCGCGATTGCGAGCGGCGACCTGTCGAAGAAGATCACGGTCGACGTGCGCGGCGAAATCCTGAGCTCGAAGGACACCATCAACACGATGGTGGACCAGCTCAACGCCTTCGCCGGCGAAGTCACGCGCGTGGCGCGCGAGGTCGGCACCGAAGGCAAGCTCGGCGGCCAGGCCATGGTGCGCGGCGTCGCCGGCACCTGGAAGGACCTGACCGACAGCGTCAACCTCGATGGCGTCGAACCTGACCGGCCAGGTCCGCAACATCGCCGAGGTGGCGACCGCGGTCGCGCAGGGCGACCTGTCGAAGAAGATCACCGTCAACGTGACGGCGAAATCCTGCAGCTCAAGGAAACGCTGAACACGATGGTGGATCAGCTCAACGCCGTTCGCGGCAGAAGTGACCCGCGTCGCGCGCGAGGTCGGCACCGAAGGCAAGCTCGGCGGCCAGGCCCAGGTGCCTGGCGTCGCCGGCACCTGGAAGGACCTGACCGACAGCGTGAACTCGATGGCCGGCAACCTCACCGCCCAGGTCCGCAACATCGCCGAAGTCGCGACCGCCATCGCCGGCGGCGATCTCTCCCGCAAGATTACCGTCGACGTGCGCGGCGAAATCCTTCAGCTGAAGGAAACGCTCAACACGATGGTGGACCAGCTCAACCGCTTCGCGGGCGAGGTGACGCGCGTGGCGCGCGAGGTCGGCACCGAAGGCCGCCTCGGCGGCCAGGCCGAACGTGCCGGGCGTCGCCGGCACCTGGAAGGACCTGACCGACAGCGTGAACTCCATGGCGGGCAACCTCACCGCCCAGGTGCGCAACATCGCCGAGGTGACCACGGCGGTCGCGCGCGGCGATCTTTCGCGCAAGATCACCGTCGATGTGAAGGGCGAGAGTACCTTCCAACTGGAGCCCGAGTGGGAGGATTCGGTAGCTCATCCAGCGCTCTTCTTGCAAATGATCGGCAGAGTCGATACTCTGACAGATGATGAATGCGCTGTCTACTATTCGGCCTTTTCCGCGCTGTTCTTGCGGCCAGTTGCAGTTCGTCGCCAGCCCGCAGCGGCTTTCCCGCACAAATCCCGTGCGGACGTTTACATCTCTGGTCTGTCGTCGCCGCTCGCGCTTCATCCAGGATCCATCCAACGCCTCCGTTCATGCATTGTCCAGCAGGGTGGACGGATTCGAGTTGTCCGTCAACGGCGTGCTGCAGTCGACCGATTTTCTGACGCTCACCTCGTCCGAGATCGTCTCCGGCGGTGAGCGAGGGGCTTCTCGGCCTGGCGTTTCCACCCGACTACGCAACGAGCGGCCGCTTCGCGTGAACTTCACGAACGTCGGGCTTACACCGTGGTCGCGCGCTTCAAGCGATCGACAGGCAATCCGCTCGTCGCGGACAAGTCCACCAGATTCGATCTGCGCTGGCCGGGCGGCAACGCGTTCATCACGCAGCCGTTCTCGAATCCACAATGGCGGCACGCTGGCGATTCGGCGGCCGGACGGCTACACTCTATATCGCGGATGTGGGCGATGGCGGCGAAGCGTTAAGCGACCCACAGAACAACGCGCAGAATCCCAATTCGCTGCTGGGCAGATGCTGCGGATCAGCGTCGCGGTTCCCGACAGCGACCCCGAAGCTACGACGTGCCGCCCGACAACCCGTTTCTCGACGGCTCTCCGGTTGCCGCGCTGCGAGAAATCTGGGCCTTCGGCCTGCGCAACCCGTGGAAGTTCAGCTTCGACGATCCGGCGCGCGGCGGAACAGGCGCCATGCTCGTATCGGAGACGTCGGGCAAGGCGCGGTGGGGAAGAGGTCGACTTTCAGCCAGCTGGCCGCGGCGCGCAGCAATTACGGCTGGCGCATCCGCGAAGGGGCGCACGACAACGTCACGAGCCCCCGCCGGCCTACACGCCCCTGATCGAGCCGATCTTCGAGTACGCCACCAGTGTGGGGAATTCGATTACCGGTGGATACGTGTATCGCGGCTCGGCGCTCAGCTCGAACCTGCACGGGCGCTATTTCTTCGCCGACATCAACGGCCGCGTCTGGTCGATCGTGCTGACGATCAACGGCTCGACCAGCGAAGCCGACAGCGTCGGGACTGATCGAAACACCACCGCGGAGCTCGGCGGCGCGTCGGCCATGGGCCTGGTCAGCTCATTCGGCGTGGATGCCAGCGGCGAGCTGTATATCGTGAGCCTGACGCTCGGCCGCGTGTTCAAGATTTCCTCGTCTGTTGGCGTGAGCGATTCATCTTCTGGGGCTCTATAACGGTAGAAACCGTGGCGTCACAAATCTGAAAATCACTGGGCCCGCCGTCTCGTTAGCTTGGGATGCAGTCACGCAGGTAGCGATTGATGGCTACCGGATTTATTACGGTCCAACTAGCGGGCAGCAGAGCATTCCTCTTGATGTCGGCAACGTTACGACCGGAGTAGTGAAGGATCTTCCGCCAGGGTGAGGATCTATTTCGTTTTGAGGGCATATAAAGGGCCGATCGAAAGCCTGCCTTCGAACAGAGTGTCCTATGTGAAACCAGTTCCAGCGCAAATGCCAACTCCGACTCCCGCACCTCCCACGCCTGATCCGACGCTTACGCCCCGAACCGACTCCAACGCCCTCCCTCCCTCTCTGTGACGCCGCAGCCAATCCCGTCAGATCCCCGCCTCCAGCGCCTCCAGCAACGCCAGCAACGCCAGCTATGGCGCCAGCAACTAGCGCCAGCAATGCGCAGCAATGGCGCCAGAATCGCGGCGACTAGCCGAGGAATACAGAATATGCGTCTCTTCGGAAGCTATAGTCGAAGATCGAGCGCCGAAGCGGTTGCACGTTTGACCATACGACCGGCTTATCGGTTACTGGTCGCTCTTTCTCCATCATGGGAGGAAAAAACAAGAGCAGCGCGCGGTCATTCCAACGATCCATGTCCACAACAGGGCTCACACGCGACTAGATTCTTACATGAAACCGACATTGTTTTTTGGAAGTCGAAAGCTATCCTTGGCATCCTTGGTTGCAAGGCTGGTACGCAATTGTAGCTTGTCGCTTTCGCGCCACTGGTCATCGAATATTGGCTGCCCTCCACACGGGTTTCGGCCTGCGCTTTAATCCGGGATTTTGAGCAAGATCGCGGTTGAAGGCAGGAAGCTCGCTGGACTCGAGCGCGGAGAACCCGGCTGGCAGGGAACCCGCGGGCGCTTGTTTCGGCGTCAAGTCGCGTTCGCCAGACCTTGCTGCGATACATCTCGCCTCGATACAGATGGGCAAGCATTGTCAGTTCCGCCGCGTTGAACGGTGGCTCCGGCGGACGACCTACCGTCGTGCTCCGTGATCTTTGCCCGATGACTTCGCTGAGACTGAGAGCTTGCGCGCAACAGCTAAATGAATCGTAGGACGAGAACATGGTGGGCAACCTGCACAGCAAAGGACGACAGGGAAATTGTCAATCTGTTTCAGGGATGCGCGTCTGGCTTTTCGCCGTGACGATGGTCGTGAAAGTCTTTCAGAATCAAGGATGCAGCAGCAGTCAAAACATGCCGCCTTTCGGTTGTTCGTCCTTCGCGAGACTCTCCGTTTCGCTCGGGCACAACACAAAAAGACCCCTGCAATTTGCTCGCAATCCGCGTGAGGCTGCCGAATACCAATGTCTACGGGCGCCTCTTCTTCCCGGTTCAAATGAGCGGGGAATGCTAGCAATATTTGTAGAATTGAGGGCCGAGAGAAGTCCTACCAAACACCAAACCCGTGGATCATAACCCGAATGAAACCGGCGTGAGATTATGAAAGAAGAATTGCGACTCAGTGATGTGGCTGAGTGAAGTGCGAGATTCCGCGATTGCCAGTTGAATTCAGCTCAAAAGCTTTATAGCTTAGGACCCAACCTCTTCACTCGAAATGACCTTTCTCTTTGGGTGGCTTTGGTTTTGTCACCGCCATCAAACCAAGGATTTAAGGGCATTTCGAGTCTTTTGCATCGTGCCTTCCATTCAAATCACGCTTCTTTAAAGGCTAATACCCACACGTTCAACAGCGGTCACGAATAATCAAATTAGATTGTCCTGATCAGGACTTCCACCCAGTATATGATTGGACCCATTTTTGGAAGTTGGCAATTTCTGATTACGTCATTGCCCGCTGACCTATGGTGAGCTGTCTACGTAACGTATGAGATTTTCGGAGAAGACCATTCAACACATCAGCGGGATCACTCGACACTTTCGCGAGCGCCCATCTCGAAATGACTAATGAAGCCGGTCGCTGCGGGATCGTCACGGCGAATTCGTTGCCGATTCAATCCGCGCTCGAAATGAACTGATAGCAAACCCGGAAGACGGAGCGTTGCACCAGCACGTGTTCTATCGCTATTCCCTCGGCTGAAGCTGTTCCTCAAAAGCCGCTCGATCGAAATAGCGCATTGGTCGGAGATAATCTTGTCTCCCTCAAGCCGAATGATGGAAGCTCCTTTGATTGAGACGCTTCGTCCCGTAGGCGGACCCTCCATTCTTTGGCCGGATGTAGTCCCCTGCAATGACCAGGTGGATGGCGACTAACTCTGGCTCGATTTCGCCACAATTTAGGAGTTCGAGGTGAAAGTCGGGGAAGGCTGTCCAGACTCCTTTCACGAATTCAGCGAGCGCTCTCTCCGCCGATTCCAGGATAGGTATGGGGATTACAAAACTTGCCGTCTTCGGCAGCGGCGACAAGCGCTTCCGCGTCACGACCGTTCAGGCGTCGATGTAGCACTGCGTATATAGCCTCGGTGGGTTTCATAAAGTCGTAGCCTGGCAATTGCCTCCTCTGGCGTCGAGGATGAAGTGAAGCGGCGGACGCTTTGCCATGAAAAGGAAAACCATACAGCGATTCCCGCTTTGGGCGTCATTTGTGGATTGCGCGTGCTACTAAAGATTCTGCAGGCACGTGGTCAGTTGTTTCCAATCTGATAGGAGGTCTTAAAGATCAACTTTGTGTCCATTTCGGTGAAGGAAAAGGTGACAGATCCTCTGTCCTTTACCGCTGGTGTGAGCTTGGCATTGACCGCTCTGGTTTTGCCGCTCTTTTTCGTGGTGGCTTGACCAGTGACAGACACCGGAATCCCTTGAGTGAGCTTGCGAAGAGATTCATCCGAAACAATCATCGAGAGCGTGCCCGTCTCACTCATGAAGAAATATGGTGATACTGTGAGTTGAGCGATCTTCTGAATCGCGAAAGATCTCAACGCTACGACTTCTAACTTTCGATAATCAAACTTTGGCCTTTCCCAAGGATTGGGAACGCAAACAAATGGGTCGAGCAACAAGCGGAAACTTGCTTTGAAATGAATTATAAAGGCGACCCCGAGTGGGGGAGGTATTCTGGATGCCAGAAATACAAACAGATCCTATCTGAGCCGGAGCCTTTAAAACTCGTCCGCCTTCGCGGGAGAGCGAGTTCTCTATCTAGAGCAAACGCCAAATCAAATTTTATGGATCTCTGGTTGGCTGCGTTACTGGCTTCGCCGCGGCTGTGATACGCCACCAGGCGCAGCACGAACGCAAAAGACCTTTTTTCTTAAACTGGTCAACGATCCTCGGACGCGCGCTACCACGCGGAGCGGCCGGCAGGTAGCGAGCGACGGGATGAGAGCGCACTGCGTGTCGAGCTGTCATTCAATTCAGAAAGCACCTGCTTTTCCTGCGATGCACTCATAGGCCCCCAAGGCTGTCGCAAGCAGGCGGCAGCCTTGAAAGATGACGGCGACCGCAATGGCTACCCGCCCGACTTCCTGGCGATGGTGGCGACTGTAGTGCCGCTCGCACGCTCCAAGGGTCCAGGACATCTTGTTCAGGTCAGAGCGAGCTTCGAGGGAAAGCGCCATTTCTTGAGCTGAGATACCAAAACTTCAGCGTTATCATGAGCCGATCCCGTCGTTTTTGCTGCATAACGGGTGCAGGAGTTCGTCATCGGCGGCTATCCCGGCGCGCTTTTGAGTTGATGCCTGCTCTCTCGTATAATGAATGTCCGTGTCAATGCTGCGATGGTCTTGGTGCTGAGTCAGCATTCTGCGACAGTGTGAGGTGATTGTGACGGTGTTCGAGCGCAAAAACCAGTTATACCCCCTGAGCAAAGCGTTCTCAACCTCGGGAACGCCGAGAATGTCCATTAGGGGCCGTTATCTGCCGGATGATGGAGGCCAAATTGTGGTTAATTTTGGCGTCGAGCGCCTGTCGTGTCCATCCGTTAGAGGTCATCGCCCGGCTCAAAAGATAACAATGTGACGATCGGCTCAGCGCTGACGGCGATATCGGAATTGCGAAGTTCTCGGATTCCAGAAGGCAACAGAGGTGGTTATGGGCAGCAAAGCTTCGCTTGGGATTATGAGGGCACCGCTGGGAACGTTCACCTCGGCCAGACCAGATCGGCACTGGAAGAGCTCGATGGCAATCAAATCCCCATTCGCCTGCCATCGTGCGTAGCGACTGCGCCGGTTTCGCCTCACCCAGGTGTCAATCGCCCAGTTCCTCAGCGAAACGCGGCTTTTTGCGATTTCGACTTCCTACGTTCGGATTTACCACCTGCCCATTTTCGGGCCGTCCTCTCTGCCAGTGAAGAATTGGCTCCCTATTAAGCTGGTGACATTTGGTGTTTCCTACGTTGTTCAGCGCTGAGTTACACTTTACCGCTTGCGTTATTGCGACCCGCCTGTGAGCTCATCTAAATCTTCATCGCCGATCAGGTTGCATGAACCGGTGGGGTGGCAGCGGAATATGCACTCTTTCGTCAAGCCTTCTCTCGTCCTCGACTCACCTGCGCAGCCCGCTTTCTCGTAGAGATGCAAAGGCGGTCGCGACGGGCGGGGGCGACCAGCCTGGTGATCCGCCGTCACCGGCACACTGTTCTGAACCACCTGTCAACTGTGACTCGCGCTGAAATAAAGTACCGGCTGATGCTGCAGACCCTAAGACGCGCATCCTGCGAAGGCAGAGCTCTTGCGGGCTCGGCAGCAGATCGATCACCATCTCTGGAATCTCAGTAGTATTGCAAGGGCGCGGGACGAGGATATCCTATGGGAGCAGCAGGGCGCGCCTTCTCTCTCAACACGCAGGCGGGACGGGTATTCAGGCACCACTTCCAGGTACGATCGAAGGCGATTTCACGTTTGCCATCTCGCTCACCCCAGAGTATGGACACGAAACGGCGATAAGCGCCACTCCCGCGAACAAGGTGATTCAATTATGGGTGGCGGGACTTTACGCTGCCCGACGACGCCGTTTTTGGTAGTGGGTCTGGTTCCAACCCTTCAGGGATGCTTTTTCAATGCAGCAATCAAGTCCAGGAGACATGTGCCGATCAATCACTGAATTTCACTTTTCCCAATTTTGGCACTGTTGAAAGTCAAAAAGGACTTACAAGGGCCAAACTCAGACATCCTTTATCATTATTTACCCAAAACCCCAAAAGGTCTACCACGGCATCCTGGCGCAATTGCGCGGCTTTTTATCTGATGTGAAACTTTAAAATCAGAATGATCTTACTCGAAGCTCGATTATATTCACTCTTGTGTTGGCTCTTTCGTCAGTTATTGAACGCAACCTCACGAACATTCACGGTGGGTTCTTTACTTGTTATTCTCTCGGTATTACAGGTTCGCGTCGTGCTGAATGGCTGCGCCGCTCATCAGTTCTTTACTGACATTGGGACATCAGGTGCGTGTGGCTCTGTTGCCTGACGAAGGACGCAGGAGATTATCCGAATTGCGCGCCCTGCCGTGATGCTGAAACCTCGCCAAGTCTAGTTAACTTTTATGAGAAAACTGTTAGAGGATACAGCTCAACGTGCCATTTCATATCTAGAGTCCCTTGAGGCACGGAGTGTTGCCCCACTACCCGAGGCAGTTGCGAAACTCTCAGCACTTGACGAGCCCTTGCCTGAAGCGCCTACCCCACCTGAACACGTAATCAAGCAGCTCGACGAAACCTGCTCTCCAGCCACAACGGCGATGGCCGGCTCCTCGCTTTTTCGGCTTTGTCATTGGCGGCTCACTCCCTGTCACCTTGGCAGCCAATTGGCTCGCCGGCGCCTGGGACCAGAATACGGGCCTATACGCTCCCACGCCCGCCACCGCCCGGCTTGAGCAAGTCGCCCTGCGTTGGCTGTTGGACCTCTTCAGATTGCCGTCAGAGTGTGGAGGTGCGTTCGTCACTGGAGCGACGATGGCAAACTTCTCTGCGCTAGCGGCAGCGCGCCACGCAGTGCTACAGAAAGCAGGCTGGAACGTCGAAGCCGAGGGGCTGTGTGGCGCGCCGGCGATTACGGTGGTCGTTGGAGCGGAAGCGCATCCCACACTTTTCAAGTCCCTGGGGCTTCTGGGATTGGGCCGGAATAGAGTCGTTACAGTGCCAGTCGATACGCAGGGAAGGATGCGTGCGGACTCACTGCCGCCTTTGACGGCTCCAACGATTGTCTGCGTTCAGGCAGGCAACGTCAACACGGGGGCCTTTGATCCATTTCCGCGAAATCTGCGAGCGCGCACATGCCGCCGGTGGATGGGTGCACGTGGACGGCGCCCCCAGATCAGCGCGAACTGGCCGCTAGC
>ERZ1370068.500-contig-10455_pt1 | contig 18485 bp, 24 predicted proteins | sample MGYA00561227_ERZ1370068 | MGnify/ENA primary metagenome ERZ1370068 (study PRJEB38410, sample SAMEA6850437) | metagenome | study: Metagenomic assessment of the ecological functions of the soil: analysis of the soil microbiota associated with the...
TTGTACACTTCGTTCAGTTACGTATTGCTAAGCGATCGTGCGCGAGGACTCCCTTCGTGGCACGCGGCCTGGCCGACTTTCGCATCACCCAGTTCCGCGCGAGCCAGCGCGCCGACGACCTGCAACAGCGAATCAACGAGTTGTAGGAGTTACCGGGTAGCGCGTTGTGTGAGAATCGACCCGTGATGTCGCACGCAACGCGACGGTCGTTTCTGAAACTCACCGCGGCGATGTTGTGCGCCGGCGGCGCGCAGACCTCGGCGGTCCAGGAGTTGCCGGCGCTCGACGGCCAGCTGCACGACGATCTCTCGACGCGACAGGCGGCGGCGACTGATTGGGGCGGCCATGTCCATCGCGCGCCCGTCGCGGTTCTGACGCCGGCATCGGTCGCCGACGTGGTTCGGATCGTCAAGTACGCCAACCAGCGGCGGCTGAAGATCGCGATGCGCGGGCAGGGACATTCCGTCTACGGCCAGGCGCAGGTGGATGGCGGCATCGTCATCGACTCGCGGACGTTGAACGCGATCAAGTGGTGACGGCGCCCACCGGCTCGATGTCCAGCCGGGAGCGCTGTGGAGCAGCGTCGCCACCGAGGCGTTGAAGCGGACGTACATCCCGCCGGTTCTGCCCGATGCGTTGATGCTCTCGGTCGGCGGCACGATCAGTGCCGGCGGCATCGGCGACACGAGCTGCGTCTACGGCGCGCAGGTGGACCATGTGGTCGGGCTCGATGTCGTGACCGGACGCGGCGATCCTCGTCACCTGCTCGGACTCGCACAACAACGAGGCTGTTCTACATGGTGCTCGCCGGCCTCGGCCAGTGCGGGATCATCGTGCGTGCTCGCCTCCGTCTCGAGCACGCGCCGAAATACCGTCGTGGTCCGCTCACAGCAGTAGCCGTGATTCGAGCGCGCTCGTCCAGGAACTGGCGCGCCTGGCGCGGAGCGCGACGCTGCCGCCCATCCTCGGCGCCGAGGTGACGAAGGAGGCCGACGGACGCTGGCGCTTCGCGCTGATCACCGGCACGTCCGCCGACGAGCCGACCGACAAGACCACGCCGTGCTGGGATCATCTCGATCGGCGCACGGCGAGCATCGCCGCGACCAAGTCGAAGGGCACCCCCAACCCGTCGCTCGCGCTGGTGCTTCCCGAGCGGCCGGTGCGATCGTTTCTCGCCAGCCTGCTGTCCGACGCGAGGCGGCGTCTGGCATCTGGCGCGTCGAGATGGTGCCGATGATCACCGCGCGCTTCAAGCGGCCGCTGCACATGCTGCCGGAAGGCGAGCTCGCGTTCACCCTGCGACTGCAGCGGCGCGCCTCGGCCGACAACGCACCCGATCACGAGACGATGCTGGGGCAGAACGATCTGCTGGTTCGCCGGTGTCTGACACTCGGTGGGAAGATCTATCCGCCATTTGCCCCGGTGCTGTCGCGCGAGGACTGGCAGCGCCACTACGGCCCGCAACTCTGGGAGCGCTTTGCCGCCGCCAGGAGGCACCTCGATCCGAACGGCGTGCTCACGCCCGGCGCCGGCTGTTCGGCTAGAGACTTTTCTTTCGCGTGCGTTGCTGATCCGCCATGTTGGTGTCCTGGTGTTCTTTGTGTTCCTTCAACGGCGCTAGGCTGAAAATGAGAGCGACATCAGAACAGATGAAGCTGACCGTCCGTCCGCTCACGCCCGACCTCTGGCCGGCGCTCGAAGATCTCTTTGGCAAGCTCGGCGCCTGCAGCGGCTGCTGGTGCATGTACTGGCGCATCGGCGCCGCGTATCGCCGCCGGCCGACGCGAAGAACAAAGCGGCGTTCAAGGACATCGTGAAGCACGGCCCGCCGCCCGGCCTGGTCGCGTTCGATGGGGATCTGGCGGTCGGCTGGTGCCAGCTGACGCCGCGTGACGAGTTGCCGTGGCTCGATCGGACGTGGCGGCTCCGTCGCGTCGACGACGACAGCGGTCTGGTCGATCTCCTGCTTCTACGTCCGGAAAGGCTATCGGCGGAAAGGCGTCACGTCGGCCCTCATCGACGCGGCGGTGAAGGCGGCGCGGCGCGCCGCGGCGCCCGCGCTCGAAGCCTACCCGCTCGATGGCGACAAGAGCCCGAGTTCGACCAGCACCGGCTACGCATCGACCTTTGCGCGCGCCGGATTCAAGACCGTGGCCCGCCACTTCCCGCCGCGTCCGATCATGCGCCGCAATCTCCGATAGCCCACGCGCCCTTGCCGGCGTTAAGCTCGCGCGCGATGGATGCGATCGACACCGTCATGCAGGACCTCCGCTATACCGGGCGCACACTGCGGCGCAACCCGGGCTTCGCCTGCGTCGCCGTTCTCACGCTGGCGCTCGGCATCGGCGCCAATACCGCCGTCTTCAGCCTGATCGACGGGATTCTGCTGTCGCCGCTGCCGTACGCCGCGCCCGCCGAACTGCTCAGCGTCACCGGCGTGTATCCCGGCGGCGCGTCTCGCGGCGATGCGCGACGAGATGACGAGCCTCGACGTCGCCGCCTACGCCGAGGGACAGACCTTCACGCTGACGGAAACGGCGAACCGGCGCGCGTGAACGGCGCGCGCGTGTCGGCGGAGCTGTTCCCGGTGCTGGGCGTGAAGTCGGCTGTTGGGCCGGTGGCTTCGTGCTCGGCGAGGATGCGGCGCCCGACGATCGTTCGATCGTCCTCAGCCACGATCTGTGGGCGGCGCGCTTCGGAAGCGACCCGGCGATCGTCGGCCGCTTCGTCGACCTCGACGGGCGTCAACCGCGAAGTCGTCGCGGTGATGCCGCCGTCGTTCCGTTTTCCGTCGGCGCGCGGACGCAAGGTGTGGGTGCCGCTCGGGCTCGACCCGCGCGATACGGCCCGGCTACTGGGCCAGCGACTTCATGCCGGTCGTCGGCCGCCTGCGTCCCGGCGCGACGCGGTCGCAGGCGCGCGCCGAGATCGGCGCGGTTTCAATCGCGCGTGCGCACGCGGTTTCCGTGGTTCATGCCGGAGGACTGGAATCGCGACGTCAGCGCGATCCCGCTGCACGACGCGATCGTCGGCGGCGTGCGATCGCGGCTGCTGGTCCTGGTCGCGGCCGCCGCGCTCGTGCTCGTGATCGCGTGCGCGAACGTTGCGAACCTGAATCTGGCGCGGGCGATCGCGCGCGAGCGCGGAAATCGGCATTCGCACCGCCATCGGCGCGGCGCCGCGGCGCATCGCGCGCCAGCTGCTCACCGAGAGCGTCGCGCTGGCCACGCTTGGCGGCGGCGGTCGGGGTGCTGTTTGCCACACAGGCGATCGCGCTGCTCAAGGTCGCGCTGCCGCCTGACACGCCGCGGCTCGCCGACGCGCACCTGAACTGGCGCGTGCTCGCCTTCACCGGCGGACTCGGCATCCTGACCGGCTGCGCGTTCGGCTGCGCGCCGGTGCTGCAGGCGCTGCGGTTTCGATTGACACCGTCGCTCGACTCGAGAGGACGCGCCGGCACCGGACCGCTGCGCGCCGCGCTGACCATCGCGCAGATCGCCTGCGCGGTGATGCTGGTCATCGCTGCCGGGCTGCTCGTGCGCAGCATGTGGACGCTGATGCGCGTCGACCCGGGCTTTCAGCTCGATCACGTCGTGACCGCGCGGATCTCGCCGACTCAATCGGCGTGCAGCACGGACGTCAAGTGCATCGCGTTATGCCGTTCCCTGGAAGAGGATGTTCGGGCCGCGGCCGGCGTAGGAGGCGCGGCGTTCGTCAACTACGCTGCCGCTGACCGGCGCCGTGGCGAAGCGATCGCTGAACGTCGAGGGCTACACCGTCCCCAGCCGGCCGCGCCGCGCCGCTCTTCTGGCTGAACGTCATCACCACCGACTACTTCGCCGTCATGGGCATTCGTGTCGAGCTCGGCCTGCGCCTTCACGCGCGACGATCTGTCGGGCCATCCGGCCGTGGCGATCGTGCCGGCATCGACCGCGCGACGATACTGGCCGGGCGAGAATCCGCTCGGCAAGCATGTGCAGTTCGTCGGCGGAGACTGGCTGGCGCACCATCGTCGGCGTCGTCGCCGACGATGCGCGCGTACGATCTGACGCGCAGCGAAGCCCGGCTTCATGGACGGCACGCTCTACGTGCCGCACGGCCCCGACGCCACGATGGAAGACGGCCGCATCGCGATGGATATGATGCTCACGCTGCGAACGACGATGGACAGCGCGCAAGTGACGGCGATGCTGCAGCGGATCACGAAGGGGGCGAGCGCCGGGATCGTCGTCAGCGACGTCAGGGCGATGCGTGCGCGGCTGGCGGACGCGGTCGCCGCGCCCGCGGCCGCCACGTCGCTGCTCGCGGCGATGGGCGCGCTCGCCGTCGTGCTCGGCTGCATCGGCGTCTACGGCGTGTTGTCGTTTCTGGTGTCGAGGCAGATGCGCGACTTCGGGATCCGCCTCGCCCTCGGTGCACAGCGCCGCGACATCTTCTGGATGGTGATCAAGGAAGGCGCGACGTTGTCGGCCGCCGGCATCGTGCTCGGGATCGCCGGGGCGCTGGGCGTCATGCGCTGGCTGTCGAGCGAGCTGTACGGCGTCAGTCCGACCGACCCGATGACGTGCGCCGCCGTCGCCGTCCTCGTGACGATCGTCACGCTGCTGGCGTCCTCCATCCCCACCCGGCGCGCGATGAACGTCGATCCGCTCATCAGCGCTGCGCGACGAATGACGAAGACGAAATCCTCGAAGGACGGAACACGTATGACTCATATCTCTCGTCGCGCGTTCACCGTGTCGGTTCTCGGCGCCGCGGTGGCGGCCAGCCGCACCGTCGTCGCGTCTCAGCAGCAGGCTGGCGGCGCCACGCCGCTCCGGCGATGTCGCGAACCGAGGCCGACACGCTGGCGGGACTGACGCTGGCCGAGGCGTCGGCGCGCATCAAGGCCGGCACGATCACGTCGACCGCGCTGGTCAACGCCTGCCTGGCCCGCATCGACATCTACAACCCGAAAATCAATGCGTTCATCACCGTCACGCGCGAGCGGGCGCTCGCGCAGGCGAAGGCGCTCGACGCCGAGCAGCACGCCGGACGGCTGCGCGGACCGCTGCACGGCATTCCGATCGCGTTGAAGGACAACATCGACACCGCGGGCGTGCGCACCACCGCGGCGAGCGCGGTATTCGACGATCGCGTGCCCGCGGAGGACGCTGAAGTGGCACGGCGTCTCGCGGCCGCCGGCGCGGTCGTCGATCGGCAAGGCGAACCTGCACGAGTTCGCGTTCGGCGGCACGTCGGCGACGAGCTACTACGGACCGGTCCGCAATCCGTGGGCGCTCGAACGCAATCCCGGCGGATCGTCGGGCGGATCGGCCGCGGCGGTCGCGACCGATCTCTGCTACGGCGCGCTCGGCACCGATACCGGCGGATCGATCCGCACGCCGGCCGTCATCTGCAGCGTCGTCGGGCTGAAGCCGACCTACGGCCTGGTGTCGATCCGCGGCATCATCCCGCTGACGCTGTCGCTCGATCACTGCGGACCGATCACGAGGAGCGTGATCGATGCCGCGATGATGCTGAACGTGCTCGCCGGCTACGACCGTCTCGACATCGCGAGCGTGGAGCACCACGCCGGAAGACTACGTCGCCGCCGTGAAGCAGCCGGTGAGCGGTCTTCAGGATCGGGATCGCGCGCGCACCGTTCTTCGATCTGCTCGACGCCGACGTCGCGCTCGGTCGTCGACGATGCGCTGCGCGTGCTGGCGAAGCTGACCAGGACGCATGACCGACACGATGCTGCCGTCGACGCGCGACATCAACCTCGGCGCGCGAGACCTACGCGTATCACGAAGAGATGTTCGGCCGCATGTCGGGCCGCTACATGATTCCGACGCGGCGCTCGCTGCAGAACGGCGCCAACGCGAAAGCCGGCCGAATACATCCGCGGCTACTGGCGGCTCGAGCTGCTGCGCCGGACGATCGACGATGCGTTCCAGTGACGTCGATCTCGTGGTGCTGCCGACGCGCCGGCGGACGCCGCGCACGGTCGACGCGTCGATCAAGCGTGAAGAAACCGACGTGCCGCGCAATCCCGAGCTCGAGAACACCGGCGCGCTTCAACATCTACGGCATCCCGGCGATCTCGGTGCCGTGCGGCTTCACGTCGAAAGGGCTGCCGGTCGGGTTGATGATCGCCGGCCCACGCTTCGCGGAAGGCAAGGTGCTCGCGCTTGCGCACGCGTTCGAGCAGGCGACCGGGTTCCACGCCAAGAAGCCGCCGATCCGCCCCGACACGCCGGTGCCGCCGCTGGCGGCGACCGAGGACGGGAAGCCCTCCGCGTCAATCAGCGACGGGAAGTCGCGGCCGCCCGCAACGAACCGAGCGTGAACTCGAGAGACGATCGCGGGATCGACGTGACGAACGGGCCGACCAACCAGCCCAGCGCCGGTCGGGATCGCTCGACTGAGCGATACCGACTCGCACTGCACGTATGTTCCCGCCTCGCGCGCCTCCAGCGAACAGTAGTTGTTGAACCGCCAGAGGAAGCCGTTATCGTGGCCGACAGGCTTTTCGCGCTCGCGCGCCGTGTCCGGCTCGTCGACTTCGGCGATCCGCGTCGTGATGAAGCTGCGGACTTGCATCCGCCCGGTATTCAACGCCACGTAGCGAACGTCGTACTCGGAATTCAGGACGACGCTGATCACCTTCTTCATGAACATCTGAAGATAGACCTGGAACCGATCGCCGTCCCGGCTGAGGATCCGCGCGCGCCGAACGTTGGGCCGGTACATCTCCGGATACAGCTCATGCGACTGCATCAGCGAAACGACGCGCTCGAGCGATGCACCCGGTGCGAACATCGTCCCGATCCAGTGGTGACACAATCCGTCGGGTATCTTGACCGGCGCACCACGATCACGCGTCTCGAGTCGGCTGACCACGATTTCGCCGCGATCGAGTTGTGCGTAAATCGCCCGTCGCTCCGCCTCAGGCAGACGATCGACCCACAGAAACCGTCCCGGTGCGGCCGCTTCCTCGTTCATTCTCGCTTCGGTGAGCTGCACGTAGCGATCGAATGCCGCATTGGTGGGCGGTAGCAGATCGGCGGCTCTCGCCAGAGTCGCGAACGCGAACGCAACGGTGCATCCGATCGCCAGCGTTCGACGAGCCACCTGGCGCGGATCCGGCGAAGAGCGGACACGATTGGCCATCGAATCCCGTGCGAAGCGCTGCGCGACCGGCGAGTGCGAACGCGGCGATGCTAGCATCGTTGGTCGGCGAGGAACACAGCTGCTGCCTCCGCGACAATCACTCTCGCCTCGATGTCACTGTCCGGCGGGACACCGCCTCGGTCCGTACGAGATCGTCGCCCGGCTCGGCTCAGGCAGCATGGGCGAGCCCGCCAGGCGAGGCGACCCGCGAACGCGACCTTCACGCGGTCTTCGCGACCTGCAGCTCCATGCGCTCGCAATAGAGCGACGCGGTCACGCGTTGGATCTGCTCCGCGCCCGCCTCCGCCTTTGCCGGCACGAGCTTGAAGATCCCGGAGGTTGAAGAAGGTGACGCGCCCGAGCTCGGTCTGCCGGTTCGGCGACAGGAAGATCAGCGCGCCGTTCTTCTCGTGCTTGTCGTCGTTCAATCCGTTGATGACGAAGTCTTCGAACCACGCCTGCCAGGTTGGCGCCGAGACGTCGGCCAGGGTGATCGTCAAATTGGGGAACTCCAACCGTCCTGGCACCCTCGCCGCGTCGCGCGCGTCGCCCATGTTGTCGGTGTTCGCCGGTCTGCCTGACGGTGAACGAGTCGACGGCGGTCACCTTGGTGCAGTCGAGGCCGTCGATCTCGAGCCGGAAGTTCGCGGCGAGCCACATCTCCTGCGCAGCCTTGACCAGCGGCATCGCCGCCGTGCCCGACGCCTTCTTGTGTCGAATCAATTCCGGCCCGAACTTCACGGTCATGCAGACCTGTTCCTTCGATGCGCCGTCCAGGGCCGGGAACCGGACCTCGGTGATCAGCGCGTTCAGGAACTCGCGCTCGCTCCGCGCTTCGAGAGTGACATCGTAGGCGACGATCGATCCGTTCTTGCGCTGGTAGTTCATCTTCCATGAGGCCGCGATCCACTCGTAGAGCGTCTTCCCCATCCACCAGCCGGTCTGAACGGCGAACTCCTCGTATTTCGGCGGGCCGATGTGCTTCTTGACGAAGAACGAAGCGCCGCCCGGTTCATCGATCACGTCGGCATGGATCGCGCCGCCGTCGATCGACTTCACGAACCCGGTGTCGGCGCCATCGAGCTTGAGCAGGAAGTTGCCCGCGACGTAGCTGCGTGTCACGACCGGCATGCGGCCTCCTTGGGAAGCGGCCGCATTCTAATCCCGCAATCCAGTTTAATTGGCCGTGGATTGCATGTGGCTTTCCGCTGTCGGCCGTCAGCTTTCAGCCAGTTCTGATAGCTGATTGCTGATGAGCTGATAGCTGAGAGCCGAGAGCTGAAAGCGACGCGGCGTCAATCGAAGTGGTAACCGCCTCGCTAAACCCGGGCCGTAGCCGCGGTCGAGGGAAATAAGCTCCGCCGTGAGACTATTCCACGCATGGACGATTCGGCGTCGCGCTCGTCGAAGCTCGGCAGTGCCGCGCTCGTGCTGCCGATCGTGGCGGTGGTCGCGGTCACGCTGTTCGCGTATCGCACGATCGAGCGCGGCCGCGAGTCGAATCGCCTGCTGCTCCATACCCAGGAAGTGCTCGCGACGCTGCAGACGACGCTGGCGACGGTCGGCGACGCGGAGACGGGCATCCGCGGCTACCTGGTGATCGGCGACGAGCAGAATCTCGAGCCGTTCACTCGCGCCGAAGCGTCGCTGGCGGCGATCGTCGATCACCCTGGCGAGGCTCGTCTCCGACAACCCGGCGCAGCAGCGGCGGATGGCCGATCTGCGCGCGCAGCTGGCGAAGGTGCGTGCCTCGCTCAACGCGCTCGCCGACGTGGAGCGCCGCGGGCTGCCGTTCGATCCGGCGACGCTGCGACAGGAGAACGCGGAGATGGACGCGCTGCGCGCCACGCTGAAGGCGATGCGCGAGGAGGAACTGCGCCTCCTCGGCGAGCGCGACGCAGGCCGACGCGGTCGTGGTTCGGCGCGTTTATGCCGCCGGCATCGTTGTCGTGGCGATGGTCGTGGCGTTTCTCGGCTGGGCGTATGTTCTGGTCGCGCGTGACGCGAGCCGCCGCCGCCGCACCGCCGAGACGCTGCGCCGCGCGAACGAAGAGCTCGAAGCACGCGTCACGGATCGCACTGCCGCCCTCGCCGAGGCCAACGCGCAGTTGTCGGAGTCGCTGGCTGCGGCGCAGCGCGCGCGGCGCGAGACCGAGGCGGCGAGCCGGCTCAGGACGAATTCCTGATGACCGTGTCGCACGAGCTGCGGACGCCGCTGACCGCGATTCGCGGCTGGGCGCGGATGTTGAGCGACCGGCGAGATCCGCGAAGAACAGAAGCGCCATGCGGTCGAGACCATCGAGCGCAACGCGCAGGCGCAGACGCAGCTCGTCGACGATCTGCTCGATGTGTCGCGCGCGATCAGCGGCAAATTGCGGCTCGACGTGGGGATCGTCGATCTGCCCGCGGTCGTCGACGCCGCCGTCGAATCGATCCGGCCCGCGGCCGACGGCAAAGGAGATCCGCCTGCAGACCATCGTCGATCCCGGCGCCGGTCCCGTATCGGGCGACGCGGCCCGGCTGCAGCAGGTGGTCTGGAATCTCGTCACGCAACGCGGTCAAGTTCACGCCGAGACAGGGACGCGTGCAGGTGCGCGTCGAGCGCGTGAACTCGCACGTCGAGATCGTCGTCAGCGACACCGGCGCGGGGATCTCGCGGGAGTTCCTGCCGCACGTGTTCGAGCGCTTCCGCCAGGAGGACGCCGGGTCGACGCGGTCGCACGGCGGTCTCGGGCTCGGGCTGGCGATCGTGCGCCACCTGATCGAGCTGCACGGCGGCACGGTTGCGGCGGAGAGCGGCGGCGCGGGCATGGGGGCGACGTTTCGCGTGCAGCTGCCGCTGACGATTGGCCGCAAGACTGCCGAACCGCGTCAGCCCGATCCTCGGCACGCGTGGCGCCGCGAGCCGGGCTCGCGCGGTTGAACGACGTCCGCATTCTCGTGGTCGACGACGAGCCGCAGGCCTCCGAAATGTTCGCGGCGATTCTCGAGCGCGCCGGCGCATCGGTCGTCGCCGCCAGGTCGGCGCAGGAAGCGCTGGCCCTTCTCGAGGCGAGTCCGCCCGACGTGCTGCTCTCGGACATCGAGATGCCGTCCGAAGACGGCTACTCGCTGGTGCAGAAGGCGCGCGCGCTCGATCGTTCGGGATACGGCCGGCTCCTCACCGTCGCCGTGACCGCGTACGCGCGGCCGGAAGATCGCCGGCGATCGCTCGAGGCCGGCTTCGACTGGCACGTGACCAAGCCGGTCGATCCGTTCGAGCTGGTCCCGGCGATCGCGGCGCTGGTCTCCAACCATTCCGCGACGCCGCTGTGAGAGAATTTAGCGCAAAACGTCGCGAGGCTCAGAACTCGACCGCGTCCCCGCGCGTCTTTGTTTCAGATGATGACGATGCTTCGCGAGATTCGATACGCGCTGAGGCTGATCCGCCGCAACCGGGGTTCGCGCTCGCCGTCCTGCTGTCGACGGCGCTCGGCGTCGGCGCGACGGCGTCGATCTTCAGCCTCATCGACGCCTTCATGCTGCGCCCGCTGCCCGTGCCCGACACCGGCCGGGTGATGCGCCTGACCTCGTTCCACGCAGAGCAATCCGGTCGGCCGCTTCTCCTACGCGGACGTCGACGAAATCGGGAAGCGGACGCAGTCGTTCGCGGGCCTGGCGACGGTGGCGAACGCGGCGCTCGGCTTCTCGCAGGCCGCGAACGAGCAGCCGCGCGTCACGTTCGGCGTCCTCGTGAACGGCGAGTTCTTCTCCACGCTCGGGGTGCGGCCGCTCCTCGGCCGCGCGTTCACCGCGGAGGACGATCGCGTGCCCGGCCGCAGTCCGGTTGTCGTCATCAGCTACGGCATGTGGCAGCGCGAATACGGCGGGCAGCGCGACATCGTCGGCCGCGCCCTGCGCCTCAACGCGGTCGAGTTCACCATCGTCGGCGTCACGCCGGAGTGGTTCACCGGTGTGCATCCGTTCTTCCAGCCGGCGCTGTACGTGCCGCGGATGATGATTCACGAGGCGACCGGCGCGTCGCTGGACGCCCTCACCGATCGGCAACGCGCGCTCGGTGGACGTCTTCGCACTGGCTCAAGCCGGGCGTGTCGATGGAGCAGGCGCGCGACGACATGCGGCGCCTCGCGTCGAGCCTCGAGCAGGAACATCCGGACACCAACAAGGGCGCGGCGCGATGGTCTTCACGCAGGTCGGCTACCGGATCGCCGAAGCGCCGGACAACTTCACCCTCTCGGTGCTGTTCTTCGCGGTCGCCGCGCTGGTGCTGTCGATCGCGTGCATCAACGTGGCGAACCTGCTGCTGTCGACGGCGCCGTCGCGGGTGCGCGAGACGGCGGTCCGTCTGGCGATGGGTGCGAGCCGCCTGCGACTGCTGCGGCAGTTCCTGATTGAGCTCGGTGCTCTCGGTCGCCGGCGCGGTCCTCGGTCTCGGGATCGCCGCGCTGTGCGCCTCGTTCATCCGATCGATTGAAATCGCGAGCGACTTCCCGGTGAAGCTCGACGCGCGCGTCGATCTGCGCGTGGCGCTGTTCGCGCTGGCGGTCGGGCTGATCTCCGGCGTGTTCGCCGGTCTGTTCGCCGGCGATCCGCGGCACGCGCGCCGATCTGAACGCGGTGCTGAAAGCCACCGAGCTGCGCTTCGCGGCGTCGCGCGGGTGGATCCGCCAGGCGCTCGTCGTCGCCCAGGTCGCGGTGGCGCTGGTGATGATGGTGCTCTCGGGTCTCTTCCTGAAGAGCATTCAGGTGGCCCGCGATACCGGATCCGGCTTCCGCGTCGAGCGCGTCCTGACGATGGGGTTCGATCCGCGGCTGGCGCGATACGACCTCGACATGACGCGCGCTTCTACCGGCAGTTGATCGATCGGACGCGGGCGCTGCTCGGGCGTGCGCAACGCCGCCGTCGGCCAGCACATCCCGCTCGGCATCGCGATCAGCACCACCGACGTGATGATCCCCGGATACGAGCTGGGGCCGAATCAGCAGACGCTGTCGATCGGCAGCTCGATCGTCGGCGCACCGCTATTTCGACGCGCTCGGCATTCCGATCCTGCACGGCCGCGCGTTCACCACGCGCGACACGCAAAGCGCACCGCCGGTCGCGATCGTCAACGAGGCGATGGCGAAAATGCTGGCCGACGCGCGATGCGCTCGGCGCGACCTTCACCATCCAGTCGACGCCGCCGGTGACCGCGGAGGTCGTCGGCATCGCGCGCGTGGTCAAGACGCGCGACATCGGCTGAACGCCGCAGCCGTTTCTCTATCTGCCGTTCGAGCAGACCAAGCAGACGGCGATGATCCTGTTCGTCGAGCGAGGCCGGAGTCCCGCGGTCGCTCGGCGGCGCGGTGCCGCGGCGAAGTGCGGCGCTGGATCCGAATCAACCGATCTACGACAGTCGCACGATGGCGTCGCATTTCCAGCAGCAGGCGATGTTTGGCGTGCGCCTGGTCGCCGAGGTGATCGCCGCGGTCGGCGTCGTCGGCCTCGCGCTCAGCGTCCTCGGTCTCTATGCGGTGATCGCCTACTCGGTCAGCCAGCGCACGCGCGAGATCGGCATTCGGATGGCGGTCGGCGCGCAGCGAGCCGCGCGTGCTGGGGATGGTGCTGCGCAGGGCCTGACGCTCATCGCGGTCGGCATCGGCGTCGGACGCTGCTCACGCTGGCGTTGAGCGCACGGTGATCGGCGATCTGCTCAACGGCGTCAACCCGCGCGATCCGGCGGTCTATGTCGGCGGCACGGCGGCTGCTGCTCTCGGTGACGCTCGGTCGCGACCTATCTCCCCGCCCGTCGCGCGTCGCAGGTCGATCCGCAGGCGGCGCTGCGAGCCGATTGACGCGCGGCGCGGGAGGCCCTACAGCGCCTTTCACGCATGCGTGGTGTCCGGCTTTAGCCGGACTTCGCTGTCCGCCTGAAGGCGGACGCCACGCACAAACAGACTGGCGATAAAGGGCGTCCCTACATTTCTGACCGCGGACGCCACACTCGCCAGTGCGTAGGGGACGCCCTTCAGGGCGTCCCGCGTGGCGGCGCCGCGGCGTGGGTGGCGACACCCGTCGCCATCCACGCCGTCGTAGGTGGTCGTCAGACGGATCTGATCGGCGGTCACTTCGCAAAGGAACCGGATCGTGACTGGCGCCTCGGCGAATTGCGGGGTGTGCGACGTCGAGAGGTGAGCGTGCTGCCGCTCAAACTGCCGTCATTGAACGAACCGTCGCCGGTCGGGTAACGCACGAGGCCGGTGAGACGGCTCCCGACCTGTTCGAAATGCAACCGGATGTGATACGGCCGCTGCCCGGGGCTTGTCATCTCCGCGACCCAGTCTGCCGGCGAGGTTGAGCGGCGCGGCGGGCGGCGGATCGCCGTCGGTCTTGCCGCGGGACGTTGACGGCGAGCAGGAAATAGCCGGCGATCGCCGTCGCGACGAGGACGATCGGGATCGCGACCATCGTCCGGCGCGTGATCCGTTGGCGCGCAACGACGGCCGGCGCGGCGCCGACGCGCAGCTGACTCTCGAGAAAGTTCTCAATTCCACGACGTCGCGGTCGAATCGCTCGTCGCGGATCTCGATCGCGTTGAGGAAGCTCAGCTCGGCGAGGTCCGGCGGGAGATCGGCCGCTGCCGGCATGCGCGCGCGCCGACGAGCACCGGGATCACCGTGACGTGGCGCTGCAGGCCGGCGCCGATCTCGTGACGCACGAAGTCGTCCGGGGACGTCGCGCGCTTCTGGACCGACTCGAGCCAGTGCGGACCGATCACCGCGATCACGCAGTCGCAGGTTGCGATCGTGTCTTCGATCGAGGTCGCAAAGTTCTGTCCGGGATGGATGTCCTGGATGTCCATGAAGACGCGGTCGTTGCCGAAGCGGGCGGTCAGCCGATCGCAGAGGCGGCCGGCGTGCCCGCTCGCGTCCTCACGTCGGTAGCTGATGAAGATGCTGGCCATGGCGTCGCGAGGCGCCATGGTATCCCCATTCCGAGGTGTCAGACGTGTCAGACACCTCCTGCGGCCCGATGAAACCGATTACAATCCGCGGAGGCGTCCGGGCTGCCGCTCGACCGCGATTGTCGGGCCGCGACAACGGAACGGTCCGGTGGTAACTCCGAGGAGACACGCCACTAGATGGAGCGCACCATGATCGAGCGTCGTTTTTTCCTGAGAACGCTGTCGTTGACCGGCGCCGTCGCCGGCATGATTGCCGTGGCGACCGTCGGCGTGCAGGAGCGATCCGTGTCCGCGGCCGTGCCGGCCGCGATGCGGGCGCCCGCGCAGGGACGCGGCGCCGCGCCGCTGCCGACGCCGACCTCGCCGGAGGTGCAGGCCGATCGGCGGGTGACGTTCCGGATCTACGCGCCGGACGCGCAGAAAGTCGAACTGCGAAGCCCCGGTGACATCCCCGGCGTCGGCGGCCGCGGCGTGGCGCCGCCGCAATTGACCAAGACCGCCGACGGCGTGTGGGAGCGGACCGTCGGACCGGTGCCCGCGGGCGCCTACCGCTACGTGTTCGGCGTCGACGGCGTCACCGTCGTCGACTCGCGCAATCCGATGACGAGCCAGACGAACACGACGGTCTACAGCCTCGCGGTGGTGCCGGGCTCCGACGTGTTCGACACGAAGAACGTGCCGCACGGCGCGGTCGCGTCGGTCCACTACAACTCGACCGCGCTCGGCGGCATCCGCCGCATGCACGTCTACACGCCGCCGGGCTACGAGACCGGCCGCGATCGCTATCCGGTGTTCTATCTGCTGCACGGCGCTGGCGACGTCGACGACGTCGTGGACCTCGGTCGGCCGCGCCGGCTTCATCCTCGACAACCTGATCGCGGCGAACAAGGCCAAGCCGATGATCGTCGTGATGCCCGCCGGCCACGTCAACGGCGCCGGCGCGGCGCTCGGCGGCGCGATCCGGCCGCCGCCGCGCAGGACATGCCCGGCATCGGCTGCGGACCGGATCCGTTCGTCAACGACTTCATCGACCGATCTGATGCCGTACGTCGAGAAGAACTACCGCGCGCTGACCGATCGTCAGAGCCGCGCCATCGCCGGGCTCTCGATGGGCGGCAACCAGACGCTGAACATCGCGATCCCGCATCTCGAGAAGTTCGCGTACATCGGCGTCTTCAGCTCGGGAATCATCAGCGGCGCCCGCGGCAGCGCCGCCGCCGGCCGGACACCGGCGCCGCCGTTCGGCGAAGCGTGGGAGAAGCAGAACCTGGCCGCGCTCGACAACGCGGCCAACAAGCGCGGCCTGAACCTGCTGTGGTTCGAGCACCGGCAAAGACGACTTCCTGATCGCGACGACGCGGAATACCGTGGAGCTGTTGAAGAAGCACGGCTTCAAGCCGGTGTTCATCGAGAGCGAAGGCGCGCACACGTGGCTGAACTGGCGCGACTACCTGTCGGCGTTCGCACCGCAGCTGTTCCAGCCGCAGGATCGTCAGCGGACGTCGGCGCGGCCATAAACGCGGCTCGCATCCAATCTGCGAATCACGTTCAACCGACACTCATGGATTCCTTGATCGCAGACGTCAAGTACACGCTCACCTCGATGCGCCGTGACCGCGGCTTCGCGGCCGCGGCGCTGGTCGGCGTGGCCGCGGCAGCATGCCTGCTGCCCGCTCTGCGCGCCGCGTCAGCCGATCCAGCCGTTGCACTTCGCGGCGAGTAGATTTGCCGGCACGGTCAGACCGCAGTGGGACCCCACACGAAGTGCACCATAATACGCACGTGCAGAGGAGACCTGTAAAAGCGTGGGCGATCGTGGGGCTGGTCGCGTGCTGCGCGGCCGCGGCCATCGACGCGCGCGCGCAGGCATGCGGCGTCGTGCACCGCCATGCGGCAGAACCTCTACGTGCGCGACCGGATGACCGACATCTATTTCTGGTGCGCCGAGCTGCCGAACGTCGATCCGGTCGGTTCGGACACGCCGGAGGAGTGCCTCGAAGCGATCCGCGTTCCAGCCCGATCGACACAGCTACAGCTTCATCACCGACCGCGCATCGAACGACGCGTTCTTCTCGGACAGCCAGTTCATCGGCTTCGGCCTGTCGGCGGCGATCGCTGGCCACGAACGACGACTGGCGCGTGCACGCAGGTGTTCTCCGGACAGTCCGGCCTCGGAGGCCGGGCTGCCGCGCGGCGCATCGATCCTCGGCGTCAACGTACGTCCGGTGGCCAGCGCTGATGTCGACGCGGCGACGATCGACAGCGCTCTTCGGCCCGTCGAGATCGTGCGTGCGACGGTGCCGACCATCGCAGTTCCGCGACCCGGATGGCACCGCCACGACGGCGCAGATGACCAAGCGCACTGGTGACGATTCCGACCGTGTCGCTGACGCGCGCCTACCGCCAGTCGGCGGGCGCCGGATCGGCTAACATCTTCTTCCGCAATTTCGTACCAGCCATCGTCGCCGCGCTCGACGCAGGCCTTCGCCGAGCTCGTCGAGCCGCGGGCGTGAACGAGCTCGGTGCTCGATCCTGCGCTACAACGGCGGCGGGCTGCGTCACGTCGCCCAGCAGCCTGGCCAGCTACATCGGCGGCTCGCGCACCGAACGGCCAGGCTGCTTCGCCGAAGTTCGTCCACAACGACAAGAACGCGTTCACGCAATCGGCCATCCGCGTTCGAGCCCAAGCCGAGCGCGGCTGCACGCTCGATCGGCTGATCGTCGTGCACGACGCGCGCGGTCCGGCATCGGCCAGCGAGCTCGTCATCAACGCGCTGCGGCCGTTCATGCCCGTGCTGATCGTCGGCGACCGGACGTACGCGGAAAGCCGGTGGGTCAGTATGCAGTTCGGGTTCTGCGACAAGGCTGCTCGCGCCGGTGTCGTTCACGCTGCGGAATTCGAAGTGAAGGGGATTTCCCACGACGGATTCGCGCCCGACTGCGCGGCCGCCAGACATCGGCCCACCAGATCGGCGACGCACAGGAGACCTCGCTGCGCGAGGCGCTCACCGTCATCGACAAGGGGTCGTGCAGCGCGCGCCGCCGTCGACGCTGGGTCAGCGGCTGCCGAGAATCGCACCGCGGCGGGTCGTCGGCGCTGGCAGTCGGTCATCAGCGCCTATTGATGCGGCGTTATGCGTGGCGTCCGCCTTCAGGCGGACCTCAGGGCTGAAGCCGGACGATCACGTGACCAGCTATTAATAGAGGTCTAGCTCAGCCGGCTCGGCCGCAGCACGCGGCCATCGGTCCGGTATAGTAGCGGTCCGCAGAGTGGGGCATCTCATCGCACCGGCCCATCCACGACGGCGTCGGGCGCTCGACTGTCGCCGCAGGACTACGTAAGGCCGGCGGCGGCGACATGAGGCGCTTCATGCGCGCCACCGACTGAGACCGGACCGTCTTCGGACCGGTATTGGCCGAGTGGCCGCAAAGCCTGCGAGCCGCCATCAGCATCATGCTCGAGTCGCGGTTCGCGATGGTCGTCGCGTGGGGCCCGGAGTTCCGGTTCTTCTGCAACGATCGATACCGTCCGGTCCTCGGGACGAAGCATCCGGCGCAGCGCTCGGCAAGCCGGGCGCGCGAGATCTTTCCTGAGGTCTGGTCGGTGGTCGGGCCCGAGTTCGAACGCGTCCGCCGCGGCGAGGCGTTTGCGCATCGACGACTGGCTGCTGCCGCTCGATCGAAACGGCTACCTGGAGAACTGCTGGTTCACGCCGTTTCGTACGCCCGATCCGCGATGAAACCGGCGGCGTCGGCGGACTGCTCGCCGTCGTCGCCGGAAACCGCCGGCCGCGTCGGAAGGCGAGCGGCGGCTGGCGACGCCTGCGCGAGTCTGGCGCGGCGCGCGGCGGACGCGCACGACGCCCGGAGCATGCGTGCACGCAACGCCGGCGCAGGTGTTCGACGCGAGATCCGATCGACGTGCCGTTCGCGTCGGTGTCTATCTCCTCGGCGCGACGCGGCCTCGCCGCGCGGCGCGTGTGCGAGCGTCGGCATCGCGTCCGACCATCCGACCTGCACGGAGGTCGTGGCCATCGCGCGCGCGGTTCGTCGCGACGACGCGATGTGGCAGCTGGGAGAAGTGGTCCGCACCGGCAGGGCGATCGTCAGCGCGAATCTGATCGATCGCGTCGGGCCCAGCCGCTCCCCCGGAGGCCCGTGCGACGAATTCCGGCGCACACGGTCATCCTGTTGCCGCTGACGCGCCCGGGACTGGAGCACCCGTGGCGTAATGGTCGCGCGGCGTCAGCCCGCCGCCATGTCGCAGCTGGGCCGATCGATACCGCGATTTCTTCGAGCTCGCTGCCACGATCGCATCGCCACCGGAATCAGCAGCGCCGTCGCCCTGCAAGAGGCGCGGCGCAAGGCCGGAGCAGCAATGCATGG